>JAESGH010000230.1_pt1 | contig 98072 bp, 99 predicted proteins | sample 9269641 | NCBI WGS metagenome assembly JAESGH01 (sample SAMN14515345, study PRJNA621665) | algae metagenome | isolation source: Phormidium tanganyikae FI6-MK23 and co-occurring heterotrophs from granitic... | place: USA: Fort Irwin, California | collected 1998-05-24 | reverse complement strand
GCCGCTGAATTCGGCGAAAGATGGGCCAAACGGCGATGTTCCCGTGCGCCAGGGGCCTGAGATCCCGTTAAGTCAGCTTCGAGGTTAAGGGCCTGTATGGTTAATTTCGCGTTATGACGGCCATGCGGCTGGAGTGCAGCGATTGGCGAGAGCGCGCACCTGCCGGGCTTGAAATGATCTCCGGAACCGCAAAATCAACGCCTGAAACGCCAACGGCCCGCTTCCGTGAGGAAGCGGGCCGCCGACGGTCGTCAGCTCCTAAAAAGGGGCGATCAGGCGCTTTCGACAGTATCCGTGCCGCCGGTGCGGCGACGCTCGTTCATGAACTCGTCGAACTCGGCCTTGTCCTTGGCCATGCGCAGCCGGCCGAGGAAATCATGGAACTCGCGCTGCTCGTCCTCGAGACGGCGCAGCGTCTCGTCGCGGTATTCGTCGAAGGCGCGGTTGCCGCTCGACGACGGGCCGCGGCCCCAGCCGCCGAAACCGCCACGGCCCCCCCACTGCTGGGCGCCGCCCATGCGTTCGCGCAGGCGTTCCATCTTGTCCTGCAGGCGATTCATCCGGTGCTCATAGCGAGCCGGTCCGCAACCATGTCCCATGCGACCACTCCAGAAAAGAAAGACCAGGGTCGCCAGACCCAGCGGCCAGAAGATGATGAAGCCGAGCACCGCGAAGGCGATCCAGGCTCCCTTTCCATATTCGTCAAGCTTCGCGACGATCGGCATCGATCCCTCTCGAACCTGATGGGCAGCGGCGGATGCCGCTGCCGGCCAACCTCCCGATCGGCCCTCGCCGACCGTGTGAATGTAAATCACATTCACATATCTGGACGCAACTGCCAAGGCTTTCAAGACAGCCGGATCAAAAATTTCAGGTTGGGGTCAGCCCGCCTGCTCGGGAGGCAGGCCCAAGCCCTTGAGATAGATCAGCATTCCCGCTTCGAGCAGGTCGGAGGCCGACATCGGCAGCGGCCGCCGGCCGGCATCGGCGCGGCCGAACAGGGCGGCGACGCCGTGCGACATCGCCCAGATATGCAGCGCCATCATCAGGGCCGGCGGGCGCTTGCCTTGCGGCAACGCCGCGATGAGCGTCTCAGCCGCCTGGCGCAGTTGCTGGAAGGAGCGATCGGCGGCCGCGCGCAATTCCGGGCTGGCGTCGAGCGGCACCCCGGCCTCGAACATCGCCGAATAGAAGGCCGGCTGGTCATGGGCGAAGGCGAGGTAGGCTCGGCCGAGCCGGTGGAACGCCGTCTCGGCGTCTGGCTTGCCATTATCCCAAGCCTTCGCAAGCGCCGCCTCGAAGGCGGCGAAGCCGTGCACCGCGACATCGGCGAGCAGCTCATCACGATCGCGATAGTGCCGGTAAGGCGCCGCCGGGCTGACCCCGGCCATGCGCGCGGCCTCGGCGAAGGTGAAGCCGTTCGGCCCCTTCTCGCCGATCAGGCCGAGGGCGGCGCGCACCAGCGCCTCCTTGAGGTTGCCGTGGTGATAGCCCCGCGGCTGCTCGGGCTCGTTGCGTTTCCAGCTCATGTTACGGGCCCTAACATGGCGATCCGCCAGCGTCGATGCCAGCGGGCAGCACGAACGATCAGATGATTTCGAGGCCGAGCCTGTGCCGCAGCAGGTCGGGGATGCGCCGTGCCTTGCCATCTCCAACGCAGGCGACCTTGACCTGCGCCGTCACCAGTACCTCCTCGCCGCGCAATATGCGCTGGTCGAGTTCCATGGTGGCGCCGCGCGCGAGCGTCGGCCTGGTCTCGATCGTGAGCAGGTCGTCCATCACCGCCGGCCTGACGAAATCGATCAGCATCCGCCGGACCGCGAAGCCGAGCGCCGCGTCACCGTCGAACAGCTCGCGCTGCTCGATGCCAAGCGCCCGGATCAGCTCGGTGCGGCCGCGCTCCATGAAGCGCAGATAGGAGGCGTGGTAGACGACGCCGGAGAAATCGGTGTCCTCGTAGTAGACGCGGACGGAGATCTGATGCGGGCTGGCCATGCCTGCGGCTTACAGGCGAGCCGTCCAGCGCGCAAATGACCGTAGGAACAAAAGCGTCGCGCCCGCATAGTCCCTGACGGGGGGTGCGATCTTGCGGAGACAGCTCATGTCACTCTCGGCCAAGGCGCTCGAACGGCTTCTCGACAAGTCGGAGTTCGACCTCGTGGCGCGCACGCGGCGCGGCAAGCTCTCGGGCGAAAGCGACGACAATCTGCGCGATCTCAGCCGCGTCCTGCGCGAGAAGCGCGATCGTGCCCGCGGCATCGCCCGGCAGCAGCGCCGCGAATTCCGCGGCAAGGCGGCGCCGCAGGGCACGCAGCCTGCCTCGGACAATACGGGGACGAAAGCCAAGGCCGACGCTTTGACAGTGGCGCTCAAGCGCGTCGGGGCCGAGCAGACCCGCCGCAGCGAAAAGCTGCACGCTCCGAGCCAACGCAGCCTTGCCCGCAAGGCGCTGGCGCTCAAGCAGCGCGAGCGAGCCTTGCAGCGTCCGGCGAGCCGCACCGCTGGCGAAGGCATGCGCCCGGTCGAGAATCGGAAAGCGGCCAAATCCGGTGCGCTCAAGGATGCCGGTGCCCGCCCCGCGATGATGCGCGCGAAGATTGCGCGCCAATAAACCGGCTGCGCGGTGCCCGCCCCTGCGAGCGCTCAGCGCTTGCAGGGCTTGCCCATGAACGAGCCGCAATCATAGGGCTGCGACAGGGTGGCACGGATCGAATGGGCCTTGCCCTCGATACGATTGACGATGTCGTCGATGCGCCAGCCGCCGCCCTCCTCCACCATCAGGAAGCGGACGGCCATCTTCTGATCGAAGCTGCGGAAGGACGCGACGACCCGGGCCCGCCCGCGCGAAGCCTTGCCGGCGACACCGACCTGCAGATCCTTGAGCTCGCCATCCTGGCCGTTGATGAACGGATCGGCCCCGACATGGCCGATATCACCACTCTCGTCCTGGAAGATCATCGCGGGCGAACAGCGCCGCCAGGCTCTTGCTCATCAGCGCGTCGCGATGCGGCGGCCGCCAGGGCGGCTCGCCACCGCCATCCAGCGTCTTCTGCGTGACCTCGTAGGCCTTGCGCACGGTGGCGTCGGGGGTGGGCTCGGCGGCGTGGGCTGCAGCGGTGACGTGCAACAGCCCTAAGGAGATAACGATCATGCGCAGCGGCAAGAGCAAGTGCATCTCTAAAGATCCATCAGGGTGGCGTAATCCTGCCCGCCATAGAAGACGCGCACGATCCTGATCCGCATCTTCTGAATGCGGTAGGCGATTACGGCCCGCCGATAGGGAAACATCCGGATTCCCGGGACAAGGTCGTCGCGCTCGACGCCCAGTTCCGGAAACTCGCAGAGCAGCGCGCAACGCTTTTCGATATCGGCCACCCATTGCCGGGCCGCACGCGGATTATCGAGTGCGATATAGATTAGGACAGCTTCGAGATCGGCGAGAGCAGATGCGGAGTAGACGAGCTCAAGCCGCATCGGGGGAGGTCTTGGCGATCGAACTCGCGAGCCGATCCAGGCGCGCAGAAACCTCTTCTGCGCTGATATCGCTCGGATCGGCGTCGCCCTGGGTGATCTTCTCCCGGATCACACGCAGGGCCTCTTGCCGCTTCTGCTCAGCCTCCAGCCATGGCCGCATGGCATCGCGCAGCACTTCCTCGGCGGTTGCGAACCCACCGGCATCCGCACGCGCCTGCACGAGGGCCTCGATGTCTTCCGGCAACCTCAAGGTCATGAAAGATCCTCTCACTCCCCGCATCTTAGCAGCGAGGCGCTTTGGACCAAAGCTCAGTCCTCGTCCTCGCTGCCGAACAGGCCGAACTGCGCGCCCTCCCGGCTCGGCTCGGGCATGCCGAGATGTCGGAAGGCGTGCGGCGTCAGCAGGCGGCCGCGCGGCGTGCGCTGAATGAAGCCCTGCTGCAGCAGGAAGGGTTCGATGATCTCCTCGATCGCATCGCGCGGCTCGGAGAGCGAGGCAGCAATCGTCTCGATCCCGACCGGGCCACCGCCGAAATTGATCGCGACGGTGGTGAGGTAGCGCCGGTCCATCTGGTCGAGGCCGATCGCATCGACATCGAGCAGGCCGAGCGCCTTGTCGGCGACCTTGCGGGTGACGATCGCATCGCCGTCGACGATGGCGAAGTCGCGCACGCGCCGGAGCAGCCGGCCGGCGATGCGCGGCGTCCCGCGCGAGCGCTTGGCGATCTCGTTGGCGCCGTCATCCGACATCGGCACGCCGAGCACCCGCGCTCCGCGCGCGACGATGCCCTGCAATTCCTCGACCGTATAGAACTGCAGGCGGATCGGAATGCCGAAGCGGTCGCGCAGCGGCGTCGTCAGCAGGCCGGCGCGGGTTGTGGCGCCGACGAGGGTGAACTTCGGCAGGTCGATCTTGACCGAGCGCGCCGCCGGCCCCTCGCCGATGATCAGGTCGAGCTGGTAGTCCTCCATCGCCGGATAGAGGATCTCCTCCACCGCCGGGTTGAGGCGGTGGATCTCGTCGATGAAGAGCACGTCGCGCTCTTCGAGATTGGTGAGCTGCGCCGCAAGATCGCCGGCCTTGGCGATCACCGGCCCCGAGGTCGAGCGGAAGCTGACGCCGAGCTCGCGCGCCACGATCTGCGCCAGCGTCGTCTTGCCGAGGCCGGGCGGGCCGACGAACAGGACATGGTCGAGCGCATCGCCGCGTGTGCGGGCCGCGTTGATGAAGACCTGGAGGTTCGCACGCGCCGCCGCCTGCCCGGTGAAATCGGCGAGCGAGAGCGGCCGCAGTGAGACCTCGCTGTCGTCGTCACGCTTGTCCGCCGTCATCAGGCCGGGCCGCTTCGGCTCACTCACAATTCGATCTCCAGCTCCAGCGCGTCATGCACCGGGATGTCCTGGTAGCCGGTCTTGATGATCGTCGGAACCATGGCGCGATAGGCGTCGATCGCCTCGATATAGAGGCCGGAGAAGCGGAAACCGTGCTTCTGGTAGAACACCAGCGCCGGCATGTTGTCGTTAGTCAGCATCGCCCTGAGCTTGCGCGCGCCGGCCGCCCTCGCCGCCGACTTCACCGCCTCTAGCATGCGCGAGGCCGCGCCCTCCCCTTCCTTGAGGGAGTGCAGGGCGCACAGCACCGCGATATCTCCGTCGCGGGCCCAGCTCGCCACCGCCAGCAACTCGCCCTCGGCCGCGAACATGCCGATCAGGGGCAGTTCGGCGCAATCATAGAGCTTCGAGCCGATCATCATGCGATGCGACCCCCAATGCCGCATCATCAGCGCGAGGAAGGCCGACTTGTCGGCGATCTCGCGGAAGATCACCGTCGGTCCCTTCTTCATTTCGCCAACTCCTTCAGCCCGAGCCGGATCAACTGCGCCGTCCCGGCGCCCTCTCCGGCCTCACGCGAAGCCGCCGCGACCGCCGCAACGGCCTGCGCCTGAGGATAGCCGAGATTAGTCAGCGCAGAGACGGCATCCGCCACCGGCTGCGGCAGTCGCTTGTCTTCGAGCGCACCCGAGAGCTGCGCCAGCGCCGGATCGACATGGCCGAAGGCCGGTGCCTTGTCCTTGAGCTCGGCGCAGATGCGTTGGGCGAGCTTGGGCCCGACGCCGGGCGCGCGCGCCACCGCCGCCTTGTCGTTGGTCGCGATCGCGGTCGCGAGCGCACCGGGCTCCAGCGTCGAGAGAATGGCGAGCGCGACCTTGGCGCCGACGCCCTGGACCATCTGCATCAGCCGGAACCAGTCGCGCTCGGTATCCGACATGAAGCCGTAAAGCCGGATCGCATCCTCGCGCACATGCGTCTCGATCGAGAGTGCCGCCGCCTCGCCGATCTTGGGCAGTCGTTGCAGCGTGCGCGACGAGCACTGCACGACATAGCCGACGCCCTGCACGTCGACGATGACATGGTCCTCGCCATACGAATCGATGAGGCCCTTGAGCTTTCCGATCATGCCTCCTGTTAGCATGACGTGCGGCGCCCACCAGACCGGATCAATCGAGACAGCTGCGCGTTCTCCACCGGCGATCTCGGGGAGCTCAATGTGCTGACGAAGACGAGGGATCTGCGGACCGGCCGTTCGGTCTGGCAGGGCAAGCGGCCGCCGCGCTTTCCGACGCACGAAATCACGTCGGATACACAAAGTGACGTCGTCATCATCGGCGCCGGCATCTCCGGCGCTATGCAAGCCGATGCGCTGAGCGCCGCCGGCTTCGATGTGTTGATCGTCGACCGGCGCGGCCCGGTCCGCGGCTCGACGCCAGCGAGCACCGCCCTGCTGCAATACGAGATCGACCAACCCCTGACCAAGCTGACGCGCCAGATCGGCGAGGAGGCCGCCATCCGCGCCTGGCGCCGCTCGCGCCTGGCCGTGGACGGGTTGGCGGCGCGAATGCGGGAGCTCTCCATCGCGCCCATCACCCGCCGCGACTCGCTCTATCTCGCCGGAAATGTGCTCGATGCCGATGCCCTCGCCCGCGAACACGAGGCCCGCCGCCGCGCCGGGCTGGAGACCGCCTATCTCGACGACGCCGCACTGAAGGAGCGCTTCGGTATCGAGCGCCCGGCGGCGCTGCTCGGCTACGACAATCTTGAAGCCGACCCGGTCGTGCTCGCTTCCGGCTTCCTGCGTGCCGCGCTCAGCCGAGGCGCCCGCCTCGCCTGGCCAGTCGAGATCGTCGACCTCGACGCCAAGCCCCGCTCGGTTCAGCTGCGCACCGGCGAAGGCCATCGCATAAGCTGCCGCCATCTCGTCTTCGCGACCGGCTACGAACTCCCCTTCGGCAAATTGCCCAAGGGCCACCGGGTGCTTTCGACCTGGGCCTTGGCCACCGTGTCGCAGAAGCGCCGGCTCTGGCCAGAGTGCTGCTTCATCTGGGAAGCATCGGACCCTTACCTCTATCTGCGCAGCACGCGCGACGGCCGCGTCATCTGTGGCGGCGAGGACGAGGATTTCGTCGACGAGGACAAGCGCGATGCCTTGATCGACCGCAAGACAGCGGCGATCCGGCGAAAGCTCGGCCAACTCCTGCCTGAGGTCTCGACCGAGGTCGACTATGCCTGGACCGGCACCTTCGGGACCTCCGAAACCGGCCTGCCGACCTTAGGTCTGATGCCGGAGCTCAGGAATTGCTGGGCCGTGATGGGCTTCGGCGGCAACGGCATCACCTATAGCCGAATCGGCGCCGAGATCATCCGCGCCGGCCTGCTTGGCAAGGGTGATCCGGACGCCGAGCTCTACGCTTTCCGCAGCTGATACTGCGCCAGCAGCGCCCGCGCGCCGCGATGCTGGGCATGGCAGATCGCGACGGCGAGCGCGTCCGCCGCATCGGCGCTGCGGGTCTCGGCCTTGGGCAGCAACACGCGGATCATCGCCTGCACCTGCTTCTTGTCAGCATGGCCGACGCCGACCACGGTCTTCTTCACCAGATTGGCGGCGTATTCGGCGACATCGAGCCCGGCCAGAGCCGGCACGACCAAAGCGATGCCGCGCGCCTGGCCGAGCTTCAGCGCCGATTGCGGGTCGCGGTTGACGAAGGTTTCCTCGACCGCGACTTCCTGCGGCTGGTGCCGCGCGATCACGCCGGCGATGCCTTCGTGCAATTGCCGCAAGCGCTCGGCGAGCGGCTGCTTCTCGTCGCTCTCGACCACGCCACAGGCAATGAAGGAGAGCTTGGTTCCCTCGCTGACGACGATGCCCCAGCCGGTCTTCCTGAGACCGGGATCGAGGCCGAGAATGCGAATCGGATCGGACATCGGCGCACAGTAGAGGATTTCGGGAGAGGTCGATGGATGAACGGCGCTCATCGCGGCCATCACCGTAACGGGGGTTGATCGTTCGCTGCGCAGCGTGAAGGAAAGAACATCCTTCTCCGATCGACCCGATGACTGCTTTCCTGACCTCGCTTTTTCCAGGCCTCACCGCGGACGGCATTGCCATCCTCGCCGTCGCGACCTTTCTCGGCGGTCTGGTGCGCGGCTTCACCGGCTTCGGCTTTGCCATGGTGTTCATGCCGCTGGCCTCGATCGTGCTCGGCCCCGTCGCGGCGCTCGGGCTGATCTGGGTGATCGACATGCCCTTCGCCCTGCCCCTGGGGTTCAGGGCGGCCAAGCGCGCGGAATGGAGCGAGGTCGTCCCGCTCCTGATCGCGGCGACGCTGACCCTGCCGGCCGGCATCGCCCTGCTGACCTGGCTCGACCAGCAAACCATGCGCTGGGTCCTGGCGCTGCTCGTGCTGGCTGCGGTCGCGCTGATGGGCTCGGGCTGGCGCTATCACGGCAAGCCCGGCCTCCCGCTCTCGCTCGGCGTCGGCGCGGCGTCGGGCCTGTGCAACGGCCTCGCCAGCATCGGCGGCATGCCGCTCGCGGTGTTCTGGCTCAGCGCCCAGCGCAACGACCGGCACAGGACCCGCGCCAATCTGCAGGCCTATATCGGCTTGAGCACCTTCGTCAGCGGCACGATCCTGGCGCTGAAGGGCATCATCACCCTCGCCTCGGCGCTGATGGCGCTGCCGCTCTTCGCGATCTATGGCGCCGGCCTCTGGCTCGGCACCCATGCCTTCGGACTGGCCTCGGAACAGACCTTCCGCCGCATCGCCTATCTGACGATCTTCCTCAGCGCCCTCGTCAGCCTGCCGCTCTGGGACGGGCTGATCGGGCGCTAGCGACGATCGTCATGCTCAGCCGAGCTTGGCCATGATGTCGTCGGCGATCTCGAAATTGGCGAAGACGTTCTGGACGTCGTCGTCATTGTCGAGCGCTTCCATCAGCTTCATCATCGACGCGGCCTTCTCCTCGTCGAGCGGCGCCGTGGTCGTCGGCCGCCAGACCGGCTTGGCCGAGGCCGGTGCGCCGAGCGCAGCTTCCAGCGCCTTGGAGACCTCGTTCAGCGCGTCGAAGGCGCACAGGATGGTGTGGCCGTTCTCATCCGAGATCACATCGTCGGCGCCGGCCTCGATAGCCGCTTCCATCACCTTGTCGGCATCCCCGACTTCGGCCGGATAGCTGACCTCGCCGACGCGATTGAACATGAACGAGACCGAGTTGCTCTCGCCCATCGCTCCACCGGATTTGGTGAAGTAGGAGCGGACGGCGGAGGCGGTACGGTTGCGATTGTCGGTCAGCGCCTCGACGATCACGGCAGCGCCACCGGGTCCGTAGCCCTCGTAGCGGACCTCGTCGTAATTGTCGCCCTCGCCGCCGAGCGCCTTCTTGATGGCGCGCTCGATATTGTCCTTGGGCATGTTCTCGGCCCGCGCCGCCAGCACGGCCATGCGCAGGCGCGGATTCATGTTCGGGTCGGGCATGCCCAGCTTGGCGGCGACGGTGATTTCACGGCCCAGCTTCGAGAACAGCTTGGAGCGCACCGCATCCTGCTTGCCCTTGCGGTGCATGATGTTCTTGAACTGTGAATGGCCGGCCATACGCCCTGATCTCCGCTGTTATGCGCCGGGCGGCTTATACTCAGCCGGCTCGGCGCGAGGCAAGCGCGGCTGCGGCGTTTCCAGCTTACGCCCGCTGCGCCCCATGCTTAAGCGTTTCTTCGCGAACTGCCTGCAAGGTTCGGAAAGGAACCATCGAGCGGAAGCGAACCCAGCGCGCACCATGAACAATGCCATCGTCGAGCATACGGCGCGCCTGCGAACCTTCCGGATCGACGCCACCGATATCGGCCTACTGCGGCAGCAGGCGGAGTTCGCGCGTCTGCGCCTGCCCACCCTGCTGCCGGAATTGCATGAGCAGTTCGAGGCCTGGCCTGAGATTTTGCGGGCAATGCAGCGGCCGGACGTGCATGAGCTCCGGCTCGCGCACTGGATCCGGCTGGTCTCGGGCGAATTCGAGGACGGCTTTCTGGAGTCGGCACATGCCCTCGCCAGCGCGTTCAACGACAACAGCGTTCCCGCCCATGCCGTCGCGATCTGCCACGCCATCGTCAGCAATGCGATCGGCGCCGAGCTCGGCCTGCTGCGCGACGGCCTCGCCAGGCTCAGCCACATCTGGCAGGCCAAGGAATACAATCGGCGCATCGCGCTGCGCGCCGCCTTGCAAAAGGCGGTGCAGCTCGATCTCGAACTGCTGCTCGAGACCTATACCCATGTCCAGCGCCAGAGCCGCGAGCGCATCCAGCACGAAATCTCGGCCTTCCAGGTCACGGTCCGCGACGTGGTCGGCGCCGTCACCGGCAGCGCCCGCGTCGTCGAGGAGATGGCGCACACGATGAATGGCGTCGTGAAGGAAACCGGCCTGCAGGCTGTCGCCGCCGCGCGAGCCTCGGACGAGGCTTCCGACAATGTCGCCAGCGTCGCCAGCGCTACCGAGGAGCTTTCCGCCTCGCTCAGCGAAATTTCCGGCGAGGTCGCCCGCGCCACGACCAAGGCTCACGATGCCAGCAATGCGGCACTCCGGACCGAGGCGATCGTCAAGGGCCTGGCGCAGTCGGCACAGACGATCGGCTCCATCGTCGACCTGATCCGCGACATTGCCGCGCAGACCAATCTGCTGGCGCTCAATGCGACCATCGAAGCCGCCCGCGCCGGAGAAGCCGGGCGGGGCTTCGCGGTGGTCGCGCAGGAGGTGAAGCAGCTTTCAGCGCGCACCGCCAGGGCCACCGACGAGATCGCGGCCCAGGTTCCGGCCATGCAGGCGGCGACGCAGGAGGCCGTCGAGGCGATCGAGAGCATTGTCGGCTTCGTCGGCGACATGGACCAGACGACGCTGACGATCGCGAGTTCCGTCGACGAGCAGCGCGCAGCGACGCAGGAGATCGCCCGCAGCATCAGCTTCGCTTCGCAGGGCACGCAAGAGGTCGCTCACGCCATCGCCAGCGTCAACGAATCCGCCCAGGCCGCCGGGACCGGCGTCGGCGAGATGCTCGGCCTCGCCCAGGCGCTGACGCGCCAGGCCGAGACCCTGACCGAAGCCTTCGAGAATCTGACGAAACAGAACCGCGCCGCCTGAGGCGTCACCGTCACCGACCTGTCAAGCATGGCTCATAGCTTCGAGCCATTCTAATTTGACTGACAGGAGGGGCCGGCCATGACCGAAGAGACCCAGTACGAATCCACCTTCGGCGCCAGCATGCTCGAGCATGACGACGCGCCGCCGCAGAACCACTCCGCCAACCCGACCATGGGCGAGCTGATCGGCCAGCGCTTCTCGCGCCGCGGCCTGCTCAAGGGCGCCCTCGCCGTCTCCGCCATCTCGGCGACGGTCGGCGCGACCGCGCTGGCGACCGCCGAGGAGGCCAAGGCCCAGGCGAAGGGCTCCGCTTTCAGCTTCAAGGAAGTCGAGGCCGGGGTCGACGCCGACCACCATGTCGCGGAGGGCTATCAGGCCGACGTGCTGCTGCGCTGGGGCGACCCGCTCTTCCCCGACGCGCCGGCCTTCGACCCGACGAAGCAGACGGCCGAGTCCCAGGCCAAGCAGTTCGGCTACAACAACGACTTCGTCGGCTACCTGCCGGTGCCGGGAGCGGCCGACCCGTCGGCCCATGGCGTGCTCTTCGTCAATCACGAATACACCAACCCGCATCTGATGTTCCCGGGCGTCGTCGAGATCAAGGACGGCAAGCCGGTGATGAAGAACGCGACCCCGGAGCGTTTTGCGATCGAGGCGATGGCGCATGGCGCGACCGTCGCCGAGATCCGCAAGACCGACGGCAAATGGGCGCTGGTGAAGGATTCCAAGTATAATCGCCGCATCACCGCCGCCACCGAGATGCAGCTTTCCGGCCCCGTCGTCGGCAGCGACCGCGTCAAGACCAATGCCGATGCCAGCGGCCGCAAGGTCTTCGGCACGCTGAACAACTGCTCGGGCGCGATGACGCCCTGGGGCACCTTCGTCTCCGGCGAGGAGAATTTTCACGGCTACTTCTCCGGCAAGCTGCCGGACGGCCACCGCGAGGAGGCCAATTACAAGCGCCTCGCCATTCCCTCGGCGCCCTATGCCTGGGGCCGCTTCGAGGAGCGCTTCGACCTCGCCAAGGAGCCGAACGAGGCCAACCGCTTCGGCTGGGTCATCGAGGTCGATCCGTTCGATCCGAACTCGGTGCCCAAGAAGCGCACCGCGCTCGGCCGCTTCAAGCATGAAGGCGCCGACAGCATCGTCGCCAGGGACGGCCGCGTCGTCGTCTATCTCGGCGACGACGAGCGCTTCGACTATGTCTACAAATTCGTCACGGCCGGCCGCTTCGATCCGAACGACCGCGCCGCCAATATGGACCTGCTCGATGCGGGCACGCTCCATGTCGCCAAGTTCGCCGCCGACGGCACGGTCGAGTGGCTGCCGCTGGTCTTCGGCCAGGGTCCGCTCACCGCGGCCAACGGCTTCACCAGCCAGGCCGACGTGGTGATCGAGACACGCCGCGCCGGCGACCTGCTCGGCGCCACCAAGATGGATCGGCCGGAGGACATCACGCCCAACGGCGTCAACGGCCGCGTCTATGTGATGCTGACCAACAATACCAACCGCAAGGAAGACCAGGTCGACGCCGCCAATCCGCGTGCCAAGAACGCCTTCGGCCACATCATCGAGATCATCGAGGATGGCGGCGACTTCACCGCGACCAAGGGCAAATGGGAAGTGCTGCTGAAATGCGGCGATCCGTCGGTCGCCGCCGTCGGCGCGAGCTTCTCGACCGAGACCAGCAAGAACGGCTGGTTCGGCATGCCGGACAATGCGGTGGTCGATTCCGCCGGCCGGCTCTGGGTCTCGACCGACGGCAACGGCCCGCAGGAGACCGGCCGCACCGACGGCCTCTGGGCGGTCGACACCGAAGGCGAGGCGCGCCGCACCTCGAAGCTGTTCTACCGCGTGCCGCATGGCGCCGAGCTCTGCGGCCCCTGCTTCACGCCGGACGACACGACCGCCTTCGTCGCCGTCCAGCATCCGGGCGACGACGGCCCGGACTGGCCCGCTTTCGGCCGCCGCTCCTATTACGAGGACCTCTCGACCCGCTGGCCCGACTTCAAGCCGGACATGCCGACGCGCCCGTCCGTGGTGGCGATCACCAAGCGCGGCGGCGGCAAGATCGGCGTGTGAGCGAAGCCGTCATGGTCGGGCTTGCCCCGACCGTCTCTTGAAATGGAAACGCCCGGCGAAGTGCCGGGCGTTTTGCTTTTGGCTGCCATGCCGCTCCGCCGTCATGCTCGCCCTTGTGGCGAGCATCCACGTCTTGAACACCTAATTCGATGGGCGAAGCGAAGACGTGGATGGCCGGGACAAGCCCGACCATGACGGATACCGCAGCTTCAGCGGGTGATCACGCCGCCTTCTTGGCGCCGAAGGTCGGGTCGAGCTCGCCCTTGGCGTAGCGCTTGGCCATATCGGCCAGCGTGATCACGCGCTTGATCTTCGAGGCCTGGCCGGCGGTATTGAACTCCTCCAGCCGCTTCTTGCAGAGCGCGGTCATCGCCTCCATCGCCGGCTTCAGGTACTTGCGCGGGTCGAACTCGCCGGGGTGCTCGGACAGGATCTTGCGGATCTGGCCGGTCATCGCCATCCGGTTGTCGGTGTCGATGTTGATCTTGCGCACGCCGTGCTTGATGCCGCGCTGGATCTCCTCGACCGGAACGCCCCAGGTCTGGGGCATCTTGCCGCCATACTGGTTGATCACGTCCTGCAGGTCCTGCGGCACCGAGGAGGAGCCGTGCATGACGAGATGCATGTTCGGCAGCTTCTTGTGGATCTCCTCGATGACATGCATCGCCAGGATCGCGCCGTCGGGCTTGCGCGTGAACTTGTAGGCGCCATGCGAGGTGCCCATGGCGATGGCGAGCGCATCGACCTTGGTCTCGGCGACGAACTTCACCGCCTCGTCGGGGTTGGTCAGGAGCTGGTCGTGGCTGAGCTTGCCCTCGAAGCCGTGGCCGTCCTCCTTCTCGCCTTCGCCACTCTCGAGCGAGCCGAGCACACCGAGCTCGCCCTCGACCGAGATGCCGCCGAGATGGGCCATGTCGGTGACGGTCTTGGTCACGCCGACATTGTAGTCCCAGTCGCCGGGGGTCTTGCCGTCGGCCTTGAGCGAGCCATCCATCATCACCGAGGTGAAGCCGGCCTGGATCGCGGTCATGCAGGTCGCCGGCTCGTTGCCGTGGTCGAGATGCACGCAGACCGGGATATGCGGATAGATTTCGGTGACCGCGTCCATCATGTGCTTGAGCATGATGTCGTTGGCGTAGGAACGCGCCCCGCGCGAGGCCTGGATGATCACCGGCGCGTCCGTCGCGTCGGCAGCGGCCATGATCGCGAGCGCCTGTTCCATGTTGTTGATGTTGAAGGCCGGAACGCCGTAGTCGTTCTCGGCGGCATGGTCGAGCAATTGGCGAAGCGTGATGCGGGCCACGATGATCCTCCGGTTGGGCTCTGCTTTATCCGGAGGGTTTAGAATCGAACTGTGGCAGACGCAAAGCGAAAGCAGCTGGAAAAGTGAACGCGATCAGCGCCCGCGCGCTTCAAGAACCCTGACGCGCTCCTCGATCGCCGCCAGCTCCTCGGCGAAGTTGCCGGTGATCGACTTCGCCATGACCAGCAGGCCAGCCGTATCGCGGCGCTGCTTGCGAACGAGATCACCGAGCTCGTCAAAGCGCTTCTCGACCGCGTCGAAGCGCTTGTCATGCTCGGAGAGCTGCGCCTGAATTTTCTTCAGGATCTCGTACATGGCCGTTTGCACGTTCTCGCTCATGCGCGAGAACATAGCATAAACATCGCACAGCGCAACCGCAGGCTGCGCCGCCGCTCAGCCCTTCCGGAGCGCCTCGACGCCTGGCAGCGCCTTGCCTTCCATCCATTCCAGGAAGGCGCCGCCCGCGGTCGAGACGTAGGTCAGGTCCTCGGCGACGCCGGCATGGTTCATCGCCGCGACCGTATCGCCACCGCCGGCGACGGCAACGAGCTTGCCGTCGCGGACGCGCTCCGCCACCGCCTGCGCCACCCCGACCGTCGCCGTGTCGAAGGGCGGCAGCTCGAAAGCGCCGAACGGCCCGTTCCAGACCACCGTCTTCACGGTGTTGAGCTTGAGCACGACCTCGGCGACGCTGAGCGGGCCGGCATCGAGGATCATCTCGTCGGGCCCGACCTCGCCGATCGAGACGACGCGATGGCCGGGGTGGGCCTTGAACTCGCGGGCCACCAGCGCATCGACCGGCAGGATGATTTCGCAGCCGGCGGCCTTGGCTTTTTCCTCGATTTCGTGGGCGGTTCCGGCGAGATCGTGCTCGCACAGCGACTTGCCGACATTGACGCCGCGCGCAGCGAGGAAGGTGTTGGCCATGCCGCCGCCGATGACGAGCACGTCGACCTTCTGCACGAGGTTGCCGAGGAGCTCGAGCTTGGTCGAAACCTTGGCGCCGCCGACGATCGCCATCACCGGCCGGGCGGGATTGTCGAGGCCGGCCGAAAGCGCCTCCAATTCGGCCTGCATGGTCCGCCCGGCATAGGCCGGCAGCAGATGCGCCAGCCCTTCCGTCGAGGCATGGGCGCGGTGGGCGGCCGAGAAGGCGTCGTTGACATAGAGATCGCCATTGGCGGCGAGCGCCTTGACGAATTCGGGATCGTTCGTCTCATCGCCGGCGTGGAAGCGGGTGTTCTCCAGCAGCAGGATCTCGCCGTTCTTGGCGGCGGCGATCGCCTTCGGCGCCTCGGTGCCGATGCAGTCGCCAACGAAGATCACCGGCTGGCCGAGCGCATGCGCCAGCGCCGGCACGACCTGCCTGAGGCTGTTCTTCTCGTCGCGCCCCTTCGGCCGGCCGAAATGCGCCAGCAGGATGACCTTGCCGCCCTTCTGCGCGATCTCGCGGATTGTCGGCAGGATACGGTCGATCCGGGTGGTGTCGCTGACCCTGCCGTCCTCCATCGGCACGTTGAGATCGACGCGGACGAGGACACGCTTGCCGGCGAGATCGGCGTCGTCGAGGGTGCGGAAAGCGGGCATCGCTATCTCTCTCAAAGGCGTTGGAACAGGGAAGGATAATCCATGACGAGGCCGTCCTCGTCGACCGGAAGCTCGGCGGTGAAACTGCCATCGGCCGTCTCGAACCGGAAGAGCCTCGGCGCCAGGCAGGTGTAGATCTGTTCGGTGACGAAGGGCTCGAAGCTGTCGAACGGCACGAACAGCATCGCGATCCGCCGCTTCTCGCCCGGCTGCCAGGCGCAGCGGCGGATCGGCAGCGTGTTGGTGAAGGGCGTTGCGGAGAGGTCGATGTCGATGCAGGCGTCGAAGGCCGCCAGATGGCCGCGCCCGCTGTCGTGCCAGGCGCCGTCGCGCCGGGTCATGGCGAGCCGGCGGCCATCGGTCGTTGCGATCTCGAAGGAACGCACCGTGAAATCAGGATCGCAATCGATCCGGTAGCTCGCGCCGAAGCGCTGTCCGTCGCGCTCACCGACCAGCGCAGCATCGGCGCGAAAGCCGTCTGCTCCCGCGCGCAAGGTCAGATGTTCGAGCCCATCGCCTTCCAGCGCCCGCCAGCGGACGCTATGCCCGTCCGCAAGATCGGCGGGCGGGCGAAAGCTCATCGCGGCAGGATCGGCGGCAGCACGCCGGGAACGCCGCTCTTGAGCACGATCACCGTCAGGATGACGGTCAGGACCGCCGTGACGATGCCGGTGAGCAGCAGCGCGCCGAAGCGCGGGGTCGAATTGACGCGCTGGCGCAACGCCGAGAGCTCCTCGCGCAGGCCGGCGAAGTCCATGGTGCCGGCGGCGAGCTCGACCTTCTGGGCGCTGCGCTCCAGCGAGGCCTCGGCGCGGGTCAGCACCGCCTCGTAGCGCGCGAACTTCTCTTCGATCCGCGCCGCCTTGTCCTCGATGCGCGAGAGCTGGTCGAGCTTGCGCGGATCGCTTGCAGCGAGCGGCTCGGCCGGCTTAACCTCGGTGGCGCGCGCTGCGGCGATCTCGGCCATGCTGGGCGCCGGCGGCACGATGACGGCCTCGGTGGGCGTGGTCGGCGTGGCGACGGTCGGCTCGATCTTGTTCATTGCGCGGTCCGTTCCTCGGCAGTGTAGACGCGGCCGCACCGGGAGGGCGCGGCCGCAGCAGAAATGTGGGTCAGATCAGCTTCGCCATGGCGACAGCGGTGTCGCTCATGCGGTTCGAGAAGCCCCACTCGTTGTCGTACCAGGAGAGGACGCGGACGAACTTCTCGTCCATCACCTTGGTCTGGTCGAGCGCGAAGGTCGACGACGCCGGATCATGGTTGAAGTCGATCGAGACGTTCGGCTGGTCGGTGACCGCGAGGATACCCTTCAGGGCGCCGCGCTTGCTCGCCTTGATGATGGCGTCGTTGATCTTCTCGACCGTGGTCTTGCGCTTCGAGATGAACTTGAAATCGACGACCGAGACGTTCGGCGTCGGCACGCGGATCGAGGTGCCGTCGAGCCGGCCCTTAAGCTCGGGGATGACAAGGCCGATCGCCTTGGCGGCGCCGGTCGAGGTCGGGATCATCGACATCGCAGCGGCGCGGCCGCGGTAGAGATCCTTGTGCATCGTGTCCAGCGTCGGCTGGTCGCCCGTATAGGCGTGGATCGTGGTCATGAAGCCCTTGTCGATGCCGACCGTGTCCTGCAGCACCTTGACCACCGGCGCGAGGCAGTTGGTCGTGCAGGACGCGTTCGAGACGACGACATGGTCCTTGGTCAGGGCGTCATGGTTGACGCCGAAGACCACCGTGAGATCAGCGCCGTCGCAGGGGGCCGAGACGAGCACGCGCTTGGCGCCGGCGGCAAGATGGGCCGCCGCCTTGTCGCGGGTGGTGAAGATGCCGGTGCATTCCAGCGCGATGTCGACGCCGAGCGCCTTGTGCGGCAGGTCCTTGGGATCGCGGATCGCGGTCACCTTGATCGGGCCGCGGCCGACATCGATCGTGTCGCCGAAGACCGTCACCGTGCCCGGGAAGCGGCCGTGCACGGAGTCGAAGCGGAAGAGATGGGCGTTGGTCTCGACCGGGCCGAGATCGTTGATCGCCACGACCTCGATGTCCTTGCGCTTCGACTCGATGATCGCGCGCAGAACGTTGCGCCCGATACGGCCGAAGCCGTTGATCGCTACCTTGACCGTCATCTCAATCCTCTCCTTCGCCGTTCACCGGCTGGGCCGGGTCATTCACGCGGGCAAATCGGCCAAACCATGGCGGAACGCAAGGGCAGGCCTTAAAAATTTCAAGGAATCTCAGCCGTTGTGACGCTTGATCGCAGCCTCGGCCACAGCCTCCGGCGTGATGCCGAAATGCTTGTAGACCTCCTTGTAGGGGGCGCTCGCCCCGAAGGAGGACATGCCGACGAAGCCGCCTTCAGTGCCGATCACGCCATCCCAGCCGAAGCGCACGGCGGCCTCGACCGCGATCTTGATCGGGGCATCGCCGATGATCGCCGCCCTGGTCGCCTCGTCCTGCTCCAGCAGCGCTTCGAGCGACGGCACCGAGACGACGCGGGCGCGAATGCCCTTGTCGGCCAGGAGCTTGCGGGCGGCGACCGCGATCTCGACCTCGGAGCCCGAGGCGAAGAGCGAGACCTGCGCCTTGCCGCCCTCGGCCGCCAGCAGCTCGTAGCCGCCCTTGGCCGAACGGTTCGTCGCCGAGGCGTCGGTACGGACCGGCGCTAGGTTCTGGCGCGAGAGCGCCAGCACGGTCGGGCCATCCGTGCGCTCCAGCGCGATCTGCCAGGCTTCCGCCGTCTCGATCGCATCGGCAGGACGCAGCACGCGCATGTTCGGCATGGCGCGCAAGGAAGCGATCTGCTCGACCGGCTGGTGGGTCGGACCGTCCTCGCCGAGGCCGATCGAATCATGGGTCATGACATAGACGACCGGCAGCCCCATCAGCGCCGCGAGCCGCATCGACGGGCGGGCATAGTCGGCGAAGACAAGGAAGGTGCCGCCGGCGGTGCGGAAGCCGCCATGCAGGGTGATGCCGTTCATCGCCGCGGCCATGCCGTGCTCGCGGATGCCATAGCGGACATAGCGGCCCTTGGGCGTCTTCGGTGTGAAGTCCTCGAAGCCCTTGGCGCGGGTGTTGTTGGACGGCGTCAGGTCGGCCGAGCCCGAGACCAGCTCCGGCATCACCGGCACGATCACGTCGAGCGCCAGCTCGGAGGCCTTGCGGGTCGCGACGGTGACCGGGCTCGCAGCCAGCGCCTTCTTGTGGGCGACCAGCGCCTTGGCGAGCTTGGCCGGTACGGTATGGTTCAGGCGACGCTCGAACTCGCCGCGCTTGCGCTCGGACAGCGCCGCGAGGCGCGCATTCCACTCCTTGCGCTCGGCGAAGCCGCTGGCGCCGAAGCCGCGCCAGGCCTTGAGCACGTCGGCCGCGACCTCGAACGGCCCGCCGGTGATGCCGAGCGCCGTCTTGGCGGCGGCCAGTTCCTCGGCGCCGAGCGGCTCGCCATGCGCCTTGGAGGTGCCGGCCTTCTTCGGCGCGCCGAATCCGATCACGGTCTTGCAGGCGATCAGCGTCGGCTTGTTCGACTTCTGGGCGCGACGAACCGCAGCCTCGATCGCGTCGGGATCATGCCCGTCGACGCGCTCGGCCTTCCAGCCGCAGGCCTTGAAGCGGGCGATCTGGTCGACCGAGTCGGAGATCGAGAGCGGGCCGTCGATCGAGATGCCGTTATCGTCCCAAAGCACGATCAGCTTGTTCAGCTTCTGATGGCCGGCGAGCGCGATCGCCTCCTGGCTGATGCCCTCCATCAGGTCGCCGTCGGAGGCGAGGACATAGGTCTTATGGTCGACCAGCTTCTTGCCGAACTCGGCGGCGAGCATGCGCTCGGCCATCGCCATGCCGACCGCGGTGGCCAGACCCTGGCCGAGCGGGCCGGTCGTGGTCTCGACGCCGGCGGTCATGAAGTTCTCGGGATGGCCCGGCGTCTTCGATTCGAGCTGGCGGAACTTCTTGAGGTCGTCGAGTTCCATGCCGGGGGTGCCGGTGAGATAGAGCAGCGCGTAGATCAGCATCGAGCCATGGCCGGCCGAAAGCACGAAGCGGTCGCGATCGGGCCAGCGCGGCTCAGCCGCATCGTATTTCAGGATGCGGGTGAACAGCACGGTCGCGACGTCGGCCGCGCCCATCGGCAGGCCGGGATGGCCGGACTTGGCCTGCTCGACGCCGTCCATGGCGAGGGAGCGGATGGCGTTGGCGAGCCGCTCGTGCTGGGCGCGGTCGATCGCGGGCGTCGTCATGGAATCTCTCCGGCGGGCGGGAACAGAGCTCGCGCCGGAGCCGGCCGGCAGCGAGCAGCGAAATCGGAAAAGGTCGCGCGTTCGATAGGCTGCCCGCTCAAGCGGAGTCAATTCGCCTGAGACGGCCGGATATCCACTGCCAACAAGCCATGCTGGTCGGCGAAGCGTCCAAAGCGCTTTCCCCGTCCATATTTGTTAAACTAGGCTTCCGAATCGGATGAGCCGGCTTTCGCCGGCCTGCAGAGGAAGAAGCGTGGCGTCTCCAGGACTGGATCACGCCCTGTCGCGTCTCGAAGGCGCGCTTGGCCAACTCGAAGCGGCCGCCCGCAGGCGGCTCGAGGTCGAGCGTGGCCGAGCCAATCTCGAAACCGAACTCACTCTGATGCAGGACGACCGCGCTCGCCTCGCCGTCGAACTGGACGGCGCCATGGCCCGGGTCGGCCAGGTCCAGGGCGTGGCGGAAGAGGTCGACCGCAAGCTCGACCGCGCCATGACGGCGCTCGCCGAAGTGATCGCCCGCGTCGAAGCCCGCCCCGACGAAGAAGCCGAGCAGGACGCCTGATGCCCCAGGTCAACGTCACCATCTCCGGCAAGGCCTACCGCATGGCCTGCGGCGAGGGCGAGGAGCCGCATCTGGAGGCGCTCGCTCAGCTCTATGACGGCAAGATCGAGGAGATGCGCCAGGCCTTCGGCGAGATCGGCGACATGCGCCTGCACGTCATGGCGGCGCTGATGGTCGCCGACGAGGTCACCGAGCTGAAGAAGAAGGTCGAGACCCTCGAAGGCCGCCTGCAATCGCTGCAGGGCGATGCCGGCTTTGCCGACCAGCGCGCCGGCGAGGTCGAGGAAAAGGCGGCGGCTGCCCTCGTCGCCGCGGCCGAGCGCATCGAGATGGTGGCGAAGAGCCTGCTGCCGGGCCAACCCGGCTAGCATCGCCGGCGATTGACTTCGCCGTACCATTACGCTTTTCATCGCCGCAGAGCGCATGGGGCGCCACCAGTCCGCGGCAAGGGAGCCTGCTCCCACCCACACATTGAGCGAAGACATCGCATCTCGCTTTCTTCCGGCCTGTCGAGCGGACATCAGGCTTTCCTCGGAAGGAAGACCCATGTCTGATCCCAACCGCGAACTCACGTCCCGTTCCAATCTCGAAACCATCCGCCGCCAGGCCAAGCGCTGGCTGAAGGAGATCGAGGCCGGCGACACCGAGGCACTCGCCCGTTTCCGCAAGCTGATGCCCAGCCATGCCGGTCCGGCCAAGCTGCGCGAGGTCCAGCACGCGCTCGCCCGCGACTATGGGCTGGCGAGCTGGGCAGCGTTGAAGCAGGAGCTGGCGACGCGCGAAGCAGCCGCGCGCGGCCACGCCGCACTCGTCGCGCTGTTCCTGGAGAAGTCCGCGCTGCGCTATGGCGTCAGGCCCGGCACGCAGAACTGGGGCGAGTACGAGGCCGACCGGCCGGCCCGCGGCGCGCTGGCACAGCGCCTGCTCGAACGCCATCCCGAGATCGTCGGCGACAGCATCCACACCGCCGTCGCCGCGCATGATCTCGACGCCGTCCGCGGCTACATCTCAACGGACGCCACGCTCGCGGAGAAGCCCAGCGAATTCGATGGCTGGACGCCGTTGGTGCGCCTCGCCTTCACCCGCCTGCCGAACGAGGCCCTGTCGCACAACGCCGTCGCGATCGCGCAGCTCTTGCTCGATCATGGCGCCGACCCGAATGCGCTGTTCAGCGACGGCACTAACCACTTCACCCCGCTGACCGGCGTCATCGGCGGCGGCGAGAGCAACCAGCCGGCGCATCCGCAGTCGGAGGCGCTGGCGCGGTTGCTGATCGACCGCGGCGCCGATCCGCTCAACGGCCAGGCGCTCTACAACTCCTCGCTCGGCGCCGACGATGTCACTTGGCTCGACCTGCTCTGGAACGAGACGGACAAGCGCGGTGAGAGCCGGCGCTGGCACGAGCCAGTCCGCGAATTGCCGGCGCCGCCGCTCGACTATCTGCTCGGCAACGCGGTGCCACGCCAGCCGAAACGCGCCGCATGGCTCCTCGCCCGTGGCGCCAGCGCCCAGGCGCTCAATGCCTATTCGAAGCAAAGCTTGGTCAAGCAGGCGATGCTCGACGGCCGCAGCGATCTCGTTCGCCTGCTCGTCGACAATGGCGCGAGCCCGGTCGAGCTGACCGGGCAGGAAGCCTTCACCGCCGCGCTCGCCCGCGGCGATGAAGCCGAGGCGCGCCGGTTGCTCGACGGCAATCCGGACTTCCTGCGCGATCCCGCACCGTTCCTCGTCGCGATCCGGCAAGGCAAGGCGGAGATCGCGGCGCTGGCAGTCCGGCTCGGCGTCTCACCGGATGCGCAAACCCGCGACGGCGTGCGTGCCCTGCACGAGGCGGCAGGCAGCGATGCGATCGAGATCGTTGCGCTCCTGGTCGAGGCAGGCGCCGAGATCGATCCGATCGAGCGCCGTTACAGCTCGACCCCGCTCGGCTGGGCACGCCATCAGGGCGCGAGCGCTGCGCAGATCTATCTCGCCTCGCGCAGCCACGATGTTCAGGCGCTGTGCGAGGCCGCCGAGATCGAGCGGCTGGAAACGCTCTTCGCGGAGACTCCTGCGCTCGCCAATGCACCGGCCCGCTCGGGCAAGCCGCCGCTGTTCTGCCTGCCTGATGACGACACCAGCGCCTGCGACCTCGTCGAGTTCCTGCTGGCAGCTGGCTCCGATCCGGCTGCGCGCGACGCGGAAGGTCTGGCGGCGGCAGAAGTCGCGCGCAAGCGGGGGCTGCTGGATGCCGCGGCGCTGCTGGAAGCTTGCCTTCTCCCCTCGGGGGAGAAGGGGGGTCCGACGGGAGAAGGAAGCTAGGCCGCCTCCAGCCCGAACTGGAGCGCAGCCAGCCGCGCATAGAGCCCGCCCTTGGCGACGAGGGCGGCGTGCGTGCCTTCCTCGACCACCCGCCCATCCTCCATCACCAGGATGCGGTCGGCCGAGAGGATAGTGGCAAGGCGGTGGGCGACGACGAGTGTCGTCCGGCCCTGCATCAACCGGTCGAGCGCGTCCTGCACGGCGCGCTCGCTTTCCGAATCGAGCGCCGAGGTCGCCTCGTCCAGCAGCAGGATCGGCGCGTCCTTGAGCACGGCCCGAGCAATGGCAAGGCGCTGGCGCTGGCCGCCAGAAAGCGTGACGCCGCGTTCGCCGATGACGGTGTCATAGCCTTCCGGCAGAGCCCGGATGAAGCCGTCGGCGGCGGCGAGCTGCGCCGCCTCCTCGATCTCGGCCCGGCTCGCACCAGGACGGCCATAGGCGATGTTGTCGGCGACCGAGACGCCGAACACGGTCGGCTCCTGCGGCACCAGCGCGAAGCGGCTGCGCCAATCGGTCGGATCGGCCTCCGGCCCGGCGACGCCATCGACGACGACGCGTCCGGCGAAAGGATCGTAGAAGCGCAGCGCCAGCTGCAACACGGTGCTCTTGCCAGCGCCGGACGGGCCGACCAGTGCGACCCGCTCGCCCGGCTTGATCGCAAGGTCGAGATCGGCGAGCGCGAGATTGCTGCGGCCGGGATAACGGAATGACACGTTCTCGAAGGAAAGCGCTCCGACCGGCGGCGTCGGCAACGCCTTCGGATGCGGCGGCGCGGCGATGGCCGGCTTGGTCGCGAGGATCTCGCCGAGCCGTCCGGCAGCACCCGCCGCGGCCGAGATATCGCCATAGACTTCCGAGAGCTGGCCGAGCGAGCTCGCCGCCAGCACGGCATAGAGTACGAATTGCGACAGGCGCCCGCCGCTCATCCGGCCGGCAAAAACCTCGGTCGCGCCGACCCAGAGCACGAGCACGACACTGGCCGAGACCAGGAAGATGGCGATGCCTGACAGCCAGGCGCGGGAGCGCGTCGCATCGCGCGAGGCGTCGTAGGCACCATCCGAGGCGCCCTGGAAGCGCTGCGTCGTCGCGCTCTCCGCCCCGAAGGACTGCATGGTCCGGATCGCGCCGATCGCCTCCGAGGCGAAGGCGGAGGCGTCGGCGAGCCGGTCCTGCGCAGCCCTGGCGCGCTTGCGCACGGTGCGGCCGGAGAAGACCAGCGGCAGCACGACAAGCGGGATCGCGCCGATCACGATCGCCGAGAGCTGCGGGCTGGTGAAGATCATCAGCGCCAACGCGCCGAGGAACATGATGCCGTTGCGCAGCGCGATCGAGGCGGTCGAGGCGAAGGTCGACTTGATCTGGGTGGTGTCGGCGGTCAGGCGCGAGACAAGGTCGCCGGCGCGGCTGGCGTCGAAGAACGCAGGCTCGAGCTTGGTCAGATGCGCGAAGACATCGGAGCGCAATTGCGAGACGACACGCTCGCCGACCGTCATCACCAGATAGAATCGGAACGAGCTCGCCAGCGCCAGCACGGCGACGACCCCGATCAAGAGCGCGAAATAGGAGTTCGCCAGCTGCTGCTCGCCGCCGGAGAAACCGACATCGATCACGCGCCGGACCGCCATCGGCAGCGCCAGCGTCGCGAGCGAAGCGACGATCAGCGCGACGAGCGCGAAGGCGATCCGCCGCTTCTGGGCCAGCGCATAGGGCCAGAACGAGCGCAGCGCACTGAAATCAGGCCGCGCCTTTTTATCTTCGTTGTTCTCGTTCGCCACGCTCACTCGTCCTGAAAAGCTTGCACCGCCGCCGCGGCTGCGCTATGGGCAGCCCACTTCACGACAGGCTCATACGAATTGTTCGAAGAGCCGGCGATGCGCGCCGAGTTCCGGCCGCCCGCTTTTCGAATTGAGGATTTCGCCATGAAGACCGGCATTCATCCCGACTACCACACCATCAAGGTCGTCATGACCGATGGCACCGAATACTTCACGCGTTCGACGCTGGGCAAGGAGGGTGACACCCTCAACCTCGACATCGACCCGAAGACCCACCCGGCCTGGACCGGCGGCACCCAGCATATGCTGGACCGCGGCGGCCGCGTCTCGCGCTTCAACTCGCGTTTCGGCGCGCTGGGCGCCCTCGGCAAGAAGTAATTCGCGTTTTCGCGGCCCTTCGGAGCCTGCGAGCACGACAGAAAAGCCCGGCCTCGCGGCCGGGCTTTTTGCATGAGTGGCGACGATAGGCCGCGGACTGGCATGCCGTCATTCCCGGGCGGAGCGGAGCGCAGACCGGGGAATCTCGTGACGAGAAGGCGCGAACCAGTGCCCTCTCCGGCCGGAGATGCTCGGGTCTGGCCCGAGCATGACGCGCTATCGCCGGTTCAAGCCTTCCCCGTCGCCTGCGCAACCGCTTGCTTCGCCATCACGCCGATCAGATGAGCGCGGTACTCGGCATCGGCATGGATATCGCCGTTGATGCCCTTGGCGGTGTGCTTGAGACCGTCGAGCGATTTGGCGGCAAAGCGGCCCTTCAGCGCCGCCTCCGCTTCCGGCCAGCGGAAGACACCGCCCTCGCCCGCGCCAATGATAGCAACCGCGATCTCGCTGCCGCGCTTTGCGACGAAGACGCCGACCAGCGCGTAGCGCGAGGCTGGATTGCGGAACTTGGCGTAGCCCGCCTTGGACGCCACCGGGAACGAGACCTTGACGATGATCTCGTCCTCCTCGAGCGCCGTCTCGTAGAGGCCGCTGAAGAACTCCTCCGCCGGCAGCTTGCGCTTGTTGGTCACCACCGTCGCGCCGAGCGCCAGCAGCGCCGCCGGATAGTCGGCCGCCGGATCGTTGTTGGCGACCGAGCCGCCGATCGTGCCGCGATGGCGCACATGCGGGTCGCCGATATGGCTGGCGAGATAGGCCAGCGCCGGGATCGCCTCCTGGACCTCGGGCGAGGCAGCGACCTCGGCATGGGTCGTCATCGCGCCGATGACGAGGTTGCGGCCCTTGCGGGCGATGCCCTTGAGGTCAGCGCAGGAGGAGAGGTCGACCAGCGCGCCGGGCGAGGCCAGGCGCTGCTTCATCGTCGGCAGCAAGGTGTGGCCGCCGGCGAGGAGCTTGGCGTCCTCCTTCTTGGCCAGGAGGCTGGCGGCCTGACGCGCGGTCGCCGGGCGGTGATAGGTGAAGGCGTACATCGTCTCGTCCTTTCAGATCACTCGGCAGCCATGCGGCTGAGCGTTTTCTGCGCGGCGCGCCAGACGGCCTGTGGCGTCGCCGGCATGGCGATGTCCTCATGGCCGAGCGCGTCGGTGATGGCGTTGATGACCGCGGGCGGCGAGGCGATGGCGCCGGCCTCGCCGCAGCCCTTGATCCCCAGCGGGTTCGACGGGCAGGGCGTCACCGTCATGCCGACCTCGAAGGACGGCAGGTCGTCGGCGCGCGGCATGCAGTAGTCCATGAAGCTCGCGGTCACGAGCTGGCCGTCGGCATTGTAGCGGGCGCCTTCGAGCAGCGCCTGGCCGACGCCCTGGGCGATGCCGCCATGGACCTGGCCCTCGACGATCATCGGGTTGATGACATTGCCGAAATCGTCGACCGCGGCCCAGCGCTCGATCCGGGTCACGCCGGTGTCGGGATCGATCTCGAGCTCGCAGATATGGACGCCGGCCGGGAAGGTGAAGTTGGTCGGGTCGTAGAACGCCCCCTCCTTCAAGCCCGGTTCAAGGTCCTGACCGTTGAACTTGTGCGCGACATAGGCCTGCAGCGCGCAGGAGCCGAAATCGAGCGTCCGGTCGGTACCCTTGACGGAGAAATTGCCGTCCTTGAAGTCGATATCGGCCTCGTCGGCCTCCAGCACATAGGCCGCGACCTTCTTGCCCTTGGCGATCACCTTGTCGATCGCCTTGAAGATCGCCGACATGCCGACCGCGCCCGAGCGCGAACCATAAGTGCCCATGCCCATCTGCACCTTGTCGGTGTCGCCATGGACGATCGAGACGTTCTCCAAGGGCACCCCGAGCCGGTCGGAGACGAGCTGGGCGAAGGTCGTCTCATGGCCCTGGCCGTGGCTGTGAGAGCCGGTCAGCACCTCGATCGTGCCGATCGGATTGACCCGGACCTCAGCCGATTCCCACAAGCCCACGCCGGCGCCGAGCGAGCCGACCGCCGCGGATGGGGCGATGCCGCAGGCCTCGATGTAAGCAGAGAAGCCGATGCCGCGCAGCTTGCCGCTGCGGGCCGAATCGCGGCGGCGCTTCGGAAAGCCCTTGTAGTCAATGATCTCCATCGCCTTCTTCAGCGAGGCCCCGTAATTGCCGGTGTCGTACATCATGATCACCGGCGTCTGGTGCGGGAACTTCTTGATGAAGTTCTGCGTCCGGAACTTGGCCGGGTCCTTGCCGAGCTGGCGCGCTGCGACCTCGACGAGCCGCTCGACCACAAAGGTCGCCTCCGGCCGCCCTGCCCCGCGATAGGCATCGACCGGGGCGGTGTTGGTATAGACCGCATCGACCTCGCAATAGATCGCCGGGATGTCGTACTGGCCGGACAAAAGCGGCGCGTAGAGATAGGTCGGCACCGAGGAGGAGAAGGTCGAGAGATAGGCGCCGAGATTGGCGGTGGTGTGCACCCGCATCGCCAGCATCTTGCCGTCTGCGTCCATGGCGAGCTCGGCATGGGTGACATGGTCGCGGCCATGGGCATCGGAGAGGAAGGCCTCTGTGCGGTCAGAGGTCCATTTCACCGGGCGGCCGACCTTCTTCGCCACCCAGACGCAGACCGTCTCCTCGGCATAGATGAAGATCTTCGAGCCGAAGCCGCCGCCGACATCGGGCGCGATCACGCGCAGCTTGTTTTCCGGCGCGATGCCGATGAAGGCCGAGAGCACCAGCCGCGCCACATGCGGGTTCTGGCTGGTGGTGTAGAGCGTGAAGGCGCCCTCGCCCTGGTCGTAATCGCCGACCGCGGCGCGCGGCTCCATCGGGTTCGGCACCAGCCGGTTGTTGACGATGTCGAGTTTGGTGACGTGCTTGGCCGCCTTGAAGGCCGCGTCGGTCGCAGCCCTATCGCCGAGATGCCAGTTGAACACCGTGTTGTCCGGTGCCTCGGCATGAACTTGCGTCTTCGCCTTGGCCGCTGTCGCGGTATCGACCACTGCCGGCAGCACGCCATAGTCGACGACGATCGCCTCGGCCGCGTCACGCGCCTGCGCCAGCGTCTCGGCCACCACCACCGCGACATGGTCTCCGACATAGCGGACCTTGCCCTGCGCCAGCGCCGGATGCGGGCCTGCCCTCATCGGCGAGCCGTCCTTGTTGTGGATCATCCAGCCGCAGATCAGCCCGCCGACCTTGTCGGCGGCGAGATCGTCGCCGGTGAAGATCCCCAGCACGCCCGGCATCGCCGCCGCGGCCATGGTATCGATCTTTTTCAGCGTGGCGTGCGCATGCGGCGAACGCAGGAAATAGGCGTGGGCCTGGCCCGGACGGTTGATGTCGTCGGTATAGCGGCCCTGGCCGGTGATGAAGCGGTGGTCTTCCTTGCGGCGGACGGGAGCGCCGATTCCGGTGGCGGACATGGATTCCTCCTGGCGTGACGCCTCTTGGCGGGCGCTATCAGCGTTTTCGGGGATCACCTTATGCGCCGGCCTGCACGTTGAGAGCAGGTCGGTTGAACCTCACTCCGCAGCCTGGCGTGGCGGCTCCTTGCTTGCCAAGCCTTGCCCCGCCATCGCCTCGGCGCCAGCAGCGACCGCCTTGACGATGTTGTGGTAGCCTGTGCAGCGGCAGATATTGCCGTCGAGATCCTCACGGATCGTCTTCTCGTCGAGGTCATTGCCGCGCCGGTTCACGATATCGACCGCCGACATGATCATGCCCGGCGTGCAGAAGCCGCATTGCAGGCCGTGATGCTCGCGGAAGGCCTCCTGCATCGGATGCAGCGCCCCGCCATTTGCGAGCCCCTCGATCGTCGTCACCGAGGCGCCCTCGCAGGACAGCGCCAGCGTGGTGCAGGCTTTCACCGCCTTGCCGTCGAGATGGACGACGCAGGCGCCGCACTGGCTGGTGTCGCAGCCGACATGCGTTCCGGTCAGTCTGAGATTTTCTCTGAGGAACTGCACCAGGAGGGTGCGCGGATCGACATTCGCGGTGACGGCTTTGCCGTTCACCGTCATGGACAGATTGGCCATGGGGCACTCCTCCGAAAGCCTGTTTTCTGTACAGCCAACGACGTCTCGAAGGCCGCACGATCCATGCGCCGGCTCGTCACGAGCCAGCGGAGAATTTCCTTGGAACAACTTCAAAAAACAATGTGGACCCGGGATTTTCCGCGGTCAAGCGGGGGGCCGCTCCGCAACCGGCCTCGTTTGGCGGCGTTTTTGCATGGTTTTCAACACCGGCACCGGAAAGCGACGTTCCGCAACTCGCAACCGGGGAGTGAACCCTTTGCGGAATCTTAACCACACCTCTGCAGCATAGCTCGTCGGAATGACGATCTCCGATCGTCCCGCTCACGGATGGCGCGGTTGGCCTCGATCCTCGAACACGTCCAGCGTCGCCTCACGGCGATCGGCTATGACGAGCGCCAGCGCCGGCGCCTGCGCCGCTACCGCGCCATCGTCGAGCGCGTCATCGTCGAGGTCGTCGAACAGGATTTCGCCCGCGCCTTTGCCATTCACCCGATGCTGAAGCTGGCGGTCGATCCGGTCGCGGCCGAGCTTTTCACCGCCGAAGCCAACCATTTCCGCCTGCTCTTCGACGGCGATTTCGACCAGCGCTATTGCGATTCGCTCGAACGGCTCACCGTGCTTGAGCGGCATGGCCAGGTCGGTGCCCGCGCCCGCGCCTCGATCGCCTTCACGCTGTTCCGGATCTTCCTGGAGGAGAGCCGCACGCGGCTGATCTTCTCGCGACACGACATCCCGCACGACCTCTTCATCATCGAACGGGTGCTGACCTATGACGTCAACACCGCCATGTCGCTCGACCGCGAGTTCGAGGCGGCGGAAGCCCGCCGTCGCGGCGTCGCGCTCGACGAAGTCGCGGCGACGCTGACCTCGCGCATCGGCCAGCTCGACGGTGCGATCAGCAACGCGGTCAATCTGTTCGTCGAGACCGCCGGCGAGACCTCGGCAGCCAGCAGCTTCATCAAGGATCAGGTCGGCTCGGTCGCCCAGACCTCGCTGCTGGTCCGCGAGAAGGCGATGCAGACCGCCGCCGCGACCGAGGAGATGTCGGCGAACATCGCCGAGATCGGCCAGCGCGCCCGCCAGAGCCTCGACATCGCCCACCGCGCCGTCGCCGACGCGCAGGCGATGGACGAGGCGATCACCCGCCTGCGGCACGTCACCAGCAGCATCGGCACCGTGGTCGGCATGATCGCCGACATCGCCGCGCAGACCAATCTGCTCGCCCTCAACGCCACGATCGAGGCAGCCCGCGCCGGCGAATCCGGCCGCGGCTTCGCCGTGGTCGCGGCGGAAGTGAAATCATTGGCGACGCAGACCGCCTCGGCCACGCAGGAGATCGCAGCTCAGATCGCCGAGCTGTCGGCAAGCGCCGAAGCCTGCGGCGTGCGCGCCGCCTCGATCGGCGCGACGATCGGCGAGATCAAGGCGGATTCGGAGGCGATCTCGGATGCCGTCGCCCAGCAAAGCAGCGTCACCGGCGGTATCGCCCGGCACGCCGCCGAGGTCGCCCACGGCTCGGATGAGGCGATCGATAGCGCGACCCGCGTCAACGACAGCATCGGCAAGACCGAGAAGGCGCTGGAGCGCGCCAATGCCGCCGCAGCCGACATAGCCCTACAGGTCGGCGCAGCGGAGACGACGGTCAGCGAAGCGCTCGCGGCACTGCGCAAGGCCTCGTGACGCTGACCGTCATTGCGAGCGCCGCGAAGCAATCCAGGCTCGTAGCGCTCTGCCGCTCCTGGATTGCTTCGTCGGCTGAGGCCTCCTCGCAATGACGAAGGGGGGCTCAGCCCTCGCTGACCGCCTTGGCGAAATTGGCGAAGAACTCGTCGGCCAGTTTCTTCGAGACCGAGTCGATCAGGCGCGAGCCGAGCTGCATCAGCTTGCCGCCGACCTGCGCCTCGACCTCGTAGCGCAACAGGGTCTGCTCGCCCTCGGCGTCCTCCAGCATAACCTTGGCGCCACCCTTGGCGAAGCCGGCGATGCCGCCCTCGCCCTCGCCGACGATGCGATATCCATTCGGCGGGTCGAGGTCCTGCAATTCGACCTTGCCCTTGAAGGTCGCCTTCACCGGGCCGAGCTTGACCTTCACCACCGCCGAGAAATGCGTGTCGTCATCCTTGGTGAGCTGCTCACAGCCGGGAATGCAGGCCTTCAGCACCTCGGCATCGTTGAGCTTCTCCCAGACCACCTGCTTGGCCGCGGGCAGCGTCGCCTCGCCAGTCATCGTCATCGCCATGGCGTCGCTCCTCACCGTTCTCCGAGGTCTGCGGCGCAGGTTGCAGGCCGGCCCGCCTCGGGTCTATCCAAGTCTGCATAATCCATGGCCGGAAAGCACTGGCCCGCACAAGAGGACGAAGCTGGGATGTGGGTTGCAACGACCGCTCCGCGTGAAGGCACGTCCCGGCATGGCTGACAGCGGGCTCTATGGCGAGCTCTTCGCCGACCGGGAGATGGCAGCCGTCTTCGACGACCGCGCCGCGCTGCAGGGCATGCTTGATTTCGAAGCCGCCCTCGCCCGCGCCGAGGCCGAGACCGGCGTCATCCCCGCCAATGCGGCCGACATCATCGCCACCCACTGCAAGGCCGAGTTCTACGACATCGCCGCAATCGGCAAGGCCTCGACGCTCGCCGGCAATCCGGCGATCCCGCTGGTCAAGGCGCTGACCGCCCGTGTCGCCGCCGTCGACGCCGAAGCGGCGAAATGGGTGCATTACGGCGCGACCAGCCAGGACGTGATCGATTCCGGCCAGGCCCAGCAGTACCGGGCGGCGCAGGACCTGATCCTCGCCCGCTCCGCCCGCCTCGCCCATGCGCTCGCCGCCCTCGCCCGCGATCATCGCCGCACGCCGATGATCGGCCGCACCTTCCTGCAACACGCGGTGCCGATCTCCTTCGGGCTCAAGGCGGCCAACTGGCTGAGCCCGATCGTCTCCTTCCACGACGACTTCATGATCTGGGGGGAATCCGCGCATCAGCTCGGCGGCGCCGCCGGCAGCCTCGCCTCGCTCGGCGACAAGGCCGATGCGGTGTCGGAGGGCTTCGCCCGCATCATGCCCTCGATCGGCGCCGTGCGCGTGCCCTGGCACACTCAGCGCCGGCGCCCCGCCCGGATCGCGACCGAGCTCGGACTGCTACTCGGCCATCTCGGCAAGATGGCTGGCGATATCGCCCTGATGGCGCAGACCGAGATCGGCGAGCTGGCCGAGCCGGAGGCGCCCGGCAAGGGCGGCTCCTCGGCGATGCCGCACAAGCGCAACCCGGTGCTGTGCACGCTGATCCTCACCGGGGCCAAGCGCGCTCCGGGGCTGGTCGCAACCATGCTCGCGGCAATGCCGCAGGAGCATGAGCGCGCCATGGGCGGCTGGCATGCCGAGTGGCCGACACTGCGCGAGCTCTTCCTGGTCGCCGGCGGGGCCTTGAACCATGCGGTCGCGCTGGCCGAAGGGCTCCAGGTCTTCCCTGAGCAGATGCAGTACAATCTCGACCTCACCAACGGGCTGGTCATGGCCGAGCGCGTCTCGCTCGCGCTCGCAACGACGATCGGCCGTGGCGAGGCGCATCACCTGCTCGAGGAGGCCAGCCGCGACTGCCTCGCCAGCGGCCGCCATCTGAAGGACGTCCTCGCCGAGCACCCGAAGCTGGCCGGAAGGCTCTCCAGCGACGAGCTCGACGACCTCTTCGACCCCACGACCTATCGCGGCGCGACCGACGCCATCATCGACCGCATCCTCGTGCTCTATGAGGAAGAGCGGGAATACATGAGCGGCAATGGCTGAGCGTCTTGCCGGGCAAAGAGCTGCTCTAGCGCGGCGAGAGTCCCGCGGACGTTCTGGAAGGTGCTTCAGAAGCCGCCGAAACGGCGATGGCGGTAGACCAGTCCCGGCCCGGAGCCGCCGCCGCCGATCGCCACCACCTGACCGATCAGGATGCGATGCGTCGTGACCCGGTGGATCGCCGAGACGCGGCAGTCGAAGCTCGCGAGTGCGCTCGCCAGCACCGGCGCGCCGGTCGACAGCTCGCCCCACTCGCCGGCAGCGAAGCGATCCTCTCCCATCAGACCGCGCCGGCCCGAGAACACCGTGGCGAGCTCGTGATCGGCGGCCGCCAGCGTGTTGATGCAGAAGATGCCGCTCTCCTCGATCGCCGAGAGCGTCCGGCTCGCGGCTTCGACGCAGACGAGCATGGTCGGCGGGGAGACCGAGACCGAGCTGACCGCAGTCGCCGTCAGCCCCGAGCGGCCGGCCGGCCCGAGGGTCGTCACGATATGCGTAGCGCTGGCGACCTGCGCCATCGCTTCGCGGAAAGCCTGCGCGTCGGGAAGTGCGGCGCGTAAGGCGGCATCGACCATGCTGTTCATCGCCCAACTCTGCGCGAGAATACCGCCTTTTATCTAGGTACGCAGGAGTAAAAGGCGAGTTGCGGCAATTCTCGACACGCGGTGCAGTCCCCGCGCAGGGTTAAGATATATTACAGCTGCGTCCGGCTCAATCGCGCTGCAGCGCCGCCAGCAAGCCGGCGCGCAGATGCTGCATCAGCGCGTCGCTCGCCTCGGCGGCCGCGCCCGGCGCGCCCGCGACCAGCGCCTGGGCGAGGATCACGTGATGCTGGGCGGCCGGTACAAGATCGACCTGGCGGTCGAAGAAGTACCAGGCCCGCCGGATCAGCGCCTGCAGGGGCTCGACGGCCCGGCTGGCATAAGGGCTGCGCGCCGCCGCCGCGACCAGCGCGTCGAGTTCCTTGTCGAAACGCATATAGGCGTTGACGTCATCAGCCTGCGCCGCCTCGCGCATCGCCCGCGCCTTGGCGAGGATGGCGCTGCGCTCGCCCGGCCCGGCCCGCTTCGCCGCTTCGGCTGCGATCAGACGCTCCAGCACCTCGCGGGCGTCGAGCGCCGCCATCACGTCGATCGCGTCGATGGCCGTGACGGCGACGCCCTTGCGCGGCAGGATCTCGACCAGGCCCTGCTGCGCCAGCCGAATCAGCGCCTCGCGCACCGGGGTGCGACCGACACCGACGAGCTCGATCATCTGCGCCTCGGTCAGCACTGCGCCCGGCCGCAGCGACAGGGTCACGATCGCCTCCTCGAGGCGGCGATAGGCCAGATCGGACAGGCTGGCCGTGGCGCGGGCGCCGACGGCATCTAGGCCGGAAACGTTGGCCTCCTCGGTCATCGGTGGCACCCGTGATGCTTGACGCTTCGGATGCCATTGATATATCAGGATTTTCGACAAGGCCGCAAGGCGGGTGAGCCAGCCGCCAAGAAGCGGATATCCCGCTGATGGAGGCGACATGGCGTTTTCCTGCACGATCCCCGCCGTCGCCACGCTCCAGCAGGACGACGACGCCGTCCGGATCACGCGCTGGGATTTCGAACCCGGCGCGGTCACCGGCTGGCACAGCCATGGCTGGCCCTATTTCGTGATCATGCTGGTGGCCGGCACCTTGCGCATCCATGATGGCGCCAAGGAAACCGACGTGCCGCTGGCGCAGGGCCAAGCCTATATGCGCCAGGCCGGCATTCAGCACGACGTGATGAACGGCTCGCCCCACCCGATCGCCTTTGTCGAGATCGAGGTGAAGCAGCCGGCGACCCTCAAGCTGCTGCCCACCCCATGAAGATCGCGATCATCGGCGCCGGTATCGTCGGCACGGCCACCGCCCACGCCCTGCTCGACGAGGGCCACGAGGTCCTGATCCTCGACAAGGAAGGGCCGGCTTTCGGCCCCTCGCGCGGCAATGCCGGCATCATCGCGCATACCGACGTGCTGCCGATCGCCAGTCCGAACATGCTGCGCAAGGTGCCGGGCTTCCTGCTCGACCCGCTCGGGCCGCTGGCGATCCGCCTCGGCTATCTCCCGCAATTGCTGCCCTGGCTGGCGCGCTTCCTGCTCGCGGCCCGGCCCGCCGCCTATGAGCGCTCGATCGCCGGCATGATCGCCATCCAGCAGCTCGCGCTGCCGGCTTGGCTGGCGCGCGCCGAGAAGGCCGGGCTCGGCGGGCATATCTACCGCCGTGGCGCGCTCTATACCTATCGCGACGCGAACGACACCGCCGGCCTCGAAGAGCTTGCCAAACGGCAGCGTGCCGCCGGCATCGCCGTCGACATGCTGCAACCGCAGGAGCTGCGCCAACTCGAGCCGGCGCTGAAGGATCGCTTCGCCGGCGCCGCCTTTCATCCCGACTGCGCCCATATCAGCGATCCGCTCGCCCTCACCATGGCCCTCTTTGAGAGCGCGCTGGCGCGTGGCGCCGCCTTCGAGAAGGCCCATGTCGATAACATCTCGCTGGGCGAGCGCCCTGCCCTGGTCGGCCCGGATGGCTGGCAGCGCGTGGTCGACCGCGTCGTCGTCGCCGCCGGCGCCTGGTCGAAGCCGCTGGCCGCCGCGATGGGCGACAACATCCCGCTCGACACCGAGCGCGGCTACAATGTCAGCTTCCCGGGCGTGACCGGGCTGACCAGCCGTCCGATCGGCTTCAAGGATGACGGCTTCGTCATGACGCCGCTCGAAAGCGGCCTGCGCATTGGCGGCGCGGTTGAATTCGGCGGACTGGAGGCGCCGCCGAACCATGCCCGCACCAGGGCGCTCTACGACAAGGCCGCGAAGCTGGTGGACGGGCTGCCGGCCTTCGACAGCGGCAGGCTCTGGATGGGCTTTCGGCCCTCGCTGCCGGATTCGCTTCCGGTCATCGGCAAGGCGAGCCGCAACCCGAATGTCGTCTACGCTTTCGGTCACGGCCATTACGGCATGACCCAGTCGACGGCGACGGCTGGTCTCGTCGCCGCATTGATCGCCGGTCGCTCGCCCGCGATCGACATGAGCCATTTCAGCCCGCAGCGCTTCTGAAGCGCCGGGACGGGCTGAATCGATCTCTCAGCCGGCAGCGGCAATACCTTGATCTGATTCGCCTTTGCGCCAGATCGCCACACGTCCTATTGGACGCGGAAACGGTGATCTATCTGTTTGTCAGAGCATCGGATTCTTCCGAAAAGTGGACTCCACTTTCCGGTCCGATGCCCTGGCGAACGACAAGGCTCATGCGCGACCCCGGTAGTCTCACCCGAAACGCGCTGTCGGCCGAGGCTATAGAGCGTGCGAAGTTGGCCGAAGTCTCCGTACAAAAAAGCTCCGCCAGCAATCGCCCAGGTTGATTCTTGACCCGGCCTACATCTCTTTCGGGTAAACCTGAAAGACTCGGAAACCTTGCTACGAAAAGACCGTGCGCGATCAGTGGCGTAGCCACGACTCCTCATCTAGCCTGACGCTGCGGCATAGAAAATGTCGGCCAGAGGGGAACGCGCATGCAGGCTTCGATCCTGACCGATCTGCTGTTGCCGCTCGCCATCGGCATCGTCATGCTCGGACTGGGCCTCAGCCTGACGATCGAGGATTTCCGCCGCGTCGCGCGCTATCCCCTTGCCGTCGGCTTCGGCCTCTTTCTGCAGGTTCTGCTGCTGCCGCTCGCCGCCTTCGCGATCGCGATCGGCCTGAAGCTCTCTCCCGATCATGCCGTCGGCCTGATGCTGCTGGCCGCTGCCCCCGGCGGCGCCACCGCCAATATCTACAGCCATCTCGCCCGCGGCGACGTCGCGCTCAACATCACCCTGACGGCGGTCAACAGCCTGCTCTGCCTGCTCACCCTGCCGATCGTGCTCGACCTCTCGCTCGCCTATTTCCTCGGCGCCGAGCAATATGTGCCGCCGCCGCATCGCAAGGTGATCGAGGTCGGCGCGATCATCCTGATCCCGGTTGCGCTCGGCATGCTGCTGCGGGCGCGGGCCGAGAGCTTCGCCATCCGCGCCGAGATGCCGATCAAGATCTTCTCGATCCTCGTCCTCGCCGTGCTGATCGCCGGCGCGATCTACATCGAACGCAAGGCGCTGCTGCCGAGCCTTATCGCGGTTGGCGGCGCCTGCCTCGCCTTCAACCTGGTCAGCATGCTTACCGGCTATCTCGCGCCGCTGGCGCTGCGCCTGCCGAAGGGCCAGGCGGTGGCGATCGCCATGGAAATCGGCATCCACAACGCCGCGCTGGCGATCTTCATCGCGCTCAACGTGCTGCGCAACCCGGCCGCAGCGGTGGTGCCTGGCATCTACAGCCTGGTCATGTACGTGACCGCCTCCGCCTTCGCCGTCTGGCTGCTGCGGCGGAACGCGGCTTTGCGTCCCGCTTGAGGCTCAGCTGAACCGCGCCGGCGCGAACGGCGTCGGGTCGACGAAGACCTTCTGGCCACTGACCATCTCGGCGACCATGCGCCCGGTCACCGCCGCCAGCGTCAAACCGTGATGGGCATGGCCGAAGGAGAACCAGAGATTCCGGTGCTTCGGCGCCGGCCCGATGATCGGCATCATGTCGGGCGTGCACGGGCGGTTGCCGAGCCAGGGCTCAGCATCCAGCCGCTCGCCGAGCGGGAACAGCGTCTTGGCAATCGGCTCGGCGCGCGCCAGCTGCACCGGCGTCTTCGGCGCCCCGCGACTGGCGAATTCGGCGCCGGTGGTGAGGCGCACGCCCTGGCGCATCGGCGCCAGGAAATAGCCGCGCTCGGTGTCGAGCACCGGATGATTCAACACGGCATTGCCGAGCGGCTTGTAGTGCATGTGGTAGCCGCGCTTGACTGCGAGCGGCAGGCGGTAGCCGAGTCGGTTCGTCAGCACGTCGGCCCAGGGCCCGAGTGCGACGATCGCATCCGTGCCGAGCGCCTTCGAGCCGTCAGCGAGCGTCACGCTCCACCGGTCGCCGTCCTGAGTGAGCGTGCCGGCATCGCCCTGCGCAAAGCGGCCGCCGAGCTTTTCGAACAGCGCCAGATAGGCCTTGGACAGGCCGAGCGGATCGATCACCGTCACCGGATCGGTCCAGTGCAGGCCGCCGATCAGGCTCTGGTCGAGATGCGGTTCCTCGGCGCGCAGGTCGTTCGCGTCGAGCGCGCGATGATTCAGACCGAAATCGCGCTTCCAGCGCTCGGCCTCGGCCAGCCGGGTCTCCTGCTCCACGGGCGTCCGGAACACCTTCATCCAGCCCTTGCGGCGGAGCAGGTCGGTCGCGCCGGCTTCCTGCGCCAGCGCGTCGTGCTCGGTTACGCAATGCTCGATCAGGGTCGCGTATTTATGCGCGATCGCCTCGTGCTGCGAGGCGCGCGAATGCATCCAGTACGACCACAGGAAGGGCGCGAGCTTGGGGATCGCGTTCCAATGGTAGTGCGCATCGATGGTGTTGTTCATCGCGTAGCGGATGAGCGCACCGAAATCATGCGGAAAGCCGTAGGGGTAGACGCCCTCGCGCTGGATCAGGCCGGCATTGCCATAGCTGGTCTCACCGCCCGGCTGGCCGCGATCGACCAGCAGCACCGAGCGCCCCGCCTTCTGAAGATGCAGCGCCACCGAAATCCCGACGATTCCCGCCCCAACAACGATCGCGTCCGTGCGCATTCGACCTGACTCCGCCAGCCTTCCCCTCCTGCGAGAATAGCGCCGGCCACGGCGCTGTCAGCTCTTGTGTGGAATATTGCGAGTTTTACCGAAAAATTTCGTATCTTACGCCGCTGTTGCGGCGTCATATCGGAAAACACGGACACCTCCACCAAATTTGCGCAATTTTCTGCACTGAAGAGTGGCCAGGGCTGGGCGCGATGCGCTGCCTTTGAAGAGCCGGCCTGAGCTCAGATGCCTTATCGCGCTTCGCGCGTAATGACGCGAGAGTGCCTTACGCCGATGTCAGATGACGCCGCCCTCCGGATCGGCCAGTGTGAAGACCCGTTTCGCTGTTCTGGTTTCGATGCTGGCCGCCCTCGCCTCAACCCTCGCTCTGCTCGGCCGCTATGGCACGCAGGGCTTCGCGCTCTCGATCTTCCTCGGCCTGGCTCTGCCGCAATTCTCGGCGGCGGCGCGCCCGCTCCTGCCGATCACGATCTTCTGCTTCACCACCGTCGTATTCATGCGCGCCGATCTCACCGTCATTGCCGGACTGGTGCGCCGGCCGATGAAGCTCACCGTGACCTGCTTGTGGCTGCTGTTCACCCCGGCCTTGCTGATCGCTGCCACCCTTGCCGTACTCGGCCGCGACGCCCTCGATCCGGGCCTGCTGCTAGGCATCGCCATCATGGGCGCGGCGCCGCCGATCATGTCCACGCCAGCGGTCGCCATCCTCTACGGGTTCGAGCCCTCGCTGATCATCGCCGGCGTCATCGCGACGACGGTCGTCAGCCCGCTCATCGCACCATTTCTCGTCGATTTGCTGGCTGGAGCCACCGTCCCGCTCGACCGGCTGGCGCTGACCTTGCGGCTCGCCATGTTCATCGGCGGCGGCATCGTCGTCGCCTTCGCGCTCCGGCGCCGGCTTGGGGCGGAGCGCATCCGGGAGCTCAAGCCCAATCTCGATGGCTTCGGCGTGCTGATGTATTTCGTCTTCGCCATCGCGGCGATGGACGGCGTCACCAAGGCGGCGATCGAGCGTCCCGGGCAGGTCACGCTTTTCCTCAGCGTCGCCTTCCTGGTTTCGGCCATCGGTCTGGCCAGCGCCTGGCTGGCCCTGCGTAGCTTTGCCGTCTCCGAGCGCTTCATGATCGGCTACGGCACCAGTCAGCGGAACATGGGCCTGCTGGTCGCCGCGCTCGGCGCCGGCGTGCCGCCGACCACCTTCCTCTATTTCGCGCTGGCCCAGTTTCCGATCTATCTCCTGCCCTGGCTGCTGCGCGGTGTCGCGGCCCGCATCAGGCGAAAAGAAGCCTCTGCTGACGCGAGCTGACTGCAAGCTTTGCCAGGGTTCCGGAAAGCAAAACCGGAGTTCCTGTTATGATCACGCTCTATTCGGGGCCGCTCAGCCTGTTCTCGCGCAAAGTCGAGATTGCATTGCGCGAAAAAGGCCTCGCCTTCGAGCGCATCATGGTGCCGTTCAACCAGACGACCGGCTATGATCCCAAGCATCCCGAAGTCGTCGCTATCAACCCCAAGCGCCAGGTCCCGGTGCTGAACGATGACGGGATTGTGCTCTACGATTCCACGGTGATCCTCGAATATCTCGAAGACGCTTATCCCGAGCCGCCACTTTTTCCGCTCTGCCCCGGCGCCCGCGCCCGCTGCCGGCTCGACGAGCTCTATGCCGACGAGATCATGCTGCAGGCGCTGAAGCCGCTGATGCATCGAACCAGCCCGCCGAACTCCGACCAGACCAGGCGCCTCGCCCAGGAAGCCGACGCGCTGATCGCCGAGCGCGCGCTGGAGCAGCACTATGCCGTGCTCGAAGACCGGCTCGCCGGGCGTGAGTTCTTCGGCGACGCCGTCTCGATCGCCGATATCGCCCTGTTCATGAGCGTGCTGTTCTCGCTTCGCCTCGGCGGCCCATCGCTCGCCCCGTTCGACGGCCTGTCGCGCTGGTTCGAGCGGCTGAAGCTGCGGCCCGCCTTCACCCAGGCCGCCGTCGAGATCGCCGAGGCCGACCGGCGCCTCTCCTTCCCGTTGAAACGGGCCTGACAGCCGCCTTTCGCGATTGCGAGAGCGGCATCGCGGCGCTAGACCACGCCGCATGAGCACGATCCGCATCGCCCCATCCATTCTCTCCGCCGATTTCGCCAAGCTCGGCGAGGAGGTCCGTGCCATCGACGAGGCCGGCGCCGACTGGATCCATTGCGACGTGATGGACGGGCATTTCGTGCCCAACATCAGCTTCGGCCCCGATGTGCTGAAGGCGATCCGCCCGCACACCAAGAAGTTCTTCGACGTCCACCTGATGATTGCGCCGGTCGATCCCTATATCGAGGCCTTCGCCAAGGCCGGCGTCGACCTGATCTCCTTCCATGTCGAGGCCGGCGCGCATCCGCATCGGACGATCCAGGCGATCAAGGCGCAGGGCAAGCAGGCCGGCATCGTGCTTAACCCCGGCACGCCGGCGAGCGCGGCCGAGCCGCTGATCGGCGATGTCGACCTGATCCTGCTGATGACGGTCAATCCCGGCTTCGGCGGCCAGAGCTTCATCCACTCAGTGGTCGACAAGATCGCGCAGGTGCGCGCCTTGATCGGCGAGCGGCCGATCGCGCTCGAGATCGACGGCGGCGTCACGCCGGAGACGGCGCCGCTCTGCATCAAGGCTGGCGCCGACACACTCGTCGCCGGCTCGGCCGTGTTCAAGGGCGGGCCGTCGGCCTATGCCGGCAACATCGCCGCCATCCGCAAGGCGGCAGAGGCGGCGCGCGGCGACTGGGTCTGACGCGCGACCGTCATTGCGAGCGAAGCGAAGCAATCCAGGAGCGGCAGAGCTCTACGTCTTCCTGGCTTGCTTCGTCGCTATGCTCCTCGCAATGACGCAGAGCGTCAGTCAGCCCAAATCGATCGCGGCAAAGCCGCCATAGATCAGCCGCGTCCCATCGAAGGGCATCGGATTGGCGCCCGGCTGCATGCGTGGATCTTCCATCAGCTTCTGCCAGCCGGCGTCGCGCGCCTCCTTGCTCGGCCATTCGACCCAGGAGAAGACGACAACCTCATCATCCTTGGCCGCGACGGCGCGATAGAAATCGGTCTGCTTGCCGCGCGGAACGTCGTCGCCCCAGGATTCGAAGACGCGCGTCGCGCCGTATTCCTTGAACAATGGCGCAGCCTTGCGGGCATGCTCGGCATAGGCCTCGCGATTGGCGGCAGGCACGGCCGCGACGAAACCATCGACATAGGACATCGGTCTTTTCCTCCTTGGGTCTGTCGGCGCTCCAAATCCGAAGAGCGTCCCGCCCGGCCGGCGCGGACGCTAGGCATGATAGGGGTCCGAAGCTGTCAGCAGCGGCCCTCCGGCATTCCGTCCGCGGCCCGTCCGTGCTAGCGAGCCGGCGAGCCTTTCATCGTCACGTCGCGAGCCCGCTATGATCCCCCGTTATTCCCGCCCCGAGATGGTCGCGATCTGGGAGCCGCAGACGCGCTTCCGCATCTGGTTCGAGATCGAGGCGCACGCCACCGACAAGCTCGCCGAGCTCGGCGTCGTGCCGAAGGAAGCGGCGGCGACGATCTGGGCCAAGGCCAAGGACGCCACCTTCGACGTCGCCCGCATCGACGAGATCGAGCGCGTCACCAAGCACGACGTCATCGCCTTCCTGACCCATCTCGCCGAGATCGTCGGCCCCGAGGCGCGCTTCGTCCACCAGGGCATGACCTCTTCCGACGTGCTCGACACCACGCTCGCCGTGCAGCTCGCCCGCGCCGCCGACATCCTGATCGCCGATGTCGACGCCCTGCTCGCGGCCATCAGGCGCCGCGCCTTCGAGCACAAGCTGACCCCGACCATCGGCCGCTCGCACGGCATCCATGCCGAGCCGGTGACCTTCGGCCTCAAGCTCGCCCAGGCCTATGCCGAGTTCGACCGCTGCCGCGCCCGCCTCGTCGCGGCGCGCGCCGAGATCGCGACCTGCGCCATCTCCGGCGCCGTCGGCACCTTCGCCAATATCGACCCGCAGGTGGAGGAATATGTCGCCGAGAAGATGGGGCTGACGCCGGAGCCGGTCTCGACCCAGGTCATCCCGCGCGACCGCCACGCCATGTTCTTCGCCACGCTCGGCGTCGTCGCCTCTTCGGTCGAGCGCCTCGCCACCGAGATCCGCCATCTCCAGCGCACCGAGGTCTACGAGGCCGAGGAGTATTTCTCGCCGGGCCAGAAGGGCTCCTCGGCGATGCCGCACAAGCGCAACCCCGTCCTGACCGAGAACCTGACCGGCCTCGCCCGCCTCGTGCGCGGGATGGTGACGCCGGCGCTGGAGAACGTCGCGCTCTGGCACGAGCGCGACATCTCGCACTCCTCGGTCGAGCGCATGATCGGCCCCGACGCGACAGTGACGCTCGATTTCGCGCTGGCCCGCCTCACCGGCGTCGTCGACAAGCTGCTGATCTATCCGCAGAACATGAGGAAGAACCTCGACAAGCTCGGCGGCCTGCACAATTCGCAGCGCGTCCTGCTCGCCCTGACCCAGGCCGGCGCCAGCCGCGAGGACAGCTATTCCATGGTCCAGCGCAATGCGATGCGCACCTGGGAGCATGGCGAGGACTTCCTCACCAATCTCAAGGCCGACAAGGACGTCACCGCGAAGCTCTCGGTGGCCGATCTCGAGGCGATGTTCGACGAGGGCTACCACTTCAAGCACGTCGACACGATCTTCCGCCGGGTGTTCGGGGAAGCGTGAGGCGCCTGCTGGATTTCACGGAAGCGAACGCTATCTAGCGGCTATGAAAACCTCCGACACCGACATCCTGATCGTCCCCGGCTGGTCGGGCTCCGGGCCCGACCATTGGCAGAGCCGCTGGGAAGCCAAGCTGCCGACGGCCCGCCGCGTCGAGCAGGAGGACTGGTACAAGCCGACCCGCGACGGCTGGGCCAACCGCATCGTCGCTGCGGTGCGCGCCGCGACGAAACCGGTCGTGATCGTCGCCCACTCGGCCGGCTGCAGCGCCGTCGCGCATGCGGCCGAGCATCTGAAGCCGCGCGAAGTCACCGGCGCCTTCCTGGTTGCTCCGGCCTCCGAACGGGCCAAGCGCGCCATCCCCGGCATAGCCGACGATTTCACCGCGATCCCACGAAAGCCCCTGCCCTTCCGCTCGGTGCTGATCGCCAGCGCGACCGACCCCTACTGCACGCCGGACGAGGCAAAGGCGCTCGCCGAAGCCTGGGGCTCGGAGTTCGTCGACGCCGGCGACAGCGGCCATCTCAACACCGAATCCGGACACGGCCCCTGGCCGGACGGGCTCTTGCGCTTCGCCGGCTTCATGAAGAGCCTGACGGTGGTGTGAGCGGTGCGGAGGCCGTTGCCCTCCAAACAGATCGTCATCAGCCCGCCGATGCAGCGGTGAACACAGCCAGTTGCGCCTCGAAGGCGCGCTGATAGGCCGGCCGCGCTTCGGCGCGGGCGACATAGGCGGCAAGGTTCGACCGCTCTTCCAGCATCCCCGAACCCTGCAGCCGGCGCAGCACTGTCACCATCAAGAGGTCGCCGGCGCTGAATGCGCCGTCGAGCCACTCGGCATTGCCGAGATGGTTGGAGAGGCCTTCGAGCCGTTTGCGGACGATCTGGTCCAGGGCGGCGAGGCGTTCCTCGTACCAAGGCTTGTCGCGCTCGAGAATCCTGACTAGCGAGCGGTCGAAGATCGGCGGCTCCAGCGTGTTGAGCGCGGCGAACATCCACATGATCGCGCGCGCCCGCGCACTCGCATCGTTAGGTAGCAGGCCGGCATGGCGCTCGGCGATATGGAGCACGATCGCTCCCGACTCGAACAATGCGAGATCGCCCTCCTCATAGGTCGGAATCTGCCCGAAGGGCTGCAGTGCCAGATGCGGCGGTTCCTTCATCGTCTTGAACGACAGGAGGCGGACCTCGTAGGGCTGGCCGACCTCCTCGAGCGCCCAGCGCAGGCGCATGTCGCGCGCCAGGGCGTTGCCGCGGTCGGGCGAGCGTTCGAAGGCGGTGATGGTGGCGGTCATCGACTGCTCCCGTGAGTGCGTCGCGCTTTGCATTCCGAGGACGAATGGCGCCGGTGTCATCCGACAACTCCCCTCGTCTTTTTGATCGCGAGGTTTCGTGATCTGGTTCAGCCGCCTCAAAGAAAAACCCGCCCCGGATCGCTCCGGAGCGGGCTCTGTCTCATGCCTTGCGGCGATCAGAGACGATCAGTTCTCGACATAGCCGATCTTGCCGTCGGCACCCTTCTTCCAGGTGTAGACGGTGTAGTCGGGGCGGGTGATGTCGCCCTTCTTGTCGAAGCCGATCTTGCCGATGACCGTATCGACCGGCTGGCCGCCATGCAGCGCCGCGGCGATCTTCTTGGGATCGACCGAGTTCGCGCGCTTGGCGCCTTCGGCCATGATCTGGACCGCGGCGTAGCTGTAGAGCGTGTAGGCTTCCGGCTTGAACTTGCGGGCCTCGAATTTCTTCAGGACCGCAGCGGCCTCCGGACGCTTCTGCGGATCCGGCGGGAAGGTCATCAGCGTGCCTTCGACGCCGGGGCCGCCGATCGTGGCGAACTCGTCGGTGGTGATGCCGTCGCCTGAGATCATCACGGTCTTCAGGCCCTGGTCGCGCATCTGGCGCACGATCAGGCCGCCCTCGGTGTGCAGGCCACCCCAATAGAGGTAGTCGGCACCCGTCGACTTCAGCTTCGAGATCAGCGCCGAGAAGTCCTTCTCGCCGGCGTTGACGCCTTCATAGAGCACGTCCTTGACGCCGGCTTTGGTCAGGCCCTTGCGGGTCTCGTCGGCGAGGCCCTGGCCATAGGTCGTCTTGTCATGGACGATGGCGATCTTCTTGCCCTTGAGGTTCTTGGCGATGTACTCCGCCGCCACCGAGCCCTGCTGGTCGTCGCGGCCGCAGGTGCGGAACACGTTCCAGAGGCCACGCTCGGTGATCTTCGGGTTGGTCGCCGAGGGGCTGATCATCAGGATGCCGTTCTCGGCATAGACTTCCGACGCCGGCATGGTGACGCCGGAGTTGAAGTGGCCGAGCACCATCTTGACGCCGTCGCCGACGAACTTGTTGGCGACCGAGACGCCCTGCTTCGGATCCGAGACGTCGTCGCCGAGGACGACCTGGATCTTCTGGCCCAGGATGCCGCCGGCAGCGTTGATGTCTTCCGCAGCCTGTTCCGCCCCGTTCTTCAGCTGCGCGCCGAACGCCGCATTCGGACCCGTGATCGGGCCGCCGACGCCAAGCTTGATCTGTGCGTTCGCTACGCCGGAAAAGGCGAGGACCGCGCCAAGGGCAATACCGCCCAAGAGCAGCTTCTTCATGCGTTGTGACTCCCCTGTGAGTATATTACGGGCCGGCTTGGCCGTCCCGTCTCGGCGCGTGGTGCCACCGTGAAACGCAGTCTTGCGCTTTTTCGCGGTGCTGTCACGCGGCAAGCCCCGTGAACTTTGGTTGTGTTTTCGGCGCCTTAAGTGCTCTCCCGAGCCCTCCAGCTGAAGGGTCCGGTGCGCTCGTAGAGCCAGCGATATTGCGTCGTCATCTGCCGCGCCCGGTTGTAGCGCCAGCCGGCGAAACTGAAGGCGAAGAGCACCAGCGTGTCGACGATGTAATAGTGCGGCGACAGCAGCGTCGCCTCGAACAGGGCGAAGTGGATGAAGCGGATCACCAGCCCGAGGATCAGCGTATAGAAGACGAGCTGAATCGGCGGCCGCCAGGTGATCGCCACCGCCCGCCCCGCCATCCAGGCGGCCCAGCCGCCCATCACCACCGTGACGAGGAGAAAGAGCCAGACGGTCGGCTCCTCATAGAGAATGCCCTGCATCAGCGTGCTCCGTTAAAAGCTCGCGGCGCTCAATGCCGCCCGCCTTCGAGATAGGCCGCCCTCACCTGCGGATTGGCGAGCAGCTCCTTGCCGCTGCCGCTCATGGTGATGACGCCGTTGACCATGACATAGCCACGATGGGCGAGCTTGAGCGCATGGAAAGCGTTCTGCTCGACCAGGAACACGGTCAAGCCCTGGCTGCGGTTGAGTTCCTTGATCGCCTCGAAGATCTGCTTGACGATCAGCGGCGCGAGACCGAGCGAAGGCTCGTCGAGCATCAGGAGCTTCGGCCGTGCCATCAGGGCGCGCGCGATCGCCACCATCTGCTGCTCGCCGCCCGAGAGCGTGCCGCCGCGCTGCTGCAGGCGCTCCTTCACGCGCGGGAACAGCGTGCAGATTGTCTCGAGGTCCTCGTCGAAATGCTGCATGCCGGCGACGGCTGCGCCCATCTGCAGATTCTCAAACACGGTCATGCGCGGGAAGATGCGCCGCCCTTCCGGCGACTGCGCGATGCCGAGGCGCGCGATCTCGTGGCTCGGCATCCTGGTGATGTCGCGCCCTTCATAGGTGATCGAGCCTTCGCGGGCCTGCGGCGCGCCGAAGATCGTCATCATCAGCGTCGATTTGCCGGCACCGTTGGCGCCGATCATGGTCACGATCTCGCCCTGGCGGACGTCGACATCGACGCCCTTCAGCGCGATGATCTTGCCGTAATAGGTCTTGACGCCGCGGACCGAGAGGAGCGGTTGAGCCTCGCTCATAGGCCGACCTCCGCTTCCACCGCTTCGACCTCTTCGTCGTCGACGCCGAGATAGGCCGCGATCACCTTCGGATCGGCCTGGACTTCGGCCGGCGTGCCGTCCGCGATCTTGGTGCCGTAGTCGAGCACCACGACATGATCAGAGATTTCCATCACCACCGACATGTCATGTTCGATCAGCAGGAGCGCCGTGCCGTGGTCCTTGCGGATCGACAGCAGGAGGTTGTTGAGGTCGAGGCTCTCGCGCGGGTTGAGGCCCGCGGCTGGCTCGTCGAGGCAGAGCAGCACCGGGTCGGTGCACATGGCGCGCGCGATCTCCAGGCGGCGTTGGTCGCCATAGGGCAGGTCCGCGGCGGGATCGTCGGCGCGATGAACCAGGTTGATCTTCTCGAGCCAGAACTTGGCCTTTTCGATCGCCTCCTTCTCGCGCGCCTTGTAGCCGCCGATGCCGAGCACGCCGAGGAAGGTGAAGCCCGAGGCGATCATCAGCGGGTTGTGCTGCGCGACCAGGAGGTTCTCCAGCACCGTCATGCCGCCGAAGAGGCGGATGTTCTGGAAGGTGCGGGCGACCTTGGCCTTCCAGGCGATCCGGAAGTCGGGCATGCGCTCGAGCAGGTAGCTGTCTCCGCTGTCCTGCGTCAGCGTCATCATGCCTTCGGTCGGCTTGTAGAAGCCGGTGATGCAGTTGAACACCGTGGTCTTGCCGGCCCCGTTCGGGCCGATCAGCGCGGTGATGTCGCCCTTGCGGGCCTCGAAGGAGAGGTCGTTGACGGCGGTCAGGCCGCCGAAGCGCATGGTGACATGCTCGACCTGGAGAAGCGGTTTGGTCGTCATCAGCCGTGCCCCTCCTGGACCATGTCGGCCGAGATCGCTTTCTTCTCCTTGAGGAACGCCGTGGGTTCTCGGGTCGAGATCAGCCCGCGCGGCTTCCAGATCATGATCACCACCATGGCGAAGCCGAAGATCAGCATGCGATACTTGGTCGGGTCGAAGTCGGGACCGAAGACCTGCTTCAGCCAGTCGAGCTCGCGCAGCAGCTCCGTGCCGCCGATCATCGCGATCGCGGCGATGGCACAGCCCCAGAGCGAGCCCATGCCGCCGAGCACGACGATGGCGAGGATGATCGCCGATTCCATGAAGACGAAGGATTCAGGCGAGATGAAACCCTGCCGCGCCGCGAAGAACGAGCCGGCGAAGCCGCCGAACATCGCCCCGATCGAGAAGGCGGTCAGCTTGGTGTTGGTGGTGTTGATGCCGAGCGAACGGCAGGCGATCTCATCCTCGCGCAGCGCCTCCCAGGCGCGCCCGACCGGCAGGCGCCGCAGGCGCAGGCTGACATAGGCGGTCAGCAGCGCCAGCATCAGGATGACGTAGTAGAGGAAGATCGTGCGGTAGAGCGGCGAGAACTCCAGCCCGAACACTGCCGCGAAGCCGTCATCGCCTGCCGTGAACGGTATGCCGAAGAAGGTCGGTCGCGGGATGCCGGAGATGCCCGCATAGCCATTCGAGAAATCCGTCCAGTTGATCAGGACGAGGCGGATGATCTCGCCGAAGGCCAGGGTGACGATGGCGAGATAGTCGCCGCGCAGGCGCAGTACCGGGAAGCCGAGGATCATGCCCCAGAAGGCGGCGAGGATGCCGGCCATCGGCAACAGGATCCAGAAGGACAGGCCGAAATTCTTGGCCAGCAGCGCGTAGGAATAGGCGCCGACCGCATAGAAGGCGACATAGCCGAGGTCGAGCAGGCCGGCGAGGCCGACGACGATGTTCAGCCCCCAGCCGAGCATCACGTAGATCAGGATCTGGACGCCGAAATTGTCGATCCACTTCAGCGCCCCGCCCCAGCCCGCGAGGTTGATCGCGATGATCGGGAAGGTCAGCAGGAAGCCGAGCCCGAACAGCGAGAACAACTTCGAGTTGCGCTGGAAGAAGCCGATGGTGCCATGCGGCAGGAGCCGGACGACCGACTTGCCCTCGCCGCGCTTCTGCTGGCGCAGCGCCATCAGGAAGCGGCCGACGAAGACGATCGCCACTGCCCAGGCCACCGCGTCCCAGCGCGGATCGAGGACGAGCTGGTTGTCGAGGTTCTGGCGCGTGCCCCAGGCGATGATCGGGATGCACAGGCCGAAGGTAATCAGCGCCGCGAAGGCGGCCTCCTTCAGCGCTGCCGTCATGTCGGCCTGGCGCTTGGCCGGCGTCGATGCGTCCATGGCCATGGGCTCAGACCTTCTCGACTTCGGGCCGGCCAAGGATGCCGGAGGGCATGAACACGAGGACGACTGCGAGGATGCAGAAGGCGGCGACGTCCTTGTAGTCGATGGTGAAATAGGCCGACCACATCACCTCGATCAGGCCGATCAGCAAGCCGCCGAGCACCGCGCCGGGCAGTGAGCCGATGCCGCCGAGCACAGCCGCAGTGAAGGCCTTCACGCCCGGCACGAAGCCGTCATGGAAGGAGACCACGCCGTAGAGCACGAGATACATCACGCCGGCGACCGCCGCGAGCGCCGCGCCCATCACGAAGGTGATCGAGATGGTGCGGTCGACATCGATGCCAAGGAGCGAGGCCATCTTGCGGTCCTGCTCGCAGGCGCGCTGGGCCCGGCCGAGCGGCGTCTTCTGCACCAGGTACCAGAAGGCGGCGAGCAGCACGATCGTGGTCACGATGATGACGATCTGCTTGTAGGAGATCGAGACCGGGTAGGTCGCGCTGTCGATCAGCAGGATCGACTTGTTCAGCATCGGCGGCGTCGGCTTGTTGCGCGGCCCCTGCACGACTTGGACGAAGTTCATCAGGAAGATCGACATGCCGATCGCCGAGATCAGCGGCGCGAGTCGGAACGAACCGCGCAACGGCCGGTAGGCCACCCGCTCGATCGTCCAGTTCCACAGCGAGGTGAAGAACATCGCCAGGATCAGGACGAAGAACAGTGACAGCACGATTAGTCCGGCGCCGAGCCAGGCCGAAATCAGCATGAAGAAGATCAGCGCGATGAAGGCCGACAGCATGAACACGTCGCCATGGGCGAAATTCACCATGCCGATGATGCCGAAGACCATCGTATAGCCGATGGCGATGAGGCCGTAGATCGACCCCAGGGTCAGCCCATTGATGAGCTGCTGGACGAAGACTTCCATTGAACGACGCCTAACCCCTCGAATCAGTTGCCCGTTCTTGTTGCGCGGTATGACACCGGCGCATGCGGGATGCGATTTCGGCGCAGAGCTACCAACCGTCTGCGCCCTCGACAATCACCCCGCGCCACATTTCTGTCAAAAGCAATCTGCGTGACATTGCATATGCAATAGGCAGCTGATGCTGCGGCCCCGCGCTCATTCCGCGCAAGATGATTGCTCGGCATGCAGTACACGATCCCGCGACATCGGGCCCCTTTGTCGCCGATGTCGCACCACTCCCGCGCGAGATACCGGAATGGTGGCTCCGATCGCGCTCAGGATCTCCGCATTTGGCCTCGCGCACCGGCCCGCACGCTGCCACGATCACCTCCCGAATCCCGCTTCCCAGGTGCGCCATGGTCCTCGCCGCCCCTCCCCTCGCCGACGCCGCCTACGACAAGGCGCTCGCTTTTCTTGACCGCGTGCCGCTGATCGACGGCCACAACGACCTCCCCTATGTCGTGCGCCTTGACCGGAGCGCGAAGGGCGATCTCGCCGCATACGATCTCGGCAAGGTTCATCCCGAGACCGACACCGACATCCCGCGCATGCGCGCCGGCAAGCTCGCGGGCCAGTTCTTCGCGGCCTATGTCCCACCGAACCATCCCAAGCCTGCAGGCTTCGCGCTGGCGCAGATCGCGCTGATGCGCCGGATCTGGGAGCATCACGCCGACGTCTTCCGGCCGGGCCTGTCGGCCGACGATGTCGAAACGGCCAAGAAGGAAGGGCGGATCGCCCTGTTCATGACGATCGAGAACGGCTCGGCGCTCGACAACGAGCTCGACGCGCTCGACGCCTATTGGGATCTCGGCGTCCGCCTGATGACGCTCTGCCACAACGACACCCATGACTGGTGCGACTCGGCGACCGATGCGCCGCGCCATAACGGCCTCAGCGCCTTCGGCAAGGAAGTGATCGGGCGGATGAACCGGCTCGGCATGATCGTCGACCTCGCCCATGTCGCGCCCAAGGTGATGCATGATGTGCTCGACATCAGCGATGCGCCGGTGGTCTGGTCGCACTCCAATGCCTTTTCGCTCTGCGACCACCCGCGCAACGTGCCCGACGACGTGCTCGATCGGGTCGCCACGAACGACGGGCTGGTGATGGCGACCTTCGTGCCCGACTTCATCAGCCAAGCCTCGCGCGACTGGCACCGGCCGGCCAAGGACCGGTACGGCAAGACGCCGGACGGGCTCGACTACAAGAAGGCCGAGGACGAGATCGTCCGCACCGCCGGCCCCCGTCCGAAGTCGACGCTGGCGCAGTATTGCGACCATGTCGACTACCTCGCCAAGCGGATCGGCCACGACCATATCGGCATCGGCTCCGACTTCTTCGGCGGCCTCACGCCTGAGGGCATCGAGGACGCCTCGACCTTCCCCGCCGTGATCGCCGAGCTCATTCGCCGCAGCTGGTCGGACGAGAACCTCGCCAAGCTCGCCAGCGGCAACATGCTGCGGGTGATGCGAGCGGTCGCAGGCGCAGCCGCGCGCTGAGCGCGGCTGCCGCAGCAAGGCGAAATTGAGGCAAAATTTTAAGGGTGTAGTGCCAGAACTGCCGGGCCCGACATTGCGAGCGGGGGCGGAGCGTTAGCGAGTCCCCTGTCCCGCGCCAGAACAGCCCGGACAGCACCCGTGAATCTCTTTCCCGCTTCGATCAAAAACTACCTCGTCGCCACCATGGCGTGCCTGTGCGTGCCGGGACTCGGCGCGCTCGCCTTTCTCGCCGAACAATCCGTCGAGGACGTGCTGACCAGCCGGCGGCTGGTCGAGCTCGTCGCCGCCGATGAGGCCCTTCTCAACGCCGGCAACACGATCCGCTCCAATCGCGGCCAGGCCCAGACCGCGATCCAGGTCGCGGACGATCCGACGCCCACGCTGAAGAAGATCGAGCAGGCCAATCGCGACGCGCTCGCCAGCGCCATGGTCCTCCTGCGCGGCACCGACCTCGCCGACCGCAAGGCGCTCGCCGACGCGATCGACCGGCAGGAGAAGGCGACCGCGGCCAAGCTGACTGAGATCTATGCCGAGGCCGGCAAGCCCAAGCCGCAGCGCAGCCTCGCCGCCACCATGCCCTGGTACAACGGCGTCGGCGACATCGAGACCGCGATGACCACGGCCTCGGACGCGACCTCGACTGCGGTCCGCATGTCCGATCCGGCGCTCGCCGATCTCCAGAACTTCAAGGCCGCCGGCTGGCGCGTGCGCTCGAGCTACGGCACGCAGTGCTCGGTGCTGCGCCCAGTCTTCGGCAGCAACAAGCCGATGGATGCGGCGCAGTTGCGCCGGCTCGGCGAGATGCGCGGTGCCTCCGACGCCGGCGTCGCCCAGCTGACCCAGCTCGCGGCGCGCCCCGGCGTCAGCCCCGAGCTGGCGCGCAAGGTCGGCGCCATGAACAGCGAAGTCACGGCCGCCAACCGGCTGATGGACGAGCAGATCGGCCGCGTCGGCCAGGGCAGCAGCCCGGTCGTCGGCGCCGAGGAATGGACCAAGCAGTGCAACGGCCCGTTCAACGCCATTCTCGCCGCCGTCGGACAGTCCTTCGACGAGATGGAGAACGTGACGCAGGCGACGCTGACGCGCGCTTGGACCCGGCTCGCCATCACCGGCGGCCTGTTCCTCGCTCTGCTCGGCATCTGCGTCGTGAGCTGGCGCGGCGTGCAGCGCCGCATCACCCGGCCGCTGGTGCAGCTGCAGACCTCGCTCGCCGGCATGCAGGCCGGTGACTTCGCCCAGAAGATCCCGACACCGCCCTGCCCCGACGAGATCGGCACGCTGAGCGGCGCACTCGAGGATTACCGCCAGAACGCGCTCGCGCTCGAAACCAACCGGCGCGACCGCGAGGTCGCGATGCTGGCCGATGCCGAGCAGGCCGCCAAGGTCCGCACCCTCGTCGGCGAAGTCGCCGGAATCGTCGCGGCGGCCCGCGCCGGCGACTTCTCCGGACAGGCCGAAGCCGGCGATGTCGAAGGCCCGCTGCGCGAGCTGGTCGAGGGCGTCAACGAGATCAACGCCGTCGTCGACGCCGCGACCACCGAGTTCGCCGATGCGATGCAGTCGCTCGCTGCCGGCGACCTCACCCACCGCGTGACGACCGGCTATCGCGGCCGCTTCGCCGCGCTGCAGGAGGCGATCAACCAGACCGCCGAGCGGCTCTCGACGACGATGCGGACGATCCAGGCCAATGCCTCGGATGTCGGCCTCTCGGCCCGCGAGATCTCGACTGGCGCCGACGACCTCTCCAAGCGCACCGAGGAGCAGGCCTCCTCGCTGGAGGAGAGCGCGGCGACGACCGAAGAGCTCGCGGCCTCGGTCAAGGCTTCCGCACAGGCCTCGCAGCAGGCCGTGCGCCAGGCCGGCCAGGCCATGCAGGTCGCTCAGGATGGCGGCGCCATCGCCGGCGAGGCGGTCGCGGCCATGGCCCGGATCGAGGATGCCTCGAAGAAGATCTCCGAGATCGTCTCGGTGATCGACGGCATCGCCTTCCAGACCAATCTGCTGGCACTCAACGCCGCGGTCGAAGCTGCCCGCGCCGGCGATGCCGGCAAGGGCTTCGCCGTGGTGGCCTCGGAAGTGCGCACCCTGGCCCAGCGCTCGGGTGAGGCGGCCAAGGACATTTCGGGGCTGATCTCCTCCTCGAACAGCGAGATCGAGTCCGGCGTGAAGCTGGTCCGTCAGGCAGGCGACGCGCTGACCCGCATCGTCGAGGCCTCGCGCGGCGTGCAGACCACCATCTCCGAAGTCGCGACCGCCTCATCCGAGCAGGCCAACGGCATCGAGGAGATGAGCCAGACCGTCGCCCATATGGACGAGATGACCCAGGCGAACGCCGCGCTGGCCGAGCAGAGCGCCGCCTCCGCCAACGCCCTCGCCGGTAAGATCGCCGAGCTCAATGCCCTCGTCGCGGCCTTCAGGACCGGCGACGAGCTCGCGCCGATCGCCCGGTCGCCGGCCGCTGCTGCGCCCTATGCTCCCCCGGCCCTGCGCACCTCCGACCTGGCGGCGATCGCCACCGGCCGGGGCGCGGAACCGGAACGCCTGCGCAAGCTTGCCGCAGCGATCGCCGAGCAGAAGGCACCCCACCGCGAGGCTCCCGCCCGCAAACGCGCCAATACCCGTTCGGATGATGCCGGCTGGGAAGAGTTCTGAGGCGCAAAGAACCTCGCCACCCCAAAAAGCGGGCACGGCCTTGGCCGTGCCCGCTCCGCGTTTAGCGGATCATTAAGCCTGTTTTGGCACGCTTTTGCCTGATCTCGACAGGTGAGAGGACCACGGCGTTGTCTACCGAACAAGCGCGCTCGGCCGCGTCCCGCCTGACGATCCAGCTCCGGATCGCGCTGGTCAGCGTCGTCTTCATTCTCGGTCTCGTGCTGATCGGCGCGGCGTCCTGGACCGGCAGCAATCGGCTCACCGCTGCCTTCGAGGACCACAAGGCCTATTCCGCCCTGGCCGCCCGCTCGCGCGAGGTGCGCGCGGCGAGCTTCGCTCTGAAGGCGCAGAGCCGCGATGTTCGATTCCGGCAGGAAACGACTGATATCAACGACTTCAAGGCCGGTCTTGAATCACTCAAGCAAGCAGTTGCCCGCCTTGGCGCGGCGAGCGGAGCCGAGCGGGTCCGCGACAGCATCGCCGCGCTCGACGCGCCGTTGAAGGCGATCGAAGCCGACTTCACTGCCATCGGGACGATGCAGCTCGCCTTGCGTTCCGCTGCTCCGGAAGGTCTCGCCGCACAGGTGGAAGAGGCGGCCGATGCGCTGGGGACCAAGGTCCGTTCCAACAGCATGGGCTCGGATTCGGCCGACCTTGCGCGCCTGCCCGGCATCCTCGCGGCCCTGCGCCGGATCGACGCCGCCTATCGCCTCTCCCTCGACGAGAGCCTGCTCGGCCAATGGGAGGTCGAACAGGGCCGCTTCGAGCGGGCGCTCGGCCGTCCGGGCGTTCCTGCCGAGGCCAAGGCCGAGATCGAGCCGGCCCTCAAGGCCTATGCCGAGATCGTTCCCGCCTGGAGCAAGGCCGAGAAGGACTTCATGCTCGCCGGCGAGAAGCTCTCGGGCGAGTTCGACCTGATCGCCCCGCCGCTCCAAGAGCTCGAAACCCGGCTCTCCGCTGAGGAGGCCCAAGCTGGCGCCCGTCTCGCTGAGGCGCAAAGCTGGACGCAAGCGATCATCCTCGGAACGATCGCGGCGGCGCTGGTGCTCGGCCTGATCGCCGCCTTCATCGTCGGGCGGACCACCGCCCTGCCCCTGCGCCGCCTGCGTGACGCCATGCTGAAGCTCGCCGCCGGCGACTACGAGGTCGCGATTGCCGGCCTGTCGCGCAGCGACGAGATCGGTCAGATGGCGCAGGCCGTGCAGGTGTTCAAGGATAACGGGCTTGCCGTGCAGCGGCTGGAGGCCGAGACCAGCGAGGGCCGGGCCGCAGCCGAGCGCCAGAACCTCGCCATTGCGCGGCAGCGCGAGGAGGCCGCCGCGGCGCAAGGCTCCCTGCTCGCCGAGCAGCGCGAAGTCGTCGCGCTCCTGGCCGATGCGCTCGCCCGTCTCTCGCAGGGCGACCTCACCGTGCGGATCGAGGATGCCGTCGCGCCCGACTATGAGACGCTGAAGCAGGACTTCAACAGCGCGATCGAGCGCCTCGCCGCCACTGTCGACGCGATCAAGGCGACCTCGGTCGAGGTCGCTACTGCCGGCCGCGAGATCACCAGCGGTGCTGACGATCTCTCCAAACGCACCGAGGAGCAGGCCTCATCGCTGGAGGAGAGCGCCGCGACCACCGAGCAGCTCGCCGCCTCGGTCAAGGCCGCAGCCGATGCCTCGCGCCAGGCCGCGAAGCTCTCGCATGAGGCGAGCGGCATCGCCCGCAAGGGCGGCGCCATCGTCGACGATGCGGTCCAGGCGATGAGCCGCATTGAGGACGCCTCAAAGAAGATATCCGACATCACTTCGGTGATCGACGAGATTGCCTTCCAGACCAATCTGCTGGCCTTGAATGCGGCCGTCGAAGCCGCCCGCGCCGGTGATGCCGGCAAGGGTTTTGCCGTCGTCGCTTCGGAAGTGCGCACGCTCGCCCAGCGCTCGAGCGAGGCGGCCAAGAGCATCTCGGCACTGATCAAGGCTTCGAACACGCAGGTCGGCGATGGCGTTGAGCTTGTTCGCTCGGCCGGCGCGGTGCTCAGCCAGATCGTCGAGGCCTCCCAGCGCGTCGCGACGACGGTCACCGAGGTCTCCTCGGCCTCGTCCGAGCAGGCCAGCGGCATCGACGAGATGAGCCAAACCATCGCCCATATGGACGAGATGACCCAGCAGAATGCCGCCCTCGCCGAGCAGAGCGCCGCTTCGGCGACGGCTCTGGGCCAACAGATCGAGCGGCTGAACGGGCTGGTCGCCGCTTTCCGGACGCGTGACGACAGTAGGATCAGCCACATGGTCGATCCCAGGCACGAGCGCCGCCGCGCCTGATCGAAGCGAGGCGGTTGACGGAAGCCGCACAGCCGGCGCATGGCTGCGGCCTCTTTCAGGACGCAGCTTTCATCATATGACCGGTTCCGGCACCGACCGCACCCGCCCGCCTCTGACGGGACAAGCTCCCATCGTCATCCTCGTCGAACCGCAGCTCGCCGAGAATATCGGCATGTGCGCCCGCGCCATGGCGAATTTCGGCCTGACCGAGCTGCGTCTGGTGGCGCCGCGCGATGGCTGGCCGAGCGGCGGTGGCCTCAAGAAGGGCGCGACGGCAGCCGCCTCCGGCGCGACCCATATCCTCGACAATGCCCGGCTCTTTCCCGACGCCGCCGCGGCGATCGCCGATCTCAACCATGTGCTGGCGACTACGGCGCGCGAACGCGGCCAGATGAAGCGCGTCGTCACCCCGGCCGAGGCGATGCCGAACCTCAGCGAGCGCATCGCGTCGAATGAACGCGTCGGCATCCTGTTCGGACGTGAGCGCATCGGCCTGACCAATGAGGAGATCAGCTTCGCCGACGCGATCCTGACCTTCCCGGTCAATCCGGCCTTCGCCTCGCTCAACCTGGCGCAGGCGGTGCTGCTCTGCGGCTATGAATGGCTGAAGGCCAGCGGCGGCGAGCCGCCTTTCCGCGAGAACAATCCCTCGCCGCCAGCGAGCCGGGCCACCGTCCTCTCGATGTTCGACTATCTCGAGGGTGAGCTCGAGCGCTGCGGCTTCTTCCCGCCCGGCAAGAAGCCTGTCATGACCGCCAATCTGCGCGACATCCTGCACCGGCTCGACATGACCGAGCAGGAGGCGCGCACCCTGCGCGGCGTCTTCAAGTCGCTGGCCGAGGGGCCGAGGGCTGGCCGCGAGCCCAAAGCCTAAGGCCTCCGAAATAAAACGCCGCCGCAAAGCCTGCGGCGGCGCTGTCGTTGTCGATGTACCAGGTCTTTAGCTGCCCGAGCGGCCAGCGAGCTGCGGCACGAACATGTCGCTCCACTTGGCCGGCTTGACCTTGATCGAGCCCGCCTTGTGCATGAACTCGGTAAACTTCATCACGCCTTCGGGCGTCGCTGTGAAGCGCGCATCCTTGTCCTCGATCATCTCCTGGACCTCGGCCGCATCGACCTTGACCTTCGAGCTCCGGGCGAAGATCTCGGCCGCCAGCTTCTTGTCCTTGGCGATCAGGGCGTTGGCGTCGTCCATCGCGTCGATGAAGGCCTGGGTCATCTTCGGGTTGGCATCGACGAACTTCTTCGGCGCGAAGGTGACGTCGAGCGTCAGGTTGCCGAGATAGTCGACTGAGTTGAGCACGCGGTGGATGCCCGGGCTCTTCGCCTCGATGTACTGGAAGGGCGGCGAGGTGAAATGCGCCTTGATCTCGGTCTTGCCGCCGATCAGCGCCGCCAGCGCCTCCGGATGCGGCAGGCTCACCGTCATCGGGTCCATCTTGGCATAGGCGACATCGCCGAACTCCTTGGCTGCGATCATTTGCAGCACGACCGCGGCGAGCGAGGTCTTGATCCCCGGCAGCGCAATCTTGTCGGTCGTGGTGAAGTCTTTCAGCGCCTTCAGCTCCGGCTTGTTCGACATCAGCCAGAGCGAGGTCGAGCTCATCCCGGAGACGCCGACGACCTCGACCCCCGGAATGCCCTTGGCCTTGGCCCAGAGCGTGATGAAGCCCGGCGCGCCGGTGCCGGCAAAGTCGAGCGTGCCGGCCATCATCGCATCGTTGATGACGTTGCCGCCGTCGAGCATCAGCCAGTTGACCTTGACGTCGCCGAGCCCGGCCGCCTTTGCGCGCTTCTCGAGGAATTGCTGATCCTGCATCACGATCAGCGGCAAATAGAGGATGCCGAAGCCCTTGGAGATGCGGACCTCGCTGACCTCGGCCCGGGCCGGAGTGATGAAGGCAGCGCCGAGCGCGAGGGCTGTAACGGCAGCGCGTAGACAGGTCTTGAACGTCATTGGAGTCTCTCCCTTTGAACTTTGGCCGTTCGGCCTTGTGAAAACGGGTGTCAGTGCTGCATGCCCCAGCGGCGGATGGTCTTGCGCTCGATGGTGGCGAAGATGATGTTCTCGACGAACAGGCCGATCAGGATCACCGTGAATAGGCCGGCGAAGACATTGGCCGTCTCAAGCTGGTTGCGGTTCTCGAAGATGAACCAGCCGAGGCCGCCAGAGCCCGAGGACACGCCGAAGACCAGCTCGGCCGCGATCAGCGTGCGCCAGGCGAAGGCCCAGCCGACCTTGAGGCCGGTCAGGATCGCCGGAAAGGCGGCTGGGATCAGGATGAGGCGCACCAGCTTCAGGCCGCGCAGCCCGTAGTTCTGGCCGACCATGCGCAGCGTGTTCGAGACCGAGCGGAAGCCGGCATGGGTGTTGAGTGCGATCGCCCAGAGCACCGAGTGCACCAAGACGAAGATGATGCTGCCGGTGCCGAGCCCGAACCAGATCAGCGCCAGCGGCAGCAGGGCGATCGCCGGCAGCGGGTTGAACATCGAGGTCAGCGTCTCCAGCAAATCGGCGCCGATGCGCGAGCCGATCGCCAGCGTGGTCAGCAGTGCTGCGAGGCCGATACCAATGCCGTAGCCGATGACGAGCGTCTGCAGCGAGACCAGCATGCGCTGGGGAATGATGCCGTTGACGATGTTGCCGACGAAGGCATCGACCGTCTGGCCGAAGGTCGGAAACAGCAGGGGATTGCCGAGCCAGCGGCCATAGAGCTCCCAGGCCAGGGCAAGCACGGCGAGGATGAAGGCCTTGCGGACGAAGCCGAGGCGATAAATCCGCTCGGCGAGGCCGATCGATTTGGCCACCACGGGCGCGTCGCTCGAATGGACCTCGCGGAGGATTTCGGGGCGGAAGCTGACAAGATCGGTCATGTCGGTCACCTCCGGCTCAATGATGAGCGAACAGCATGTCGTTGATGCGGGTTTCGAGTTCGGCCTGCTTGCCGGTGCCCAACTCCTCGGGCGGCACGCTGTTGAGCTCGGCCTTGACCTCGCCGGGATGCGGCGAGAGCAGCAGGATGCGGGTGCCGATGCGGATCGCCTCCTCGATAGAGTGGGTGACGAAGAGCACGGTGAACTGCGTGTCGTCCCAGAGGCGCAGCAATTCGTCCTGCATCTTGCGGCGCGTCAGCGCGTCGAGCGCCGCGAAGGGCTCGTCCATCAAGAGCACGTCGGGCTCCATCGCCATGCCGCGGGCGATCGCGACGCGCTGCTTCATGCCGCCCGACAGCATATGCGGATAGCTGTCGATGAACTTGGCGAGGCCGACCTTCTCGATATAGGAGCGCGCCCGCTCCTCGGCTTCGGCCTGCGTTGCACGGCCCGAGGCGGTCAGCGCGAAGACGACGTTCTCGCGCACCGTCTTCCACGGCAGCAGCTGGTCGAATTCCTGGAACACCATCATCCGGTCCGGGCCGGGGCCGGAGACGGCGCGTCCTTTCAGGCAAATCTGCCCTTCGACCGGTGAAAGGTACCCGCCGATTGCCTTGAGCAAAGTCGACTTGCCGCAGCCGGAAGGGCCGAGCAGCACGAAGCGGTCGGACGGGTAGACGTCGAACGAGACCTGCCGTGTCGCGGTGACCACGACGTCGGGCGTCTTGTATTGCAGCGTCACGCCCTCGACGGAGAGGAGCGGTGTCGCGGATGCGGCGTCGAACGGGGCTAGCATGAACCCTCCCTTGCTTCGTTTCCTGGCGCACTTATGGGCGCTTGTCGGATGGGATAGCCTGCTCCGCTGACACCAACCTGACTCGGGCGAACGGAGACCCAGGGCTTGCGCATCCTCGTCGTCGAAGACACGGCCGATATCGCCGAAGCCGTCGTGATGCGGTTGGAAAAGATCGGCCATGCCGTCGACTGGGAGCAGGACGGCCAGATGGCGGCCGAGCTGATCGAGGTGCAGGCCTACGACCTCGTCATCCTCGATCTGACGCTGCCGGGGCAGGACGGGCTCGCGATCCTCAAGGGCATGCGGGCGCGCAAGCTCAAGACGCCGGTGCTGGTGCTCACTGCCCGCTCGCATGTCGACGAGCGGATCGGCGCGCTCGATCTCGGCGCCGACGACTACCTGATCAAGCCGTTCGACTATGGCGAGCTCGAAGCCCGCGCACGCGCCCTGCTGCGACGCAGCGCCGGGCAATCCGACAATCTCCTGCGGGTCGGCCCTCTGGTCATCGACCGCGCCGGCCGCATCGCCAGCATCGGCGAGCGCCCGCTCAACCTCACCAGGCGCGAGCTCACCGTGCTGGAGATCCTCGCCGCCCGGCCGGAGCGCATCGTCCCCAAGGAGGAGCTGGTCGAGCAGCTCTTCAATTTCGAGCAGGAGGCGAGCCCCAACGCGGTCGAGCAGTTCGTCGCGCGGCTGCGGCGCAAGCTCGCCGACGCGCCGATCGAGATCCGCACCTTGCGCGGGCTGGGCTACCAACTTGCCGCTCTCTGATCTGCGCCTCTCGCTGCGCGCCCGCATCATCGCCGTGCTCTCGGCGGTGCTGGCGGGCGGAGCGGTAGCGCTCGGGCTGATCGCCTGGCATTCCGCGGGGCTCGCGGCGCAGCAGGCTTATGACCGGCTGCTCTCCGGCGGCGCCGTCCAGATCGCCGAGAACGTCTACCTCCAGGGCGGCGTGCTGACACTCGACCCGCCGGCCTCGGCGATCGCGACGCTCTCCGACTACGACCTCGTCTTTTACAAGGTCGTCGATCCCCGCGGCGTCGTCATCGCCGGCTATGACGATCTCCATTCGCAGGCGACGTGGGAGGCCACGCGCAACGGCGTCGTGCTGGAGGACGGCACCTATCAGGGCCACCCGGTCCGCATCGCGACGCTCTCGCGCCGCTTTGACGATCCGCTCGCCGGCGGCTGGGCCACCATCACCGTCGCGCAGACGATGCAAGCGCGCGTGTCGCTGGCGCGCGACCTGACTTTCAAGGCGCTCGGCGTCATCGCGATCATGAGTGCGCTTGCGCTGCTGGCGACCGGCTTTGCCGTCCGGCTCGCGCTGAAACCGCTCGCCCGAATCGAACAGGAGATCGCGCGGCGCACGCCTGACGATCTCAGCCCGATCAAGACAGAGCCGCCAGTCGAGGTCCGCAATCTCGTCGAGGCGATCGACGGCTTCATGCGCCGCCTTTCCGATCGCGTCGCCCTGATGCAGCGCTTCATCGGCGACGCCGCCCATCAGATCCGCACGCCGCTGGCGGCGCTCGATGCACAGGTCGAGATCCTCTCGGCGACCGCGCCGGCAAGGCGGAAGGCCGAGACGATCACACGCGTCCGCGAGCGCACCACCGAGCTCGGCCGATTGACCGGCCAGCTCCTCGACCATGCCATGGTGATCCACCGCGCCGATGCCGCCGCGCTCGCCCCGGTCGACCTCAACGCCCTCGCCAAGACCGTGCTCAGCACCGCTGTGCCGCTCTCGCTGCCGCGCGAAGTCGACATCAGCTTCGAGCCGGCCGTGCCGACGCCGATCATCCCCGGCGACGCCGTCAGTCTGCGCGAAGCGCTCGGCAACCTGATCGACAACGCCCTCGCCCACGGCGCCCATAGCCGCCTCGTCGTTGCGATCGGCGCCGACGAGACACATGTCTGGATCGAGGTCGCCGACGATGGCGACGGCTTTTCCGGCTCGCTGGCGGAGCTGGTCCAGCCCTTCGCCAAGGGCGTAGCCTCCCATGGCTCGGGCCTCGGCCTCGCCATCGCGGCGGAGGTGGCGCGGGCGCACAAGGGCGAGCTCTGTTTGACGCGAGAGGACGGGATGACCCGGGTCAGGATGATCCTGGCGAGCTGAGTGGCGCGGCAAGCATCTCCTGACCGTCACACCACAACGGGTTCGCCGGTATCGAGCACCAAAAAAGCCGGCCCCTGAGGGCCGGCTGAAGTCTGGTCTCGAAACTTTGGCGATCAGAACTGGTACTTGACCGTCGCCTTCACCGTGCGGCCGGGCTCGCTGTAATAGGCGATCGGCTGGGTGCGCGCGGTCGGCTCGACCGGCACGCTGGTCGCATCGTAATATCTACGGTCGAAGATGTTGTAGACGCCGAGCTGGACCTGAAGATCGGCGACCTGGATCGGCTTCCACCAGACGCTGGCGTCGAACACCGCATAGCCCGGCGTCCTGAAGCCGACATTGACGTCGTCGCGCTTCGAGGCCATCCGGCTCGCCACCTCGGCGCCCCAGGACGCGGTCGCGTAGCTGACGGCGAGCGCGCCCTGCATCGGCGGGATCGAGTCGAGGAACCGCCCGGTGTCGCGGTTGGTGCCGCGGATATAGGAGAACGAGCCACGCACCTTCCAGCCCTCTGCGAAGGCGTAGTGGCCGGCGAGCTCGACGCCCTGGATCTCGGCGCGCGGGATGTTGCGCGGCCCCTGGATGCCGCCCTGCGGATAGATCGCGTTCGGCGGAGCGATCTGCACCGTCTCGATGAAGTTGCGGTAGTTGGTGTGGAAATAGGTCACCGTGCCGCCGAGCGCGTTGTCGCCGAAGCGGACGCCGACATCGATACCGTTGCTCTTTTCCGCCTTGAGGTCGGGATTGCCGATGCGCAGATAAGTACCCTGCCCGCCAAAGGTGCCGTAGAGCTCGCTCGCCGTCGGCGCGCGGAAGCCCATCGACCATTGCGCGAAACCGGTCAGCTTCGGCAGGAAGTCGTACTCGACCCGCACACGCGGCGAGAAAGCCTGGTCGCTCGACGAGGGCGGCAGCCCCCTGAACGAGGCGTTGCGGGCATATTGCGGCGTCAGCTGCGGCTTCTCCTCATACCAGTCGAAGCGGGCGCCGGGCGTCACGCGCAGCCGGTTGCCGAGGAAGCCGATCTCGTCATGCACGTAGACGCCGACCATGCGGCCGTCGACCTCGGGCGTATCGGCCTGGTTGCTGTGCAGATTGTTGCAGGTGGTGAACGGCGCGACGAAGCGGCCCGAGGCCGGGCGCGGTGGGCAGGAATCGATGCCGGTCGAATATTGCGTCAGATTCGACTGGCGCAGCTCCAGGCCAGCCGTCACGCTGTGGGTCGCCGCCCCGGTCTGGAAGTTCTTGATGACGTAGCCGTTGAAACCGAACGAGCCCTGCTCGGTCTCGTTGTCGCGGTAGTAATAGCCGATCGGCGTCGTGCTGCGGGTACCGTTGACGCGGGCGTTCTGCTTGATGTTCTGCCAATACAGGATGGCGCTGGCCTCGTCGACGAAGGCGCCGGGCAGCTTGAAATCATAGGAGAGCGAGACACGGTTGCGCTCGACCTCCTCACCGGAGCGATGATTGCCCGGCCGCCAGATGGAGGTCGCGGTCGTGTTCTGCAAGGTGCGCGTGTCGATGTCGTCCTTGCGCTTGTAGGTCTCGGCGGTCAGTCCGAGGCGGTGCACTCCATCGATCGTATGCTGGACCTTGCCGAGGAAGCCGTACTTGTCGAAGTCGGTCGGGTTCGGCGCGGTGCGCGTCGGGCCGAAGGTCTTGAGCTCGCCCCGGCTATCGGTCTCGTGGCCGGTGCGGAAGCTCCCCTGCAGCAACACGGAGGTGTCGCCCGTCCGGCCCGCCACCGCGGCGCTGCCGAAGATGGCCCGGTCGAGGCTGTCGAAGCCGGTCTTGGCGAGCGCTCCGAAATTGCGCCCGCGCAGCAGGTCGGCCGGATCGAGCGTGCGCAACGCCACCGCGCCGGAGAGCGCGCCGCCAAGCGTCGCGCTGCCGCTATTGCCGCGCAACAGGTCGAGCGACGAAAGCGAGTCGAAATCGAAGGCGCTCGTGCCGCCGCGATCGATACGGGTATCGGTCAGGAACGGAATGCGGATCCCGTCGATGGTGGTCAGCACGCGCGCGCCATCGAGACCGCGGATGTTGATCGAGTTGGTCCGGCGGTTGAAGTTGATGCCGGCCTCGGTGCGACGGGCAAGTTCTTCGAAGCTCTGGATCTGCTGGCGGTCGAGATCCTCGCGCGTCTCGGTGATCGTCGTCGGCCCCTGCAGCAGCGGTGCTGCCTGCCGCTCGCCCTGCACGTTGATCTGGTCGAGCTGCACCTGGTCGGTGACGACAGGCGGAACGGGGTTGCGTTGCTGCTGTGCCAGCGCCGGCGTGACCGCCAGTATCAAGGCCCCAAGCGCTACGCCATGGCGCAGCCCGCTGCAATTCATCCCCATCGCCCGTATCCTGTCGCTGAAAAGCAATTCGGCTTGTCCAAGTGACTTGCCAAGTCGAACTGCTTTTTATAATGCCTGAAAACTAGGCCTCGCGCCTTACTTTCACCATCAGCGGTTATTAAAGCTCAATTTAACTGTCAATAGACTCGCGGCTGCGTGATACATTACTTACTTGTTCGAATTTCAAACTAAGATTTTCATTCGTCTAAACTGAAAGCCTGGATCCCTGCGCGACGGGCGCATCAGTGGCCTCGCTAAGCTGTGATGGCCCTGCTCCCGCCGCACTCGCAGTCGTGTATTGCGGTGCGAAAAGCGGCTGGCATCTTGGACCGGCCGCAGACACGGACACGCTTCATGCTCGACCGCCGGAAATGGCTGATGGGATCAGGCGCGCTGGCAGCAAGTCTTGTCGGCCGGCCCGTGCCCGTTCGCGCCGCGGAACCTGACGCCATCGTGATCGGCGCCGGCGCCGCCGGCATCGCCGCGGCGAAGCAGCTCCAGGCAGCGGGCCGCTCGGTAATCGTGCTCGAGGCACGCGGCCGGCTCGGCGGCCGGACCTTTACCGATTCCTCGCTCGGCCCCTCCTATGATGCCGGGGCGATGTTCATCCATTGGGCCGAGCGCAACCCATGGACCGAGATCGCCCGCGAACTCGGCGTGGCGACCCCGAACGAGAGCTGGGGCAGCGGCTTCCACCTCTTCCAGGGCGGCAAGCCGATGCCAGCCGGCGACCGCGCCCGCCGCCGCGGCGCCTTCGGCGAGATCGACCGGCGGCTTGACAATGCCGATCTCGACGCCCGGGACCTCTCGGTCGCCGAGGTGCTGAGCGACCTCGGCCCGGATCTCGCCCCGGTCGCAGCTTCCGGCATGCTGCTCTCGATCGGCGAGGAATCGGCGCGCATCTCGGCGCGCGACTATCAGCGGCTCTGGGCCGGCGAGGACTATGTCGTGCCGAGCGGCTACGGCAATCTCGTCACCCGCTACGCCGAGGGCCTCGACATCCGCCTGAACCAGCCGGTCACGGCGATCGACTGGAGCGGCTCGCGCATCGCCGTCAGCACCGCCGCGGGAACCCTGAGAGCCCGCGCCTGCATCGTCACCGTGCCGGTCGGCGTACTGAAGGCCGGCGCGATTCGCTTCACGCCGCAGCTACCCGCCCGCACCCAGGGCGCGCTCGCCGGCATCGGCATGGGCGCCCTCACCAAGATCGCGCTCAAGGTCGACGAGCGCTTCGGCATCGCGCCGGGCACGACCTATTTCGAGACCGGCTCGGCGACGAGGCTGATCAGCTTCGATCTCTTCCCGGGCGACCAGGGTATCGTCATCGGCTATTGCGGCGGCGATTTCGCCCGCGATCTCTCGACCGCCGGCGCCGACTCCGCCCGCGAGCAGATCGTCGACCTGCTCGCCGCGATGATCGGGGCCGAGTTCCGCAAGGCGGCCGGCCCGGTCTCCTTCCCCGCCTGGTGGACCGACCCGTTCTCGCACGGCTCCTATTCGGTCTGCCTGCCGGGCCATGCCGGCGCGCGCGATATCCTGGCCGAGCCGATCGGTGGCAAGCTCTGGCTCGCCGGCGAGGCCACCGCCGGCGGCGGCGCCATGACCGCGGGCGGCGCGACCCTTGCCGGACGCAGCGCAGCCACCGCAGTGGCCCGGCTCAAAGTCTAGGCACCGCGCAAGACCCGTTCAATCGCTCACAAGGCTTGCCCGACCCGCCCAGTCTTTGCCACCATGGTGGCGCTGGGGATCGAAGCGGAGCCTGATGATGCGCCTGTCGCTCGTTCTCGCCGGTATGCTGCTGGCTTCACCGGTGCTTGCCGCCGGACCCTATGCGAAATTCTCGGTCGGAAACTGGGCCGGCGGCGCCTTCACCAACAACCAGACCGGCGACTTCTCGCACTGCGCCGTCTCGGCCAGCTACAAGAGCGGCGTCACCATGCACGCCTCGCTCAACAGCGCCTATGGCTGGAATCTCGGCTTCTCCAACCGGGCCTGGGGGCTGAAGCCAGGCGACAGCGTGCCGATGGAGCTGGCCTTCGACCGCAACGACATCGTCCGCATCAACGCCAAGGCGGTGCAGCCGCAGCTCGTCGTCGTGACCATGCCGGCGAACTCCAACATCGTCCGTGCCTTCCGCGGCGCCGAGTTCCTCGAAGCCAACATGCTCGGCGCACGCTACACCTTCCGCCTGACCGCGACGGCCGACGTCATGCCGGCGCTGCTCGATTGCGTGAAGACCAACGCCAACCTCAAGGTCGCGCCCGGCACGCCGGCCCCGGCGCAGGGCGGCGGCACCACCACCGCCGCCGCAACCGACCCGGCGATCCAGCTCGAAGCGGTGACGCTCGCGACCAATTTCCTGCTCAAGGCGCAATTGCCCGAGCCGCAGGTGCTGAGCGGCCCGGGAGCGCCGTCCGGCATCGGCGGCAATGGCGCCGGCTGGCGAGCCAAGGGCGCAACCGGCCTCGTGCGCGTGCTGGCCAATCCGAACCAGAAGGATGTTGACGTCGCCGCCATGGTCTCCGCTGCCGATGCCCGCGGCTGCCAGGGCCGGTTCGCCTCCGGCCGGACCACCGACACGGTCGAGGGCGCCAACGTGCTGCGCGGCTTCTCCTCCTGCGAGAATGGCGGCGACGCCAAGTATTCCGAGTTCTATGTGCTGCCGCGCAAGCAGGGCGGCTTCGTGATGTTCTCGGTCGTGACCACGGGCGACGGCTCGCTGCACCAGCAGCGCCGCACCGACTTTCAGCGCGCGGCGCTGACCTCGGTGCAGTGACAGTCGCTACAGCTCACGCTCCCAATTCTGCCCCACCAGATCCTTCCCGAAGGAATGGTGCTTCTCCTCCGCCACCAGCCTGAACCCCTCAGCGATGTAGATGGCGCGGGCGGCATGCAGGATGTCGTTGGTCCAGAGCGTCATGCGGCGATAGCCGGCGGCGCGGGCGAAGGCGATCGCGTCCTGCACCAGGCGCTTGCCGAGCCCGAGCCCCTGCGCCCGTGTCTCCACCAGCACGAGCCTGAGCTTGGCCACTTCCTCGCTCTCGCGGACGACGAAGGCCGAGCCGACCGGAGTGCCGTCGAGCTCGGCGATGAAGCAGCGTTCCTGCCCCGGCTTGAACTCGCGCAGGAACTTCGCCGCGATCTCGGCAACCAGCGCCTCGAAACTGATGTCCCAGCCATAGACCTCGGCATAGAGCCGGGCATGGGCCGAGATCACCCAGCCGATGTCGCCGGGGCGGTGCTCACGGATCGTCACCATCGGCTGCGGGCCGGCCGCGCCCGACAATAGCGTCTGCGCCCGCTCCAACGCGGAGACCAGGCTCGCCTGCTCGCCGCCCGCCAGACGCGAGAGGATCGTGCCGGCCTGGCTGCGCGAAGCCTCGTCGAGCGGCGCGAAGGCCTCGTGCCCTGCTGCCGTCAGCTTCAGCTCATAGGCCCTGCCATCGCCGTCCGCCCTCACCCGCTCCATCCAGCCGAGATCGACGAAGCGCTTGAGCAGGCGCGAGAGATAGGCCGGGTCGAGCCCGAGCTCGCGCGCCAGCTCGCCGGCCCGCCAGCCATCGCGCTGCGCCAACTCATAGAGAACGCGCCCTTCCGTCAGGCCGAAACCCGAGCCGTGCAGGTCGCCGCCGAGCGCCCCGATGAAGCGGGTATGGAAACGGCCGAAGCGGCGGATCGCCGCGATGGCAGGCGTGTCGACGACGGACATCGCGGAGCCTCCTGATCCCATCGCGAGAATCGTTTGTTAATGGACGGAGTCAACTAAATTATCGAATAGGCCAGAGCGAAGTGTTCACCGCTCCTTAACCCGCCAGGCGCCCAATCGAGGGCTTGGCGGACGCAATGGATATGAGTGTGATGCGGGTCGATCTTCTCGCCGGAGCCGGCTATGCCGCGCCGGTGCTGCCCTTGCGAATCCCCACCATCCTCGCCTTCGATTCCGGCCTCGGTGGCCTCACCGTGCTGCGCGAGGTCATGCGCCAGCGCCCGGATGCCGACATCGTCTACGCCGCCGACGACGCCGCCTTCCCCTATGGCCGCCTCGACGAGCAGGCGCTGGTCGCGCGCGTACTCGCAGTGATGGAGCGCCTGGTCGCGCGATTCCATCCCGATCTCGTCGTCATCGCCTGCAACACGGCCTCGACCCTGGTTCTGCCGGCGCTGCGGGCCCGTTTTGCCATTCCCTTCGTCGGCACCGTGCCGGCGGTGAAACCGGCGGCAGAGCGCACCCGCAGCGGGCTGATCTCGGTATTGGCGACACCCGGCACCGTCGCCCGCGACTACACGCACGATTTGATCGAGCGCTATGCCGCCGGCTGCGAGGTCATTCTGGTCGGCGCCAGCAACCTCGCCGGCCTGGCCGAGGCAGCTCTGAAGGGCGAGCCAGTCGACGACGCCGCGATCGCGGCCGAGATCGCCCCCTGCTTCGTTACCTGCAATGGTCGGCGCACTGATGTAGTGACGCTCGCCTGCACGCATTACCCGCTGCTGCTCCCCCGCCTGCAAAGGCTCGCGCCCTGGCCGGTCGACTGGATCGACCCGGCTCCGGCGATCGCGCGGCGCACGGCGCAATTGCTCGGCCCCGCCCTGCCCCGCCTGGAGCCGGCCTCGACCGTCGCCGTCTTCACCGACGGCACCAGCCTTTCCGGCCCGGCCCATATCGCGCTCGCCGGCTTCGGCCTGGCGGGGATCGAGACCGAGCCGCTGCCGCTCTAAGGCTGTCATGCTCGGGCTTGACCCGAGCATCTCCGGAAGGAGATTCCCGGGTCCAGGCTTCGCTTCGCCCGGGAATGACGAGCAAAGAGTTTGACTTTTACCACCAGCAGTGCTTGTAAGCCGGCGTCGCGCGGCTCCTCACGGGGCCGCGTGGCTTTTTCCGCACCCGTGATCCGCTTCTCTTCGGAGGCCGGATCTGTCGCCCCGGAAACGGGGACAGGAGGGCGCGGTCCTCAACTCGCGAACCATAGAGGACACGCGATATGTCGAAGCGCCATGAGGCGAAGTACAAGATTGACCGCCGTCTCGGTCAGAACATCTGGGGCCGTCCGAAGTCCCCGGTCAACCGCCGCGAATACGGCCCCGGCCAGCACGGCCAGCGCCGCAAGGGCAAGCCGTCCGACTTCGGCACCCAGCTGCGCGCCAAGCAGAAGCTGAAGGGCTATTACGGCTCGATCTCCGAGAAGCAGTTCCGCCGCTACTATGCCGAGGCGATCCGCCTGAAGGGCGACTCGGGCGAGAACCTGGTCGGCCTGCTCGAGCGCCGTCTCGACGCGGTGATCTACCGCGCCAAGTTCGTCCCGACTGTGTTCGCCGCCCGCCAGTTCATCAACCACGGCCACATCACCGTGAACGGCAAGCGCGTCAACATCGCCTCGTACCAGGTCAAGCCGGGCGACGTGATCGCGATCAAGGAGAGCTCGCGCCAGCTCGCCATCGTGATCGAGTCGGCTGCGCTGGCCGAGCGCGACGTGCCTGACTACATCGACGCCGACCACACCAAGTCGACCGCCACCTACACCCGCACCCCGACGCTGACGGACGTGCCCTATGCGGTGCAGATGGAGCCGAACCTGGTCATCGAGTTCTACTCGCGCTGATCACGGCGGCCGGGGTGGTTCGCCACCCCGCTTCCGGTCCGTTTCAGGAGAGGGCTTTGCCCTCTCCTTTTTTATTGCCGGTCCTATTGTCCCTGGCTCGCAACCCCGTCCCAGGCCGGATGGCCGGCAGGGTCCTGCGACCAGAAGGCGATATCGTCGAACAGGATCGTCTGGCTGATGCCGGGCAAGGCGTCGCGGTAGATGCCGAAGCGCGGCTGCGTGTCGATGAACGGCTTGCCGTCCTTCATCGTGCCATAGCGCGGATAGCCGAGCACGCCGCGGAACTCCGGGCAGGCCCGCCCGTCGAGCCAGAGCCTGAGGCGGCTCTCGCCGGCCTGCTGGCTCGGCCGGATCATGACGTTGACGCGGTGCCAGCGATCGGGCTCAACCGGCCAGTCGCCGCAGAACTGCGCCTGGCCGACGCTGTCGCCGCAGCCTTCGGTTCCCGCCGTCTTAGCCCGGAACACCGGCTTGCCATTGTCGGAATCGACCTCGATCTTGAACAGCGGGTTGGCGGCGTCGCAGATCTCCTCGCCGCCCCTGCCCTTCTCGTAGCGCAGGTCGATGTTCTGCTTGATCTGCTGGATCACGGTGCGGTTGCGCCGCGGCGCCCAGGGGCTCTCGACGCGGAAGCGAAAGCTGTACCAGCTCGTCGCATCGAAGCGGATCAGCTCTCCCGTCATCTGGACCTCGGAGCGCTCGGTCGGCGTCGAGCCGGGATTGGGGTCGTAGGCGTCGCCCGGCTTCACCGTGATCGCGAGCGCCGGCCTCTCCTGCCCGGCCCGCTCGCCGTCGACGCAGCGAATTCGGTCCGCCCGCACCGCCTTGTCGAGCTGGCCTGAGACCTTCCAATCCTTGGGATTGAGGCAGCTGACGGTGAAGCTCGTCTGGAAGGTGGGTGCCGGCGCCTCGGCAAGACTGGGGCCGCCGATGAACGATGCCCCAAAAAGGATCGCCGCAGCCACGCAGCTACGGCCTGTTACGACCCGCTTCATCCAGCCCTCACCAGCTATCGCCCGAAGCGAGCTTACCGGCATGGCTGTGACGATCAATCGCTTGTACTGCTCTCCCAGGTCGCATGCGTTACGCCGGCCAGACCTGCGATCCGCTCGACGACGGCGTCGAGCTCCTTGCGCTCCACCGCCGTGCTGATCAGCGTCGCGACGATCTCGATCGCCTCCTCGCCGCGCTCCACCGTCTTGACGTCGCCGACCGGATAGCTCGCCTGCTCGAGCAGCTCGACCACCGCCTCGCGCACGGCCGGCAGCGCCTCGGGATCGGTGGTGACCACGACCTCATAGGTCGCTTCCGAGGCCGTCTCGTTGATCGGGCTGCGGTTGATCGCGTTGACCAGCGGCCGCAGCAAGGTGTTGCCGGCGATGACGAAGACCGTGACCAGCGCCCCCTCCGCCACCATGTCGGCGCCGGTGCAGGCACCGACCGCAGCCGCGCACCAGAGCGTCGCCGCGGTGTTGAGACCGCGAACATTCATGCCCTCCTTCATGATCACGCCAGCGCCCAGAAAACCGATGCCGGAGACGACATAGGCGATGACGCGGATCGCACCGTCCGCCCCGGTGAGCCGCATGGCGAGATCGACGAAGGCGGCAGCCCCGACGGCGACCAGGACTGTGGTGCGCAGGCCCGCCGTGCGCTGTCGGTACTGCCGCTCAGCCCCGATCAGCGCGCCGAGCACGAAGGCCGCCAGCAGGCTGACGACCGAATCGAGGAAGGGATAGAGCTCGAAGGTCTGGATGAAGCGCATGCGCTTAGCCCCCGGTGACGGCGGCGCGCTTCCGACCGCCCCGACCTTGCCGGCTATAGCGGGTGGCATGTGACGGTTCAATGAAGGGCGAAATCGCCTTCACCCTTCCAGTGAGAGTATTGATTCAGTGTCTCAGCCGGATGCGTCAGCGCCCTGATCCGACTCGCGAATACAGGCTCTGCGACAACCGGTCCGCACCTTCCCCGCCGGGGCATGACGCCACGTCGCGACTCAGGCTAGCGTCAGGTCCCGCCATAGGGATCATCGCACCATGAAGACGCTCATCCTCGCCGCCCTCGCCGTCGGCTTGTCGAGTTCCGCCTTCGCCCAAAGCGCGAGCTGCAACGCCCAGGCCGCCGAGAAGAAGCTCGCCGGAGCGGCCAAGACCAGCTTCGTCACCAAATGCGAGAAGGACGCTGGCGCGGCCTGCGACAAGCAGGCGGCGGACAAGAAGCTGGCCGGCGCCGCCAAGACCAGCTTCACGACGAAATGCGTCAAGGACGCGGTCGGCACCTGAGCCACCACTGACCGCCACGCAAAAGGGCGGCCCGACGGACCGCCCTCGCTCATTCTGGCCGCTGCGTGCTCAGCCGCGGTCGTCGTCACGGTCGCGATCGCGCCAGCGGCGCGGGCCGCGGTCGTCGTCGCCATAGCGGTCGTGATCACGATCGCGGCCATGCCACTCCATCGAGCGCCCGCGCATCTCGCGCATGCGCTCGCGACCTTCCGACATCGCCTGGCGCACGGCCCGGCGCGCCACCGTCTTCTGCTCGTCGCTGAAGGTCGACCAGAGCGGGCGGACCGCGTCGGCCATCTCCTTGCTGCGGGTGGCGCGTTCAGCCTGGCGGTTCGCCCTCATGTCGAGCCGCTCCATGATGTCGGCGTCGCGATAGAGCTCGCGCTGCTCGCGCATCTTGCCGAAGCGTTCCTGACGCTCCTGCGCATTGCGCTTGATGAGCGTCTCCAGCTTCTCGAAAGCCGGCACCTGCTCGGGCTTCAGCTTGAGATCGGTGCGCAGCTGGGCGAGGCGCTCGTTCATCCGGGCCGTGGCGCGCTCGGCCCGGCGCTGACGCCATTCCTCGCGCCGGTCGGAACGGTCGCTGCGCTCGGCGCGGTCGCCGCGCGGCTCGCTCTGCTGCTGGCCCGGCGGGGTGCTGCCCGGTGCGGGCGGAATCGGCTGCGGCTGCGCCATCGCCAGCGTCGCCGCGACGGCCGCGGCGCTGGAGGCGACGATGAGGGCGATGCGTTTCATGCGAGGTCTCCGGGATTGTGGTCTCTACAACGACGGGTCGCTTTGCGGGTCTCGAAGCAGGGTCGCGATGTCGCCACGGTGCCCCAGCCGGCCTGACCCGGCCATGGCGCGCGCATGACAAGATCGTAATGTCCGCATGACGCGCCGGCGAGCCGGAAGTTCCCGCGTGCCGCCGAATCGGCGCACCATGCCGTCCGGCATCAACGCGACGAACCGGCAGCGAGCTTCAGCCATGCGCAATCTCATCACCGATGTTCGCGGCATCGTCGTGGGCAATGCCGAGGACCCAGCAGCCGCGACCGGCGTCACCGTCGCTTTGTTCGAGCGGCCGAGCATCGCCTCGGTCGCCGTCCTCGGCGGCGCGCCCGGCACGCGCGACACCGCTTTGCTCGAACCGGGCATGACGGTCGAGCATATCGACGGCATCGTCCTCTCCGGCGGCTCGATCTGGGGCCTATCCGCTGCCGATGGCGCCCTGAGCTGGCTGGCGCGGCAAGGACGCGGCTTCCCGATCGGCGGCTATCGCGTGCCGATCGTGCCGCAGGCGATCCTGTTCGATCTCGCCAATGGCGGCGACAAGCCCTTCGCCCGCGGCGAGGGCGAGGCGCCCTATCGCGCTCTCGCCGAGACTGCGAGCGCCGCCGCTGCGGCCGAGTTCACGCTCGGCAGCGTCGGCGCCGGCTTCGGCGCGACCACGGCCAATCTCAAGGGCGGGCTCGGCTCGGCCAGTGCGAGGGCCGCGACCGGCCAGGTCGTCGGCGCGCTGGTCGCGGTCAACGCCGTCGGCACGGCGACGATCGGCGACAGCCCGCATTTCTGGGCCGCGCCTTACGAGCAAGGCGCCGAGTTCGGCGGCCGCGGCTGGCCGGCGGCGATCCCGCCGGAGGACCTGGCCTTGCGCTTCAAGGGCGGCCCCGGCGCCAACACCACCATCGCCCTGGTCGCGACCGATGCCGTGCTGACCAAGGCGCAGGCCAAGCGCATGGCGCTCTGCGCCCATGACGGGCTCGCCCGATCACTCCGCCCGGTCCATGCTCCGCTCGACGGCGACGTCGTCTTCGCCGCCGCGACCGGCCATAGCGGCGCCCCCTCCGACGCCTTCGCCCTGACCGAACTCTGCGCCACAGCCGCCGACGTGCTGGCGCGCGCCGTGGCACGGGCGGTATATTGCGCCAGCGCCCTGCCCTTTCCGGGCGCCAAGTCGGCCTGGCGCGACAGGTTCGGGAGCTGACCGGCGCCCGGCGCCGTGTTAGACCGCGCGCCATGTCGACCGATGATTTCCTCGCCCGCTTCGGCGCCGCCGGCCAGCGCCAGCCCGATCCCGTCGCTGCCGCCCAACAGGCGATGCGCAACCCGCTGCCCAAGCGCTTCTACGAGAAGGCCGATGTGCTCGAACGCGACGGGCTGTTCCATGTCGCGCTCGACGGCCGCACCGCCCGCACCCCGGCGCGCAAGCCGCTCGCCGTAACCTCGCGCCCCGTCGCCGAGGCGCTGGCGGTAGAATGGCATGCCCAGGCCGAGCAGATCGACCCGGCTCGCATGCCGCTGACCCGGCTGGTCAATTCGGCACTCGACGGCGTCGCCGACCAGCACGAGGCGGTCCGCGCCGAGATCGTCCGCTATGCCGGCAGCGACGCGCTCTGCTACCGCGCCGGCGAGCCGGAAGCACTGGTGGAGCGGCAGGATCAGGTCTGGAACCCGCTGATTGCGGCGCTCGAAGAGCGTATCGGCGGCCGCTTCGTCATGGCGCAGGGCGTGATCTTCGCCGAGCAGCCGCAGACCGTGCTAGACGCGGTGGCCAAGCGCGTCGCCACGATCTCCGCCCCGGCCGCGCTTGCCGGCGCACACAACGTGATGACGCTGACCGGCTCGACCATTGTAATGCTGGCGCTGGCCGAGGGGTTGATCGACGCCGAGGCGGCCTGGGCCGCCGCCCATCTCGACGAGGACTACCAGATCGAGATCTGGGGGCAGGACGAGGAAGCAGCCGAACGCCGTGTCCTCCGCCGCACCGAGTACGATGCCGCCGTGCTGCTGCTGATGAAGGGCTAGAGGCGATGATCCCGGGAGCGCCCAAGGCCGACAACCCGGAAGACTACATCGCCCAGCTCGACGGCTGGCGGTTGGCGACAGTCGAGGCCCTGCGTGCCGCGGTGAAGGCCGCCGCTCCGCTCGACGAGCGGATCAAGTGGACGCATCTGGTCTATTTCTCGAACGGGCCGGTACTTCTGATCCGGGCCGAGGCGACGCGCGTGCTGTTCGGCTTCTGGCGCGGCAAGCGCCTGCGCCATATCGAGCCGCGGCTCAAGCCCGGCGGCAAGTTTGAGCTCGCCACCATGGTCCTGCGCGAGGGCGATGTCGTCGATGCCACCATCGCGACTGAGCTCGTACGCGCCGCGTTCACGCTCAACCACGAGATCGGCGACCCGAGCAAGCCGAGCGCCTGATCAGGCCGCTGCCGGAGCCTCGGTCAGCACGCGATCGATCAGCCCCCAGTCCCGCCCTTCCTCAGCGGTCATGAAGCGGTCGCGATCGAGCGTGCGCTCGACCTCCTCCTCGCTGCGCCCGCAATGCTCGGCATAGAGCCGGATCATCCGGCGCTTGGTCTTCTGGATCTCTTCGGCATGGATCAGGATGTCCGAGGCCTGCCCCTGCGCCCCGCCGAGCGGCTGGTGGACATGCAGGCTGGCATTGGGTAGCGCCGCGCGTTCGCCCGGCTCGCCCGCCATCAGGAGGAAGGAGCCCATCGAGCGGGCCGTGCCCATGCAGAGCGTATGCACGGGCGAGCGGATGTATTGCATCGTGTCGTAGATCGCGAAGCCGCTGGTGACGACGCCGCCCGGCGAGTTGATGTAGAAATGGACCGGCCGTTTCGGGTTCTCGGCCTCCAGGAACAGCAGTTGCGCGCAGACCAGCGCAGCGCTGGCGTCGTTGACCTCGCCGTTCAGGAAGATGATCCGCTCGCGTAGCAGGCGCGAATAGATATCGAAGGAGCGTTCCCCGCGGGTCGACTGTTCGACGACCATAGGGACGAGCTGCATCGTGCCGTGCATCGACGACCTCCTCAGTTCTGAAAATGACTGGGCGTTGGAACTGGCTCTGGGTGCTCCCTGAGCCCTCATCCTGAGGAGCCATGCCGTAGGCATGGCGTCTCGAAGGATGCTTCAGGAGGCTCCGGAACCAGCTGGAACATCCTTCGAGACGCCGCTGCGCGGCTCCTCAGGATGAGGGCTGAGGGGTTGTGAGCAGTCGCTCATGCCGCGCGCAGCATCAGCGGCTGGTTGCTGTTCGCAGCCGGCTTGTGTTCGACCAGCCTAGTATCAGTCAGGCTATGGATGATCCGCAATTCCGTCCCGCCCTTGTGGGGCGCGAGCTGGAAGGTCACGGTACTTTCGAGGAAAGGCGGCTCCTCCTCCCTCAGCCGGTAGCGCATCTCCTCCCCCGGCACCGAAGATAATGCCTCGACCTCGGCCGGCAGCCAGCGCTCGCGGAAGGCCGGAATGCTGAGCGCCCGCCAGACCTTCTCCGGCGGCGCCTCGAGCTGGTATGCGAAGACCAGCTGCTTGGTGCGATCCTGCGTGTCGCTCTCGCTCATTGGTCCATGTCCCGCAGCAGATCCTTGAGGGCATCGATGCGCGCCGGCCAGTAGGCGCGGTATTTCGCCAGCCATTGCGCGATCAGGGCAAGCCCGTCCGGGTCGACCTCGTAGTTGACGAAACGCCCCTGCCGCTCTTCCCGAACCAGCCCGGCGGTCCGCAGCACGGCAAGGTGCTGCGACATCGCCGGCTGGCTGATCGTCATGCCCTCGCGCAAGGCGCTGGCGTTCATGCCTCCGGCCGCGAGCTTCTCGAAGATCGCGCGGCGGGTCGGGTCGGCCAGCGCCTTGAAGATGTCCTGCTCCATGACAGATACATAAGCATACACTTATTTTATTCGCAAGCGGCGCGCGAAAGCCATCAGCTCACCAGGATCGGGTAGAGCGAAGCAACAAGCAGCAGCGCCATGACGATATTGAACACACGCTGCCGCGCCGGCTCGGCCAAGAGACCGCGCAACAGCGTGCCGCCGACGGCCCAGACGGCGATGCAGGGCCCATTCACCAGGGCGTAGACGAACACGACGACCGCGAGGTTGAGGAAATAGCCCTCGGTCGGCGTGTAGGCGGCGACAGCGCCGACCGCCATGATCCAGGCCTTTGGGTTGACCCATTGGAAGGCTGCTGCGGCCGGAAAGCTGAGCGGCGGGGCAGCCTCCGCTCCAGGCTTCAGCGGCGCTGAACGCGCGATCTTCCAGGCGAGATAAAGCAGATAGGCGCTGCCGGCATAGCGCAGGACATCGTGCAGGACAGGAATGGCGCTGAACAGGCCCCCTAACCCGAGGCCGACCGCAAGGACGAGCCCGGAGAATCCGAGATTGATCCCGAGCAGCAGCGGCAGGCTGGCGCGGAAACCGTGATTGGCGCCGGAGGCGAGCAGCAGCGTGTTGTTCGGCCCGGGCGTGATCGAGGTCACGAAGGCGTAGCCGATGAAGGCGAGCAGCAATTGCGGCGTCATGTCCGGTCCAGCGTTTGGGAAAGCCGCGCCGGTGATTGTGCATGTGACACTTCTTGCATAGACTGAAAAGTGTCTCGTGACGCAATTTGTAAGGCGGCATGCTCCTCGCTTCACCCTGGCAACCTCGCCTCGCAGATGGCAGCGGCTCGGCCAGCGAACGGCTGGTCGAAGCTCTTGCCCGCGACATCTCTGACGGCTCGCTGCCGCCCGGTGCGCGGCTGCCGGCCCATCGCCCCCTCGCCTGGCAGCTCGACATCGGCATCGGCACGGTAACCAAGGCCTATGCCCAGCTTGAGCGCCGCGGCCTCGTCCGCAGCGTCCGAGGCCGCGGCATGTTCGTCGCCGGCCTGTCGCAGGCGCCGAGCCGCATGGTCGACCTCAGCATCAACGTGCCGCCGCAGCAGCTGAGCGATCGCCTGCTTGCCGCCAGCCTCGGCGATCTCGCGAGACGGCTCGACGCCGACAGCTTCGGCGCCTATGCCGCGCCTGCCGGGCGAGCCGAACATCGCGCGCTGCTGGCGCGTTGGCTCGCGCCGACCTGCCTCGCCGCCACGCCAGAGCGACTGCTGATCTGCAACGGCGCCCAGCACGCGCTCGCGATCGCATTCGCGATCACCTGCGGCCCGGACACAGAGCTTCTGACCGAGGCGCTGAGCTATCCCGGAGCGATCGCCCTCGCCCGCCGGCGCGGCTTGCGGCTGACCGGCCTCGCCATCGACGATGAAGGCCTCGCCCCGCAGGCGCTCGACCAGGCCTTGCATCAGGCGGCCGCAGCAGGCCGGCGCGCCGTACTCTATGTCACGCCGACCCTGCACAACCCGACGACCGCGACGATGAGCGAAGCGCGGCGTCGCGAGATCGCAAAACTCTGCCGCGCCCATGACGCGGTGATCGTCGAGGACGATATCCATGCGGCTCTGGCCCAGCCGGGCACAATCGCGATCGCCGCGCTTGCGCCCGAGCGGGCGCTACATGTCTCCGGCTTGTCGAAGGTGCTGAGCCCGGGCCTTCGCATCGGCTCGCTGGTGGTGCCAGAGCCCTGGCTGGAGCCGGCCCTCGCCGAGCTTTCAGCCACCTGCACCATGGCATCCCTGCTCTCCTGCCTGATCATGGAGCGCTGGCTCAGCGAGGGCACGGCCGCCTCCGTCGCGCGCTCGATCCGCGAGGAGGCTGGCCGCCGCGTCGTACTGGCGCGCGAACTCCTGCCGCCCGGGATCGCCATGAGCGCGGGCAATGGCTTCCATGTCTGGCTGCCGATGGCACCGGAGCGGGCGAAAGCCCTGCCTGCCCGTGCAGCTGCATCCGGCATCCTGCTGCCGGACCCCGAGATTTTCCTCACCGACGCGCAGGCGCCCTCCTGGGGCATGCGGCTCAGTCTCGGCGGCCCGAAGCTCGACAGGCTGCAGGATGCGCTCGCCAGCCTGCGCTCCCTGCTGCTCGACGCCGGCAGCGCCTCGCGGAGCCGGGCGATGCCGTGATCGGCGCGGCAGTGCACAAAACTCCAGCCGCATGCTGCGAAGGCCGCAATGGACTTCGCCCGCAGCCCCGCTTAAGCGGGAAACAAGACCTTTAAAGACTGCGCCCGGGAGGCTCTTGATGAAGGACATCCTCGAACAGCTCGAAGACCGGCGCGCGGGCGCGCGGCTGGGCGGCGGCGAAAAGCGCATCACGGCGCAGCACAAGCGCGGCAAGCTCACCGCCCGCGAGCGCATCGAGCTCCTGCTCGACAAGGACTCCTTCGAGGAGTTCGACATGTTCGTGCAGCACCGCGCCGTCGATTTCGGCATGGACAAGGCCGAGAAGATCCCCGGCGACGGCGTCGTCACCGGCTGGGGCACGGTCAATGGCCGCACCGTCTTCGTCTTCTCCAAGGATTTCACCGTCTTCGGCGGCTCGCTCTCCGAGACACACGCCCAGAAGATCATCAAGATCCAGGACATGGCGCTGAAGATGCGCGCCCCGATCGTCGGCTTGTTCGACGCCGGCGGCGCCCGCATCCAGGAGGGCGTCGCCGCGCTCGGCGGCTATGGCGAGGTCTTCAAGCGGAACGTTCAGGCATCCGGCGTCATCCCGCAGATCTCGGTGATCATGGGCCCCTGCGCCGGCGGCGACGTCTATTCGCCGGCGATGACCGATTTCATCTTCATGGTTCGCGACACCAGCTACATGTTCGTCACCGGCCCGGAGGTGGTGAAGACCGTCACCAACGAGACAGTGACCTCGGAAGAACTCGGCGGCGCCAAGGTCCACACCTCGAAATCCTCGGTCGCCGACGGCTCCTTCGAGAACGATGTCGAGGCGCTCTTGCAGGTGCGCCGCCTGATCGACTTCCTGCCGGCCAACAACACCGTCGGCGTGCCGGAATGGCCGAGCTTCGACGTGCCCGATCGCGTCGACATGAGCCTCGACACGCTGGTGCCCGACAATCCGAACAAGCCCTATGACATCAAGGAATTGATCCTGAAGGTCGTCGACGAGGGCGATTTCTTCGAGATTCAGGAAGCCTACGCCAAGAACATCGTCACCGGCTTCGCCCGGATCGAGGGCCGCACCGTCGGCATCGTCGCCAACCAGCCGATGGTGCTGGCCGGCGTGCTCGATTCCGACGCCAGCCGCAAGGGCGCCCGCTTCGTGCGCTATTGCGACGCTTTCGAGATTCCGATCGTCACTCTGGTCGACGTCCCCGGCTTCCTGCCCGGCACGGCGCAGGAATATGGCGGCCTGATCAAGCACGGCGCCAAGCTGCTCTTCGCCTATTCTGAATGCACAGTGCCGCTGGTCACGATCATCACCCGCAAGGCCTTCGGCGGCGCCTATGACGTGATGGCGTCCAAGCATATCGGCGCCGACGTCAACTATGCCTGGCCCACCGCGCAGATCGCGGTGATGGGCGCCAAAGGCGCGGTCGAGATCATCTTCCGCGGCGGCGACGCCGAGACGATTGCGCGTCAGACCAAGGAATACGAGGACCGCTTCATGTCCCCCTTCGTCGCGGCCGAGCGCGGCTATATCGACGAAGTCATCATGCCGCATTCGACCCGCCGCCGGATCGCGCGGGCCCTCGCCATGCTGCGCACCAAGAGCGTCGAGCGCCCCTGGCGCAAGCACGACAACATCCCGCTCTGAGCGGAGGGCTACCCCCCAAAGCCCTCATCCTGAGGAGCGCGCCGCAGGAGCGCGTCTCGAAGGATGCTCCAGGAGGCTCCGGAGACAGCTGGACCATCCTTCGAGACGGCCGCTGTGCGGCCTCCTCAGGATGAGGGCTGTGAAGGCTCAACGGACTCGACCGGAGCAACTGACGCCGGGGCCGCCTCACATCAGCCCCGGCAGCTCCGCCGCCAGCGCGTCGATGGCGACACGTACCTTCGGCGGCAGATGCGGCGTCTGCAGCCAGAGCGCATGGACGTCATAGGGCAGCCGCCCCTCGCCCGGCAGCAGTTCGACGAGCGCGCCGGCTGTCAGGCGTTCGCGCACCAGCCAGGACGGCAGCCAGGCGAGACCCATGCCGAGCGCGGCCGCATCGGCGATCGCCTCGAGATCGTCGAACCGCAAGCGGTGCCGCGGCATCACCTCGACCGGCGGCCTGTCCTCGCGCGGGAACAGCCAGGGGCGCACGCTGCCGGAGCGGCGGTAGACCAGCGCGTCATGATCGGCGAGATCGGCGAGCTGCGCCGGGAGGCCGCGAGCATCGAGATAGAACGGCGCGGCGCAGACGATCATGCGCTGGCGGGCGACACGGCGCGTCACGAGATTGGCCGCATCCTGCAATTCGCCTGTGCGGATGGCGAGGTCGTGCCCACCTTCGGCCAGATCGACGAAGCCGTCGCCGAAGGACAGATCGAGCTCAAGCTGCGGGTATCGGCGCGCGAGATCGAGCAGGATCGGCATGACGCAGCGCCGGCCGAACAGCACAGACATCGCCACCCGAAGCTTGCCGCGCGGCTCACCTAACTGATCGGCGGCGAGCGCATCGGCCGCCTCGGCCTCGGCGAGAACGGCCTTGCAGCGCTCGTAATAAGCACGACCGAGCTCGGTCAGGCTCTGCCGGCGCGTCGTACGGTTGAGCAGCCTGACGCCGAGCCGTTCCTCCAGAAAACGGACATGCTTGCCGACCATCGGCGCGGACAGGCCGAGCGCCAATGCTGCCGCCGCGAAGGAGCCGAGGTCGACCGCCCTGACGAAGACGGCCATGCTGGTGAGGCGGTCCATCATCCGAAATCAATGGTTCCGATTATCGATCCTATCGCATGATTTATCGCAAGACAGCGCCCGGCCATAGCTCATTCATTCGCTCTGATTTGGAGTTATGAGCATGGCCCGCACGATCCGCTTTCATCGCCATGGTGGCCCAGAGGTTATGACTATCCAGGATATCGACGTTCCGCCGCCCGGCCCCGGCGAGGTCCAGATCCGGACCAAAGCGCTCGGCCTCAACCGGGCTGAGGCGCTGTTCCGCGCGGGCAGCTATATCGAGCAGGCGCAGTTCCCATCGGGCATCGGGCTCGAAGCCGCCGGCCTGGTCGAGAGCGTCGGCGCGGGTGTCGAAGACCTCTCGCCCGGCGATGCCGTCAGCCTGGTACCGCCGCGCTCGATGCTCAGCTGGCCGGTGCATGGCGAGTTCGTCACCGTTCCGGCCAAGCTCGTGATCAAGCACCCGCCGACGCTGAGCTGGGAGACGGCTGCGGCGAGCTGGATGCAGTATCTGACCGCCTATGGCGCGCTGATCGACATCGCCCGTCTCAGCCAAGGCGAGCATGTCGTCATCACCGCCGCGTCCAGCAGTGTCGGCCTCGCCGCGATCCAGATCGCCAACCGGGTCGGCGCGATCCCGATCGCGGTGACACGGGCCTCGCGGAAGGCTGAGGCGCTACGCGGGGCTGGCGCCGCCCATGTCATCGCCTCGGCCGAGGAGGATATCGAAGCCCGACTGAGGGACATCGCCGGCAAGGACGGCGTCAGGGTGGTCTTCGACGCGGTTGGCGGCCCGGCTTTCCTGCCCTTGACCGCCGCGATGGCGCGCGGTGGCATCCTGTTCAACTATGGCGGCCTCAGCCCGGAAGCGACGCCTTTCCCGCTCTTCAATGTGCTGGGCAAGAGCCTGACGCTGCGCGGCTATCTCGTCCATGAGATCACCGGCGATCCCGAACGCCTCGCCGCCGCCAAGGCCTTCATCCTCGACGGGCTCGGTGACGGTTCGCTGAAGCCGATCATCGCCCGGACGTTTCCGTTCGAAGAGATCGTCGAGGCGCACCGCTACCTCGAATCGAACGAGCAGTTCGGCAAGGTCGTGGTGACGCTCTGAGAGGCTCAGGCCCAGCGCCTGAACAGCACGCTGGCATTGACGCCGCCGAAGCCGAAGCCGTTCGAGATCGCGTGCTCCATCGCCAGCGGCCGCGCCGTCTTCGCCACCAGGTCGAGCCCGGCCGCATCCTCGTCCGGGTTCTCTAGATTGAGCGTCGGCGGCGCGATCTGGTCGCGCAGAGCGAGGATGGTGAAGACCGCCTCCAGCCCGCCGGCCGCGCCGAGCAGATGGCCGGTCGCCGCCTTGGTCGCGCTGATCGCGATGCCGCCCTGATCGCCGAACACCGCCTTGATCGCGGCGAGCTCGCCGCGATCGCCGACCGGGGTCGAGGTCGAATGGGCGTTGAGATGGCTGACATCGCCGGGCTTCAGGCCGGCCTGCTTCAGCGCCGTCTCCATCGCCCGGCGCGCACCCGAGCCGTCCTCGGGGCCGGAGGTGATGTGATAGGCGTCGGCGCTGGTGCCGTAGCCGGTGAGTTCGGCGAGGATCGTCGCGCCGCGCGCCTGCGCATGCTCCAGCGCCTCGATCACCAGGATGCCGGCGCCCTCGCCCATGACGAAACCGTCGCGGTCACGGTCGAAGGGGCGCGAGGCCCTCTCCGGCTCGTCGTTGAAGCCGGTCGACAGCGCCCGCGCCGCGGCGAAGCCGCCGAGTGCGACGAGATCGACGCAGGCCTCGCTGCCGCCGCAGAGGGCGATGTCGACCTCGCCGGCCCGGATCATACGGGCCGCATCGCCGATCGCCTGCACGCCGGCGGCGCAGGCCGTCACTGGCGCGCCGATCGGCCCCTTGAAGCCATGGTCGATCGAGACATGCCCTGCAGCGAGATTGACCAGGAAGGATGGCACGGTGAAAGGCGAGAGCCGGCGCACGCCGCGCTCGTCGGTGGTGCGCACCGCCTCGGCGATGGCCGGGAAGCCGCCGATGCCCGAGGCGATCACCGTCGCGGTGCGCTCGCGCTCGGCCTCGTCCTGCGGCTGCCAGCCGGCCTGGGCCAGCGCTTCCTTGGCGGCGACCAGCGCGAACTGGATGAAGCGGTCCATCTTACGCTGGTCCTTCGGCGCGATCGCGACATCCGGATCGAAGCCGCCCTCATTGTCCTCGGCCTTAGCAGGCACGAGCCCTGCGACCTTGGCCGGCAGGGTCTCGGCGACCGCGTCGGGCAGGCGGCGCAGGCCCGAGCGGCCAGCGAGCAGGCGCTGCCAGGCGAGCTCGGTGCCGCAGCCCAGAGGCGAGACGACGCCCAGTCCGGTGACGACGATGCGGCGCATGGCAGGCTCCTAATACGATCTGGCTTGGGTGGCGGCCTGGCGCGCAGCGAGGCGCTCGCGCAGGTCGTTGCTGGCGCGCGGCCCGGCGATGACTGTGGCGCTTTCCGCGGTGACCGGCTGCATGGTCGCAGCATCAACGACGATCGGCGTGATCGGCCGCCCGGTTCCGCGCTCGGCCAGCAGCAGCGAGGCGCCGTCGGGGGCAAGATGCCGGTTGGCGAAGCCGATCAGCGCCACGACGACCGGAAAGACGTCCCGCCCCTTCTCGGTCAGCACATATTCATAGCGCTTCGGCCGCTCGCTATAGAGCCGCCGCTCGAACAGCCCGCTTTCGGTGAGATGCCTCAGCCGTCGCGTCAGCATGTTCGGGGCGATGCCGAGGCTGCGCTCGAACTCGTCGAAGCGGGTCAACCCCTGCAGCGCATCGCGCAGGATAAGGATGCTCCACCACTCGCCGACGGTCTCGACGGCAAGGGCGCAGGGGCATTCGGTCAGCGGAGCGAGCTTGGGCTGCATGGCCCGGGCTCGCTAGCGCAGTTACTATCATTTTGCAAGCTACGATTTCTCGCGGAGGGCACCACCCTTCCGCGTCAGTCCAGCGTGCTCCTGAACCTCATCAGCGCGATGCCGGCATAGATCGGCACGAAGATCGAGAGGTAGAACACCTCCAGCCCGATATCGCCGAGATCGGCGCCCTTCAGCATGATCGCGCGGACCACCCGCAGGAAGTGTGTCAGCGGAAAGATCTCGCCGAGCCACTGCGCCCAGAGCGGCATGCCGGCATAGGGGAACATGAAACCAGACAGCAGCAGCGACGGCAGGAAGAAGAAGAAGGTCAATTGCATCGCCTGCAGCTGCGTGCGCGCCATGGTCGAGATCGTGTAGCCGAGCAGCACCAGCGCCAGCACGAAGATGGTGACGCAGGTCAGCAGCAGGCCGAGGCTGCCGAGGAAGGGCACGCCAAAGAGCAGCTTCGCCGCCGAGAGCACCACCGCGACCTGGACACTGCCGACGGCGAGATAAGGCAACACCTTGCCGAGCATGATCTCGCCCGGCGTCGCCGGCATGGCGAGCAGGTTCTCCATGGTGCCGCGCTCGATCTCGCGGGTCAGCGCCATCGCCGTCATCATCACCATGGTCATCTGCAGGATGACGCCGAGCAGGCCGGGCACGATGTTGTACTGGGTGATGCCTTCGGGGTTGTAGCGCCGGTGCACCACGAAGGAGAGCGCGCTCTCGCTCTGCTCGCGCTTGACCTCCTCCGTGCCGAGGGCCCGCGTCAGCGCCCGGCTGGCGATGGTCTGCAGCGCGCCGACGGCATTGCTGGAGGCCGCCGGATCGGTCGCATCGGCCTCGACCAGAATGCGCGGCTCGTCGCCGCGCTCGACCCGCATGCCGAAATCGCTGGGAATGGTGACGAGGAAGGAGATCGCGCCGCGCGCCATCAGGCTCTCGGCCTCGGCCGCGCTCTCCGGCCGCTTGGCGAAGCGGTAATAGCCGGAGACCTCCAGCGCTGCGACGACCGAGCGGGTGTAACGATCCTGGCCAAGCGCCAGAACCGCTGCCGGCAAGCCCTTGGGATCGTTGTTGATCGCATAACCGAACAGCAGGAGCTGGACGATCGGCACCACCAGCATCATCGCGAAGGTGATGCGGTCGCGCCGCATCTGCACGAACTCCTTGGCGAGGACCGCGCCGAGCCGGCCGGGCGAGAACAAAGCGAGCGCGCTCATGCCGCCCTCCCTTCGGCCTGGGCCTTGGCCATGAACTGGATGAAGACGTCTTCCAGGCTGGTCGCGTCCGGCTCGATACGCAGGCTAGGACGGTCCTTTAGATGCGCCAGTGCTGCTTCCAGCTTGGCCTTGTCGGTACCGACGACGTGGAGCGTCGTCCCGAACGGCGCGACCTGCTCGACGCCGTCGATCTTCGCCAATTCGGCGATCTCAGCCGGCTTCAGCGCGCCATGCACGACATAGGTCGAGAGGCCCGAGCCCTTCACGACCTCGTCGACCGTGCCGGTCGCCAGCATGCGGCCATAGGCGATGTAGCCGATGCGGTGGCAGCGCTCGGCCTCGTCCATGTAATGGGTCGAGACCAGCACGGTCAGCCCGTCGCCGGCGAGCCGGTGGATCTCGTCCCAGAATTCGCGCCGTGCTTTTGGATCGACGCCGGCGGTCGGCTCATCGAGCAGGAGGAGCTTGGGCTGGTGCATGATGCAGGCGGCGAGCGCGAGACGCTGCTTCCAGCCGCCAGAAAGCGTGCCGGCGAGCTGGTCCTTGCGCGAGGTCAGGCCGAGACTGTCGAGCGTGCGGGCGACGGCCTCCTCCACCGGCTTCAACGCATAGAGCCGGGCGACGAAGGTCAGGTTCTCCTCGATCGTCAGGTCCTCGTAGAAGGAGAACTTCTGGGTCATGTAGCCGACCTGGAGCTTGATCTCCGCGCTTTGCGTCCTAACATCGAGGCCCAGCACCGTGCCCTCCCCGGCATCGGGCGTGAGCAGCCCGCAGATCAGCCGGATCGTCGTGGTCTTGCCGGAGCCGTTCGGCCCGAGGAAGCCGACGATCTCGCCCTGCCGGACGGAGAGGTCGACATTGTCGACCACCGTGCGCTTGCCAAAGCGCTTGGTCATACCGCGCACGTCGATGACATTGGGCTCACTCACCTGCGCCCCCGCAGCATCACATCGACGATCTGGCCGGGCTGGAGCCGCGTCGCCGGCCCGCCTTCTGGGCGCGCCTCGACGAGATAGACGAGCTTCTGGCGGGTCTGCGCCGAATAGATCACCGGCGGAGTGAATTCCGGCTCCTGCGAGACATAGGAGACGGTGGCGGTCATTCCCTGCGGGCAGCCGGAGCAGCGCACATCGAGCCGGGTGCCGACGCTGGTGCCGAAGAGCAACGCCTCCGGCACATAGAGCATCAGCTTGACCGCGCCATCGGGCAGGATGGTCAGCGCCGGCGCGGACGGGCCTGCGAGTTCGCCGGGATGACGGACCAGATCGGTGACGATCCCGGCCGCCGGCGCCATCAGCTTGCGCTGGCCGAGCCGCCACTTGGCCTGGTCTAGCGCCGCCTGCGCCTGCTCCACCTGATTGCGTGCCGCCCTGATCTCCTCCTCGCGCGCCGCCAGCCGGGCGACGTTGAGATTGGCGATGGTCTCCCGCACCCGCGCGGTCGCGACATCGCGGGCCGTCTGCGCCTGGTCGAGATCGGCCTGGGTCGAGACGCCGCGGCGGAACAGGTCCTGGCGGCGCTCCAGCGCCCGCTCCGACTCGCGCTCCTGCGCCTTGGCCGAGGCGGCGATCGCCTCGATCACGGCGATCTCCTCCGGCCGCTTGCCGCTGAGCAGGTTAGCGAGCTGCGCCTGCGCCTGCACCAGTCGCGCCTCGCTTTCGGCGACGGCGTTGCGGGCATCGTCCGCCTGCAATTCGGCGAGCAGCGCCCCGCGCGAGACGCGCTCGCCGCGCCGAACGGAAACCTTCTCGATCCGCGCCGTGTCGATCGGCCCGAGCCGGACATATTCGCCCTCGACATAGCCGACGACCCGCGTCGTCGGTGGCGCGCAGATTCCGAGCGAGGCGGCGATGGCGAAGGAGCAGATGAAGTCGAGGATCATGAGACCTCTCCCCTGCAGGCGAGAATGCTGGCGCGGACCGAGCGCCGGATGGCTTCGCTGATGGCGCGCGCCTCGTCGGGACCGATGCCGTCCCAGCCCATGCGCCGGGTGACGGCCGGGCGCGCGATGCGGAAATAGATGAGCTGGCCAACCGCGGTGAAGACGGCGAGCCTCGTCTCCGGCGCCTCCGGCGCCATTCCGGTCGCCGCCGCCCAGACCTGGCAGACCCGCCGATGCACCGGCTCGAACAGCCCGCCATAGATCGTGTCGAAGGCCGGGCTCGGCGTGAACATCTCCCGCACGACGAAGCGGGCGATCATCTCGCTCTCCGGCGCGGTCGTCAGGAAGGCGGCCATGCGCTCGATCAGGGAGAGCAACTGCTCGGTTGCGGCATCGCGATCAGTGGCATCGGCCGTGATTGCGATCGGCGGGGAACCGACGACCAGCACGGCCTGCATCCGGGCGATGACCGCCTCGGCGCAAGCCCTTCTCAGCCCGTCCTTGCCGCCGAAATGATAGGCGATGCCGGCGCTGTTGACCTTCGCCGCCTGTGCGATCTCGCGCGTCGAGGTCGCGTCGAAACCGTTCCGGCCGAACAGATCGAGCCCGGCTCGGATCAGAGCCTGCCGCGTGCCCTCGGCGCCCTTGAGAATGGATGTGCGTGCCATGGCGGAAGCCAGTAGCACGGCTCAATGATTCAATCAATCGATTGATTGAATATAGAATCAATACCCCGCCCCCCTTGCCTGAAGTCTCAAGATGCAGAGAGTTGGTCACCAACACGCGTATTCCGTCACCGCGGCGCGTCCAACTTGTCACTGGCGCGGATCAGCTCCTGCTTTGGCGATGCCTGCCGGCGTCGAATCGGTCGAGGAGTACCTGCCCCGCCTCGATTATCGCGTGTATGCGTGACGCCCTTGCCGAGCGTACTTGGAGGCGCCGAACTGGTGGCTTGGCGCCTGGACCAGGCCATTTTCGTATCCACGTAGGATAGCGGAGAGGGAGCCTATCGAATCGGCGGGCGCTGGAACAGCGGAGGCGAGCGGGTGATCTACTGTGCGCCGGATCCTGCGATGGCAATTCTCGAAGTTGCCGTCCACATGGGCTTTCGCGTCCTCGACACGGTCCCACATGTCATGACCGCAACCACCACATCTAACTTCGCCGGCGTTCATGTCGTCGCGCCAGATCAGATACCAAATCCAAATTGGCTTCGCCCTGGGATTCCGAGTGCTGGCCAGCAAGCCTTCGATCGCCTGCTACGCGAACATACTTTTGTCGCCGTTCCGAGCGTTGCTTCGACCGATAGTTGGAATCTGCTCTTCACGGCTGGCTCGCCAGGGTACGAGCTAAAAGTCCAAGAACGGTTTGCGCTCGACCCCCGACTACACCCGCCGGCGACGCCCTGAAAGCTTTGTGCAACGTCGATTAGGCGTCGTGAAGCGGAGTTGTGGCCTGCTGCCGGAAATTCTGCGGCGAGTAGCGCCGGCGGCATCACTTGCGTTGTTCATCAGGGATGTTCCGAGCAGGCATGATGTGGTGCCTTCCAACAACGAATGATCTTGTACACTCCTCCCCTCATAGAGAGAAATAGCGCTGGCGACGCCCTGGCATGGTCCGACGCGCACCTTTGGCCCGTTGCTGACACTCAGAAGGTCCGTTTCCGGGCAGTCACCAAATGTCCTTGTGGCGCTTGTCGCGCCAACGCGGTCAAGCCTTCAGGTGCAGCGTCACCAGCACGGTGATCTCAGCGCCATCCGAGAGGGTCGCAGCGACGCGAACAAAATTGCCGAAATGGACGAGCCGCTGGAAGGTTACTGCGTCCTTGCTCGCCGGCAGAGCGAACTCCGAGCCCTCGTGGCACCAGTGCATGCCATCGGCGGAAATCTCGACCCTCGCCTTTGGCAAAGGCCCCTTCGGCTGCTTCAGCGCGCGCACAAAGACGATCGCCTCCTTCGCCCAGCCGGCCTCGTATGGCTCGGTCGCAGCTTCGCCGATCCAGCTCTCGTTGCGGGCGACGACGGCGGTCAGGTTCTCGGGCAGCATCAGAACTCTCCCGACAGGCAAACGGAATCGAGATAGGCGAAGGCGCGCTTATCGGTATCGGTCTCGGCGAAGAAGGCGAGATTGAGCATGCACCACAGGTTCTTCATCGCCGGGATGCGGATGCAGTCGAAGCCTTCCATGGCGAAGACGCGATCGTTCACCTGAAACCGTGTCGCCTGCATCGCGGCGAGGTCGAAGTCGAAGCGCAGATAGTGCCAGTTCACCTTGGTCGGGATCTCGTTGTAGCAGAGCCGCTGCTCGCCGCCGGGCAGGTCCTCCCAGTCATCGGGCGCGAGGTGGTAATGCGTGATCGTCTTGCCGGCATGGCCGATCGGCTTGATCGGCGTCGTCCGGCGCTTGAACTGCCATTTCTGCAGATGCTCGCCGTCCTGGGCGTTGAGGAAGCGCAAATGCGGCATGACCCGATCGCCCGGCCCCGAGCTGTCGCCGATCTGGAGATCGTAGAGGAAGCCGAAGGAGCGGATATCGGTCTCCGAGAGCTGTAGGTCGGTCGCCTCGGGCTTGAAGGTGAAATAGGCCTCGAGCCGGATCGGCCCGGGCTTGCGGAAGGTCAGGCGCTTGATCGCGACGTTCTGCGCGCCCTTCTTCGGCCGCGTCGCAATCTTCAAGGCATAGGAGCCGTCGACGCCGCCATGCGAGCCGAAATCCCAGTTCGGCAGGGTCGAGAGCATAGCGTGGCTGTGCTGGGCATAGCCCGGCAGCATGGCGTCGAGCGTCTCCTCGTAATTGCCGACGAGCTGGGTCCAGCCGCACATGCCGCGGTCGAAATCATCAAGGCAGATGATGCGGGGCAGCGGATCGAACCGGCTGAGCTGCGGGTCGGCCTCGCGGATGGCGCGGCGCAGGGCGTCGATGTCGGTCATGGCGATTACCCCTTCACCGCGCCGGCGGTCAGGCCCGCGACGAGGTGTTTCTGCATGAGGATGACGAAGGCGAGCACTGGCACGAGCTGCACGGTCGAGGCGGCGAAGAGCACGCCCCATTCCACGCCTTCGACGGCGCCGATCATCTCGGAGATCACCAGCGGCGCGGTCTTCGCCTTGGTCGTTGTGAAGATGAAGGCGAAGAGGAACTCGTTCCAGGCGTAAACGATGACGAAGACCGAGACGGCGAGCATGCCCTGCGCCGCCATCGGCAGGATGACCTTGGCGATGATCTGCATCTGCGAGGCGCCGTCCATCATCGCGGCCTCGTCGAGCTCGCGCGGGATCTGGTCGATGAAGGTGCGCATCACCACCGTGCCCAGCGAGACGAAGAAGGTCGCGTAGAGCACGATCAGCACGAAATGGGTGTCGTTGAGGCCGAGCCAGTTCACCACCGGAAACAGCGGCAGCGTGATCACGATCGGCGGGATCAAACGGATGAAGATCAGGAAGAAGGCCGAGGCCTGCAAACCCTTCGAGGCAAAGCGCGAATAGGCGAAGCCGGCGAGGAGGGAGACGCCGACGGCGAGCACGGTCGCGCCGAGCGTGACGAGGAAGCTGTTCCACAGCCCGAAGAAGAAATCGCCCCAGCGGCTCCACAGCGCCTGGTAGTTCGCGAGCGTCGGCGCGAAGACGAAGGTGCCGGAGGTCGAAAAAATATCGCGGTCGGCCTTGAAGGACGACATGGCGATCAGGCCGATCGGCACCAGCGACCAGGCGACGATGGCAAGCACGCCGACGAGCTTGAGGAGATGGCGCAGAAGCTTAGGCACGCGCGAACATCTCCTTGTAGAGCCGGCGCAGATAGAACAACGCGAGCAGGAGCGAGGCGAGCACCAGGAGCCAGCCGGTTGCGGCGGCCGGGCCGAAAGCGTTGTAGCGGAAGGCCTCGAGATAGAGATAGACCGCCATCACCTCGGTCGAGCGCGCCGGGCCACCGCCGGTCATCAGCCAGACCTCGGAGAACAGGCGGAAGGCGAAGATGTAGCGGAACAGCGCCGCGATCAGCAGAGCCGGCATCAGCAGCGGCAGGGTCACCCGGCGGAACGAGGTCCAGGGCGAGGCGCCGTCGATCGCGGCGGCTTCGTAGAGATCGCTGGGGATCGAGAGCCTCGCCGCATACAGGATGATGAAGCTGAACGGCAGGTGCAGCCAGATCGACAGCAGGCTGACCATGGCGAGGCCGTGGCTCGGGTTCACCGCCCACTCGATCGGCGGCAGGCCGAGCGACATCAGGAGCCGGCTCATCATTCCGACATCCGGCTCGAACAGGAAGCGCCACATCACCACGGCCGAGACTTCGCTCACGGCATAGGGCGCGAGCACGATCGCCAGCAGCAGCGGCCGGAACGGCACGCCCGAGGCGAAGAACAGCGCCATGCCGAGCCCAAGCAGGAGCTCGACATGCACGACCACGGCGACGACGATCACCGTGTTGATGAGCGCCTTCCAGAAATAGGCGTCGCCCAAGACCTTGGCGTAGTTGGCGAAGCCGACGAAGCTCGCCGCCTGGCCGAAGGACGACTGGTTGAGACTGAGCCAGAACACATAGATCGCCGGCAGGAAGATGATGCCGCCGATCATCAATTGGACCGGCGAGACCAGCGCGATGGCGGAGAGGGGCGTGCGGGCGCTCATCAGGCGATCCTGAAGCGCGCCAGCGCGTCGCGGTCGATCTCGATGCCGAGCCCCGGCCCCTGCGGCACGGAAAGCCTGCCCTCGACCAGCTGGGAGCCTTCGCCGACGATCGGATGCGTGAAGGCGTCGCGCAGCGGGTTCTGGTAGACCATGCACTCGAAGGTGCGGAAGGTCTCGGCCGCGGCGGCGAGCTGCAGGCTGGCGGCGACGCAGATCGCGCCGGACCAGCCGACATGCGGGGCGTAAGCCGTATTGAAGGCGGCTGCGAGCTCGCAGATCCGCCAGGTCTCGCTGATCCCGCCCGAGCGCGTCACATCCGGCTGGATCAGCCCGAGCGAACGGTCCTGCAGCGAGATCAGCGCGTCCGAAGCAACGAAGTCGCTCTCGCCGGCAGCAAGCCTGATCGGCAGATGCTGGGCGAGGCGGCGATAGCCTTCGCGATCCTGCGGCGCGATCGGCTCCTCGAAGAAGCCATAGCCGAGATCGGCCAGCGCCCGCCCGACGATCAGCGCGTCGTCGACGTCATAGGCCCAGTTGGCATCGACATAGAGCGCGATCTCGTCGCCGGCGAGCTTGCGGACGAGTTTCGCGCGGGCGATCGCATCGCGCAGGGGGTGGCCGAGCTTGACCTTGATCTCGCGAAATCCTGCCTTGAGCACGGCGCCGACTTCGGCCTCGACGGTGGCATCGTCGAGCCAGTTGATCGAAGAGGCATAGGCCGCGACCTCGCTGCGGCCCATGCCGCCGAGCAGCTTGTGGATCGGCTGGCCGGCTTGCTTGCCGGCGATGTCCCAGAGCGCGATGTCGACCGCCGCGATCGCCTCGACGACCTGGCCGCCTGGGCGCCCGGATAAGGCGGCGCGCATCGTCTTCCAGAGGGCGCGCCGGTCGGAGGCATCGCGACGGAGCAGGCGCGGCACCAGCGCCTCCTCGATGAAGCGGGCGTAGCCGGCGGCGCCGCGGCGGCAGAGGCCTTCGCCGAATCCGACGACACCGTCCTGCGTTTCGACCTCGACCACGACGATCTCGATCGCCGGATAGTCGCCCTGCGACGTCCGCTGGACCTTGGGCAAGGTCGCACGCAGCGGATGCGCGGTGATCTTCGAGATGCGGTTGGCCGACATGAAGCGGCATCCTCCCGAGTGCTTAACTTATCTGATAGGTTGAACAGTTGCCAAGCTAGGCGGCATCTGTCAATGATCTCCGAACGGAGGTGATTGATGAGCGAGGCCGCTTCATCCCTGCTCGATGGCGACGATCCATTCGCCGGCGGCGACGTCGTGCCGATGAGGTTGGGCGACGCCGTGATCCAGCGCATCACCCAGGCGATCCAGGATGGCAGGTTGAAGCCCGGCGACGCCTTGCCCTCGGAAACGCGGATGGCCGCTTCGTTCGGGGTCAGCAAGCCGATCGCCCGCGAGGCGATCCGCCAGCTCGCGGCGATGGGCGTCGTGCACATCCAGCAAGGCAAGCCGACCCGCATCCAAGCGCTCGATGCCGCCCCCCTCGACCGCTTTTATCGCTTTGCCGTGCGCGGCCGTGCCAATGGCCTGACCGAGGCGGTCGAGCTGCGCCGCATCCTCGAGCCGCCAATCGCGGCCCATAGCGCCGTGCGGCGCTCTGCCGATGATGTCGAGAAGCTCGACCTGATCCTTTCTCGAATGGAAGACGCGCTCGGCCATGTGCCGCGCTGGATCGAGGCCGATCTCGATTTCCATGAGGCGATCGCGGCCTCCTCGGGCAACCGCCTGCTCGACTTCCAGATCAGGGGCCTGCGGCCGGTGATCCGCGAGGTCATGGAGATCTTCAATTCGCGCGGGAAGCGCACCAGGGACGACTGGCGGCGCACTTTCGAACGACATGTCCGCGTCGTCGAGGCGATCCGCGCCGGCGATCAGGCCGCGGCTTTCGCCGCCATGAACAAGCATTTCGAAGCGGCAGAAGCCGCCATCGCGGAACTCGCGAACCATCGGGAGGACAGGCATGAGCACGGAGACAGGACTGAACCGTAGGCAGTTCGGCGCCGGCATTCTCGGGCTGAGTTTCACGGCGCTGGGCGCTGGCGCAGTGCGCGCGCAGCAAGGCGGGCCGTTCAATGTCTTCGCGCATCGTGTCATGCAGACGGTTGCGACCGGCGCGCAGGGCGGCGACATCACCAAGGACTGGGCCGCGAAGAACGGCGTCGCCGTCCAGTGGACGACCTTCGACACCGGCCCGCTGCAGGAGCGGCTGTTTCGCGAGGCGAGCCTCGGCGAGACTTCCGTCGATGTCGGCTTCGTCCTCAACACCCAAGTGGTGCCGCGCGCCGCGAACCTGTTCGAGCCGCTTGACGACTATCTCAAGCGCGATCCGCTCGAAGAGGCCGGCGACATCTTCCCCGGCCTGATGCAGGGCATGACTGTCGGCGGCAAGCAGCTCGCGGTTCCGTTCCGGCATGCCTCCTCCGGCCTGCACTACAATGAGGAGATCCTGGCCGAGAAGGGCTTCTCCAAGCCGCCGGCGACGATCGAGGAGATGATCGAGATCGCCAGGGCCTGCAGCTATCGCCGCGCTGACGGCACGCAGGTCGTCGGCCTATGCATGCCGGGTGTGACCTATCCCAATGTGATCGACCTTGCCCGTGCCTGGGATGGCGAGTTCATCACGCCCGACTTCAAATGCGCCGCCGACCAGCCGCCGATGCTGAACGCGATCAGGACCTTGCGCGAGCTCTTCCAGGCCAATGCCTTCCCGCGCAACTTCGCGACGCTCTCGCCCGAGGACGTCAATGTCTGGATGCAGCAGGGCCGGGCGGCGATGAGCCTGCAGAGCATGGGCCGCAACCGCATCTACAACGATCCGCAGAAGTCGAAATTCTCCGGCAAGATCAAGACGATCGCCGTGCCGGCCTCGAAGACGCTGACCGGCAAATACGATGCCGCTCCGGCCAAGGTCGAGTTCTGGGGCATGGTCATCCCGAAGAACGCCAAGCGCAAGGACCTTGCCTGGAGCTTCATCAAGGCGATGACCTCGAAGGAGGCGACGCTGAAGGCCGCGCTCAACGGCAACGGACCGGTGCGCGCCTCGACCTATGCCGATCAGAGCTTCGCCGGGACCGTGCCCTACGCGGCTGAAGAGCTGAAGGTGCTGAAGGTGGCGCGCGTGCCGCTGCCGGCCTTCGACGAGGCGGCCCGTGCCGGCGACCTCTTCAAGGAAGAAGCGGAGGCCGCCGTGCTCGGCATGAAGACGCCGGAGGAGGCGATGGCCTCGCTGGTCAAGCGCGTGCAGCCGCTGCTGCCGGCCTGACCGCAAGGCGGAACAAGCCCGGAGGAGACGCCATGACCTTTCCGATCTCGCGCCGCAGCTTCGGTGCGCTCGCCGGCGCGGCTTTGGCCGCGTCCGCCTTGCCTGGCCGGGCCTTCGCTCAGGCCAAGACGCTGACCGTGCTCGGCCACCGCGTCCACCAGACCGCCGCCACGACCGGGCCGGGCGGGGATGCCACCGAAGCCTTCCGCAAGGCGAGCGGGGCGAACCTGAACTGGGTCACCTTCGGCGACGTCAACGCCGTGCATGAGCGCCTGCTGCGCGAGGCCTCCCTGGCAGAGACTTCGATCGACGTCGCCTATCTGGTCAATGGCCGCGCCGTGCCGCGCAATCTCAAGCTGTTCGAGCCCCTCGACGCGTTCCTCAAGGACGCGCCGATCGAGGCTTTCGATGATTTCGCGCCTGGCCTGATCGGCCCGCTCAAGCTCGACGGCGCCCTGCACGGCATCCCGGTCCGCCACGCCACCAACGCGCTGATCTACAATGAGGCGCTGCTGGAGGAGCGCGGTATCAGCAAGCTCCCGACCACTTTCGAGGAGCTGATCGAGACCGCCCGCAAGCTCACCTTCAAGCGCGAGGACGGCACGCAGGTCCATGGCCTCGCCTTCACCGCAGTCTTCGCCTCGAATTTCCTGACCTTTTCGCGCTGCCTCGGCGGCGACTACATGACCGCCGACGGCAAGCTCGCCGCCAACGAGCCGGCCATGGTCAAGGCGCTGACCATCCTCGCCGATCTCTACAAGGCCGGCGTGCTGCCGCGGAATTCCGCCACGGTGAACAATGAGGAGATCACCACCTGGATGCAGCAGGGCCGCGCGGCGATGACGATCAATCCCTTCGCGCGCCTCGTCTCCTACAACGACCCGGCCAAGGGCAAATATGGCGGGCGCTTCAAATCGCTGCTGCCGCCGATGGCGGCCGACCTCGCCGGCAAGGTCGCCTTCGCGCCGACGGTCGAGTTCTGGTCGCTGATGATCCCGAAGAACGCCAAGCAGAAGCCGCTGAGCTGGGAGCTGATCCGCGCCTTGTCGTCGAAGGCCGGCACCACGGCGATGGCGCTCAACGGCAATGGGCCGACCCGGATCTCGACCTATGCCGACGACAAGCTGAAGGCGGCGATGCCCTACGCGGCCGACGAGGCTGCGGCGCTGAAGGCATCGCGCATCCATCTGCCCGCCTTCGACGAGCAGGCCCGCGCCCATGACATCTTCGTCGAGGAGACGCAGGCCGCCGTGCTCGGCCGCAAGCTTCCGCAGCAGGCGATGGACGATGCCGTTGCGCGCGTGAAGCCGCTGCTCGGCTGATGGCGGGGGAGCTTTCGGGGCGCATCGCTCTCGTCACTGGCGCAGCGCGCGGCATCGGCCTGGCGATCGCGACCCGGCTCGCCGAGGCCGGCACGCATGTGATCAGCAGAATCGCGTGCACGATCCCGGTCGCGTCCACTGCATGCAAGGCAATGCGCCGCAATGTGCGGGTCTCCTTGGCCGCGATCACGTCATGGTTGTTGCTATAGGCGTTGGCGATGCAGCTCGACGCCAGCGTCACGCCGTCGAGCCCGTCCGGATAAAGCGGCTCCATGTAGGTCGGGATCGTGCCCGGCCGCACGACCGCTGGGCGTCGATCAATTGCTCGCCGCTGCGAACCTGCTCCGCCGCAATGAAGTCCTGCACGCCGGTCACGACCATCGGGATAACCGTCCACTCAGCACGGCAGCGAGCAGAATGATCGCCGCAGCCAGCATCGGGTAATCGGTATTGCCTGGCTCGGTGATTAAGGCCGGAGGTGATGCAGCGCCAGAGAATGCAGCTCCACCGCCATGTATGTATCCCGGTTT
>JAESGH010000228.1_pt1 | contig 99328 bp, 100 predicted proteins | sample 9269641 | NCBI WGS metagenome assembly JAESGH01 (sample SAMN14515345, study PRJNA621665) | algae metagenome | isolation source: Phormidium tanganyikae FI6-MK23 and co-occurring heterotrophs from granitic... | place: USA: Fort Irwin, California | collected 1998-05-24 | reverse complement strand
CGGCAACTGGTCGACCTTGCGACAACAACACGTCGACCTGCCGAAGCTTCGCGACGATCTCTTCAGGCTTGTGCTTCTTATGCGCCATAGCGGCATCCTCCAAGGCTCAAAAGCCTACTTCACGGAGGACCACTTTTCAGGGGGCAGGCCACAGACGCGCGCAACGCTTGAAGGCTCCATGCTGAGGCCGCGGCACGACGGCTACATGGCCTTCCAGAGCGAAAGCGCTCGCGTCATCTCTGAGGGGCTCCTTGCAAAAACACGGGCGAAGTGCATCGTCGAGGACATTAATCGCTTGATGCGTGATGCGAGAGCGAGGGAGCCTTGATCAAGACGCTCCCTCGCTCTCGCGCCAATCAGGGGCATACAGGGCAAACCCTCGGCGCAAAGTCACATCGGATGGCTCGCCGCCCCTGCCCCATATGCAAGATGGAGCGTCCGGTTCCTGACTGCGACCTACCGTCCGCAACTGCCGCATACCGATCGGTATGTTTCCGTGAGGTTTGACACGGATTCTACCCGACAGCGCGGCCGATCGGGCCCTATCGGATCGGTGCCGAACTCAGCCTCGGCCAGTTGCCGTCCGCCTTGCGAATGTACGCTGCGCTGTCGCCGAGCCAGGTCTTCCGTATACCGAGATCGTAGTTGAGGTAGAGCCGGCCATCGACGATGGACCAGGCTTCCGGCTCGACCTTGACCAGATAGCCGCGCGACGTGCCATAGGCGCAGAAGCCGCCATAGGCGGGAAGGTAGCGCTCGGCATCGGCCTCGAACAGAGCCTTGTTCTCGGCGCTCGCGAAGCGCCAGATGGCTCCGCCATGGTGGACCGAGAACTCGACCTTGCCGCGACGCGGGCCGCCCTCCCGGAAATAGGCCACGGGATCATAGCCACGGATCGCGACGCCGTCCGCCGAGCCCAGCGTGTTGACCGGCCGGGCCGTATCCGCCTCGGCGCCAAGCGGCACAAGAGCGGAGAGTGCAAGCAGAATGAGGCTGCGCCGGTCCGGCCCGGCGCTGCCTTGCCGATGCGCCCTCATGACGCGCGCGCCTCCAGCGCTTCGAAGACGAAGGCCGCAAGCCAGCCATAGATGGCGTGACCGACGAAGCTCATGAAGGAGAGACGCGGCACATCGCTGAGCAGGAAATGCTGCCCTGCCAGGGGGGCGAAGAAGCCGAGCGCGATGAAATAGGTGACGACGCCCCAGATCCAGCCATCGGCGGGCATACCGAAGCTCTTCACCCAGCGGGTGAGGCCCCAATAGCCCAGCGGGTAGAACAGAAAGCCGGTCGCGAAGTGCAGCAGCTTGGCGACCGGTGTCGACAGCGTCAGGCCGAACTGATGCGCGAAGAGCGATTTGACGAGCTCCGGCGGCTCAAGCGGGTATTCGGCGAACCAGGCCGTGGGCACGGCCGAGAACAGTTCCCAGAAGCCCAGGCCGGCGAAGCCGCCGAGCGCAAGGTTGATCATGGTCCGGCCTGATGGCAGGGCGAAGCTGTGGGGCATGGCGGCGGAAGTCATGGCCTGTTTGTCCTTGAGTTCGAGGTCAGTGAGCGATGGCGATCGGGCTCGCTGCGATGGCGAGCGCGGCGAGGCGGCCCGGAGCGCGGCGATGCAACTGCGCGAGCCGACGCGCAGCGAAGCGGTTCGAGCCGCCACGTCGCGCGAGACGCTGTTCGAGCAGGCGCGCCGCCAACTCGTGGTCTCCGGCTTGCAGCAGGCTCTCGATATGCGCCTGTTCGAACAGGTCACGCTGGGCATGGCTGCCACCGATGGCAAGGAGTCCGCTGCGGGCGGAGCCGAGCAGGCGGGCCGCCTGCGCGTTGTCGCCTTCGCTGAAGGCCATTAATCCCTGCGCCGCGAGTGCGCCGCTGCGCGCGGCTTCGGCTCGCTCTCCAACCGCGCAGCCATCGGCATCGCGCGCCAGGCTCTGCGCGATGTTTTCTGCGGCGCCGCGGCGTCCGGCGCCAAGCAGTGCGAGCGCATAGTGCAGGTCCGCGAAGACCAGCCGCCCGTCATGGACCCGACGTTCCGCCTTATCGGCGAGCTCCTCCCAGCGGTCGCCGACGGCAACCCCCGCATAGTCCAGTCGCGCCAGCAGCGAGGCTGCATTGGCGATGTCACGGTAATCATCCGTCGCCTCGGCGCGAATCTCCTCATCATAGAGCCGCAGCACCTCGGCGGTTTCGTTCCGCTCCAACCTGAACAGCGCGAGATGCCAGAAGATGTGGAAGCGCAGGTTGTTGGCGTGAGCGATGCTGCGACCGTCGGCAAGCCAGGCGATGCCTTCGCTCGTCCGGCCGGTCATTTCCAGCACATGAGCAACGGCATGGCGGCCCCAGGCGTCGCGGGGGCAGAGGGCGACGGCGTGGCGGCCGGTACGCTCAGCCTCGGCATAGAGGCCGCGCTCTTCCAATGCGAACGCATGGCAGCCGTGGACATAGCCCGCGAGCGGATGCGTCTCGCCGAAACTTGGCGCGAAACGATTCAATGTGGCCAGCATCTCAATCTGATCGCCCAGCATGAAACGCAGGCCGTGCGAGAGCTTCAATGCCAGCACGTCTTGAGGGTGTAGGAGCAGGATGGCTTCGAGCCGCTCGGCCGCCTTGCGCGGCGCCTCGTCGAGCCAGAGCGCCAGCGCCTCGATCACCATCTGCTCGCGGCGAGCGACCGGGCGCAGCAATGCGGAGGCCCGCGCCGCGGCGAGACAGTCCCGCGCCGGACCCAACAGCTCTGGACGGGCGAGCGAAAGCAGCATCAGCCCCTTGGCAGCGTGGGCGAGCGCAAAGTTCGGGTCGGCGGCGAGCGTGCGGGCGAGATGCTCCGGCGTCGCGGCGGCATGGGCCAGCAACGCTTCGAGGGTATCGTTCCAGGCGAGCCTGGCTGCGTCATTCGCGACGGCCAGCCCATCGCCGAAGAGATCATGATGCAGGGGGTGGGACATGGGTTGCTCCGTAGCGGTGCTCGTGTCGAGCGCTCATCGAGGAGTTCGCAAACCGGCGATCAAGCGCCGTTCAACTCGCTTCACGGACGCGTGTTGGCTGGCTCGCAGCGGCGATCTCCGGCTTCCGTGGCGGCGACGCCGGTTCGATGGGGAGGGCGGGCCTGGCCGCGGCGAGCCATGGCCCGCTCTTGAACCACCCGATCACGATCGCAGTGATGAGGATCAGGCCGAAGCCAATGAGGTTGAGCAGTGCAACGACGGGCGCGCTATGGCCGGCCGTCTCGGCGGCGACACCTAGCAGCCGCGCCAGCACGACGCCAGCGAGGAAGCAGGCCAGCGACTGCCGGCCGATCAGGATGAAGAGATGGCCGACGCCGCGGTCGAGATCATTGCGCCACGGCTCGATGAGGCTGAGCGTGACATAGGCCAGCGCCAGGAAGTGCAGCACGCGCAGGATATGCAGGTCGCTTTTCTCCGCCGCCGGCAGAACGAGATCGCGCAAAGCCTGCGCCGCCGGCCAGAGTTCGAGCAGGCCCCAGAACGAGAGCGGTATCGACAGCAGGAGGAAGACCGTTGCCGCCAGCATCAGCCGGGCATCGCCTAGCCGTGGCACCGGCAGCCATTTCATCGCGATGAAGAAGCCGGCGAAGAAGATCAGCTGCCAGGCGAACGGATTCAGGAACCAGCCGGCATCATTCCAGGGGTTGCCCGGCAGATCGAGCCCGATCGTCCAGACCAGGGCATAAAGCACTGCCGACAGCAGGAAGGGCAGCACCTCGTGCAGGCTGCGCAGGGCCATCATCACCGGCACCAGCGCGAGGATGACGAGATACATCGGCAGGATATCGAGATAATCCGGCTGCCAGGTCAGCGTCGCTATGCCGAGCAGCGCCCGGGCTGGATCCTCCAGCAGCGGCGCGAACTGTTTCGCCAGCACGCCGCGCTCGAACAGCCGGTCCAGCCCCGCCGCCAGCGCGATCAGCGCCAGGACGAGGCCGATCTGGGCCCAGTAGACCTGCCAGATGCGATAGGCAATGCGGGCCGAGCCCAACCCCAACCCGCGCCGAACGAACACGCTTCCGAAGGCGAGCGCGCTGGCGATACCCGAGCAGAAGACGAAGAGTTCGGCACCGGAGGAGAAGCCGAAACGCGCCGGAATCCAGGCATTCCAGCTATTCTCCGGCAGATGCGCCACGAAGATGATCAGCATCGTGACGCCCCGGAAGAAGTCGAGCCGCACATCGCGCGGGCGCTTTGCGGCTTTGTCGATCGCCACCGCCATCAGAAGGCTCCGTCGTATTCCGCGGCGGCGATGCGGCAGGCGAGGATAGTGAAGCCCTGCCGTGCCAAGGCAGCGGCGGCCTCGCGCTCCAGGCTCTCGCGGTCGGCGATCGTGACGCCATGGCCGCCCATGGCAGTCGCCACCACCGCGAAGTCGGTGCCGCCGAAATCGACGCCAGCGCGTTCCAAGCCCATCTGCCGCTGCTTGAGCGCGATCAGGCCGAGGCTCTCGTCGACCAGGGTGACGATGACGACGGTCAGGCCGAGATCGCGTAAGGTCGCGAGTTCGCCGAGCACCATCTCCAGCCCCGCATCGCCGACGAAGCAGAGCACGGGCCGTCCCGAGCCGAGCGCGGCGCCGGTCGCCAGCGGTAAGGCACAGCCCATGGTGCAAAGCCCGGTCGATTGCAGGAGTTGTCGAGGCCCGTCGCAGGACCACATCTGGCTGAGCAGGATGCGGTGCGCGCCGGAATCGGCGGTGGCGACCGTGCCGGCCGGCGCGACCGCGCGCATGGTCTCGAACACGGCATGCGGCCCCCAGACCGCCGGCGCGGTGAAAGCGTCGCGGAAACGGGTGCGGATCGCGGCAGGCTCGCCATCGGGCCAGACCGGCGTGCTGGCCGGCGGCGAGGTTTCCGTCAGCTGCGTCAGAATGGTCGCGACATCGCCCTCGAGTAGCAGCGTCGATGCGTGCATGCCGTGCGGCATCGCCTCGGCGACGATGTCGATGACCGGCTTGCCCGCCGGCCAGGGATTGCGCCAGCCCTGGCGCATCTCGATCGGATCGTAGCCGGCGAGCACGATCAGATCAGCCGCATCGATCAGTGGCCGCACGATCGCATCGGCCTTGGGAGACAGCCCGATACCACCGATGACCAGCGGATCGCTCTCCGGCAGCAGCCCCTTGGCCTTGTAGGTCGTGAGCAGCGGCGCGCCGGTTCGGCCGATGAGGTTTTGCAGGGCGGCGGCGCCTTGATCGACGAGATCGAGCCCGGCGATGACGAGCGGCCGGCGCGCCGCAGCGAGCAGCCGCGAAGCGACGGTGAGGTCGGCCGGAACGACCCGTTCGGGCAATGGCACGAGCGCGGCAGCGCGGCGAGGCCCGCGCGCTTCGGCGACCGCAATCGGCAGGTCGACATGCACCGGACCCGGCCGCCCGCGCCGCGCCAGTGCGACCGCCTTGCCGATGACGAGATCCTCCGTGCCGGGCGCGGCGCGAAAGCTCGCCTTCACCAGGGGGCGGAGCACGGCCTGATGATCGAAGACCTGATGGGTGTAGCTCTCGGCCAGAGCCTGATCGACGCAGCCTGTGATGAAGAGCAGCGGCACGCGATCCTGCTGCGCATTCGCGACGACGTTGACGGCATTGGCGACGCCGGGGCCGAGCGTCGCCACCAGCACGGGCTGCGCACCGGTCGCGTGCCACAGCCCCTCGGCCATGAAGCCCGCGGCATTTTCGTGCTTGGCAAGGAGAAAGCGGATGCCGGCTCGCTCAAGCGCGTCGACCAGCGCCAGCACTTCCCCGCCCGGAATGCCGAAGGCGTGCGTGGCGCCTGCGGCGGCCAGCCGCGCAGCGATGATGTCGGCGCCCGTGACGGTCTCGTTCCGCGCAACAGACGCTGCAGGAACGGTGGGTATCGGTTCGTGACGCATGGTTCTCTCCGACGGCCCGTATGAGCGGGTTTGTCGGTGAGATCGCAGTGACGGAGCCGCTGGTTACAGCTTCACGGAGACGTGAGAACCGGGCGGGCGGCGAGCGAGGCCGGGTCGGCCGGCATCGTCAGCCGCCAGGCCCGTTCGACCCAGGCGGTATCCACCATATGCCCACCATCATGCAGGCAGAGCTCAAGCCGTGCTCCGCTGCAACCATTGGCCTGCCGGCATGTCAGCGCCGGTTCCGGCGAGGTAGAGCGTGCCATGTCAGGCAAGTCCGTCGTGCAGCCGCCCGGAGCAAGCGCCGAGAAGCTCTTGAAGACATCGCCCTGTCGGAAACCCTGCCGCAACTGCCGTCCGGCAAGCGGCACGGTCCTGTCGTTCGTGCCATGGACGTGGATCAGCTTCGGGCGCGGACCGGCGCAGCTTTCCGGCAGCGGCTCCCAGAAGGCGCCCGCAATCGGCGCAAAGGCAGCGAAGCGCCCCGGCATCCGGCAGGCGAGATACCAGACCATCGATCCGCCTTGCGAGAAGCCGCTCGCCATAAGGCGACCGGGGTCGATCGGGAAGCGGCGCGCGGCGTCATCGAGCATCTGCGCGACGAAAGCCAACTCGTCCCGGTTCTGCGCGGGAGAGCCGGGAAACGACCAGCTCCGCCCAACGCCTTCCGGCGCGATCAACGCGACTCCGAGCCGCCGCGCAACCTCGACCAGTGCCGGGTCGGCAACGACCTCGGACGCCGTGCCCTGATAGCCATGGAAATAGACTATCGCGCCGTAGGATCGCGTAGTGGTGGCCTCGCGAGGCAGCAGTATCCGATAGGTACCGCTCGCCACCTTGCAGCCCTCATCCGCCGGGCAGGGCTGCGCCGGCTGCTGCGCTTCTGCCAACGGAGCAGAGAGGAATGCCGCGATGAGAGCGAGCATGCGGCCCATGCGGGCGGTAAAGGCCATACCGGATCCTTCGCGGTGGCGGAGCAGTTGCCCGATCCCGACACGACCCTATCGCGCCCGGCAGCGACGCTGACCACGCAGTCACGCGCTTGTGAGCCGGGCGCCGCCATGCGAGGGGGTAACGGATTTCTCACATGCATCCGGGACGCGAAACCGCTGTGTCGCTCGAAGAGCTCGAAAAGCAGCTCAAGCCGGTCTTTCTCGCGGCGCTGGCGGGCGATGCCGCTGCCTATCGGCATTTCCTGGACACCATCGGCGGGCGTCTGCGCGGCTATCTCCGGCAGATGCTGGCACGGTCCGGCCGTCACGAGCCGAGCGAGGCCGAGGACGTGCTCCAGGAGGCTTTGCTGGCGCTGCATCTCTCCCGGCATACCTATGAGCCGACCAGCCCGGTCACGGCATGGGCCCATGCGATCGCACGCTACAAGCTGATCGATCACCTGCGCCGCTCCGGCCGCCACGCCGGCCAGTTGCCGCTCGACGACGAAGCATTCCAGATGGCGGAGCGTTCGAGCGCAGCATCGACCGAGGCGCGGCTCGATCTCGATCGCGCCATGGCGACCCTGCCGGACAGGACGCGTGGCCTGATCGACCGGGTCAGGCTTCAGGGCGCGAGCGTCGCCGAGGCAGCCGACGCGGCCGGGATGACCGAGAATGCCGCAAAGGTCGCGATCCATCGCGGTCTGCAGGCGATGGGGAAGTTTCTCTCCAAGCGGGGAGCAAAGGCGCCATGACGCCGTGCCGATCACCCTCCGTAACCTTTCGCGGTCAGCGCACGAACTTGCCCTTAGCCGGAAACATTGAAGATCGAGCATGAAGACCGATGACCTGATCGCCCTGATGAGCGAGAGTGCCCAGCCCGTCGATACGGGCTGGCTGCGCCGTGCGACATGGCTTTGCGCCTTCGCGGCCCTGGTGGCGACGGCGGCGCTTGTCCTGGTCACGCTGGGCGCGCGGCGCGATCTCGGGACGGTTTGGATGACCGCGCCCGTCATAGCCAAGGCGATGCTGGGCTTCAGCGTTGCCGCCATTGCATTGACGCTGTTTCAAAGCAGCTTGCGGCCGGGTTTGCGGGCGGCACGATGCCTTCCGGTTGTCGCACTGCCGCTGCTGATCGTGTTCGGTTTTGCTGTCCTTACGCTGGCACAGGCGCCGAGCGAGCAGTGGAGCGGATTGGTCCTAGGCCGCAACTGGCGTGCCTGCCTGATTGCTGTGCCGCTCTATTCGCTGCTTCCTCTGGCTGTCCTGACTGCTCTGGCCCACCATGGCGCTCCGACAAATCGACGCTTGACCGGAGCTTGCGCCGGCCTTGCTTCTGCGGGTCTGGCAACGATAGCCTACAGTCTGCACTGCCCCGACGATGCGGCGCCGTTTCTGGCGACCTGGTATCCGCTGGCAATCGCTGTCGTAACCGGTCTGGGAGCGCTCTCCGTTCCCAGATTTTTGCGCTGGTAGTGCCGCGCAAGCGACGCCAAATCACCGGAGACCTCGATCTTCGTTTGAATTCAGCAGACCCCGACGCTGCGCAACCTGTGCCGCCAATGTCCATTTCCCGGCGGGGCGCCCACTTCCGCTACTGGCGCAATCCGATCGGCAGCGCCTAAGCCGGCATGGAAGCATGTGTTGGCCCTGACATTGATACAACCCTGCTGGTTTGCGCGATGGACCCACCAGCCACGACGCTCACCCCGAGCGACGACCGTCAGAGATCGCGTCGGAAAGAAAATCGAGGCTCCAGAGCGCATTGGTGCGATCATGGGCGTGCGCGTTGCCTAGTGCCCGTGTGCAGCCGCCGCGCCGGGCAACCGTCCGTTCCGCGCAAATAGTGCGGTGCCCGGTGCGATCGTCTCGCTAGATCGTCGCGCGTCCGATCGGACGCGGTCACGATGATCTATCACATTGTTATCGCGCCGGGTTGTTCCGAAGAGCGGATTCCACTTTTCGGTCCGATGCTAAAGCACGAATACTCAAGCGGTGGAGCCTCAGAGAGAACCCGCCGGTTCAGATATCGTCCGCGTCAACGAATTATCGACGATTGCCTTGCAAGAGTGTCGGACCGGTAAAAGAACTGGGCTCGGATTTCGACACGAATGAAGACGCGTGCTTCCACGACGGTCCTCTATGATCCTGAGCTTCGCAGCGTCATGGTGCGTGCGCTCTACGGCACGCCTTTGGCGATCCCGATCGGGATGGCGATCGCAACGATCGTGATCGCAGCTTGCGCTGCCATCACTGGTGACGCCACTTTCGCTCTTCTCAGCGCGATCATGGGTTGCGTCGGCGCATTCCGCTTCGGAGCACAGGTTCTTTATCGGCGGAAGCAGTTCTCAATTTCGACCGTCGTGTTCGAGCGTCTGGCCTATGCTGGCGCTTGGGCGACCGCCCTCACGATGAGCTGCTTCGGCGCCTATGCCGTCACGGTTCACTCCGACGACCGTATCGTGACGTTGGCGGTTGCGCAGACCATCGGCTACATCGCCGGAATTGCGGGCCGCAACAGCTCTCGCCCGTTCATCACGAATATCCAGGTCACTTTTGCCGCGCTACCCTTCGCCGGCGCGCTGATTGCATCCCAAATCCCAGCGTTCGTCGTTATCGCTGGTGGGCTGTTGATGACCGTCGTGCTGACGATCTCGTCCTCGGACGTCATCCACCGCGTGTTCGTTTCGAATTTTCGCACAACACGCGATCTTCATACCATCGCGAAGACCGACAGCATCACCTCGCTTCTCAACAGGCGCGGGTTCATCGAGGAGGTGGAAGAACGGCTTTCGTCGGGGAGACGAACCTACCTTCTGTCCGTGGACGTCGATGACTTCAAAACAGTCAACGACACCCTCGGCCACGACGTCGGCGATGCCCTGCTGTCTCTGGTCGCCGCTCGCATCTCGTCGGTTCTGGAGCCCAGCGAAAAAGCCGCGCGAATCGGCGGCGACGAGTTCATGATCGTGTCCGATCGCACCGGCGAAGATGTTGCCGAGCTCGCCGCGCTGGTGGTCAGCTTGTTTGCAGACCCCATAAGCGTCGGCAAAGCCACTCTCTCGGTTTCCGTCAGTATCGGCCTCACCAATGCGAGCGGCGAGTCGATCGAACGTTCACTCAAGCACTGCGACCTGGCTCTCTACAAGGCGAAGGCTGAAGGGAAAAACCGCTGGCTGTCCTATGTGCCAGAGCTGAGCGAAGCCTATGATCGTCGGATCGAGTTGGAGCAGGACTTGGCCAAGGCCATCGTCGAAGGTCAGTTCGAACTCCATTTCCAGCCGATCTATAGCCCGCGCGGTCGAACGATCTTGATGTGTGAGGCGTTGATGCGCTGGCGGCATCCAACGCGCGGCTCGGTCAGCCCGGCGGAATTCATCCCCCTTGCCGAGCAGAATGGACTGATCAAGAGCCTCGGTTCTTTTGCGATCGAGCAGGCGCTGAAAGCTGCGATCAGCTGGCCGCAGCCGGTCGGCGTCAGCGTCAACGTATCCGCCAAGCAGTTCCACCGGGATCATGATCTCGTCGGCGTCATCGAGGACGCGCTGCGGCGGACCGGGGTTGCGCCTCACCGGGTGACCGTCGAGGTCACTGAGACGACGCTTGCGGAGGACAAGGACTTCGTGATCGCGACGCTGCACCGGATACGCGCACTGGGCGTGAAGGTCGCTCTGGACGATTTCGGCACGGGATACTCGTCGCTGAGCTATTTTGCCGAGCTCCCGATCGACATGTTGAAGATCGACCGGGCCTTCGTCGGCAGCATCGCCACGAGCACCAAGGCGAGAGCGCTGATGCGGGCAATCACGGGTCTGGCGGGCGATTTGAACGTGCCGATGATCGTCGAGGGCGTGGAGACGCCGGAGCAGTTCGAAGCGGTGACGCGCTTTGCCCCTTATGGCGTTCAGGGCTTCCTGTTCGCGCGGCCAATGCCGAAGGAGGATATCGATCCGATCATCGATCGGCGCGTCGCGCTTCCCGCTATCGACCGGCCTTCCACAACCACGGCTAAAAAGGGTCGTTCCTCCGCAGCCTAAAAAGGATATGTTCTGTTTCCTAGCAACGGGAGCCAGGGCGCTATGGCTGGCGTGGGCGTCAAAGACCTCCTATCCGCCGATGATATCGACGAATCGGACCTGATCGACGTCCTGAGCAAGGCTGCGGCAATTGCCGACGGAAAGTTGCCCGCACGAACAAGGCCCAGGATGATCGGCCTTTTCTTCGAGCAGGAAAGCACGAGGACCCGGATCGGTTTCGACGTCGCGGCCTCCCGACTCCGCCATCATATCGTCGATATCTCGGCTTCGCCGGGCAGTCGGCTCGGCAAGGCTCAAGGCGAAGATCTCGAGGATCACATCCGGACGATCTCGGAGTACTGCGACCTGATCGTCGCCAGGACTGAACATGTCGCGACCGTCGAAGAGATCGCGCGCCTGACGCATCTTCCCGTGGTCAATGGCGGCAACGGAATCGGTGAGCATCCGACCCAAGCCCTCGTCGACCTCTTCACGATCGAGCGGCGCCTCGGGGATGTCAGGGAGCTATCGGTGGCATTGTCGTGCGATCCGACCGCCCGTCATGCCCTTTCCTTCATGAAACTGCTCGCCTTGCGCCCCCCACGGCGCTTCACCCTTTGCCTCGCACCCGAGACGAAGTTATCCAACGTCGCTGCGGCTGCGATTGATGATCTGAGACATTGCGGCACGATTATCGATAGGGTGGACAACGTAGAGGCCACGTTGGATCATGATGTTCTCTCGATCCAAACTCAGAGAGCGTCCAGTATCATCAGCGGACGTATTGGCGAGATGGATGCCGCTCAAAAGATTGAGGACGAGAAATTTACATTGACGGCCGAAAAGGTACTTAGAAACCGGTCGAAGACGATGATTATGAATCCCTTGCCGCGGCATTCCGAGACCGACAAGTCATGCGACAGCCTCCCGAACGCCGCCTACTTCGAACAGGTCCGGCTCTCAATTCCAATTCGGATGGCAGTTCTCAGCCGCATGCTCGCGGGCCGGCGCTGGGCGGGGCGATCTCCTTCGCGTTTGCAGCCTGGATGGCCGGAAACGTCTTCGCCTATTTCCTCCTCGCTGTCGCGATCCGTCAACTAAAGCTAGACCTCTCATATCCGGAAATTCTCGCCATACGCTCGGCCGGTGGGTTGGCGATCGGTCTCGTCCTGGGTTGTCGCGACCGCAAGTTGTTTCGCGAGGTCAGGCACTCGCGCCTGCCGCTGCATCTCGCTCGGAGCGCCCTGCATGCCGTAGGCGCGATCGCGGTGGTCTGGAGTGTCGCCAATCTGCCGCTGGGCCTCGTGGCGAGCATCGAATTCAGTGGACCTTTGTTCGCCGCCGCAATTGGCATTCTTGTATTCCGGATACGACCAGCCGGATTGGCGTGGATTGGGCTCGGTCTAATTTTCGCCGGAGCCGCAGCTATCGTATTTCAATATAAACATATTATGGGCCTCGCGATTATTATCCCGTTTGCCGGCGTCGGCATTTTGACTTGTACCAATATCATGTTGGGAACTCTTAGTCAGAGACAATCTACGCATTCAATCCTATTCCTGATGAATGCGATCCAGCTGGTGATCTTCCTGACGTTGAGCATGGTGGGAGCCGGAGCTCTTCAGCTTCCATCCTCTTCCATAGCCACAACGACACTCTTCACGCACGGAACCGCAACATTCGCATTTGCGATCGTTCTGATGGCTGTTTCCGGCTACATGACGCAAGCGTCGCTGAGCCAAGCGACGCGCCATGGCACAGCAGTTCAGGTCTCAGCGCTCGATACTCTGCGCATTCCAGCACTCGCTGTTGCCGGCGCGCTCCTTTTTGGCGAGCCGCTCGAACAGGCCTTTGTCATTCCTAGCGCAGTCATCATGTGCGGGGCGATCTTGGCCACATATTTCGACAGAACCAAGCGAGTACGAGACGTAGTGGGCTCGATAAAAACGAAACAGCGCCAATAGGCTGGCCCAACGAGTTCTTCAAAAACCCGCAGCGCAAGGCAGCAAGCTCTTCCTCAGTCACATCCCCACTGAAGAGGACTTGTCCTGGCGATATCGGGCAACTCGCACGATGCGGCCGACAATGTCGGAGTTCAGATCGCATCCACGGCCGCGGCACCTCGCTTCGTCTCGGCCGAAGCGCCGAATTCCGTCGGATTCATGCCCGTCGCCTTCCTGAAGGCGCGCGTGAAATGGGCGGAATCGCTGAATCCGCAGGCAAAGCCGATGGAGGCGATCGAGGAACCGCCGGCCAGCAACAGCAGGCTGGCTTGACGAATCTGAGAGGCGCGCCGCAGCATCTGGAGCGACAAGCCGTCATCGGCCAGTCGTCGTTGCAAGGTGCGCGGCGACCGGCCGAGTTGCTCTGCGAGCAGCGGCAACGACCAGACCACGAGCAGATCGCTTTCGATCAATACGATCGCGTCGCGGCTTGGTTTGCTCAAGCGCTGATCCGGCTGCGCGTAGAGCGTCGTGTTGGATCCGGGCGGCTTTGGCCCGGGTTTCCAGCTCAACCGCCAGAGCCCTGTCTGCTCCGCGGGCGGCGCGATCCGGTCCATCACGGCGCCGGCCGCGATGACCGTCACCTGCCGATCCTCAGGCCCCATGGTCAGGCAGAGATCGGTGCAGCCCGCTGTGGTCAGGAGCCCTGCGATGAGGCCTGACAACAGGTAGTTGATCGCCGGGCCCGGCTGGTCGCCTGGCTCACCACGATGATCTAGTACTGCTGCGGTGTCGCCGACGGAACGAACGATGATCGGGTGCCGATTGTGGACATAGCGCTCCAGCCGGCTCCACCGCGCAATGAGATCCGGTCCGTTCCGTGCGGCAAGCAAGGCAGCGCCCATCGGGTCGAATGCCAGGCGCGAGACCGACTGGCCGACCTTCAGAAGTGCGGAGGGGCCATGCGCCGCCAGCACCGCCTCGGCGAAGGCTGTCTTCTCGGTGAGCGAAGCATGGGGCGTATTGGGCGCTGGCCTCGGACTGCGCTCAGGCAGGCTGATTCCCTGTTCGGCAAAGGACAGATGCATCAGCCTGACGAGAGCCGCGCCGGTGAGATCGTTCTTCATCGGCGCGATCATGTGCCTGCTCCCGGCGCGGCGTCCTGCCAGGTTTCCGGCGCTTCTCCGAGCCGCCGGCCGACATCGAACAGGCTCCGCATCTCGACAGGCTCGAAACGGAAAGGGCTCACGGATTCAGGAACCTCGTTTGGAATGCGTTGCAGCCGGAATACCGGTCCGGCCGCCAAGGAAGCTCCAGCACAGGCCTGCCGGTCATGGCTGCGATCGCGTTGGTGATTGCAGGCGCCGCCGCCACGATGGCGGTTTCGGCGGCCCCGGTCGGGGCTTCGCCTTCGTCGATCAGCTCGATGGTCATCTCGGGCACGTCGGAGAAGCGGGGCAGGGGATAGTCGGCGAAGCTCGTCTGCGCCAGGGTCCCCTCGGCCAGGGTGAGTGACTCGTGGAGCGCCATGCCGATGCCCCAGACGAGATTGCCTTCCACCTGGGCCCTCACCTGACCGGGATTCAGCATCAACCCGCAATCATGCGCGCACCAGAGCCTCGTCACGCGCATCCGCTCGCCCTCGCGCGTCACCTCGGCGACCACTGCGGCATAGGACATCTCCTTGTAGACGCCGCAGGCCACGCCGTAACCGCGCGTCGGGCTCGATCTCAGCGCGGGCCAGCCGGCCAGCGCGGCGACCCGGTCGAGTGCCCGGCCAAGACGCGGCCATTGTGGGGCGACGAGCCGCTTGCGGAAGGCGATGGGATCCTCGTTCCGCAGGCGGGCCAACTGATCGATCGCCGTCTCCACGGCCCAGATGTTGGGCCCGGCCCCGAGCCCGCGCCAGGGGCCGGTATGAACCGGCAATCGCACGTCCTCGAATTCCACTCGTGACCGCGCCACCGCATAGGGAGGGATAGCACCGCGCAACACTCCGGGATCGCCGACGAAGCTCGTGGCGAATTGCAGCACTGGCCCCATTGCGGCGGAGGTGAACATCACATGCCCCGAACGGAACGCATGATGCCAGCAGTCCAGCGTACCGTCCGAGGCGAGACGCGCCCTGATCCGATGCGAGGACGGCGGGCGATGGAACGCTTCGCGGAACTCGTCGAGACGGGTCCACTGCACCTTGACCGGGCAACCGAGCGCCCGCGCCAGCAACGCCGCCTCCAATTCGACATTGCAGAGCGTCTTGCCGCCGAAACCGCCGCCGACGCGGCAGCCGATCACCGTGACGAGATCACGCGACAGCCCGAGATGCTGGGCCAGCGCCGCCCGGACGAAGGTGACATCCTGCGTCCCGGTCCAGACTTCGAGGCGGCCGCCTTCGTCAAAACGCGCCACCGCAGTGCGCGGCTCCATACAGGCATGAGCCGCCAGCGGCACCTCGAAGCGCAGGTCGAGGTCGAAGGCTTCCGTCTCCGTAAAGCGCGCGTCGCTGCGGACATGTTCAAGCACCCCTTGCGAGAGGCCGTGGTCGATATCGATCGCCAGTCCCAGATTGGCATCGTCGGAGAGGCCACCGGACCATTTCGAGGTCAGTGCCGCCAAGACCCGTTCGAGCGCGCTGCGGCTCTGGGCTGCAACCAGGACAGCTTCGCCGAGACGGTGCAGCCCGAGATAGCCGGGAAGCGTGCGAGCCTTGGCGTCATCGACCGAGGACAGCGTCGCGCCGAGGCGCGGCGACCGAAGCACCGCTCCGAAGACCATGCCCGGTAGGCGCACATCATCGGCATAGAGTTGCTCATTCCCGGTGACGATCGCGCAAATGGCGTCGGTCGGCGGCTCGGTGCCGACCATCCACTTGGCGCCCGGCTTGAGCGAAACGGGAACGGCTTTCCCGATCGCGGCAGCATCGATCAATCGCGGGCTCGCCGCGAGCGCATCGAAGCCCGCGGGTGGGGCCTTGCCGTCGACGACGCCAGCTCGTTTCAGAACGGCCGCCAGGGCGGCGGCCGCCGAGGCCAGCAGCGGCGCGAAATCCCTGACCGAGTCCGAACCGACTGTCGCCCGTGCCGGCGGCAGAAGGTCGGTGCGCGGCAGCAGCGCCCGGATACGCTCGAGCGGAAATCCGGTCTCCTCCGCCACGACCTGGCGAAACGACACTGCGATGCCCTGGCCGAGCTCGGCGCGCGGCATCACGATTTCGATCAGGCCTTCAGGCGTGAGCCGCAGCCAGGCCGAGGCATCGGCCGATGTCGGAGCACCGCGATAGGGCAATGCGAGTCGTCGCGACACCCCATAGGCGCCGCCGGCGGTCACAACCAGGCCGGCCGTTGCCCAGCCGAGCCCTTTGAGGATTGAGCGTCGCGAGAGCGCCACTAAGTCGGTGCCGACATCTTGCGCTGCGCCCGGCCGATCGCCGCGGCGATGCGCGTCTGGGTACCGCAACGGCAGATGACGCCGTCCATCACCGCCGCGATCTCTGCCGGCGTTGCAGCCGCATCCTCATTCAGGAGCGCCGCGGCGGCCATGATCTGCCCGTTCTGGCAATAGCCGCATTGCGGAACGGCAGCCTCGATCCAGGCTTGCTGTACCGGATGAAGCCCGCCGACGGCACCCGAACCGAGGCCCTCCAGAGTTGTGACCACCCGGCCCTCGACATCCTTTGCCGCCAACAGGCAGGCCCGCTCCGCCATGCCGTCGAGATGGATCGTACAAGCGCCGCAAGCTCCGATGCCGCAGCCATATTTCGGGCCGTTCAACGCGAAATGGTCCCGCAGGACCCAGAGCAGACGGTCCTCCGCCATATCCTCGGGTATCGCCGTCGCCCCACCGTTGAGCACGAAGCGCATGGTCCTCTCCAGATGTCCGCTGCTCCTGTGCGGTGGGATAGCATCGCCGGCGTCGCGCGAATTGAACGATCGCGCCACATTCCGCTCCCAGAAGGACGGGGTGACAGGCTGTCGTTCGGCCGCGCATATGGCGGCGCATCGCAGGAGCGTTTGGGATCGACCGCATCGGCCGAGCCACGTGGCATTCGGCTAGATCATCGCGCGCCCGAACGGAGGCGGCCACGATAGTCTATCGCATTGTCATCGCATCGGATTCTTTCGAAGAACGCATTCCGCCTTTCGGTCCGATGCTGTGGGATCTCGCGACGCTGCGTCCGTCTGGTTCTGCGACAACCGGCCCGCTCATGGAGCGATGACGAAGTGCGCCACGTCGTCGTCGCTGATCGGCGCGTAGAAGCAGCCCGACCGCTGGGTTGCCGCGGGCCAAGGAGGCCGCTTCACTCAACCCGAGCGCCGCAGCAGGCTGATCGGCCGGCCGAGCCGCGCGATCCTGTCCTCGAGCATGGCGAGGTCCGGCGGTGTTCGCCGGACTGTCTCGACGCAGGTGTCGAGCGCCGCCGAGCGTGGGCCGGCGATCACGGCGCAGGCCAGCACCGACCCTCCCACCGGCAGTTCTCCGACCAGTTGCGGCACCAGCGTCTTGGATGCGACGAGATTGGTGTTGGGCGGGGCGATCTGGGCTTTGCCGTCGCGTCGGAGGCCCGGCGAGAGATCGAGCAGCGCCGACAGGTCCGCGGGCGTTTGGATGATTGCTTCTCCGGGCGCCGCGCGGTGTCCCTCGACAGGTCCAGGCGGACGCGGGATGGCGAAGCCGCCTTCGACGGTGACGAGCCGGCGCGGGGCGGTGACGCGATGCACCCGGACATGGTGGTCGTCCTGCCAGTACAGCCAGCTCTCGACCACGACGTCGGCGTAAGGGCGCCAGCGCGCGAACAGCAGGTCATCTGCGAGCAGAACCTCCTCATTGTACTCGCGGAAACGGTAGTGCTGACCATCGCTGCTGAAGCCGATCATGTTGTCGAGCACCGCCTCCGACAGGCGTAAGGGGTCGCTCTCGACGCTGAAGCCGTAGCGCGCAGAATAGGCGAACTTCGCGTATTTCTGCGCGCCCAGACGCGCCCAGCGATTGGTCGGCTCGGTCTGCTGGCCGCAGACCAGGGCGACGGCATCGCCGGGAGGATTGGCCACGACCATGCCGGCATGAGGCAGTACCGCGGGCGCAGGGCGTGGCGGGCAGGGCGCTTCCTCCGCCGCCCAGAACGGATGGTCGTCCGGCAAGGCCAGCGGCAGGAAGGCCTTGAAGGCCCAGTAGGGCGATTGCGGCGAGTTATAGCTCTCGCACATATGCAGATCGGGATAACCGTAGCCGACCGGCAGGATGCCGTCGCGCTCGGCCATCGGGCGCTGCGCCCACCAGCGCAGATTGCGCAGATAAAAGCCCTTGATCTGGCCCCAGGGCAGCGCCTCCTCGCCAATCAAAGCCAGCGCGCCCCAGAAGCCGGCGATGGCGAAGCGGTAGGTCATCGAGCGCCCGAAGGCGAGGGCCGGCCCGTCATCGGCGAACCAGCGGGCGATGTCGGGCGCGATCAGCCGGGCGCGCTCGCGATAGGCATCGGCGCGGCTGCCGCCCTGTAGTGCGGCCAGCAACGGTCCGTAGAAATGAAAGGCGAAAGGGATGTAGTGGTCGGCGCGCCGGACATTGCCGTCGCTGTACCAGCCATCGCCGAGATAGAACGCCTCGAGCTCCTCGGCGTAGCGCTCGTCGAGCGAACGGTCATAGTCGGCGCCGACGCTGCCGAGCGCCATGCCGATCATCAAGCGGAAGAACTTCCAGTTGTTGTCGGCGAAATCACAAGCGTGACCGCGTCGAAGATAGTCGGCGACGTGCGTTCGGGCGCGGGCGTCGAGAGGCTCCCAGAGCTTGTCGGGGACGAGGCGCAGGGCAAAGCCGATCGCCGCCAGCTCGACCAGGCGCTGATCGACCTGGCTCGGCCAGCCCCAGAATTCCGGATGATCGGGATCGCAGCCATTGGCGAGACCGCGTGCGATCGGGGACCAATCGATCCAGTCGGCACCGCCCGCCTGCGCCGGAGCCAGGCCCCAGAGCAGGCGGGCATAGCCCTCCATGTCCGCCGGCGCATGGTCGAAATGCGCGGCGGTGGCGGAGAGACGCAAGCGTGCGCCGCCGGCGGAGCGATAGCGCTCGACCGGCGCCGCCAGGGCGCGCAGCGCCATCTCGACATCGGCGCGGCTGCGCAGCGGGTTGCCGGACCAGGGGCGGAAGAGTCCGTCCGGAAAGATCGTATCGCTCATGGGCACCTGTCGCCGGCCGAAAATCCGAAGCGGAGCGTCTGGCCGACGCTCCGTGATGATGCGCCGCTACGGCTTGATGATGCGCAGGGCATCAGCGAGCAGCTGTTCGCCGGCCTTGGTCGGGCTGAGCTGCCCGAACGCGACCTTGTCGGCGATCGAACGGAAGGAGCGCTCGTCGAACTCGGAGGTGCCGAGCGGGAAGGGCGGGGGGTAGGGACCGACCCGGCTCTCGATCAGCTTGAGATAGTCGAGCACCTTGCGCTCCAGCGGGTCGATCGTCGGCGCGATTGCCGCCATGACATCCTGATTGACCGGGGCGCCGCGCTCGACCCCGAGCACCTTGCCCGCTTCGACATCGTTGATGAAGAAGTCGATGAAGCGGGCGGCCAGTTCTGGCGACTTGGCTGTGCTCGCGATCGACCAGTGCAGGCCCGGCCGATAGAACAGGCCGGACGGTGCGGACGGGCTCAGTATCGGCAGCGACGTGATGTCGAGCGGCGATTTCGCGACCGCCTGATAGGCCGCGAGCAGGTTGGAGTAGGACAGCGTCATGACGGCGTTGCCGCGCGCCATCTGGTTGCTGTCGACATTGGCCTTGTCGAGCGCCTGGACTTCGGCATTGGCGCAGCCGCCCGCCTTGGCGAGCGCTTCCCAGTAGGCAAACCATTCGGCGCCGTCCTTGGCGTCGAAGCCCGGCCTGCCTTCCGCCGTGAAGATCAGCTTGCCGCGCTGCTGCAGCCAGGACTGGAAGGTCTGGAGATAGCGCGAGCAGTTGCCGACGGCCCAGACGTTCTTCTTGCCCATCGCTTTGGTCAGGTCGACGCAGAGCTTGGCGAACTGGTCCCAGGTCGTCGTGGGGCCGGGCGGCGCGATGCCCGCCTCCTTGAACGGCTCGGCGTGGTAGAGCAGCGCGAAGGCGTTGAGCGACAGCGGGATGCCGGTGACCTTGCCGTCAAGCGTGCCGAGCGCCAGCACGCCGGGCGAAAGCCGGTCGGTCCGGATGACCTTGCCGAGATAGTCGTCGAGTGGTCGCGTCGCGCCGCGGCGGCTGTAGTCGGGGAAGCGGCCGGGTTCGAGCTGGTAGATGTCCGGCGCATTGCCACCGGCGATCATGGTCGTCAGCTTCGACCAGTAATCGGCGCCGCCGACCTCGCCATTGATCTTGACGCCGGCATTGGTCGCTTCGAACAGCCGGGCGGCGCTCAGCGTCCGCTCCGTGCGGGTCGGCGTGCCCCACCAGTAGAGGCGCATGACCGTCTCGGCGGCCAGCGCGTGGAAGCCGGCTGACGGAGCGAGGGCCGTGGCGCCGAGTGCCAGACCACCGCGCAGGGTGTCGCGTCTGCTGAGCATGTCTCTCTCCTCCCCGAATAGTGTTGTTGTCGTCGTTGATCCCGGCTTTCAGCTGTTCAGGCGCAGTTCGTCCGTTCCGAAGAGATGGCAGCCCTCCGCCCGGGCGCCGACCGGCAGGCTGTCGCCGGCACTGATTCGGCGCTGGCCTTCCAGCACGACATTGAGCGACTGGCCGTCGGCGAGCCGGCCATAGGCGATGGTCTGGCCGCCGAGCTGCTCGACATGGACGATCGCAAGCGTGCCGAGGTCGATCTCGGGCGTGCCGCCGGCCGTCACATGTTCGGGTCGGACCCCGAGCGTCAGCTTCTCGCCAGCATCGATCCCGCGGCGGCTGGGCATGGTGAACCGGTTGGCGCCGAGCGCGATCGTGACGGCGTCGCCACCGCTCACAGCGCTGACGTCGAGAAAGTTCATCTTCGGCGAGCCGATGAAGCCGGCGACGAAGCGGTTGGCCGGCTTGTTGTAGATGTCGAGCGGCGTGCCGTGCTGCTCGACGATGCCGGCGCGCAGCACCACGATCCGGTCGGCCAGCGTCATCGCCTCGACCTGGTCGTGGGTGACGTAGATCATGGTCGCGCCGATATCGGCATGGAGCTTGGCGATCTCGACCCGGGTCTGGACGCGCAATTCCGCGTCGAGATTGGAGAGCGGCTCGTCGAACAGGAAGATCTTCGGGTCGCGCACGATGGCGCGGCCGATGGCGACGCGCTGGCGCTGGCCGCCCGAAAGCTGCCGCGGCTTGCGTTCGAGCAGCGGCGTGATCTGCAGGATCTCGGCGGCCTTGCGCACGCGCCGGTCGATCTCGGCCTTCGCCATCCGAGCCGTCTCGAGGCCGAACGACATGTTCTTGAAGACGCTCATATGCGGATAGAGCGCATAGGACTGAAAGACCATGGCGATGCCGCGCTGCGAGGCTGCGGTCTCATTCATCCTGACGCCGCCGATCGACAATTCGCCGTCGGAGATCGGCTCCAGGCCGGCGATCATCCTGAGCAAGGTCGACTTGCCGCAGCCGGAGGGGCCGACGAAGACGACGAACTCGCCGCTCGTGATCGAGAGATCGACGCCGCGGATGACCTCGACGGCGCCGAAGCGCTTCTGAACCTGCGTGAGCGATAGCATGGTCATGTCGGCTGTCGTCCGGTGGGGCGAGGGGGGTGGGTCATCGCTTCATCCCGGTCGTGGCGATGCCCTCGATCAGCAGGCGCTGGAACATCAGGAACAGGATGAAGATCGGCAGGACGGTGAGCGTCGACATGGCGAAGAGCGCGCCCCAGTCCGATTGCCCGGCCGAGTCGACGAAGGTGCGCAGGCCGAGCTGGGCCGTATATTTCTCGATATCGTTCAGATAGATCAGTGGCGCGAAGAAATCGTCCCAGGTCCAGATGAAGGAGAACACCGCCGCGGTCGCCAGAACCGGCGTCGACAGCGGCAGGATCACCTTCAGGAAGATGCGCAGCGGGCCGCAGCCGTCCATCACCGCGGCCTCGTCGAGTTCGCGCGGAATGCCGCGGAAGAACTGCACCATCAGGAAGACGAAGAAGGCGTCGACGGCGAGGAATTTCGGGATCGTCAGCGGCAGGATGGTGTTCACCCAGCCGAGCTTCAGGAACATGATGTATTGCGGGATCAGCACGGCATGCTGCGGCAGCATCAGCGTGCCCAGCATCATCGCGAACCAGAAGCCCCGGCCGCGGAAGCGCAAACGCGTGAAGGCATAGGCCGCCATCGCGCAGGACATCACATTGCCGATGACGACCAGCGCCGAGATCAGCAACGAGTTGAGGAAGAGCTGGCTGAAGCCGACGCTCAAACCGTTCCAGCCGCGGCGATAGGCGTCGAAGGTCGGGGCCTGCGGGATCAGCGAGGTCGAATGGAAGATCTCGGAGTCCGGCCGGAGCGAGCTCGCCACCATCCAGAGCAGCGGATAGAGCAGCACGAAAGTCACAGCGATGAGCAGCGCATAGGCGAAGGCGCGCCGCCAGGGCGAGGCGACGTCGGCCCGGCTCGGCGCCGCCGGCAGCGCGATGGCGGGAGCCCGGACCACCTCAGTCATCGTAATGGACCCAGTAGCGCGCCGACAGGAACGAGAGCGCGGTGAAGACCGCGATGATCAGCACCAGGATCCAGGCCAGCGCCGAGGCGTAGCCGAAGCGGAAGTTCGTGAAGGCCTCCTGGTAGAGGTAGAGCGTGTAGAACAGTGTCGAGTCGATCGGCCCGCCAGTGCCGTCGCTGATCACGAAGGCCGAGGTGAAGGCCTTGAAGGCGTCGATCGTCTGGATGACGGCGTTGAAGAAGATCACCGGCGTGAGCAGCGGCAGGGTGATCTTGAAGAACTGCCGGATGGGTTGCGCGCCGTCGATGCTCGCGGCTTCGTAGATGTCCTGCGGAATCTGGCGCAAGCCGGCGAGGAAGATGATCATCGACGAGCCGAACTGCCAGACCGCCAGCAGGACGAGCGTGTAGAGCGAGGTCGAGGGGTTGGCGATCCAGCTTGGTCCCTCATAGCCGAACAGCGCGTGCAGGGCCTGGTTGAGGAGCCCGTCGCCGGCGAAGACCTGGCGCCAGAGCACCGCGATCGCAACGCTGCCGCCGATCAGTGAGGGCAAATAGAACACCGCCCGGAAGAAGGAGAGGCCGGTGAGGCCCTTGTTCAGGGCGACCGCGACGCCGAGGGCGAAGAGCAGCTTGAGCGGTACCGAGAGCAGCACGAAGCTGAAGGTCACCGTCATCGCCGTGACGAAGCGCGGATCGTCGGTGGCGATCCGGGCGTAGTTCTCGATGCCGACCCAGTTCGGCGCCGACAGGCCGCTATAGTCGGTCAGCGACAGGTAGAAGGAGGCGGCGACCGGACCGAGCGTGAGCAGCAGGAAGCCGAGCAGCCAGGGCAACATGAAGCCATAGCCGGCGAGGTCGTCCCGCTGGACGGCGCGCGCACGCGCTGCTGCGGCGGCTGGCATCGGCTCCTCCCCAGGGCCTCCTAGTGTTGGCAAACGATAGAAGGAAAAATATCTTCATCAAGAGAAATTTTCGTTATTGACGAAATTAATTTTGTGATGCGAAAAATGCTCGTCCACGGGAGGCGAGCGATGCGCATCGAGCCAAGCACCTATTTCTCAACGGTCGAGGCCGCCGCCGCCGCCAGGCGCGACACCCGCCCTCATCAGGAGGCGCTGGAGCGCTGCGTCGCGAAGCTCCGTCAGACCATGCCGGTGATCGGCCTGCGCAATCCGAAGATCGGCCTGCCTGACAATGGCTGGGTCTATTGCGGACCTTATGATTGGGTGGTCAGCTTCCAGGCCGGGCAGCTCTGGCTGGCGCTGCAATTGACGGGAGATCCGGTCTTCCTCAACGCAGCGCGGGCGCGGCGGCCGGTGTTCCGCGGCATCCTCGCCAATCAGAACGCGCAGAACCACGATCTCGGCTTCCAGTTCTCGCTGAGCTGCGTGGCTGAATGGCTGATGACGGGAGACGACGAGGCGCATGAGATGGCGCTCGCCGCGGCGCGGCAACTGGTCGCCCGCTACCGGCCGGACGGGCGCTACATCCAGGCCTGGAACGCCAGACAGGTTCATTCCCAGCGCATGCAGGCCGAGTTCGCCAATGGCCGGATCATCGCCGACACCATGCAGAATCTCGCGCTGCTCTACTGGGCCCATCGCCAGACCGGCCGCGCGGATTTCCGCGAGGCGGCCGACGCCCATGCGCAGACGACGCTCGATCACATCGTCCGGCCCGACGACACCTCCTTCCACACCTTCGTCTTCGACATCGCGAGCGGCAAGCCGCTGCGCGGCGAGACCCATCAGGGCTATGCCGACGGCTCCTGCTGGTCGCGTGGCCAGGCCTGGCTGATCCACGGTTTCGCGCAGTCGGCACTGACCACGGGCAATCCGGCTTATGCCGACGCGGCCCGGCGGCTCGCGGCCAAGGCCGAGGCGCTGATGGAGGGCGATGCCGTGCCCGCCTGGGATTTCGGCGCGCCGGACCAGCGCGGGACCCATCGCGACAGCTCGGCCGCTGCGATCATGGCGGCGGGCGTCTATCTCCTGGCCGACCAGTCCGAGTCCGAGGAGGCGGCACGCTGGCGCGCGCTGGGCGACCGGCTGCTCGGCGGCCTGCTCGATCACTGCGATCTGACCCGCGATCCCCAGGCGCTCGGGCTCCTCGCCCATGGTGCCTCGCATGTCGGGGCCGGTTATGCCGATACGATGCTTCCCTATGGTGATTATTACTTTATGGAGGCGTTGATGCGCTCGCTCGGTCACGACCAGTTCTTCTGGTCATGACCAGGCGTTTTTAATCCCTGTTTCTCCCCTTGCGGGAGCGGTCTGCAGAAGTGGCTGGGATGAGCGAAGACGAGACCCTGGCGCCGACCCTGCGCGACATCGCCGACGCGGCGGGCGTCTCGGTCGCCTCCGTCTCCAAGGTGCTGAACAATCGCGGCGGCGTCGGCGACGAGAGCCGGCGCCGGATTCTCGGCCTGGCGGAACAGCTGGGCTATCAGGGCAATCGTAGCGCCCGTTCGCTGCAGAAGGCCGGCGTCGACGGCGCGGTGCTGATCATCCCGGCCGAGGCCTACTCGAACTCGCAATTCTACGAGGGCGTCGTCCAGAGCGTCATCACCGAGGCCGCGGCGAACTCGCTGAAGCTCGATGTCCGGCTGACCTCGCATGCCGATGGCCGGGTCATCGCCGAGCTGGACGAATTGCTTGCCGCCCGGCCGGGCGCCGTCATGGCCGTCGGCATGGACGACCCCGCCGTCATCGACGGGCTCGTCAACTCGAAACTGCCGGCGGTGCTGGTCAACGGCATGGACCGCACCATGCGGCTCGATTGCGTGCTGCCTGACAATTGGAGCGCCGGCTGGCTGGCGACGCGCCGGCTGCTGGCGGCCGGTCACAGGCGGATCGTGCATGTGGCCTCGCGGCATCGCCTGTCGATGCAGCGCCGCCTCGAGGGCTTCAAGATGGCGATCGAGGAAGCCGGAATCGAGTTCGATCCCGACAGGCACCTGATCGACCTGTTCCAGATGAAGGTCGAGCTACCCCAGGCGCAGCGCGCGATCAGGCAGGCATTGCAGGACGGGCGCCTCGACGGCGTCACCGCCTTCTTCTGCGCCACCGACGTGGTCGCGCTCAGCGTGATGCAGGGGCTGCAGAGCGAAGGGGTCCGGGTGCCCGACGATATCTCCGTCATCGGCATCGACGACATCTCGATCTCGACCCATAGCCGCCCGCCCTTGACCACGATCCGGATCGACCGTGGCGAGCTTGGGCGGCTCGGCGTACAATCCCTGATGCGCCGGATCGCCGAGCCCGAGGCCAGCGTCCTACGCGTCAATATCGGCGTCCGGCTGATCGAGCGGGCGACCATAGGTCAAATCCTCCCACCCGCCGCTTAGCACCAGCCGGGTCATTGCCGCCAAGGCTGCATGACATCGTCCAGCTCGGCAGATGGCACTGGAGCAGTTCGGCAATTCTCCGAAGCGCGCAACTGCTCTAGTTTCTTGTTTCATCGCATTTTCTCCACGCGAAACCGGCGCCCATTTCGCTCGAAGATGCTCTAGAGCGGATTGACGTAGTTGGTGATCGCGATCTGGCGCAGCAGAACCTTGCGGATGACATGCGCCACCTTGACGCGATCGGTGAAGATCGCCGCGTCGCCGGCGCTGCCGGCCGGTAGCCTGCGCGCGAAGGCCTCGTCGTCGAGCTTGACCCGCACGACGAAGGGCGCGGCCGCGACAGCCCGCGGCGTCACGGCGAGGCCGGAGGTCTGCACCTGGCCCGTCGCGACCGCCTGCAGGATGCTCTCGACCTTGCCGGTCTGCACCGTTCCCGGCGCAAATTTGAAGGTGAGCTCGACCGGCTGGCCGGGCGCGAGATAACGCGCGTCGATCTGGTTGATCTCAACGCCGACGATCGTGTCCGCGGTATCGATGAAAGCCATCACCGGCGCCAGCGGCAGGTTGGTCACGCGTGCTCCCTTGCGCAGCGCGAGATTGGTGACGTAGCCGTCGGCAGGCGCGCGCACCGTCGTCTTCTCCAGGTTCCACTTCGCGCCGACGAGCTGGGCCCTGAGCTGCTCGACCTCGGCCTCGCGCTGCTCGACATCGAAGGCCCTGCCCGTGCCGCGAGACTGGAGCTGGGTCATCTCGGCGAGACGCGTCTCCTGGAATTTGAGCTGGGCGGCCAGCGCGTCGACCTGCGACTGGAACGGCACCGGATCGATCCTGAACAGGACGTCACCCGCCTTGAGCGGCGTGTTGGCGGCGACCGGAACGTCGATCACCTCGCCGGCGACATCCGGCACGATCGCGACCGAGTTGCGCACGACCAGTACCGGCCCCTGCGGCGCGCCCCAGTTCATTGGAATGAACAGGCCGATCAGGAGCAGCAGCAGGACGAGGACCGGCGAGACTTTCCAGAACAGGTTGAAGGGCACGATCCTGAGCTTCACCAGGATGAAGAGCAGCGCCAGGTAGGCATTGAGCAGGACGACGATCATCGCGCGTGCTCCGAACTGCCGGCGCGGCCGGCCGGGTTGGCCGGCACATCGACATAGGCCCAGATCAGCACCACCGGCCAGAGCACGAAGCCGAGGAAGAGGGTGACCCAGCCACCGATGCTGACAGCCTCGGCCCAAGGGTGGCCACGTCGCCTTGCGACCATGCCCGGCCACATCGCCATGAAGACGATGACGAAGACCGTGCTGGCGACGAGCACGACGAGGACGATCCAGGCGAAGATGTCGAGACCGGACATGTCAGGTTCTCACTGCACCGGTTGCGGCTCGGGGAACTTCCAGCTGCCGTTGCGGATTTCGGCGCGGGGGCGATAGAGCCGGACCATGTAGTTCCAGCCCTTCATGATCGGCAGGCAGTTCGGAATCTTGCCGTCGCAGCCGCCGAACTGCACCGCGACCGAGCCGTCGTCGCCCTTCTTCGCGGTGAGGTTGTTGAGGGAATAGGCGTTCTGCGGGTTCTTCTCGTAGTAGCCTTCGGCATTGTAGAGGCTGATCGACCAGAAGCCGTCGACCGGAACCGATTTGACGTTCAGCCGGTAAACCGTCGTGCCATCATTCTTCGGCGGCGTGATATTGAGGTAGATGGCCTCCTTGTCGGGATTGCCACCCCAGGCCGAAGCCGCGCCGATCACCCGGCGGACCGGGTCGACCTGCGCCCTGGTGCCGAACATCCGGTTGGCGTCGGGCAGTGTCGAGGCCAGCACCAGCAGGGCGTCGCGCACCTTCTTCTGGCTGGCCTGGTCCCAATTCGGAATCTCGAACTTGCCCGCAGCCTTCTGGCTGAGCTTGATGGCATCCTGCAGGGCATGGACCTGCTGGACATCCTTCGGGTCGGACGGATCGACCAGTGTTCGGACCGCAACGATGACGTAGCGGGTACCGATCTGCTTTCTCGTCAGGGTGCGGCTGCCGCCGCCATAGCTGACCTGCGAGGTGTACTGATCCTCGTCGATCACCTGCATCGAGACGAAGCGCTTGCCCGTATCCGGGATGGTGATCGTGACCGGGCCGGCGTCCAGGTCGAACACGGCCGCCGAATACAGCGTGTCGCGGTTGAGCCGGATGACGGTCTGGTTGTCGATCGCGGCCGGCTCGCGGCGATGCACGAACTTGCCGAGGCCGCCATCCTTGACGACGTTGCTGAAATAGAGGTCCGACTCGGCCCGCACGAAATTGTCGGGCGTGACCGGAATCGCGCTGCCCGAAGCGTTGGTCTGCTGGGCGAAAGCGGCGCCCGCCATTGCGAGCGACAGCATGATCTGAACTGCCGGGCTGGCCTTCATGCTCGGTCTCCTATCGAATTGGGTCTTGGCCTTCACAAGTTTCGTCAGTTCACCTTGGTCACCGGTGCGGGCTGCCATTCGCCCTTCCTGACGACATCCTTCGGCACATAAGTCCGGAAGGTCAGCGAGAAGGTCTTGCCTTCCGGCGACGGCAGCCAGTTCGACTCCGGCACGCCGGTGACGGGCTTCGGTCCGATCGCGATCTTCAACGATCCGTCCGCCTCGCTCGCGAGCTTGGAATAAGTGTTGAAGTTGAACCGGTTGAGCGGGTTAGGCGCCACCCGGTAGTCCGGCACGCCGACGAGGATCACCGACCAGTACGCATCGACGGCCGCTTGCGGCAGTCGGTTGGCAGGAAAATGAATGACGTAGCTGTCGCTGCCGTTGAGCAGTTTTTCGTCGGCATCGCGCGTCGCGGCGAAATAGATCACCTCATCGGTGGAGTTGGCCCAGATGCCGGCATAATTGGCCGTCGTGCGCAGCCAGTGATCCTTGCCGTAATTGCCGACGGCGGCACCACCGACCCAATGATTGCGGTAGGGCGCACTCTTGGTGAAAGCGTATTCCTGGAATTCGGGCACGACCTTCTTCAATTGCGCGTCGACGGCGGCGCGGGCGTCCTTGCCGGAAGCGACATAGGCGGCGATCGCCTGCACCTTCTGCTGCATTTCTGCGGCGTTCGGCGCAACGTCGAGCGCGCTGGACAGCGTCGCGTCGACCTTGTCGAAGATTTTGGAGTCCATCAGATCCTTGTTCTCGAACATCGGCAATGCCACGGGCTTGGCGATCGCCGGCTTGCCGAGCGCGGCCACCTTGAAAGCCTGCTGCAGCTTGACGGCGCCGTCGGGGTCGCCCTTGAGCTCGACCCGGCCGAGTAGCTTGGCCTTGCTGGAATGCAGTTCGATCCGTGACGCGTCAGCCGGAATCCTCGCCGTCGAACCCGGCTTCACCAGTGCGAACCTGCCGAACGGCTTCGACGGGAAGGTGCGCTCGTTGATGTTGGCGATCACCTCGCCCCATTCGTCGAGGATCTGCGCTGTGTAGTAGCGCCCCTTCACCTCGGGCACATCGAGGATCACCGGCGTCTTGTCGTCGACTGCGACCCAGGCTTCGAGATAGGCGACGTCGAAATTGGGATTGACGAAATCGGCCGAGCCGAGCGGATTGTACTTGATCTTGTTGTAGGCGAAGTCCTTCGCCTTGCTGTCCATCTGCTCCTGGCGGATGACGAGCGCGCGGCCGAGCAGGTAGACATAGGCGTCTGCGATGGTTTTTGCGTCCGGTGCCGCCGGTTGTACTGTCTGGGCCATGCCGATGGCGGGCATCAAGGCCGCCAAGGCCAGCAAAAGCTGTTTCAGAGGGCTCGCGGACATCGCTTGCTCCATTGCCGCTGCAAACTGCCAACACGGATTGTCGAGAAACCCCGTCGATCGGCCCAAAAGACGCATGCGCGCCATGGCTGCTCGGCTTCGCGGCAGGAACGTCGAGCAAAGGTCGCATACCGCTCTCGCTGCCTTAACCCTGTAACAGTTACCTGGGGGAATCTGCGCCGCTCGCTGCGAAGCATGGGCGGGCCCTATCCGACCGGGTTGAGCGGTGGCAGCACGTTCGGAGCCGCTCTGTTGTGGCCTTGCTGCCGGCACCACTTCGCGATGGCGCGCGCAAGCTCGCTTCCGTTCAGCTTGGTCCAGCTGCCTGCGCCGAATATTGCCTGCTCTAGCTGGGCCAGAAGAGGTGCCAAGCGTCGATCCTCCTGTAAGGCCTTCCGGTCGGTAGCGGATAGCCGGTCAAGCCAGATCGCGAAGGCGCGGTAGCTCGCCGCGGCCTCGCCGCTGCGCGCGGCCCGCCAGAATCGCAAGCGCGCAAGCCACGCCGAACCGCCGAGCCGGGCGCTGGCTTGCCGCCAGGTTGCGATGAGGCGCTTGCCCAGGGCCAATGCAAACAGCGCGATCAGGGCGATAGCCATTGCTCCCCGGCCGAGAACCCAGATGGCGGGGCTGCTGGACGGGGCCGATGGTGTTGGCTGTGCCGCGGCTGCGATCGTCACCGTCAGCCCTGGCAGCGTTTCGGTCCTCGCCTGCGTGTCGGCCAGGCTCCACCAGGGCTGGGCGAGAGCCGGCAGCGCGACGGTGCCCGGCTTCTCGAAGACATAGGTGACCTTGTCGCTGCGGTGGCCATCGACGCTGCCGCGGTTGCTGCGGTCCTCGATCACTGGCGGATCGACATAGGTTCGCACGCCATCCGGCGCCTCGAAGCGGAACTCGGCCATGCCGAGCGCCGGAACGCCCGCAGCCTGGCGCCGGATCGTCCGGACCACCGCATCTCCGACCCGGAATTGGCGTCCTTGCGGTTCCGGCGACCAGGTCTCGCTCACGCTGACGCTGTCAGCGACGAGCACCGGACCGGACGGGTCGATGCCAGCGGGAACGCTGACGCTGAAGCGCATCGCCGTGCCGGCCGCCGATCCCGCCGGGTCGCCATTGCGAGCAAGCAGTGTGATTGCCGGAGCCGGCACGGCGATCTCGCCGCCGCGCCGCGGGAAGACGACGAATTCGAAGTTCTGGCCGACATAGTCCCGGCCATCGATCCGGTCGCTCAGGGTGGTCGCCTGCGTCTCGAAGCGCAGGATCTGGGCTCCGGCCGCCTCGGGCACTCTGACCAGCGGCGGATGCGGCATCACGTCGGGATACAGCACGGCGACATTGAGCCGGACCGGCTGGCCGATGACGATCCCGTCCGTGGGATCGAGGCTGGTGCGGATGACCGGCGGCTCGGCCGGCGCCTGCGCGAGCGCGACGGTCGGAATTGCCAGCAGCAGGAGAAGGCCAAGGACCCTCATGGCGCCGTTCCTGGCTGCGCGCCGAGCTGGTACGCGAACTTGGCCCGCAGGAAATCCGCCGGCTTCGTCTGGACGCGCTTCAGCCAGAGCGCACGCACCGCCTCGTCGGACATTGGCTTCTCGCCCTCGACCGTCGAATCCTCGCCACCCTCCTTTGTCTTGTCGAAGACGACCTCGTCGGGCTTGCTGTCGGTGTTTCCGGTCTCGCCGCCTTGCAGCTTCTTCCGCTCGCCGCGGATACGAGCGATCTCGCGGTTGGTCAGCGCGGCCTGCCAGGCAGGGCGCAGCGCCAGCGCCCGATCATAGCGCTTCATCGCGTCATCGTATTGGCCGAGCATCACCAGCGCGTTGCCCTGGTCGAAGGCGCCTTCGGCCGTGTCGCGGGCGGCAAAGGACTGGGCAGCCTCCTTGAACTCCCCCGCCCGGAACAGCGCGACGCCGCGCCAGAGCGGATCGCGGAAAGCCTTCGCGGCATCGGCTGGACGATTCCCGCTCATCAGCAGGCGGCCGCGCTGATCCGGCGTCAGCCAGAGATCGCGAAAGCCGAGCTGATACCACGCCACCAGCAGCGCCAGGGCCGCGAGGCAAGCAATGGCCGCATAGGGCGAGAGATGGCGCGATCGTGTCATGCCAGCACCCAGCCGCGCCGGAACCAGAGCAGGACCAGCAGAGCGAGTAATGGCACCAGCCAATAGCCGGCCTCGCGCCAATGCTCGCCCTCTCCGGCGACGCCGGCGGCATTGTCACCACGGTCGAGACGGCGAACGACCGCCGCGACATCGGACTGGTCGGGCGTCGTCGCGACCAGCGTGCCGCCGAGCGCCTTCGCCGCCTCGGTAAGCCCGGTCACGGCGGCGCCGGGGCCCTGCAATGCGAGGATCGTCAGCGCCTGTGATCCAGCCGGTTGCGCCGGGATCTCCGCTGCGACGGCATCGGCCAGCAGCAGGATCGATCCGCCCTGGCCCGTGCCTGCCAGCACGCGCCTGGCCAGAGCGAGCGCACCGGCGAGATCGTCGCCCGGCTTCGGCATGATCTGCGGCGACAGCGCCTTGGCGAGGTCGAGCACGACGGTGCTGTCCGGCGTCGGCGGCAGCACCAGATGGGCGGAGCCGGCATAGGCGATCAGAGCGGTCGAAGCCCCTTCGCGGGCGGCCAGGACATCGGCAAGCTTCTGCCGTGCGCGCTCGAGCCGCGTCGGCGCAAGATCCTCCGTCAGCATGGAGGGCGTGACCTTGAGCACGATCGCGACCGGCGGCTTGGCGTCGGCGAAGGGCGATGGCTCGCGTTGCCAAGCCGGGCCTGCGATCGCGATGGCCGCGACAACCGAGCCGGCAAACAGCCAGTCGGCTGGGACGATGCGTCTGCGCCGGTCGTTCCCGGTCAGGAGATAGGGCAGCAATTCCGGATCGATGACGCGACGCCACTGCAGCACCGGATCGGAGCTGCGCCGTGCTGCCAGCCAGAGGAGGGCGACCGGGATCAACGCCAGCAGCCAGGCCGGCCGTTCGAGATGGAAGGCGGCAAGCGCGTCCATCATGACCGCGCCTCCGCCACCCCGGTCGATCCGGCAGGTGTCACGCGCCGATGCCGGCGCGCGATGCCGAACGCCTGCGCCAGCAAGGTCAGGCCGAGCGCGGCAGCGAGCGGCAGCCAGTAGATGTCGCGGCGCGGGCGGAAGCTGACGCTGTCGATGCGGCGGGTCTCGATCTCGTCGAGGCGCTGATAGATCTGCGCGAGCTGGGCCCGGTCCAGAGCGCGGAAGAAGCCGCCGCCTGTCGTCGCGGCAACCTCCTTCAGCGCGGCTTCGTCGAGCTTGTCCTCGCCGGCTGCCTGCGGGTCGCCGACCGCGACCGTGTGAATCACGATGCCCTTGTCCTTCGCGACGCGGGCAGCCTCTGCGGGCGGCACCTTGCTCAGCGTGTCGTTGCCGTCGGTCAGCGCGATGATCGTCTTGGCCTTGACCGTGCTGCGGGCGAACAGGCCGATGCCGAGGCCGATCGCATCGCCGAAGGCCGTGCGTGGCCCGGCCATGCCGACGGCGGTGTCCTGGAGCATGGCGCGGCAGAGATCGAGGTCGGTGGTGAACGGCACGAGCGCGAACGGCGCATCGCCGAAGACGACGACGCCGACCCGATCGCCCTTGCGGCGCGAGAGGAAATCGTCGAGCACCTGCTTCACCGCGCTCAGCCGGTCGACGGTCTTGCCGGAGGCGTCGACGAAATCGCGCGTGTCCATCGAGCCGGAGAGATCGACCAGCAGGAGCAGGTCGCGCGTCGGCAGATCGCGATGCAGCGGCGGCTCGATCCATTGCGGCCGGGCGAGTGCCGCCAGGACGAGCAGCCAGACCAGCACCAGCACGACGAGGTTGCCGGGACGACGCTTCGCCACCACACCGCCCGAGAAGGGTTGCTGGCCACTGAGCCGGGCCAGCCTGTCGAAGAATGGCACGGCGAGGCCGGCGCGCTGCTCGGCATGCGCCGGCAAGCCGAACCAGACGAGCAGCGGCAGCGGAATGAGCAGCGCGATCCAGGGGTATGCGAAGCCGAGCATGGTCACGCCCTCTTCGTCGTGCGGCCACGCTGTCCGCTCAGCCAGGCCCTGGCCTGGGCGGCAAGCGCGCTCATCCCCGTCGAGGGCGGGGCCGCGTCGGGACCGAACAGGCCCGCCAGTCGCGTCGTCAGATCGGTCGTCTGCACTCCGGCCAGCGTGGTCTGCGTGATGAAGGCGGTCCAGCCGGGGCCGGTCAGCGCCGCCACCTCCCTCCGGCCATAGGCGATGATCGCAGCGCGCTTCAGGATGGCCGAGATCGCTTCCGGGGTCCTGGCGTCATCGCCGGTCAAGGCATCGATCTCGGCGGTCGCGCGCCGCAGATAGGCATCGGCCCGGTAGCGCCGCAGTGCCCGCCAGCCTGCCACGGCCAGCATCGCCGCCACCGTTGCGCCGACGATCCAGACGCCGGCGGCGGGCGGCCAGAACGAGATCGGCTCCGGCAAGGCCAGGTCGGCCAGATTCGCGAGATCGCCGGGGTCGCTGCTCATGGCGCGCTCCCGCCAAGCCGCGCCAGCCGCTGCGCCTGCCGCTGGCCGATCAGCTCTCGGAATTGCACGGCGACGTCGCGCTCGGTCGAGATCGGCAGCACGGGAATTGCGCGGCTGCGTGACATGGTTGCAAGACGCGTGCGCCACTGCACGCGCTCCTCGCCGAACCGCTTCCGAAGCGCCGCGGACGACACATCGACCTCGATCTGCGTCGGCCCCGAGCTGAATGTCGCGAGGCCGATATCCGGCAGCTCCTGCTCGAGCGGGTCGTGGATGAAAGCCGCCAGCACGTCGTTGTGGGCGCACAGGCGCGTCACCAGGCGCTGGGTCTCGTCGTCCTCGCCGGCGACATCGGAGATTAGGCAGATCAACCCGTCATGGGCGATCATCCGGGCGGCTGCGGCCAGCGCTTCGTTGAGCCGCGTCGCTCCCCGCCCGGACGAGGCGGGAGGTTTCAGGGCGGCGTTCTGGCGGGCGACCTCGGAGAGGACCCGGACCGCGCCGTGGTCGCGGCCTTGCGGACTCACGGTGACGATGCCGTCATCGCCGAACACCACGGCGCCGACGCGATCGCCCAGCGAGGTCACCCGCCAGGCCGCCAGCGCCGCGGCCTCCGCGGCCGCGACCGATTTCATCATCCGCCGGCTGCCGAAGAACATCGTGCTGCGCTGGTCGACGAGCAGCAGTACCGGCCGGTCGCGCTCCTCGGAATAGACCCGGACATGCGGGCTGCCGAGCCGCGCAGTCGCCAGCCAGTCGATGTTGCGGGTGTCGTCGCCCTCGAAATAGTGCCGCAGTTCCTCAAAATTCAGCCCGCGCCCGCGCAACCGCGAGGCATGGCGGCCGGCGAGCAGGCTGTGCACCGGCTGGCGCGGCAGGAAGCTGAAGCCGCGGGCGCGATGCTTGAGGCGAAGCAACTCGTCGAGGCTGACGAAGGCGCGCGCGCCGTTCGCTGTCTTGCGCTCGCCTGGCCCGGTCCGCTCCCGCATCAGCGCCATGCTGTCACTCCGCTAGAGCATTTGTTTTGATCGCATTTTCTTCACGCGAACCGGTGCCCACTTCGCTCGAAAATGCTCTAGGCCGCGACAGCGACCTGCTTCACCACCTCGTCCAGCACCGCATCCGCGCTCACGCCGTCGGCGCCGGCCTCATAGGCGAGCGAGACGCGATGCCTAAGGCAATCATGGACGACCGCCTGTACGTCCTCGGGCGTGACGTAGTTGCGCCCCTGCAGCCAGGCATAGGTCCGAGAGCATTTGTCGAGCGCGAGCGAGCCGCGCGGGCTCGCGCCGACCGCGATCCAGCTCTTGAGATGCTCGCCGAACTCGGCCGGCCGCCGCGTCGCAGCGATGAGCGCGACCATGTAGCTCTCGACGACTTCCTTGGTCGTGACCTGGTCGATCTCGGCCCTGGCCTGCATGATCACCGCCTGCGGAATCTTCGCAGGCGGCGGCGCCGGCCTGCCGGATGCCGCGGCGTTCTCGGAGCGGACCAGCCGCATCACCTTCACCTCGTCGGCGTCGGACGGATAGTCGATCCGTACATGCATCAGGAAGCGGTCCATCTGCGCCTCGGGCAGCGGATAGGTGCCTTCCTGTTCGATCGGGTTCTGGGTCGCCAGCACCATGAAGAGCGGCGGCAGGTCGTAGCGCTTGCCGGCGACGGTGACGTGCCGTTCCTCCATCGCCTCGAGCAGGGCTGACTGCACCTTGGGCGGAGCGCGGTTGATCTCGTCGGCGAGGATGAGATTGCCGAAGACCGGCCCCTTGCGGAACTCGAACTGGCCGTCGGCGCGCAGGATCTCGCCACCGGTCACGTCGGAGGGCAAAAGATCGGGCGTGAACTGGATGCGGCTGAACTCGGATTCGACGTTGTTCGACAGGCTCTTGATCGCCCGGGTCTTGGCGAGGCCGGGCAGGCCCTCCAGCAGCACGTTGCCGTTGGCGAGCAGCGCGACGACGATGCGCTCGACGACCCTCTCCTGGCCGATGATGTCCTGGTTGATCCGGTCCTGGAGCTCCCGGACGGTATCGCGCGCGCTCGGTCCGGCTCCGTCCATTGCTCGATCCTCCGGTACCGATGCCATGATTTGGACCGCAGGCCCCCGCCACGTCAGCCCTGTTACGGTTACGGGGCACCCAGGAAATCGTCAGGCAGGCTCGCGAACGACGCAGCGGAAGCCGACATGGCTAGTCGAGGTGTCGACCGGCTCGGCATGCCGGGCCGCTGGGCGGTAGCGCCGGCAATAGCTCGGCGCGCACAGATGCGAGCCGCCCTTCAGCACCTTGCGCGGGATGAGGATATGCGGCTGGCGGGGATCGTAGCTCTCGGCTTCTGGCCCGCCGCGCGGGTTCTGCGGCACGCAGCAGGCCTTCGGCGCATCGGCCTGGTGGCGTACCGACCAGAAATCCGTGGTCCACTCCCAGACATTGCCGATCATGTCGTAGAGCCCGTAGCCGTTGGCGGGATAGCTGCGGACGGGAGAGGTCCGGGCCCAGCCATCCTCCTTGCTGTTCTCATGCGGGAAGTTGCCCTGCCAGGTGTTGGCCATGTGGCGGCCCTCCGGCGTGAGCTCGTCACCCCAGGCGAACTCGGCATCTTCCAGCCCGCCCCAGGCGGCGAACTCCCATTCGGCCTCGGTCGGCAGCGCCTTGCCGGCCCAGGCCGCATAAGCCTCGGCATCGCGATAGGCGACGTGGACGACGGGGTGATCGTCCAGGCCCTTGATCGAGGAGCCGGCGCCATAGGGCTTGCGCCAGGTCGCGCCGAACTTGAAGGTCCACCACTGCGACCAGTCGCGCAGATCGACCGGATGCATCGGAGGGTTGAACATCAGCGAGCCCGGCTGCAGCATATGCGGCAGCGCGCCCGGATAGTCCTTCGGGTCGGGCGGTATCTCGGCGAAGGTGACGTAACCGGTTGCCTCGACGAAGGCGCGGAACTGCGCATTGGTTACCGGTGTCGTGTCGATCCAGAAACTGTCGACGCTGACGCGATGGCTTGGCGCCTCCTCGGCATAGTGCTTGTCCGAGCCCATCCGGAAGGCGCCGCCTTCGACCCGCACCATCCCGTCGATGATCACACGGGTCTCCCGGATTGCGGCATCCATCATGGTTCGCGCCTCTCCGATCGCTCGCTGACCGCCATCGTCGTCACCTGTCCGGAAAGACAGTCTTCCAGTCCGCCTTCATGTCGACGATGGTCCAGCCCTTAGCTTTGCCCTCGTCGAGCGCCTTGTCGAGCTTGCCGATCTGCGAAGAGCGATCATAGGCCCATTCGCGCTCGGCATCGGTGTGATGGACGATCAGCGCCATGCGGGGCCCTTCGCCTGCCGTCGTGTATTGCAGCATCTGCAGGTCGCCGTCAGAATTGCCGAAGGCAAGGATCGGGCGCCGGCCGATGAAGCGGTTGATGCCGACCGGCTTGCCAGGGCCGTCATCGACGAACTCGACCTTCGTTTCCTTGAACAAATCGGGCTTGCCGTTCGCGCCCGCCCGGAACTTGACCACGCCGGAGGAGCCGACGACCTGCTCGGGCGGGATGCCATAGGCCTTCTCGGCGAAGACCCGCATGAACTCGACGCCGCCGCCGGAGACGATGAAGGTCTTGAAGTCGTTGGCTCGCAGATGGCGCAGCAATTCGAGCTGCGGCTGGTAGACGAGCGTGTCGTAAGGCCGCTGCTTCGTCGGGTGGCGGGCCGAGGACAGCCAATTGCGCACGTGCGCCGCAAACTCCTCCGTCGTCATCCCGCTATGGGTCGTCGCCATGACCTGCATCAGGCCCTTGTTATGGTCGGCGGTGAGCCCCTTGAGATCGCGGGCGAGCACCGAGCGATAGGGCTCCTTGCTCTTCAGTGCCGGATTTGCACCGGCGAGCCGCTTCACCTCGTCGAAGGCGAAGAGAAGCTGGAAATAGGCGGGCTGCTCGGCCCAGAGCGTGCCGTCATTGTCAAAGGTGGCGATGCGCTCCTCGGGCTTCACATAGTCTGGTCCACCGTCTCGCGTCACCTTGCCGACGAAATCGAGGATCGCCTGCTTGGCCTTGCCGTCGTGCCAGGAGGGCAGCGGGTCGGTCTGGGCGAGGACGCCGGCGGGCGCAAAGCCGAGCAGCACCAACATCGCGACGGCGAGAAGCGTACGAAGCTTCGACATCGAATTCCCCACGATCTTGGCAAGCGGTGTGTGAGCCGGCGCCCTGCGCTCGCCTCGAAATCGCTGCCTGTGACGCCCGGATTGCAATGCAGTGGCCGCGGCGCTGCAACGCCGCGGCCATGATGAGAGCGTGCTAGTTGGCGGCCGCGCGCAAGCGCTCTTCGATCTTGCTCAGATTGAAGGAGCCCGGTGACTGACTCGGTGGATAGTCCTTCATCGACTGAAGGAACTGCGCTGCCAGCCCCTGGATCGGAACGATGACAAAGACGCGAGACAGGAACCAGTCATTGTAGACATTCGCATTGTGCTGCGCCTTCTCGAACGGGTCGCGGCGCAGATGGAACAGCAGCGGCACGCGCAGTTCGGTGAAAGGCTCGCGCCAGACGCCGAAGGCCTGTCCCCGGTTCTCGAGGAATACCACCTTCCAGTCCTCATAACGCGCGGCGACGATCTGGCCGTCGTCATTGACGTACCAGAACTCCTTGCGCGGCGATTCCTTGGTCTTTCCGGAGAAATAGTCGAGCTGGTTGTAGCCATCGATATGATTCTTGTAGGGACGGCCGTTCAGCGTCACGCCCTTGAGCAATTGCTCCTTGATGTCAGCTGCGCCCGCTGCGGCGGCAAAGGTGGGCAGCCAATCCTCATGCGCCACGATGCCGTTAAGCGTGGTGCCGGCGGGGAATTTGCCAGGCCAGCGGACGAAGGCGGGGACGCGATAGGCGCCTTCCCAGTTCGAGTTCTTCTCGCTGCGGAAGGGCGTGGTGCCGGCATCGGGCCAAGTGTTGTAGTGGGGGCCGTTATCGGTCGAATAGAACACGATGGTATCGTTGGCGATGCCGAGATCGTCGACGAGCTTGAGCAGTTCGCCGACCATTCCGTCATGCTCGACCATGCCGTCCGAGTAGTCGTCCTGTCCCGACTTGCCCTGGCTTGCCGGCTTGATGTGGGTGCGGAAATGCATCCGCGTCGCGTTCCACCAAGTGAAGAAGGGCTTGTTGGCGCGGACCTGGCGTTGGATGAAATCCTTCGCCGCCGCGAGGGTTTCCTCGTCGATGGTCTCCATGCGCTTCTTGGTGAGCGGTCCGGTATCCTCGATCTTGCCGTCGGCGGAAGCCTTGATGACGCCGCGCGGTCCGAATTTTTTCCGGAACTCCGGGTTCTTCGGATAGTCGGGATTCTCCGGCTCCTCCTCCGCGTTCAGATGATAGAGATTGCCGAGGAACTCGTCGAACCCGTGCTGCGTCGGCAGATGCTCGTCGCGGTCGCCCTGGTGGTTCTTGCCGAACTGGCCGGTCGCATAGCCTCGCGACTTCATTACGGTCGCCATGGTGACGTCGGTTTTCTGCCAGCCCTCCTTGGCTCCTGGCAGACCGACCTTGGTCATACCGCTCCGCACTGGCACGCTACCGCCGATGAAGGCGGCGCGGCCGGCGGTGCAGCTCTGCTGGCCGTAATAGTCGGTGAAGGAGACGCCTTCCCTGGCGATGCGGTCGATGTTCGGCGTCTGATATCCCATCATGCCGCGATTGTTGTGGCTGATGTTCCAGGTGCCGATATCGTCGCCCCAGATCACTAGGATATTGGGCGGCCGCCCTGAGCCCGCAGCGGCCTGTGGCGCCGGCGCCGGCTGTTGGGCCTCTGCCTGCGAACCCACGGCCGCGGCCGTTATGAAGGCTGTGCCCGACAGCAGGATCTTGCGCCGGTCGAGACTGCTTGAGGGGTGTTCGGTGGTGGCAGGCTTCTGCTCTTGCGAAGTCGGATGCTTGTCCATTCCCCTGCTCCTCTGCTGTGAAAACCTCTTCTTCGATTGAAGGGGCCGGGGCGGCATGTTGCCGGCCCGGCTTTTCGCGGGTGAGCTGCTATTTCGAGGCTCGGCTCGCGGCCTGATCGAGGTTCTTCATCAGCGACTCGACCATCTGGTCGACGCTGAAGCTCGCCGGCCGCTGACTCGGCGGGAAGTCCTTGAAGGTTTGCAGGAACGGCGCCACCCGGTAGACGCCGTACTGGATCAGGTAGGCGTTCTTCGCGAGCCAGTCATAGTACTGGTCGGAGACGATATCGGCGCGCTCCATCGGATCCATGCGCAGATTGAAGACCTTCGGGGCGCGCAGGCAGGTGAACGGGTTGGCCCAGACGGTGAACCCGCCAGGTGCGCGCTGCTCGCAGAACACAATCTTCCAGTCGTTGTAGCGATAGGAGACCAGCTCGCCGTCATCGTTGAAGTAGAAGAACTCGTTGCGGGCCGATTTCGGCTGCTGGCCGGTGAAGTATGGGAGCTGGTTGTAGCCGTCGAGATGAACCTTGGCCTGCTTGCTGCCGAGCGACGTCCCCTTGGCGAGCTTGTCCTTGATCTCGCCATCGCCAGCGGCGGCGACCAGCGTCGGGAACCAGTCGAGGCCGGAGACCATCTCGTTCGAGACCTCGCCCGCCTTGATCCGGCCCGGCCAGCGGATCATCGCCGGCACGCGGAAGGCGCCTTCCCAGTTCGTGTCCTTCTCGGAACGGAACTGTGTGGTGGCGGCGTCGGGCCAGGACCATTGGTTCGGGCCGTTATCGGTGGTGTAGACGACGATGGTGTTGTTGGCGATGCCGAGATCGTCGATCGCCTTGAGCAGCTTCCCGACATCGCCGTCATGCTCGATCATGCCGTCGGCATAGTCGTTGCCGGGCATGCCACTTTTTCCCTTCATCGACTCGCGCACATGGGTGAAGGCATGCATGCGCGTGGTGTTCATCCAGGTGAAGAACGGCTTGTTGGCCCTGACCTGGCGCTGCATGAAGTCGATCGCGCCGGCGGTGGTCTCGTCGTCCACCGTTTCCATGCGCTTGCGGTTCAGCGGGCCGGTGTCCTCGATCTTGCCGTCGGCGGAGGTCTTGAGGACGCCGCGCGGTGAATTGGCCTTCACGAAGGCCGTGTCGTTCTTCGGGTAATAGGGCCGCTCCGGCTCTTCTTCGGCGTTGAGATGGTAGAGATTGCCGAAGAACTCGTCGAAGCCGTGACGGGTCGGCAAGAACTCGTCGCGGTCGCCGAGATGGTTCTTGCCGAACTGGCCGGTCGCATAGCCGAGCGGCTTCAAAGCCTCTGCGATCGTCACATCGCGATCCTGCAGCCCGACCGTGGCTCCAGGGATGCCGACCTTGCACAGGCCGGTGCGCAGGCAGACCTGGCCGGTGATGAAGGTCGAGCGCCCGGCCGTACAGCTGTTCTCCGCATAATAGTCGGTGAACATCATGCCTTCCTTGGCGATCCGGTCGATGTTCGGCGTCTTGTAGCCGACGAGACCGTGCGAATAGGCGCTGATGTTCGACTGGCCGACATCGTCGCCGAAGATGACGAGGATATTCGGCCTTGCGGAAGCGGGCTGGCTTGGCGCGGGTTGCGCCTGCGCCGGCATCGCCGACAGGCCGAGCCCGACGGCAAAGCCGACTGCGGCGAGGAATTTATTGCGTCCCATGAGACACTCCCGGTTGCGGGTCTGTCGCCGGGCGCTGCGCGTCTTCAAAAGAACGCAAGCCTGGCCGCGCGACGGCGGCAAGCTCGCATGCGGGTATCGGGCGCTTAAGGCTGTAACTGTATCAGTGAGACTGGTCGCAGCCTCAGCGGGCCATAACCACGGCTGAAATCGATTTCACTGCGGCATCCGCGAGATCGTCGATCAACTCGAAGCACGGCGTCGCCTTTGCCAGGAAGTCACGGAAGCCCGACGCCAGGACTTCGCCGTTGCGCAGATCGCTGAAGCGCCAGGAGTAGCGGCGGCGCTCCACCAAAGGCCGCACCGCGATATCCAGCGAATAGGTCTCGCCGGGATGCGCGAAGAGTTCCTGGATGGCGCCCGACGCAGCGCTGCGTTCGACCGCCGGTACCACCAGCGTCTTGAAGCGCGCCTTGCGCAGCAGCGGGAGCAATGCGTCGGTGAAGAGTTCGCCCCGCAGCTCGACCTCGGGATCGGCGCGGTCGGAGTGATCATGGATGACCACGGCTACCGGCACTGCGTCCGGAGCAAGGGCGAAAACCCCGCCGCGGCCCTCGGCACTCGCCATCCCGGGCGACCAGGAGAATGTCGGGACATAGCTGCCGCGTGGAATCGTGATCCTGACGCGGTCCTCACTGCCGGCGCTGTCGTAATAGGCGGTCAAGGCCGAGCGCAGGCGCGTGGCCTCGATCCGTACGATGGGATCGACGGTCGGATCGAAACTGTCGTCCCGCCCGAAGACGTCGACGCCGATCGAATAGGCTTTGATCCGGTCACTCTGCCCGTGAATGGTCTGCATCACGACAAAGCCGAGAAAGCGCTTGTTTCTCTCGGATATTCGCAGCGTTTCGGCGCTCAGTAACGTTTGGAGAGCCGACAGCACTTCATCTGGCGGAGGCTCCTCGCCCTGCGCCGATATCTTTCTGTCCATTGCCTCGCCTCCAAAGCCTGGACCGAAAAATTACTCTCGCCGATCAACGTAACAATGGCGCAACCATGGATAGATTGACAAGGCGCGCATTCGCGCTCGTTCGCCGCCGAGAGCACCTAGGTTAGGAAATTCTTTCGAGGATGTCTTGCTCTGTCGCCGACGCGAGCGCGTTATATTCCGCGGTGCGTTCCCGGCCGATCGCCGAAGGCGATTTCGACCAGTAGGCCGCGGCCTCGCAAGCCGTCTCATAGGCCTCGCACAATTCGGCAAGGCGCGGATCGTGTCCGCATTTCTCGCGCAGGATCGCGCGCCGGTCCGGCCAGCGGAGCATCAGGCGGGCGAGCCCACGTTTTTGCGCCTGTTCCATGCCAGGTGTCCACTACACCGTTAGGCGTATCGCCAGCATATAAGCCCGGAAGCTCGCCGCGGATGCAGTGGTTACAGTTGCAGCGCCGGCCGGGCCGCCAACAACGCGTTTACCCCTACGACTTGACGCTCCCGGCTGAATCATCGAACCCTTCGCCGTGGTGACGAGGGGCGCAGGTCATGAGGCGATTCCGGACCGCTCTGGTTGGCGCAACCACCCTTCTCGGCGCGAGCCTGATCCATACCCAGCTCGCAGCGACTGAAGGCGGCGCAAGCCTCTACCTGCCGGGCCTACGCGGGCCAGGCGCCGGCATGCTGCCCCCGCCTGGCTTCTATTTCGAGAACGACTTCTACTCCTACTCCGGCCGCCTCTCCGCCGGACGGCAGATTCAGTTGGGCGGCGCCGTGCTCGCCAACGTCAAGGTCGAGGCACGGGCCAATTTCATGACCCCGACCTGGGTCACGCCGGTCGAGATATTCGGAGGTAATCTTGCCTTCGCCGTCACGGTCCCATTCGGCACGCCGCGGATCAGCGCCGGCGCGGTGGTCGCGGCGCCGCGCCTCGGCCGCGCCATCGGCGTCAGCTCCCGCGACGCCACCTTCAATCTCGGCGATCCAATCGTCTCCAGCTTCATCGGCTGGCATGCCGGCAATTTCCACTGGCAGGTCGGCGGTTCGGTCAGCATCCCGGCCGGCGCCTATCAGGACGGCGAGCTCTCCAACTTGGCGTTCAACCGCTGGATCGGCGATGTCTTCGCCGCCGCCACCTGGCTCGATCCCAAGATCGGCCTCGATATCTCAGCCACCGTCGGCTTCGAGATCAACGGCAAGAACAAGGATACCGACTATCGCAGCGGCAACGCCTTCCACGCCGATCTCGCGATCACCCAGTATCTCAGCAAGGAGTTCTCGATCGGCCTGATCGCCTCGCACTACCAGCAGGTCAGCGGCGATGGCGGCAGCGGAGCCACGCTCGGCCCGTATAAGGGCCGCACCACGGCCCTCGGCGGCTCGATCGGCTACAATTTCGCCGTGGCGGGAACGCCGGTCGCGACCCGGCTCAAGGTGCTGCGCGAGGTCAATGTCGAGAACCGGCCTCAGGGCACGATCGTGCTGGTCAGCGTCGCATTCCCGCTCGGGCATGTCGCGGCACCCGCCGCTGCCCCACCGTCAAAGACCGTTAAGCCCTGAGGCCGCGCTGGCGTCGATATCCGCCCATAGGAACCGCGCCGCCTTCCCCAGTCGCTGCAGCTCGGCCTTGATGGTTGAGGAGACCCCACGTCGAACACGCCGGTTGGGCACCCCGGTCACCGCCGATGACAAGCCCGGTCCCGACCTGTCGGGGCCGAGCACTGTCGGGACTCAGGGCGGGCAGACATCCCAGAAGCCCTCTGTGCGTTGCGGGTTGGTGTAGAACCAGCAATAGCCCGGTCCGGGCGCCTGCGAATTGGCGTAGGCCGTGGCCGCCGCGGCCGTGGCAAAGCCGATCGCTGCGCCGGATGCAACCGCCAGGCCCGGATGCCACCAATAACCGGCCGGGCGGACCCAGGGCCCCACCGGCCGATAGCCGGGCCGCACGACCGCGCCTCGCCCGGCCACGACATTGCCCCTCGGCCCGCGCGCCACGTAACCCCTGCCGGCCACGGCGCCACGCGGCCCGCGCGCGACATAGCCGCGCCCGGCGATCGCCCCGCCGCGAGGACCGACCGCCACGCCACGTCTGACCGCTCCGCCCCGGCGGTATTGCACGGTCTCGACGAGCTCGGACGCGGCGAGCCTCTCGATCGGAGCGACGACCATCGCCGCCGACGCTTGGTGCGGCGCTAGAAGGCCGACAAGCAGTGCTGCGGACAGGATGCGGATCGGTTTCATGATAGTCCTCCTTTTCACGCCGGGATTTTGCCCGCGAGAAGGCGGTTCATCCAACCTTACGAATGACCGGCGGCTTTACCTGTCGCAGCGGTGATAGCTCGTCTCGACCTCCGGAAACTCCGGATCGAAGCGCACGAGATCGCCATCGGGCTTGAAGCGGAGCGAAACGCTCATCGTCTCGAAGATGATCTCGGTCTCGCAGCCGAGCAGCACGGTCAGCACATCGCCCTTCTGCTTCGATGAGATCACATCGCAGCTGGCATTCATGCCGCGGACATGCTTGCCGCTCACGATGAAGCCGGACCAGCCCTCGGCCGAGCGCTTGCTGAGGACCAGCCGGCCATTGCGTTTGCTGAAAACCTGGTCGCAGCTCGCCGCGCTCGTCGCCCACGCGCCTTGCAGGCGCTCGATCGCCTCGGCGGAAGACCCGATGACCATCGCGGCGGTGGCGAGCAGCGCCATTGGCAGGCGCTTCATACCTCGTTTCATGCGTCCACCCGCTGGCTTGCCGGTCCGATCACCCGCGGTCGGGCATCGGGACAGCACTATCTTCGGACGGAATGAAGGGGTCCGGAAGCGGCGCGGCAGCAGTAACTGTTACAGAGCCATGGACGAGTTCGCCGCGGGTTGCGAGACCAGCCTCCACCCATGACACCCGCCCGACGCCGACTGGCGAGCATGCTGACCATGGCTCTGCGCCCAAGACGGTTGGGCGACAAGGCGCTCAGCCATCCTGTGCCTTGATCCCGGCCTCGCGGATCACCTTGCCCCAGCGCTCCGTTTCCTCGCGCATGTAGCGCCCCAGCGCATCCGGCGTCGAGGCGACGACGCGGCCGCCGAGTTCTTCGATCCGGGCCTTCACCGGCTCATGCCTCAGCGCGGCCTGCACATCGGACGAGATTGACGCGACGATCTCGGGCGGCGTCTTGCCCGGCAGGAACAGCGCGAACCAGGAGCCGACATCGAAGCCGGGCAGGGTCTCGCCGATCGGCGGCACATCGGGCAGCGACGGGACACGCTCCTGTGTCGAGACGCCGATGGCGCGGATCGTGCCGCCGCGGATCTGGCTGATCGAGACCGTCACCGTATCGAACATGACGTCGATGCGCCCGCCCATCAGGTCCTGCATGGCCGGCGCCGCGCCGCGATAGGGAACATGGGTCATCTCGATGCCGGCTGCGCGCTTGAACAGCTCGCCGATCAGATGCAGCGAGGAGCCGACGCCGGCCGAGCCGAAATTCAGCGTTCCGGGCTTGGCCTTGGCCATGGCGATGAAGTCACCGACGGTGCGTGCGCTTGAGCCCGGAGGCACCACCATCGCATTGGGAATGACGGTCGCGAGCGAGAGCGGGGCTAGATCTGCGAGTGGATCGAAGGGCAGTTTCTCGAAGAGAAAGCGGTTCACCGCGATCGCGCTCGAGGTGATCAGGAGATGATGCCCGTCGGGCTCGGAGCGTGCCACGTCGGCCGAGCCGATATTGGAACTCGCACCCGGCTTGTTGTCGATATAGACCTGCTGCTGCCACACCGCGCTCAAGCGCTCGCCGAGCACGCGGGCGATGATGTCGTTGGCCCCGCCTGCAGCGAAGGGCACCACCAGCCGCACGCTCTTGCTCGGACGCCAGCTCGCAGCGCGCGCGGATGCCGGATAAACCAGCGCCGCGCCGGCAAGCGCCAGCATCTGCCGGCGCGATATTTTCATTGAGCCTTGCCCAGATTTCATCTTGTCCTCCCTCGGCTTGGATCGCGCTCTTCGGCGCGCCTAGAACGGGTAGTGCCGCGGCGTGGTCTGCAGCGTCAGCCAGCGCAGTTCGGTGAAGGCCTCGATGCCGGCGCGCCCACCGAAGCGGCCATAGCCGCTGTTCTTGACGCCGCCGAACGGCATCTGCGCCTCGTCATGCACGGTCGGGCCGTTGACATGGCAGATGCCGGATTCGATCCGTGCCGCCACGCGCCAGCCGCGCGCCGTGTCGCCGGTGAAGACGGCGGCCGAGAGCCCATAAGGATTGTCGTTGGCGCAGGCGATCGCCGCCTCCTCGCCATCGACGCGGACGATCGCCTTGACCGGGCCGAAGCTCTCCTCGCCATAGATCCGCATTGCGGGCGTGACATGGTCGAGCAGCGTCGCCGGGAACAAGGTCGTCTCGGACTTGCCGCCGCAGACCAGCGCCGCACCCTTGGCGAGCGCATCGTCGATCAGCGCATTGCAGCGCTCGACCGCCTTCATGTCGACGACCGAACCGAGCACCACCGGTCCCTTGCGGGGATCGCCGAGCGGCAGGCTCGCTGCCTTGGCCGAGAGCTTGGCGACGAAGTCGTCGGCGATCCCGCTGTCGACCACGATGCGCTCGGTCGACATGCAGATCTGGCCGGAATTGGCGAAGGCGCCGAAGGCGATGCCGGCGACGGCAGCATCGAGATCGGCATCGTCGAGGACGAGGGCAGGGGCCTTGCCGCCGAGCTCCAGCACGACCGGCTTCAGATGCTCGGCGCAGAGCTTTGCGATGATCCGGCCGACATGGGTCGAGCCGGTGAAGTTGACCCGCCGGACCGCCGGATGCGCCACCATCGCCGCTACGACTTCGGCGGCGTCATCAGGCGCATTGGTGACGAAGTTGACGACGCCATCTGGGAGGCCAGCCTCCTGCAGTGCCGCGATGATCAGCCCATGCGTGCGCGGGCAGAGCTCGGAGCCCTTCAGCACGACAGTGTTGCCGCAGGCGAGCGGCACGGCGATGGCGCGCGTGGCGAGGATGACCGGCGCGTTCCACGGCGCCATGCCGAGCACGACGCCCGCCGGCTGGCGCACCGCCATGGCGAGGCTGCCCGGGACATTGGAGGGGATGACCTCGCCGCTGATCTGCGTCGTCAGTGCCGCGGCCTCGATCAGCATGTCGGCGGCGAGATGGACGTTGAAGCCGGCCCAGATCGCTGAGGCACCGGTCTCTGCCGACATCGCGGCGGTGAAATCAGCGGCGCGGGCCTCCAGCGCATGCGCGCCCTTGACCAGCAATTCGCGGCGCTTGGCCGGCGGCGTCTGCGACCAGGCCGGGAAGGCACGCGCGGCAGCGTCGACCGCCGTGCGGGCATCATCCACTGTCGCCGCAGCGGCGCGGCTGGCGACCGAGCCGTCAAGCGGGTTTCGGCGTTCGAAGACGCGCCCGCCGGTCGCGGCGACCGCCTTGCCGTCGATTAGAAGGTTGATGGTGTCGGTCATCTCTTGGCCTCGCATCTCAGGCGATCACGATGTCGATCAGGTTCGGGCCGGGCGCGGCGAAGGCAGCGCGCAGGCGCGGGGCGAGGTCCTCGGGGCGCTCGACCCGCTCGCCCGGCACGCCCTGACCGCCGGCCAGTTGCGCGAAATCGATGCCCGGCAGTTCGGTCCCGGCCGGCTTGTCGTTCGGCGCGTAGCCGAAGACCGGCGCGAAATCCTGCAGCGCCGCGTAACGGCGATTGTTGAGGATCAGGAAAGTCATCGGCAGGTCGAGCTGCGCCGCGCTGTAGAGCGCCTGGATCGAATAGAGGCTGGAACCGTCGCCGATCAGCGCGATCACCCGCCCCGGCAGCTTCATGCGCTGGCGCGCTAGGGCGATGCCCACCGCCGCCGGCATGCTGTGCCCGAGCCCGCCGCTCGCCATGGTGTAGAAGCTGTCGGCGCCATTCATCGACAGATAGGTCTGGATGGTCGAGCGGGTGCTCGGCGCCTCCTCGACCACGACATCGTCGGCATGACGCTCGCGGTCGATCACCGACAGCGCAAAGGCGGCCGACATCGGCACGCCGGGCGTCGGCGCCGGCGGGACGGGGCGGGACCGCGCCGCCTCACGCCCGGCGCCGGGCGCGCTCGCGGCGAGCAGCGCCCTTACGCTGAGATCGAGGCTGGCGATGACACTGTCGCCGACCGGCGCCCAGGCGGCCTGCTGCGGATCGTCGACGATCTGTGCGAGCTGCGCGCCCTTGGGGACATGCGGGCCGTTGCCCTCGACATGATAGGTGAAGGCCGGCGCGCCGAGCACCAGGATGAAGTCGTGCGGGGCCAGGCGCTCGACGATCTTCTCGCGCATCGCCGGCAGGAAACCGCAGAACTGGGGATGACGCTCGGGGAAGCCGCAGCGCGCGGACATCGGCGGGACATAGACCGAGGCCTGATGGCGCTCGGCAAGCGCGACGACATGGTCGACCGCTTGGTCGCGCGCTATGCCGGCGCCGACGACGAAGGCCGGGCGCCTGCTCGCGTTCAGGCGCTCGGCGATCGCCGCGATCGCGTCCGGAGCCGGCGCAAGCGCCTGGCTGACGCGCCGCGGCATGACGAACTCGCTGGGCTGGTCCCAGTCATCGGCCGGGATCGAGATGAAGACCGGGCCGCGCGGTGGCTGCATGGCGATGTGATAGGCCCGGGCCAAGGCGAGCGGCAGGTCGGCGCCGCGCGCCGGCTCGATCGCCCATTTGACGTAAGGCTTCGGCAATTCGGTCGCCTGCACCGAGGCGAGGAACGGGTCGAAGGGCAGGATCGAGCGCGCCTGCTGGCCGGCGGTGATCAGCAGCGGCGTCTGGTTCTTGAACGCCGTGAAGATGTTGCCCATGGCATGGCCGACGCCGGCCGCCGAGTGCAGGTTGACCAGCGCGGCATTGCGCGTCGCCTGGGCATAGCCGTCGGCCATCCCGACCACGACCGCTTCCTGCAGGCCGAGCACATAGCGGAAGTCCTCAGGATACTCGCGGAACATCGGCAATTCCGTCGAGCCGGGATTGCCGAAGACGGTGTCGATCCCGAGCTGGCGCAGCAGGTCGAGCACGGCTTCGCGGACACTCGGGCGGGCGGATGATGATGTGTTGTCGGCTGGCATGCGCGTCCCTCGGATCGAGGGTACTGTGACGGCGCGCCAGCCATTGCTCAATTAGATGAAGCGACTAAGTATTATTCGCATGGCGAATATCGATACGATCGACCTGAACCTGCTGAGGCTGTTCGACGCGGTCTACCGCACCCGCAATGTCAGCCGCGCGGCCGAGGAGCTCGGCCTGTCGCAGCCGGCTACAAGCCAGGCCCTGACACGGCTGCGTCTCCTATTGCGCGATCCGTTGTTCGAGCGTGTCGCCGGTGGCGTCAGGCCGACCGCCCGGTCGGAACGCCTCGCCCATTCGGTCCAGGCCGGCCTGGCGCTATTGGAGGCCGGCTTGGACGAAGGGGAGCGCTTCGATCCCGCCACGACGGATGCCGAGCTTCGCCTGCATCTCAGCGACATCGGCGAGGGCCGCTTCCTGCCGCCGCTGATGACGACCTTCCGCGAGATCGCGCCGAACCTACGCATCATCGCACGGGCCTGGCCGCATGAGGTGATCTCCGAGGCGCTGGACAACGGCCAGCTGCATTTCGCGCTCGGCTTCCTGCCGACCGTCGGTGGTACCGCCCATGTGGAGATGCTGAGTGACCGCTACCAGGTCTTCGTCCGCGCCGACCATCCGGTGACGCGCCTGGCCGTCGACGGCGCCTTGAGCGCCGAAACGATCGCCAAACTGGACTTCGTCGCCGTCAGGTCGCACGCGCAGACGCAGCGTATGCTGGAGATGCTGCATCTCGATCCGCGCATCCGGCTGGTCGTCTCCAGCTTCATGGCCCTGCCCCCGATCATCCGCGCCACCGACCTCGCCGTGCTGATGCCGCGCCAGATCGGCCTTGGTCTCGAACCGATCGGCGCCTTTGCCTTGCTCGAGCCAGCCCTGCCGCAACGCGATTTCAGCGTCGCGCTACATTGGAGCCGGCGGCACGCCCAGAACGCCATGCTGCGCTGGGCGCGGGAGGTGATACTGGGCCTGTTCCGCAGCGGACAGCGATCCGACTAGGCCGGTAAGGCGTCAGAGCTGCTGCACACCGCGATAGCGCGCGAAGACGTTCTGCCGGCCGGCGGAGAAGACGACGACATCATAAGTATCCGGCGATTGTCCGGGCACTTCCATGCCGGGCGAGCCGACGGGCATGCCGGCGACGGCAAGGCCCGTCACCTGCGGGCGCTCGCTGAGCAATCGCTTGATCGCCTGCGCCGGGACATGGCCCTCGACGACGTAGCCGCCGACTTCGACCGTGTGGCAGGAGGCGAGCACATCGGGCACGCCGAGCCTGAGCTTGAGCGGCGCGACATCCGCGACCTCGACCACCTCGACCGGGAAGCCTGCGGCTTTCACATGCTCGACCCATTTGCCGCAGCAGCCGCAATTCGGGTCGCGCGTCACGACCATTTTTGGCAGCGTCTCGGCGTTCGCCGGGTGCAAGAGTCCGAACGCCGCGGCCGCCTGCACAGCGCCGATCAGCAGTCCGCGGCGGGAGAGGGTGAGTTCGTTCGTCATGTCCGGCCTCAACCGACCAGTTTTGCGCTCGGCGTATAGCCGGCCGCAGTGACTGCCGATCTGATCGCGGCGATGTCGGCGCTGCCCTGCACGCTGACCAGCTTCGAGGCGGGATCGGCCGTGACGAAGGTGCCCGGGATCTTGCCTTCGATCGCCTGTTTGATCGTGCCGGCGCAATGGCCGCAGGTCATGTCCTCGACGCGAAGGCTGATCGCGCCGTCAGGGACCGATGTCGCGGCCGAGGTCGTGGTCGAATGCTGCTGGCAGGAGCACATGGCTGCACTATCCTTCGAGTGATGATGGCCGCACCCTGCACCTTCCCACGATGGTAAGGTCAAGCGCCTTTCGAGCATTTTCTGGGAGGCGTCAGCCAGCGCCCGGTAACTCATGCCGGATATGCGCAGTTTCGCTGGTCCAGCGGCGCAAAGCCTGCATTGTTCGAGCGGGCCACGCAGCGACGAACGAGCCATGCCTGAGACGCAAGCCACGCGGCCGACGCCGCTGCAGCTTTTCCTGATCTTCTCCCGCATCGGCCTGACCAGTTTCGGCGGCGGCCTCAGCGGCTGGATGCTGCGGGAGTTCGTGCAGCGGCGCAGGCTGCTGAGCGAGGAGGACTTCCTCAACGGCCTTTCGATCGCGCAGGCACTGCCAGGCGTCAACGTCACCAATATGGCGATCTGGATCGGCTACAGGCTCGGCGGGCGCAATGGCGCCATCGCCTCCTGGCTCGGCATGATCGTCCCGGCCGCCTTCGTCATCGTCCTGATCGGCAGCGCCTTCGCTTCGATCTCGGGCTACGAGCTCAGCCATGTCGCGCTCAACGGCGCGGCCGCCGCCGCGATCGGCCTGTCGCTGGCGATGGGGCTGACGGCGGCGCGGCGGGTGCCACGCCGGATATTCCCGCTTGCCGTCATGACCGCGACCTTCATCGCGGTCACCGTGCTGCACTGGCCGCTGCTCTGGACGGTGCTGGGCATCGGCTCGCTCAGCGTCGCTGTCGCCTATCAGCAGAGCTGAGGGCGGTTCGATGCCGGCTACGCCCCTCAGCATCCTCATCGTCTTCCTGCCGCTCTCGCTGGTGACGATCGGCGGCGGCCAGAGTGCGATCGCCGACATGCATCGCCAGATCGTCGACGTGAACCACTGGCTGAGCGCCGCGCAATTCGTCGACGCCTTCGCCATCGCCCGGCTGGCGCCCGGGCCGGGCTCGCTCTTGGCGACGCTGATCGGCTGGCAGATCGCCGGCTTCTGGGGAGCCGTCGCCGCGACGGTCGGCATCTTCGGCCCGACAGCGATCCTGATCTATGCCGTCACCAGCCTGTGGTCGCGCTATCAGGGCGCCCGCATCCTCACTGCGCTGGAGACGGGCCTGCGGCCCGTCGCAGCCGGGATGATCCTGGCGGCCAGCTATGTCCTGATCCAGGCGCTCGACGGCGGCTGGTTCGCGCGCGGTCTGGCATTGCTCTCGACCGCGCTGCTGATGCTGACGCCGGTCAACCCGCTCTTGCTGATCGGAGCCGGGGCGGGCTGCTTCGTCGGCCTGCACATGCTGGCGCTGATCTAGAAGATCGGTCGACCCAGTGTCACACGCCGTTCCTGACGGCTCGGAACTGGGCGATGAAAGCCTGTGGTTCAGGCAGCGAAGCCATGCGCGCGACCTCGCGCTCCCTGGGCGGCTTCGCGGCAAGACCGCTCGCGCTGGTTGGGAAGAACTGGATCGCCGGCGTGCCCTCGATCCCGTAATGCTTCGCGAGCGCCTTCTCGCTCAGCTTGCTACCGCTGAAATCGGTAACCTCGCGGGCGCCGAGGATATTGAGATGCAGCACCGCGAAATTGTCGCGGATGTAGCTTTCGATCGCCGGGTCGGCGAGGTGGACCTCGTGCATGCGCCGGCAGGCCGGGCAATTGCGCAGCCCCCAGAGGATCGCGAAGCGCTTGCCACCCTGGCTCGCATTGGTCAGGTCCTCGGCGAGGTCGAGGAAGCTCTCCAGATACCAGTCTTCCTGGTAGAGCCCGTCCTCGCCGAGCTTTGCCTTGGCCAGGGCCGGTGCCGTCACCATGGCGACCAGCGAACTCGCCAGCAGGCTGCGTCGTGTGATCATGGCGTCGCCTCCGCACTGAGCTTCGACGGCTCTGGTATAAACATATGAATACGACTATGTTCGACCGATGATTGCAAGCGGGCGATATCGCGCAGGACTGGCGGCGGCGTTCACGTTGTCGGGATTGGTGTCGCTGCCGGTCTCGGCCGCCGAGCTCGTCATGTACACGCGCAGCAGCTGTCCGTTCTGCGTCCGCTTCGAGCGCGAGGTCGCGCCGGTCTACGCGAAGACGCCGGAAGGCAAGGCCGCGCCGCTGCGGCGAGTCGATCTGCCGGCCGGCGGGATGCGAGGCGGCGGCTTGCTGGAGCCTGTCATCGCGACGCCGACCTTCGTGCTGATGGACGGCGAGAAGGAAGTCGGCCGCATCACCGGCTATCTCAACGACGACATGTTCTGGGGTTTGCTCGGGCGGCTGGTTGCTGTCATTGAGATTCCCCAGGTTCAACGATCAGGCGTACAGACCCAATGACCGCGATCGTATCGAAAGCGCTGGAAACCGAACTGCGCGACGGCGCCGAGTTCTCGCCCGAGCTCGACCAGCTGATGCGCAAAGCTCGCAAGGCCAGTGACTTCCTCAAGGCCCTCTCGCACGAGAACCGTTTGCTGCTGCTCTGCCTGCTCGCCGAGCGGGAGCGGACGGTGACCGAGCTGGAGAACCTCCTCTCGCTGCGCCAGCCCATGGTTTCGCAGCAGCTGGCGCGGCTGCGTCTCGACCAGCTCGTCACCACCCGCCGCGACGGCAAGGCGATCTATTACAGCCTCGCCAGCGACGATGTCCGGCGCGTCATTGCCGTGATCTACGACATTTTCTGCAATCCGCCCGGACCCGAAGCCGGAAAATCGTGAGCGCCCGTCGCTCTCATCGGCGCCTGCCATGATCGAGCTGCCGGCCTGGGGCGCGGCACTGGCGGGTGTCGGCGTGGGCGCGGCCTGCGGCTTCACCGTCCGCCGGGCACGGCTCTGTTCCTTCGGCGCGGTCGAGGATGCCTGGATGGGCGGCGACACCCGCCGCCTCAGGATCTTCGGGCTTGCCCTCGCGATCGCGCTGATCGGCACGCAGGCCCTGATCGGGCTCCATCTGCTCGATTCCGCCAATTCCACCTATGTCCAGCCGGCGCTGCCCTGGCTGTCGATCATCGTCGGCAGCACGCTGTTCGGCCTTGGCATGGCGCTGGTCGGCACCTGTGGCTTCGGCTCGCTGATCCGGCTCGGCTCGGGCGATTTGCGCAGCCTGATCGTGATGATGGTCTTCGGCGCGGTCGCCTATGCGACGTTGCGCGGCATGTTCGCGCCGATCCGGATCGAGGTGCTGGAGAAGGTCTACTGGCCGCTACCCGGCGGCCTCAAGGGTGATCTCGCCGGCATCCTGACCTATCTCGGTGCCCCGGCTGCGCGCGTGCTGATCACCGTCGCCGGCGCCATTGTCCTGATCGCCATCGTCGCCATCGATCCGCGCCTGCGACGCTCGCCCCGGCTGCTGCTCGCCGGCGCGACGCTCGGCCTTGCAGTCGTTGCCGGCTGGTGGGTGACCGGCATCGCCATCGATGCCTTCGAGACCGTCCCGCGCGCGCAGAGCCTGACCTTCGTCTCGCCGGTCGGCCGGGCGCTCTATGCCGTGCTGAGCGCGCCCTCGGCCTTGCTCGAATTCGGCATCGGCACGCTCGCCGGCGTGACGCTCGGCTCCTTCCTGTCGGCGCTCTATGACCAGGAATTCCGCTGGGAAGCCTTCGACGACGACCGCGAGATGCGCCGTCATCTCCTTGGCGCCGTATTGATGGGCGGTGGCGGTGTGCTCGCCGGCGGCTGCACGATCGGGCAGGGCATCTCGGCAGGCTCGATGCTGGCCCTGTCCTGGCCGCTGGCGATCGCCGGGATGATGATCGGCGCGCGGGTCGGCATCGCCTTCCTGGTCGAAGGCTCGCTCAGGGGGCTGTGGCAGCGCGGCTGATCGCCTGCACCGGGGCGCAGTAGAGCGCGTGCAAGGTCTCCAGAACCGCCTTCGCCTTCTCGCTCGCCAGCGAGAAGAAGACCGCGACGCCGCGTCGCCGGGCGGTGATCAGCCCAAGCTTGCGCAATTGCGCCAGGTGTGAGGCGACGCCTGCCGGGCTCAGCCCGGTGACCCCCGCGAGCTCGGCGGCGCCTGCTTCACCCTCGACGAGACGGCAGAGGATGGCGAGCCGGCGCGGACTCGCCATGGCCGAGAGAAGCGCTGCAGCCTCCGCGATCGGCGGGCTTGCTGGCGCCTCGGCGCGAGGCTGCAATTCGATTGACATATCGTTTTTTCTATATATATGAGATATGGAATTTAATACTGCAGGAGTCGATGATGGTCAATCTCGGTTCCCTGCCCGGCGGAGCGACGCTGAGATGATCGAGACGACGTTCACACCCATCGCCTCGCTTGCCGGCGGCGCGCTGATCGGCCTAGCGGCCGTAATGCTGATGCTATTCCAGGGTCAGATCGCCGGCATCAGCGGCATCCTCTCGCGATTGCTGCCGCCGCAGGCGGACGGCGAGGCTGGCGGTCGGCTCGCCTTCGTCGCCGGTCTCGTGCTCGCGCCGCTCATCGTCTATGCTGCAGGATCGGCCTGGCCGGTTCCGCAGATCGCCGCGACGGTACCGGTTCTCGTCGTTGCCGGCCTGCTTATCGGTTTCGGTTCGATCTGGGGCAATGGCTGTACCTCCGGCCATGGCATCTGCGGCCTGTCACGCCTGTCGCTGCGCTCGCTGATCGCAGTCGCGACCTTCATGGCGAGCGCCATCGCGACTGTCTTCGTCACCCGGCACCTGCTGTGAGTCCGGCCATGTCGATCCTCGTGCAATTCGCCATTGGCCTGATCTTCGGCCTCGGACTGATCCTCGCCGGCATGGCGAACCCGGCCAAGGTGCTGAACTTCCTCGACCTCGCCGCCATCCCGGCCGGGCGCTGGGACGCCAGCCTGCTCTTCGTCATGGCCGGCGGTATCGCCGTCACCATGCTGGGTTACCGGCTCGCTTTCGCCCGAGGCCGCCCGCTGCTCGCGGAGCGCTTCGTCCTGCCGAGCGCCAGCCGGCCGGATGCGCGACTGGTCACCGGCGCAGTCCTGTTCGGGATCGGCTGGGGGCTCGCCGGCTTCTGCCCTGGCCCGGCACTGGTCGCGGCGCTGACTGGCGGCTTGCCGGCGCTGATCTTCCTCGCGGCGATGCTCGCCGGCATGGCGCTCGCCCGCCGGCTCGCCGCTGCCGGCGCCATTCGTCCGGCCGAGCCGAGGAGAACCTCATGACCGCTATCCCGCACCCGGTCGATCTGTCGAGCAAGCCAGAGATCACCGCCTTCTTCGACGCACAGACGAACACGGTCAGCTATGTCGTGAAGGACCCCGGCTCGAACGCCTGCGCCATCGTCGATTCGGTGATGGACATCGACTATGCCTCCGGCCGCATCACCTATGATTCCGCCGACAAGATCATCGCCTACGTCCGTGAACACGGCCTCGCGGTCGAATGGCTGATCGAAACCCATGTCCATGCCGACCACCTGTCCGGCGCGCCCTATATCCAGGGCAAGCTCGGCGGGAAAATCGGCATCGGCGAGCGCATCACCATCGTGCAGGAGACCTTCGGGAAGATCTTCAACGAGGGCACCGCGTTCCAGCGCGACGGCAGCCAGTTCGACCACCTCTTCGCCGATGGCGACACTTATTTGATCGGCGGGATGAAGGCCTTCGCGATGCATACGCCCGGCCATACCCCGGCCTGCATGACCCATGTGATCGGCGATGCCGCCTTGGTCGGCGATACGCTGTTCATGCCGGATGGCGGCTCGGCCCGGGCTGACTTCCCCGGCGGCGACGCGCGCACGCTCTACCGCTCGATCCAGCGTGTACTGGCGTTGCCGCCGCAGACGCGCCTGTTCATGTGCCACGACTACGGCCCGAACGGCCGCGAAATCCGCTGGGAGACGACGGTCGCCGAGCAGCATGAGCACAACATCCATGTCCGCGACGGCATCGGCGAGGACGCGTTCGTCGCGATGCGCGAGGCCCGCGACGCGACGCTCGCCATGCCCAGGCTGATCATCCCCTCTCTGCAGGTGAACATGAAGGCCGGCGAGCTGCCGCAACCGGATGAGAGCGGCAAGCGGTTCCTGAAGGTTCCGCTGAATTCACTATAAGCCGTTCGCTACGCCGCGACGAAGCGATAGGCCGTGCCCTGCCGCTCGACCCGCCCGATCGCGCCGGGCAGGTGGTAGCCGATGATCTGCGCCTTCTCCTGACTGAGCCGGTCGAGCAGCTTGCGCCGCGTCGCGACGGCGAGATCGGCGTCGTGGTCCGACGCCGGTCGCCAATCCGGGTGCGCGAACGAGATCAGCGGATGCGTCAGCGCATCGCCCAGCACCATCACCGGACCGCCAGCCGTCTTGAAGGCGAAGGAGGCATGGCCCGGCGTGTGCCCGGGCGTCGTCACCGCCTCGATCCCCGGCAGCCATTCGCGGCCGGGCTCGATCCGTTCGAGCCTGTCGCCGAGCTCCTTGGCGATGCGCTGCGCCCCCGCAGCGAAGGCATGGCGATCCTCCGGCAGGCGTTCATAGACCTTCGGGTCGCTCCAGAAGCCGATCTCGGGCGCGGCGACCAGCCAGCGCGCATTGGGAAAGAGCGGGCTGTCGAACTCGTCGAGCGCGCCCCAGAAATGATCGGGATGGAGATGGGTGAACAGCACATGCGTCACCGCATCGGGCTCGATCCCGGCCGTCTTCAGACTCTCGGCGAGCTTGCCCGAGCCCGCCAGGAAGTTCGCGCCCGAGCCGCAATCGAACAGGATGACGTCCTTGCCGCGCTTCAGGCAGGTGACGTTGAGGACCGAGCGCGTCGGCCCGGTCTGCTTGGCCTCGGCAGCGAGCTGCGCCTGGGGAATGTCGCGCGCCAGCATCGACAACGGCAGTTCGAAGCTGCCGTCACTGAGGACGGTCAGCGTCTCCTCGCCGGAGCCGAGCGTCGCCACGACCTGCGCCAGGACCGGTGAGGCCAGGGCGCAGGCGCCGGAGGTGACGAACAGGCGACGCGTCAGCATGGGCTGCTCCAGCAAGGCCTATTTGTTCACCGGCGATTCCGGATCGAACAGATAGGCCATCACGTCCTTGATCTGCTGCTCGTCCAGCACCTTGTTGACGCCGAAGCGCGGCATGTTCGAGCAGGGCACCACCGCCATCGAATTGTAGATCTTGGTGTAGGCGTCCTTGATCGTCTCCGGATCGTATTTGCGATCCTTGCCATAGGCGGCGAGGCTCGGGCCGAGCGTGCCGTAGCTGACCTCCTTCGGGTCGAGCTGGTGGCAGGCGAAGCAGTTGCCGCCGGCGACCGTGCCCGGCGGATCGGAGAACTGGCCGCCGCGGCCGTTATTGGCGACCTGGTAGCCCTTCTTCCAGTCGCCGAGGAATTTTCCGTCGGCTGGGTAGGTGACGCGGGCGCTCTCCCGCTTCAGCATCGCGTCGGATTCCGCCGAGGACGGGTTGTTGCGGGTCGTGTTGCAGACGGCGAGCGAATCGTCCGGCTTGATCCTCGCCTGCCATTCGGCCGAGGCCTTGCCGAAGGTCGACTTGATGTAAGCGTCGATCACGGCCTGGGCCGGGCGTTCCTCGGCGGTGGCGGACCCTGCGACGAGCAGCAGCGCCGCGACGGGAATGAGTGTCCTGATCATCACGTTTCCCCTCAGCGCTTGATCGACGGGACTTTGATCTCGCCGCCTTCGGCCTGCTTTTGCAGGAAGACGGTGAGCGCGGTCAGGGCTTCCGAGCCGTATTCCGGCACGGGCCAGCGCTGCTGGCGGTAGCAGTCCCAGAGCCGGTGCTGCATCGTCCTGAGCGCGCTCTGCGAGACGCGATAGGTCGGCCAGGAGCCCATGGTCTCCTGCGCGGTCTTGCCCTTGACCGAGAGGTTGGGCAGGCCCTGCAGACGGATGCGCTTGCCTTCCTCGGCATGGCAGGTGGCGCAGGAGAAGTCGTTGACGCCGCCGCGGGTGTAGAACAGCGCCTCGCCGACCGCCGCCATCTCCATCTCCTTGGGATGGGAGAGCTGTGGCTGGATCTTCATATCGCTCGACTTGTTGGCGATGAAGGCGACGAGGTCCTCCATGTCCGAGGCCCGGGCCGGACCCGAGAAACGCCGCAGCACGACATCCTTGGTGTCGAGCCCCTGCAGCTTGTCCATGCACCAGAGCAGGCGCTGCTCGGTATCCATCACCTTGTCGGCGTCGGCGAAATAGCGCGGCAGCTTGGCGAAGGCGCCGTCGAGCTTGCCCGCCCCCTCGCCGAGATCGCAGCCCTCCAGCGAGACGTTCTTCGTGCCGCGCTTCTCGGCCCAGAGCGCCTCGCCGCGATCCACCGCCAGGAAGCCCGGATTCGAGAACGGATCGGAGAGCATCTGGCGATAGCGCTCGATCTCCTTCTCGCTGTCGTCCTGCGGCGGCGACTGTGCGGTCAGCGGCCCGGCCGCGACTATCATGACAGCCGCCAACGCGGCCGCTCCGAGGATCGGAAGCTTCATCCCTCGCCCTTTCGTTTCCTCCGGGACCGCTTATCCTGCGATCTCGTCGCCGGCCCTCTCGGGGGCTTTACATTCACAAAAAACAATATCACGATACGTGCAAATGATTGGCGTCCTGCTGCGGCGCCGTCAAGAGTTAAAACGAGACGAATTCCAGGGAGGAGCCCCGCATGCAGATTCAACCGTCGACGCTGTCGCGCCGCGATGCGGTGAAGGCCGCGGCCTGGGCTCTCGCCGCCGCTGCGATCGCGCCGAAGCTCGCCTTTGCCGACGAGAAGGCCGTCGCCGCCGAGATCAAGAAGCTCTACGGCGACAAGCCGATGGCCTCCGGCAAGATCAAGCTCGATGTGCCCGAGATCGCCGAGAATGGCCTGGTCGTTCCGATCAATGTCGAGATCGAAAGCCCGATGACGGAGGCCGACTACGTCAAGGCCGTGCACGTCTTCGCCGAGGGCAACCCGCAGCCAGGCGTCGTCAGCTACCAGTTCACGCCGGCTTGCGGAAAGGCCTCGGCCGCGACGCGCATGCGCCTCGCCCAGACGCAGGACATCATCTGCGTCGCCGAGATGTCGAACGGCACGCTGCACACGGCCAAGGCCAACATCAAGGTCACGATCGGCGGCTGCGGCGGCTGACGCCCCGCATCGTCATCGACAGAACAAGGCGAGGAAACACCCATGACCACCAAGCCCACGCCCCGCGTGCGTGTTCCGGCCAAGGCCGCCGCCGGCGAGATGATCGAGATCAAGACGCTGATCTCGCACGAGATGGAATCCGGCCAGCGCAAGGACGCCGAGGGCAAGACCATCCCGCGCCAGATCATCAACAAGTTCTCGGCGAGCTTCAACGGCAAGCCGGTCTTCTCGGCCGACTGGTTTCCGGCGATCTCGGCCAATCCCTACCAGTCCTTCTTCTTCAAGGCGACGGAATCGGGTGAGTTCACCTTCACCTGGAAGGATGACAATGGCTCCGAATACACCGCCAAGAACAAGCTGACGGTCGGCTGACGCCAACCGTCATTGCGAGCGCAAGCGAAGCAATCCTGTCTCGTAGAGCTCTGTCGCTCCTGGATTGCTTCGTCGCTTCGCTCCTCGCAATGACGACCAAAGCTCCACTTGAAGAGCCCCTGGATCGCGATGTGCGCGCATCCAAAGGATGAGTCATGATCTCAAGACGAGACTTCCTGCAGGCGACGGCGGTCGCCGCGGCTATGACTGCCGGCTCCGGCCTCGGCCCGCTCGGGCGCGCCGCCGCCCAGCAGAAGCTGTCGCAGGCCGACATCCTGCGCTTCGAGCCGCAGGGCCAGGTCACCATCCTGCATGTGGCCGATATCCACGCCCAGCTGATGCCGCTGCAGTTCCGCGAGCCGGCGGTCAATCTCGGCGTCGGCGAGGTCAAGGGCCTGCCGCCGCATCTGACCGACGCCGCGTTCCGCGAGCATTTCAAGATCGCGGCCGGCTCGGCCGACGCCTTCGCACTGACTTCGGACGATTTCGTCGCACTGGCCCGCAATTATGGCCGGATGGGCGGGCTCGACCGGATCGCGACTTTGGTCAAGGCTGTTCGGGCCGAGCGCGGCGACGACAAGGTCCTGCTGCTCGATGGCGGCGACACCTGGCAGGGCAGCTGGAGCTCGCTCCAGACCAAGGGCCAGGACATGGTCGACGTGATGTCGGCGCTGAAGCTCGACGCGATGACCTCGCATTGGGAGTTCACGCTCGGTGCCGAGCGGGTCAAGCAGATCGTCGAGGCCGCGCCCTTCGCCTTCCTTGCCCAGAACATCCGCGAAAAGGAATGGAACGAGCCGGTCTTCCCGCCGCGCAAGGTCTTCGAGAAGGGCGGCGTCAAGGTCGCGGTGATCGGCCAGGCGCTGCCGCGCACCGCCGTCGCCAATCCGCGCTGGATGTTCCCGGACTGGGAATTCGGCATCCGCGAGGAGGAAATCCAGAAGCAGGTCGAGGAGGCCCGTGCCGAAGGCGCCGCGATCGTCGTGCTGCTCTCGCATGACGGCTTCGACGTCGACCGCAAGCTGGCGAGTAGGGTCAAGGGCATCGACGTCATCCTGACCGCCCATACCCATGATGCCATGCCCGGGCTGATCCGGGTAGGGCAGACCGCCCTCGTCGCTTCCGGCTCGCATGGCAAGTTCGTCTCGCGCCTCGACGTTGCGGTGAAGGACGGCAAGGTCGCCGATATCCGCTTCAAGCTGATGCCGGTCTTCGCCGATGCGATCGCGCCCGATGCGGAGATGGCGGCGCTCGTCACCAAGCTGCGCGCGCCCTTTGCCGCCGACCTAGCCAAGGAGATCGGCCGAACGGAGTCGCTGCTCTACCGGCGCGGCAATTTCAACGGCACCTTCGACGACCTGATCTGCGACGCCATGCTCTCGCAGCGCGACGCCGAGATCGCGCTCTCGCCGGGCTTCCGCTGGGGCGGATCGCTGCTGCCGGGCGAGCCGATCACCTGGGAGGCGATCAGCAACGCGACCGCGATCACTTATCCGAACTGCTACCGGATGGAGATGACCGGCGCGCAGCTCAAGGAGATTCTCGAGGACGTCGCCGACAACATCTTCCACCCCGACCCCTATTTCCAGGGCGGCGGCGACATGGTCCGCATCGGCGGCATGGGCTACGCCATCGATGTCGGCAAGCCGATGGGCAGCCGCATCTCCGGCCTCACCCATCTCAAATCCGGCAAGCCGATCGACGCCTCCCGCAAATACGTCGTCGCCGGCTGGGCCAGCGTCAACGAGGGAACGCAGGGACCGCCGATCTGGGATGTGGTGCGCAACCATGTCGCCGCGACCAAGACCATCACCATCAAGCCGAACGATGCCGTGAAGGTGAGCGGGGCATGAGTGCCTCCGCCATCACGCTCGTCAAAGAGCAAGGAGACGAGGCATGACCTCTCCCGCAAAACCCGATGCGCTCAGCCGTCGCCGTTTCCTCGGCGGGGCGGCGGTCGCAGGAGCCGGCCTCGCCGGCACCGGGCTCGCCCGCGCCGAAGCCGGCAAGCCCGATCCGCTGATCACCGAAGTCCAGGACTGGAGCCGCTATCTCGGCGAAGGCGTCGACAAGCGGCCCTATGGCACGCCGTCGCGCTTCGAGAAGAACGTGATCCGCCGCGATGTCTCCTGGCTGACTGCGTCGCCCGAATCCTCGGTCAATTTCACGCCGCTGCACGAGCTCGACGGGATCATCACCCCGTCCGGCCTGTGCTTCGAGCGCCATCATGGCGGCATCGCCGACATCGACCCAGCCAATCACCGTTTGATGATCCATGGCCTCGTCGACAAGCCGCTGGTCTTCACCATGGAAGATATCAAGCGGATGCCGCGGCAGAACCGCATCCACTTCCTCGAATGCGCCGCCAATTCCGGCATGGAATGGCGCGGCGCGCAGCTCAATGGCTGCCAGTTCACCCACGGCATGGTCCACAACGTCATGTACACCGGCGTGCCGCTGAAGGCGCTGCTGGCGGAGGCGGGGGTGAAGACCAACGCAAAGTGGCTGATGCTGGAGGGCGCCGATTCCTCCGGCATGAACCGCTCGCTGCCGATCGAGAAGGCGCTCGACGACACACTGATCGCCTTCGCCATGAACGGCGAGGCGCTGCGGCCCGAGCAGGGCTATCCGCTGCGCGCCGTCATCCCGGGCTGGGAGGGCAATCTCTGGGTCAAATGGCTCCGGCGCATCGAGGTCGGCGACCAGCCCTGGCAGGCCCGCGAGGAGACCTCGAAATACACCGACCTCCTGGCCGATGGCCGCTCGCGCCGCTTCACCTTCTTCATGGACGCCAAATCGGTGGTGACCAATCCGTCGCCGCAGGCGCCGTTGAAGCAGAAGGGCCGCAACGTCCTTTCCGGCCTCGCCTGGTCGGGCCGCGGCACGATCAGCAGAGTCGACGTCACGCTCGATGGCGGCAAGAACTGGCAGCATGCCCGGATCGACGGGCCGGTGCTCGATAAGTCGCTGACCCGCTTCTATGTCGATTTCGACTGGACCGGGCAGGACCTGCTGATCCAGTCGCGCGCCATGGATTCGACCGGCTATCTCCAGCCGACCAAGGAGGAGTTGCGCAAGATCCGCGGCACCAACTCGATCTACCACAACAACGGCATCCAGACCTGGCATGTGAAGGCGAACGGGGAGACCGAGAATGTCGAGATCGGTTAATCCCGTCCTGCTCGCGGGCCTCGCAGCGGTTGCCGTGCTCGCCGCCGCGCCGCTGATCGCGCAAACCAAGCCGGCAGCCAAGCAGGCTCAAACGCATCCGCCCGCCAAGGCTGCCCAGGCTCCAGCGCCGGCCGCAAAGCTCGGCCTCGGTCGCGAGGCGCTGCCCGAGGAGATCAAAGCCTGGGACATCGCGGTGCGGCCCGACGGCAAGGGCCTGCCGCCCGGCAAGGGCACGGTCAAGCAGGGCGACGAGATCTTCCAGGCGCAATGCGCCAGCTGCCATGGCGAGTTCGGCCAGGGCAATGGCCGCTGGCCGGTGCTGGCCGGCGGCATGGGCTCGCTGAAATCCGACCGGCCTGAGAAGACGATCGGCTCGTTCTGGCCCGATCTCTCGACGGTGTTCGACTATGTCCGCCGCGCCATGCCCTATGGCAACGCCCAGTCGCTGTCGCCGGACGAGCTTTACGCCGTCACCGCCTATTTGCTCTACCTGAACGACATCGTGAAGGACGAGGACTTCGAACTGTCCGATAAGAACTTTACCAGTGTGAAGCTGCCAAACGCGGCCACCTTCTACGATGACGACCGCGAGACCACGGAGAAGGCCTTCTGGGGCAAGGAACCCTGCATGACCAACTGCAAGCCGGAGGTGAAGATCACCGGACGGGCGGTGATCCTCGACGTGACGCCGGATTCCAAGACGGCTCCGAAGGTCGACTGATGCGAGGAGCCGGCGCCGTTCGTCTCTCGGTGGTCGGCTTCGTCCTGGCCTGCGCACCGGCGAACGCCGCCGGAGACAAGGCGCTGGGGGAATATCTCTCCGCCGAATGCACGAGCTGCCACCAGAGCAGCGGCAAGCAGGTCGGCGGCATTCCGGCGATCGTCGGCCATCCGGCCGGGCAGTTCGTCGCGCTGATGAACGCCTATCGTGGGCGTCAGCGCGACAATCAGGTGATGCAGGCGGTCGCCGCCCGGCTCTCCAGCGAGGAGATCGCGGCGCTGGCGGCCTATTACGAGAGTCTGAAGCCCAATCCTTAGCCGGGCATATGGCCTGAACAGCGGAGGGGAATGATGTCGGAGGATACCCAGCAGGCCTCGCGCCGGGCGCTGATGCTGGCGGCAGCCAGCGGTGTGGTCGCAGCCGCGACACCGGCCCTTGCCGCGCCGCGGCAGACGGCGCTCGCCGACCTCAAGAAGGAGGCCGACGTCGCCTGCCTCTATCATTGCGATTTCGGCGATCCCCAGCGCTTCACCCAGATGCTGCAGAACATCGCCAATCATTATTCCGCCTATGGCGCCGACCCGTTCGCGCTGCAGCTCGCCATCGTCGCGCACGGTCCGGGCGTGGAGTTCTTCCTGGAGAACCTCGACGGCACGAGCTGGAGCGAGGAGGCCGCCACGGTTCCGAAGGTCTTCGAGCGCTTCGAGGATGTCGCCAGGAACGGGCTCAAGGTCCATCTCTGCGAGATCACCTTTTCCCGGCTGAAGATCGACAAGAGCAAGGCGCGCAAGGCCGAGTTCGTCGGCTTCGTGCCATTCGGCGTCGCCGCCGTCGCGGCGATGCAGAGCAAGGGCTTCGCTTATCTGAAGGTCGGATAGGACCCGTCAGAGGTCCGCCGCAAATGATGGGAAAGGGAGAGGGAACCATGTCGACCAGCCGCCGCACATTTCTGTCAGGCCTTGCCGCAGCCGGCAGCTTCGCCATCGCCTCGCCCGCCGTGCTCGGCCAGGCCAAGCCGCGCGTCGTGGTGATCGGCGGCGGGGCCGGTGGCGCGACCGCGGCGAGATACATCGCCAAGGATTCGAACGGCGCTATCGCCGTGACATTGGTCGAGGAGAACGAGGTCTACCACACCTGCTTCCACTCCAACCTCTTCATTGGCGGCTTCAAGAGCTACGATGAGATCAGCCATCGCTACGATGCGCTGGCGAAGAACCACGGCATCACGCTGGCCCGCGCCCGCGCCACGCAGATCGACCGCGACAAGAAGGAGGTCGTGCTCTCGACCGGCGATCGCCTGCCCTATGACCGGCTCGTGGTCTCGCCCGGCATCGACCTGAAATACGATTCCGTCCCCGGCTGGTCGAAGGAGGTCGAGGAAGCCATGCCGCATGGCTGGAAGCCCGGCCGGCAGACGCAACTGATCAGACAGAAGCTCGACGCGGTGCCAAATGGCGGCACGATCCTGATGATCGCCCCGCCCAATCCCTATCGCTGCCCGCCCGGCCCCTATGAGCGCGCCTCGATGTTCGCCCATGTGCTCAAGGCGAGCGGCAAGCGCGACTGCAAGATCATCATCCTCGATCCGAAGGACAGCTTCTCGAAGCAGGGCGTCTTCCAGGAGGGCTGGGAGAAGCATTATGGCGCGATGATCGAGTGGCTCGGCCCGAAGGTGCATGACGGCATCAAGTCGGTCGATCCGAAGAGCAACACCGTCGTCACCGGTTTCGAGACCTACAAGGACTGCGCCTTCGTCAATGTCATCCCGGCACAGATGGCGGGCGAGATCGCGCGCTCGGCGGGCTTAGCCCCGGCCGGCGGCTACTGCACGATCGACCCCGCCTCGATGAAATCGGCCGTCGACCCCAACATCTTCGTGCTCGGCGATGCCTGCATCGCCGGCGACATGCCCAAATCCGCCTTTGCCGCCAACAGCCAGGCCAAGGTCGCGGCGATGGTGATCCGCGGCGAGCTCGCCGGCGGCCGCACCTTCCCGGCGCGCTACATCAACACCTGCTGGTCGCTGATCGAGACCGACGACACCATCAAGGTCGGCGGCCGCTATGAGCCGAAGGACGGCAAGATCGCTGCAGCTGAGACCTTCGTCTCGCAGCCGCGGGAGAGCGCCGAGCTGCGCAAGGAAAATCAGGCCGAGAACGTCGGCTGGTACGCCGCGATCACCGCCGACATGTTCAGTTGAAAGCCGATCACCGCGCCGCCGCCTCGCGCAGCGGCGCCAATTCATCCCGCATCTGCAAGGTCTGACCGCATGAAACTGCCTATCGTCGCCGCTACCCTTATTGCCGCCTCCGTCACGACCAGCGCCCAGGCGCAGGATGTCTCAGCCGGCGAACGCTCCTGGAACAAATGCCGCGCCTGCCACCAGGTCGGCGAAGGCGCCAAGAATCTGGTCGGCCCGCAGCTCAACGGCCTGTTCGGCCGGCACACCGGCGAGGTCGAGGGCTACAGCTATTCGACCGCCAACAAGAATGCCAACATCACCTGGGACGAGGCGGTCTTCGCCGAGTACATCAAGGACCCGAAGGCCAAGATTCCCGGCACCAAGATGGTCTTCGCCGGCATCAAGAACGAGAAGGAAATCGCGGACCTCACCGCCTTCCTCAAGCAGTTCGGCAAGGACGGCAAGAAGATGTGAGCCGGCTCCAGCGGCCCGATAGGGCTGCTGCTTACGGGCTGCGCCGAGTTCACGGCTGCGGCTTCCCTGGGATTGATCCAGATCAAAGCAGTCCGGCGCCGCCTCTTCTGGCGGCTCTGGGGCATGGTGGTCGCCTTCTGGCGGATCATCAGCCGGCCGAGCGCCTATCTGCCGCTCGGTTTCCTGACGCTGGTCGGCTTCGTCTGCGGCGTGATCTTCTGGGGCGGCTTCAACACCGCGCTGGAGATCACCAACACCGAGAAGTTCTGCACCTCCTGTCACGAGATGCGCGACAACGTCTATCAGGAGCTGCAGTCGACGGTGCATTTCTCCAACCGCTCCGGCGTGCGCGCGACCTGCCCGGACTGCCATGTGCCGCACAACTGGACCGACAAGATCGCCCGCAAGATGCAGGCCTCGAAGGAGGTCTGGGGCAAGATCTTCGGGACGATCTCGACGCGCGAGAAGTTCCTGGATATGCGGCTCGAGCTCGCCAAGCACGAATGGTCGCGGCTCAAGGCGAACGACTCGCTCGAATGCCGCAACTGCCACTCATCCGTGGCGATGGATTTCACCAAGCAGACGCGCCGGGCGGCCGATATCCATGGCCGCTTCCTGACCACGGGCGAGAAAACCTGCATCGACTGCCACAAGGGCATCGCCCATCTCCTGCCGAACATGACGGGCATCGAGCCGGGTTGGAAGGAGGCGCCCGAGCTGCAGGGCAAGGGCGCCTCCTGGCACGGGCCCGAGCGGGCCGTCAGCGCCTATCTTGCCGAGATCGAGAAGCGCTGAAGGTCGTATTTGCCGAACAGGGCAGGATTGCTCCGGACGGCCCATCCCGCCGGCCATAGCGCTGGCGGAAGAAGCCACGACACACGACTGAGAGCGCCGGTCCGCTGATCTCAACTAGTGGTTTAGCTGTATACAAAACGTTTGCGCAAACGTTTTGGACTGCTATCGTTCCTGCAATGGCGGTCTTCAGGCGGCCTCGGGGAGGGTGAGTTGGCGCGAGATCGCCGGGCAGTTTGCGTTGCGCATCGCGTCGTTGCGGCGACAGCCGTGTCGCTTTGCCACCCGCTCTTTCCGAGCAGAAGGTGCGGCCGATGGTGACGATCAAAGACGTCGCCCGCGCGGCCGGGGTCTCGGTGACCACGGTGTCCCATGCGGTCAACCGCACGCGCCATGTGAATCCGGACACGATCGAGAAGGTCCAGGCGACGATCGAGCAGCTCGGCTACCAGCCGAGCGGCGTGGCGCGGGCGCTGCAGAGCAACCGCACCCATACCGTCGGCATGATCGTCACCAGCTCGACGAACCCGTTCTTCGCCGAGGTGATCCGCGGCGTCGAGACCGGCTGCTTCGATCGTGGCTACAGCCTGATGCTGTGCAATTCCGGCGACGTCGCGCAGAAGCTCACCGCCTACTTGCGCACGCTGATGATGAAGCGGATCGATGCGCTGCTGGTGATGACCAGCAATGCCAGCTCTGATTTCTTCCGCAGCCTCGAGCAGATCACCACGGTTCCGATCATCGCCCTCGACACGACGATCCCGCGCGTCGACTGCCTGATCAACGACGATTCCCTGCTGGGCGGGCGGCTCGCCGGGGCGCATCTGGCGGGCAAGGGCTTTGCCCGCATCGGCTGCATCACCGGCCCGGCCGGCCATCCACGCAGCACCGAACGCCTCGCCGGATTCACCGCCGCGCTGGCGGAGGCGGGGGGGCCGCTCGACCTGGCCCTGATGATCGAGTCCGATCTCACCGTCGGCGGCGGCCATGCGGCGATGGCCGCGCTGCTCGACCGCTGCGGTGCGACGCGGCCCGATGCGATCTTCTGCTTCAACGACCTCGTCGCCATCGGCGCGATGTGCGCCGCGCAGCAGCGCGGCCTGCGCGTGCCGGAGGACCTCGCGGTGATCGGCTATGACGACATCGACATTGCCGCCTTCACCTCGCCGCCGCTGACCACCATCCGCCAGCCAGCCTACGACATCGGCGTCAAGGCGGCCGAATTGCTGGTCGGCCTGCTCGACCACGGCCGGCCGCTGCCGCGCACGCTGGCGCTCGAGCCGGTGCTGGTCGAGCGCCTGTCCGTGACATCCGCGACGAACTCTGGAAGGTCCGCATGACCCGCTACATCATCGATTGCGATCCCGGGCATGACGATGCGATGGCGATCCTCTACGCCGCCAAACATCTCGATGTCGTCGGGCTGACGACCGTCGCCGGCAATTCCTCGCTGGAGAACTCCACCCGCAACGCCCTGGCGATCTGCACGCTGGCGGGCCTGAACCTGCCGGTCGTGCCCGGCCTCGACCGCGCCTTGATCGAGCCGCCGCTCGACGGCGCCTATGTCCATGGCGCAACCGGGATCGACGGAGCCGAACTGCCGGCACCCAGCTATGACCCGCTGAACCGGCACGCCGTCGACTTCATCATCGAGACGGCCAAGGCTGCGCCGGGCGAGCTCAGCCTGATCGCGATCGGCCCGCTGAGCAATGTCGCGCTGGCGCTGCGGCTGGAGCCGCGGCTCGCCGGCTGGCTTAAGTCGATCGCGATCATGGGCGGCTCGACCACCAGCGGCAATCGCACGCCCTATGCCGAGTTCAACATCGTCTGCGATCCCGAGGCCGCGGCGATCGTCTTCGATGCCGGCGTGCCGCTCAGCATGGTCGGGCTCAACGTCACGCGCCAGGCGGGGATCGCCGAGCGCCATATCGCCAGGCTGCGCCAGGACGGCGGGCGGGTTTCCTCGGTGATGGCCGATCTGCTCGCCTTCTATCTCGCCAAGATGCAGGAGCGCTACGGCACGCCGACCGCGGCGATGCACGACCCCTGTGCCGTCATCCCGCTGGTGAAACCGGGGCTGATCACCTTCCAGCCACTGCCGGTGCATATCGAGCTCGGCGAGGGCCCGCTGCGCGGCATGACCGCCTGCGATTCCAGGCCGATGCGCCGCGACCACGACCAGCCCGGCGCCAGCCGACCGGCGAATTGCGACGTCGCCGTCGCCGTGGATGGCGAGGCCTGCGTCGACGCCGTCATCGACACCATCCTCGGATATGACCGGCCATGATCCCGCTGCTCATCGACTGCGATCCCGGCCATGACGATTCCATGGCCATCCTTTACGCGGCGAAGCATTTCGAGCTGCGCGGCCTGACCACGGTGTTCGGCAACTCGATCGTCGAGAACACCACGCGCAATGCGCTGAAGATCTGCGAACTCGCCGAGCTCGACATCCCCGTCGCTGGCGGCATGGGCGCTCCCCTCGTCGGCAGCTTCGCGCCCTCGATGATCCATGGTGCCAGCGGCCTCGACGGCGCCGACCTCCCTGAGCCGAAGCGCCGGCCGGTCGACATGCATGCAGTGGCGATGATCATCGAGCAGGCGAAGAAGGCTGAAGGCGAACTCGTGCTCGCCGCCATCGGCCCGCTGACCAATGTCGCGGTGGCGCTGCGCACCGAGCCGCGGCTGGCGCGCTGGCTGAAATGCATCACGATCATGGGCGGCAGCCTCGATATCGGCAACGCATCGCCTTACGCCGAGGCGAACATCCTGAAGGATCCGGAAGCGGCGGCGGCCGTCTTTTCCAGCGACGCTGAGATCTATCTCGCCGGCCTCAACTTCACTCGCCAGGCGATTCTCGAGCGCAGCCATGCCGATATGCTGCGGCAGGTTAGTGGAGCCGTCCCCGAGACCGTCGCCGGCATGCTCGACTTCTATCTGAGCCGCAACGAGGCCCGCTACGGCAAGCCGATCTCGCCGATGCACGATCCCAGCGCCTTCGTGCCCTTCGTGCGGCCGGACCTGGTCGAGCACAAGCCCTTCCATATCCAGGTCGAGCTGGCGAGCCCGCTGCTGCGCGGCATGACCGTGGCCGACCAGCGCAATGTCACGCGCCGCCCGGACGAGCCGGAGCCGCCGCGCGCCAACGTCAAGGCCGGCATCCGCATGGATGGCCCGGCCGCGACCCGGCATGTGATCGAGACGATCGCGAGCTATGGGCGCGGCTGAGCGCTCCCCGTTTCGACTGGCCTGCCACCGATACCGGACAAGAACGAACAGGAGGATTGGATGACGACGCGCCGCACCGTTCTGAAGGGCATGACCGCCACCGGCGGCCTGCTCGCCGCGCCGCAACTGCTGCGCGCCCAGGCCAAGACCGAGCTCAACGTGATCTGGGTCGGCTGGCCGGAAGGCCACATCACGCCGATGGCCGAGATGTTCATGAAGAACAATCCGACGATCAATCTGAAGCTGGAGCGCATCCCGTTCAACGAGCTGTTCCCGGCGCTGGAAGTGCGCCTGCAGGCGCGCACGCCCTTGCCCGACATCTTCTTCGCCGACGGGCCGCTGACCGCATCCTATTCGATCCGCAAGCATCTCGCCGAGCTCGACGGCATCCTCGGCAACGACCTCAGTCGCTACACCAAGGCGGCGCTGGCGCAGGGCACCTACAAGGGCAAGCTGATGACGCTGCCCTATATCAGCAGCGGCATGGTGCTGTTCCTCAACCGCAAGCACTTCGCCGATGCCGGCGTCGCCCTGCCGGAGCCCGACGTCGCCAAGCGCTGGACCTGGGAGCAGACGCTCGAAGCCGCCAAGAAGCTGACCGACCCGGCCAAGAACCAGTGGGGCCTCGTCTTCGAGATGGCCGACCGGCCTTATCAGGCGCTGACCTTGCCGCAGTCCAAGGGAGCGCAGGTGCTGAGCGAGGACGGCCTGACCGCGACCGGCTATGTCGATTCCAAGCCCTTCATCGACGCGATGCAGTTCTACGCCGACCTGTTCAACAAGCATAAGGTGACGCCGACCGGTGTGTTCGACACCAATCTCGCGCTGGAAATGTTCGCGACCGGCCGGGCCGCGATGTATCTCGCGACGACGCCGAGCCTTGCCTCGATCTCGGCGCGCAAGGACCTTGACTGGACGGTGGCGCCGCAGCCCTATTTCGAGGGCGGCAAGGCGGTGACGCCGACCGGCAGCTGGCATATCGGCCTCAATCCGCGGACCAAGCAGCGCGCCGCGGCCGAGACCTTCATCAAGGCCTTCGCCCAGCCTGAATATGTCGAAGCGCAGGCGCGCCTGCGGCCGAACCCGCCGGTGCTGAAATCGGTCTGGGATTCGATGGGCGCCGAGCTCGACACGCCCGGCTGGCGCATCGTCCGCTCCGAGATGGAGAACACTGCCATGCCGCGGCCGGCGACGCCGGGCTGGCTCGAATACGAGGACATCCTGCGCGGCGCCTTCCGCGAGATCCAGGGCGGCGCCAATGTCGAGCAGCGGCTGAAGAAGGCGGCCCGCGACATCGACCGCGAATTCGCCAAATATCGCGGCTGATCGGAGATGACAGCCTTGACCGACCGGGCCGCGGCCCCAGTCGCTGCCTCGGAGGCGCCGCGTCTCGCGCGGCGCCGCTCCGCCGATCCGATGCAGCCGCGCACGCTGGTGCTGCTCGCCTTCCTGCTGCCTGCGCTGGCCTTCCTCGTCCTGTTCCGGCTGACGCCGATCGTGATCGCCATCGGCGGCAGCCTGTTCACCCAGAACCTCGCGGGAGAGACCTCCTTCGGCGGCCTGACGAATTTCGCGCAGCTCTTCGGCGACGAGCGCTTCTGGAATTCGCTGAAGGTCACGCTGATCTTCAACATCATCATCAACCCGCTGCAGATCGCCATTGCCTTCGGCTACGCGCTGCTGGTGATGGTGCCGGGCAGGGGCATCACCTTCTTCCGCGCCGCCTTCTTCCTGCCGATGACGCTCTCCACCGGCCTCACCGCGGTGCTGTGGAACATCATGCTGGATTCCAATCTCGGGCCGGTGAACGCCATCCTCGAAGGCATCGGCATCGGCCGCCAGCCCTTCTTCCTGTCCGAGCATCAGGCGCTGGGCACGATGATCGCCATCGCAACCTGGAAAGGCTGCGGCTACTGGATGATCTTCCTGCTCGCCGGGCTCTACCGCATTCCGGGCGAGCTCTACGAGGCCGCGCGCATCGACGGCGCCAGCCGCTGGCACCAGCTCGTCCACATCACCCTGCCGCAGATGCGTCGGCCGCTCGCCTTTGTCTTCGTGGCGGATACCGCAATCAACTTCCTGTTCTTCGCGCCGGTCTACATCATCACCAAGGGCGGGCCGAACGGCGCGACCGACCTTTTGATGTTCCGCGCCTATGAGAACGCCTTCACCTTCATCAACTGGGGGCGCTCGCTGGCGCTGTCGACGATCATCCTCGTCATCATCGGCGTGATCGCCGCGATCGAGCTCAGGCTGTTCCGCGACAAGGAAGGAGCCGAAGCATGAGCGTCGATCGCCGCTCCACCGTGCTGGCTTTCGGCGCCGCACGCTACGTCACGATGTCGCTGATCGCGCTCGTGCTGCTGCTGCCGCTGGTCTGGCTGGTGGTCTCCTCGCTGCGGCCGCCGGCCGACATCTTCGCCCAGGGCAGCCGCCTCGGCTGGGGCATGCTGATCCCCGACCGGTTGACACTGGAGAACTACACTTCGCTGATCGGCACCGGCTTCCCGCGCGCCGTCGGCAACTCGCTCTTCGTCGCTCTGACGACAATGGTGGTCGGCGTCATCATCAATGCCGCTGCCGGTTTTGCCTTCGCGGTGTTCGACTTCCGCTTCAAGAACGTGATCTTCGCCTTCGTGCTGGCGGCGGCGATGATGCCGTTCGAGGCGATCGTCATCCCGCTCTATATCCTCGTGCAGAGCCTGGGGCTGATCGACACCTATGCCGCGCTGATCCTGCCCGACCTCGCCAACGGCTTCGTCATCTTCATGTTCCGCCAGTTCTTCGCCGGCCTGCCGCGCGAGCTCTACGAGGCGGCGCGGGTCGACGGCGCCTCATGGGGCCATATCTGGCTGAAGATCGCGCTGCCGATCTCCTGGCCGGTGGTGCTGACCGGCGGCATCATGCTGTTCATGCACCAGTTCGAGGCGTTCTTCTGGCCACTGGTGGCGGCGCCCTCGCCGGAGCACACGCTGGTGCAGGTGGCGATTGCCCGCAATATCAGCCTGGAGGGCACGGAATGGGGGCGGCTGTTCTCCTCGACCACGCTCGCAGGCTTGGTCGCGCTGGTGCCGTTCCTGCTCTTCCAGAAGTTCTACATCCGCAACTTTGTCACGAGCGGCCTGAAATAGCGCCCCAGCCCGATGACGAGGGCACGACATCAGCATCGCAACATAGGCGCGAGTCCGGCAGCCGCCGGCTCGCGTTTCGTGCGTTCCTGCTCCCGGATGAGGCGAAAGCCGAGGGGACGCTAAATCTTTTATCACGTCGGCTACTGACATCGGCGGCGCGCTGGTTATTCTGATGCCGCTTTCAACCGGCTCACCGGTGGTTGCCTGGGCGAGGGGCCCGCGCAACCGCTGTGATCAAATCGCTAAGATGGACCCTGGCATGAAGGACCTGGCATGACGTCTCCGATCCTCTCGGTCTCGAATCTGACGACCTCGTTCCGGGTCGAAGGGCTCTGGAAGCCGGTCGTGCGCAACATTTCCTTCGACATCAAGCCTCAGGAGACATTGGCGGTCGTCGGTGAATCCGGCTCCGGCAAGAGCGTGACCGCGCTGTCGATCATGCGCCTGACCCCGCCCAGCTCGAGCAAGATCGAAGGCTCGATCAAGCTCAACGGCAAGGAGCTCCTGACCCTGCCGGATGCGCAGATGCGCGAGATTCGCGGCAACGAGATCGCGATGATCTTCCAGGAGCCGATGACCTCGCTCAATCCGGTGCTGACCATCGGCTTCCAGATCGCCGAGGCGCTGATCCTGCATCGCGGCCTGTCGCGCTCCCAAGCCGAGGCCGAGACGATCCGCCTGCTGGAGAAGGTCAAGATCCCTTCGGCGAAGTCGCGCTTCCACGAATATCCGCACCGCTTCTCCGGCGGCATGCGCCAGCGCGTGATGATCGCGATGGCGCTGGCCTGCAAGCCGAAGCTCCTGATCGCCGACGAGCCGACGACCGCGCTCGACGTGACGATCCAGGCGCAGATCCTCGAGCTGATCAAGCAGCTGCAGCATGAGGAGGGCATGTCCGTCCTCTTCATCACGCACGACATGGGCGTGGTCGCCGAGATCGCCGACCGTACCGTCGTGATGTACAATGGCGACGAGATCGAGACCGGCCCGACCGAGGACATCTTCGCCAGCCCGCAGAAGCCCTATACCAAGTCGCTGCTCTCGGCCGTGCCGCGACTTGGCTCGATGGAAGGGCGCAGGCGGCCGATGCGCTTCCCGGTGGTCGATCGTCTGACGGGCCAGTCGGACGTTCCGACCGAAGTTCCCGATACCGTGCAGGCCGCCGAGCGTCCGGTGCTCGAGGTCGCGGGGCTGACGACCCGCTTCGAGATTCGCTCGGGCCTGCTCTCCTCGGTCAAGGGCCGGGTTCACGCGGTCGAGAACGTCTCCTTCAGCCTGAAGGCGGGCGAGACATTGGCGCTGGTCGGCGAATCCGGCTGCGGCAAGTCGACGACGGGCCGCTCGGTGCTGCGCCTGGTCGAGCCGCTCTCGGGCTCGGTGCTGCTCGACGGCGTCGACGTGCTGAAGCTCAACCAGGGCGAATTGCGCGAGCAGCGCAAGCGCATGCAGATGATCTTCCAGGATCCGTTCGCGTCGCTGAACCCGCGCATGAATGTCGGGGCCGCGATCGCCGAGCCGCTGCTGATCAACAACCTCGCCAATCGCTCAGAGGCGCGCGACAAGGTCGCTGATCTCCTGCAGCGCGTCGGCCTGCTGCCTGAGATGGCGAGCCGCTTCCCGCACGAGTTCTCCGGCGGTCAGCGCCAGCGCATCTGCATCGCCCGCGCGCTTGCGGTCGAGCCGCGGCTGATCGTGGCGGACGAGGCCGTCTCGGCGCTCGATGTCTCGGTCAAGGCGCAGGTGGTCAACCTGATGCTCGACCTGCAGGCCCGCATGGGCCTCGGCTATCTCTTCATCTCGCACGATATGGCGGTGGTCGAGCGCGTCAGCCACCGCGTCGCGGTGATGTATCTCGGCGAGATCGTCGAGATTGGGCCGCGCGAGGCGATCTTCCAGAACCCGCAGCACCCCTACACCAAGCGGTTGCTCGCGGCTGTGCCGATCGCCGACCCGGCCCGGCGCCTGCAGAAGCGCCCGGTCTCGAACGACGAGATCAAGAGCCCGATCCGCCCGCCTGACTACGTTCCACCGGTGCGCCAGTACCGCGAGGTCTCCCCCGGCCATGCCGTGATGATCTGGGGCGAGGAGTGGGAAGCCAAGCCGGTGATCGCCAAGGTGGCGTAAGCCGCTCCGGCCCGATCCGAAGAGTTCGCACCGGTCAGCCTGCACACGGGCTGACCAGTGACGCGGATGGTGGAGCGGCGATACGCTCCCCCTCTGATTAGTCCCTTTGATCAACGGAGTTCCGGCTGCGCAGGCTGGCATGCCGGGCGATCTCAGCCTATGCCAAGTGCTGGGAATCGTTGCTAGAACCTGTCATGCGCATCTGGATCAGAAATCCGCTCGCCATCCTCGCCGAGAATGCCGGGGGCGGGGTCGTGATCGAGGACGGGCTGATCGTCGAGTTGGTCGCGAGCGGTGGCTATCCAGCATTGCCGGTGACCGAAAGCTTTGACGCTTCCGGCCATGTCGTGCTGCCCGGCCTGATCAACACCCACCACCATTTCTACCAGACGTTGACCCGCGCCCATCCGGCGGCGATCGACCGCGAGCTCTTTCCCTGGCTGAAGGCGCTCTACCCGCTCTGGGCGAGGTTGCGGCCGGAGGATTTGCGGCTGGCGGTACGCGCCGCGCTGGTCGAGCTCATGCTCTCCGGCTGCACCACGGCGGCCGACCATCACTATCTCTATCCGGCCGGCCTGGAGAACGCGGTCGACATCGCGGTGGAAGAGGCGCGGGCGCTCGGCATCCGCGTCACCATCTCGCGCGGCTCGATGAACCTGTCGCAGAAGGATGGCGGCCTGCCGCCTGACGAGGTCGTGCAGGACGAGGACACGATACTCGCCGATTGCGAGCGGGTGCTCGGCCTGTTCCATGATCCCAAGCCCGGCAGCATGGTGCAGATCGCGCTGGCGCCGTGCTCGCCCTTCTCGGTGACGACCTCGCTGATGGCAGCCTCGGCTGAGCTGGCGACGCGCTTTGAAGCGCCGCTGCACACCCACCTCGCCGAAACCGAGGACGAGGACGCCTATTGCCGGGAGGTCTATGGCAAGCGGCCGCTCGACCTGCTGGAAGAGGCCGGCTGGATGCGGCCAAAAACCTGGCTGGCGCATGGCATCCACTTCTCCTGCGAGGAATGCGAGCGGCTGGGCAAGGCCGGTGTCGGCGTCTGCCATTGCCCGACCTCGAACGGCGTGTTGGCTTCAGGATTCTGCAAGACGCGCGAGCTCGAAGCGGCTGGTGCACCGGTCGGGCTTGGCGTCGACGGCTCGGCCAGCAATGACGGCTCGAACCTGATGGAGGAGCTGCGCCACGCGCTGCTGGTCAATCGGCTGCATTACAAGAGCGCCAGCGCGGTGACGGCGCGCGACACGATCCGCTGGGCGACGGAGGGCTCGGCGCGCTGCCTCGGCCGCTCCGATATCGGCCGGATCGCGGTGGGCCTACAAGGCGATCTTGCTCTCTACAAGCTCGACGAATTGCGCTTTTCCGGGGCGCATGACCCGATTGCGGCGCTGGTCCTGTGCGGCGCGAACAAGTCCGATCGCGTTATGGTCGGCGGGCGCTGGCGCGTGATCGACGGGGGGATCCCGGGGCTGGACCTTGCGAGTTTGCGCCGGGCGCATGGGCTTGCGGCGGAGCGCTACGCCTAAGGCGCCGTGATCGGGAGCGTGCCGCCTGCCCGCACCAGCGGCTTCAGGAACCCCGTCAGGTCGTCCGTGACGAAATGGACATGGCCGGCCTCGACGACAGCCTGCTCCGAGGCGTCGCGGAAGGGATCGGGCGTGCGCGGCACGATCAGCACCGTCTTCATGCCGAGATCATTCGGCACGATCAGGTTCTTGTCGATGTCCTCGAACATCGCCGCCCGGGCGGGATCGACCGCATGCTTGGCGAGGAAGTTCTCGTAGGTCGCGCGCTCGGGCTTGGGCAGGAAGCCGGCCTCGACGATGTCGAAAATGTCCTCGAAGTGGTGGAGGATGCCGAGCTTGCCGGCGACGTTCTCGGCATGGCCGCGCGAGCCATTGGTCAGGATCAGCTTGCGGCCGGGCAAAGCGGCGATCGCCGCGCCGAGATCGGGATTGGGATCGAGCATCGACAGGTCGATGTCGTGGGCAAAGGCGAGGAAGTCGTCGGGTTCGATACCGTGTTCCGCCATCAGCCCGTTCAGCGTCGTGCCGTAGCGCTCGTAATAGTAACGGCGCAGTTGCTGCGCGGACAGGCCGTCGAGCCCGAACAGATGGAGCAAATAGAGGCTGATCCGCTCATTGACCTGCGGCCAGACCTGCGCCTCGTGCGAATAGAGCGTGTTGTCGAGGTCGAAGATCCAGTGGTCGACATGGCCGAACGCAGTCTGCTCCGGCAGGAGCGGGATGGCGGCGGCGATTGATGCGTTCTGGTTCATTGGGCCATGACATGTGGGACGCGCCATCATGACATGCAAGATGCTTGCAAAGTCCTTGCGACAGGGAAGTACCCCGTCTTTCCGGGCTCTTCGCTTCGCGAAGCCCCGGAAAGACGGCTGTATCGCCTACTTCCGGATGATCGTGCCCGAACCCGTGTCGGTGAAGAGTTCGATCAGCGCCGCATGCGGGACCTTGCCGTCGAGGATGACGACGGCCTCGACGCCTTTTTCCAGCGCGTAGATGCAGGTCTCGATCTTCGGGATCATGCCGCCGGAGATGGTGCCGTCGGCGATCAGGCGCCGGCACTGCTCGATGGTGAGCTCGGGGATCAGCTTCTTGTCCTTGTCGAGCACGCCCGGCACGTCGGTGAGCAGCAGCAGGCGCTTGGCGTTGAGCGCACCTGCGATCGCGCCGGCGAAGGTGTCGGCGTTGACATTGTAAGTCTGGCCGTCTGCGGCGGCGCAGACCGGCGCCAGCACCGGGATCAGCTCTTCCTTCAGGATGGCTTTCAGTACGGTGGTGTCGACCGACTCGGGCTCGCCGACGAAGCCGAGGTCGAGCACCTGCTCGATCTTCGAATCGGGATCGACGATGGTGCGCGTCGCCTTGCGGGCAGTCACCATGTTGCCGTCCTTGCCGCACAGGCCGATCGCCTTGCCGCCTTCGCGCGAGATGTAGCCGACGATCTCCTTGTTGACCGAACCGGCCAGAACCATCTCGACGACGTCGACGGTCGCGGCGTCGGTGACGCGCAGTCCCTGCTTGAACTCCGACTTGATGCCGAGCTTCTCCAGCATGCGGGCGATTTGCGGGCCGCCGCCATGGCAGACCACAGGCTTCAGGCCGGATTGCTCGAGCAGCACGACGTCCTCGGCGAAATCCTCGGCGGTGGCGGCGTCGCCCATGGCGTTGCCGCCATATTTGATCACGATCACCTCCTGATCGTAGCGCTGCATGTGTGGCAGCGCCTGGACGAGCAGATCGGCGGCTTGCGAGGGCGTGAGATTGTGAGGGGCGTTCATCGGCAGCTCCGCGAAGGCGCAGGGAGGCAGCCGCGCCGCGCCGCGTTCTAGCGGAAGACGCAAGGCTGCGAAAGCGTGCCGATGCCGGTCAGGCGCGCTTGGAGAACAAGGCGGCGATGACGAGGCCGAACCAGCCGCCGAGCATCATGAAGCCACCGGCTGGAGCTGCGCCAAGGAACAGCCGCTCGCCATGGAAGCCGCGCATGGAAAGATCGGCGGAAAACAAGGCGACGCCGAGGATCAGCAGCGAGATCGCGAGCCGCGCCGGCCAGTCGGCCAGCAATTCGGCACGGCGCGCGGCGCAGGCGGCGATCACCGCCGGGGCATGGAAGAGCAGCATTTGCCCGGCGATCTGGACATTGTCGGAGGCGCCGGAATGCGTACCGGCGGCAAGCAGCGTCACGCCTGACAGCCCCATCAGCATGGCGATGGTGAGGTGGATACGGGTCGCAGTGATCATGATGGGTCCAGGTCGCGGGCAGGGGCGGGCTGAGTTCGCGAGCAAAGGCTGCGGTCGAGGGCAAGGTCAAGCCGCCGCTGCTGTGGCATCGTGCTCCAGCTGCGGTTCAGCGTCCGCTTGGTGGGTTGCGGCTGAGTTGCGTGACAGGCGCCGGGGCCGAACCGTGGCGGCTTTGATGCTCCAATTCGGCATTGAGCTCGGCCCCGCTCAGCACGATCGTCGCCGAGAGCCAGAGCCAGGTCATGAACACGACGATGGTGGCGAGCGAGCCATAGGTCGCGGTGTAGCGGCCGAGCGTGCTGACATAAAAGGAGAAGCCGATCGAAGCGGCGACCCAGAGCAGCGCGGCTGCGATGGCGCCTGGCAGCACCCAGGCGAAGCGCGGCGGTTTTCGGCTCGGGCCGATCCAGTAGAGGCAACCGATCGCGGTGATGCCGACGAGGAAGAAGGCCGGCCAGCGCAGCCAGCGGATCAGCACTTCCAGTTCGTGGCCGAAGGGGAAGAGCGCGGTCACCACCGGCAGGCTCGCGATCAGGGTCAGCGCCAGGATGAGCACGAAGAGCGCGCTCAGAGTCGTCCCGAGCGACACCAGGTTGAGGCGGATGAAGCCGCGGCGCTCGCGCACGCCGTAGATGATGTTGAGCGCATCGAAGGCCGCCTTCATCGCGGCATTGGCGCTCCAGACCGCGACCAGGAAGCTGACCAGGAAGGTCAGCGAGAGATTGGCGGCGCCCTGGCTCGACAGCCTGATCGCCTGCTCACGGATCAGTTCGCGGGCCGCCAGCGGAAAAACGATGGTGATGTCGTCGAGCTGGCCGACGATCGTCGCCGGGTCGGTCAGCATGCCGTAGACGGTGACCAGCAGCGATAGGGCCGGCACCAGCGAGAGCAGTGTGAAGAAGGCGACGGCGCCGGCGAGCGAGAGTACGCGCGCTTCCTGGATGCGGGCGCTGAAGCGCAGCAGCACATCCTTCCAGCCGCGCCAGGGCAGGGTGATCGGGCTTCTGGCGCCGCGTCCAAGCCGGGCCTGGCGCGCGGGCTCGCCGACCCGGCGCGAGACCAGGCCATGGACGTAACCCGCGACCACAGCCGCGAGCCCGGCAGCGCCCGTCAGTCGCTTGAAATAGGCCATGCGCGCTCCGGTGCAGGGGCTGTCGATCCTAGACGGCTCCGTCGCGCTGGCAACGTTGCGGCAGGCGCTTTCGTTCCAGAAAGGCGCGGGCGAGGAGGCCGCTTAGCAGTTCATTAACCTTAACATTTTCATAATCGCGCTCCTGACGCATCGCGGCGCCGGGCGGGCTAGCGCCCGGAGGCAGCCGCGTTCGAGCCCGAGAATCTGATGAAAGCCCTTCTGAAAGCCTCCATCGCAGCTGTCGCCCTGTTGGCTGGTGGCGCCTCCTTGGCGGCTGATTTCCGCGGGAAGGGCGTCCTGCCGCCGGCGCCGGAGCTGCCGACCTTCTACAACTGGAGCGGCATCTATGTCGGCGGCCAGCTTGGCTATTCCTGGGGCTCCGACCGGGCGAGCGAATTCGTGACTGCCGGCCGCGCTCCGCTTGGCCGTTCCTTCGACTACAGCCCGTCCTCGTTCATCGGCGGCGCCCGCCTCGGCTTCAACTACCAGCTCGGTGCGATCGTTGTTGGTGTCGAGGGCGATATCGAGGGCATGAACGCCCATGCCGGCCAGGGCGATCTCGGCGGCGTCGTCCGCGTGCGGCAGGACTGGCAGGGTTCGGTGCGCGCTCGCATCGGCTACAGCCTCGACCGGATCATGGTCTACGCCACCGGCGGCGTCGCCTTCACCAAGCTCGAATACGCCTATGTCAGCCCGCTTGCAGGGCTGAGCGAGCTGAGCAACACCTCCCGGACCGGCTGGACGGTCGGCGGCGGCGTCGACTACGCCCTGACCGACAATGTCATCCTCGGCATCGACTATCGCTACACCGACTATGGCCGCTTCGACCATGTCGGGGCCGGCGCCTATCTCGGCCGCACGGTCGAGCATGAGCCGTCGGCGCATGCGGTGCGCGCCAGCCTCGCCTACAAGTTCTGACGCCCGCTGCCTCAGGTTCGCAGCATGAACGGCTCGAACCTGGCGCTCTCGTCGATGACCTTGCCGGCAGTCATGAAGATGCCGCCGCCGGTGTAGTGCAGTGTCTTCGGATGCAGCGGGCGCGGGGCGACATGCGCCTTGACCACTTCGAGGACGAAGAGGTCGTAGCGCTCGATCAGCGCTTCGTCATGGATGCGGCATTCGAAGCAGGCATGGCACTCGCCGATCAGTGGCGCCTTGATGGCGTGCGCCCGCTGCGCCGTCAGCTTGAACTGCTCGAATTTGTCGGTGCTGGCGCCCGAGCAGTTGCCGATGCCGATCGCCTGCTCGGTCAGCTTCGTCGTCGGCAGGTTGATGACGCACTCGCCGCTGTCTCTGATCATGCGGTGGCTGTGATTGCCGCTGGAGATCAGGCAGGCGACGAGCGAGGGCGAGAACTCCAGCACCATGTGCCAGCCCATGGTCATGATGTTGTTCTTGCCACGATGGCGCGAGGAGACCAGCACGATCGGGCCGGGCTCCAGATATTGCCGGATGCGGCCGACCGGGAAATCCTCCTTGCTGACGACGCGCGGCATGGCTGGTCCTCCCGGCAGGCACGAGGAGGCAAGTCGGCAATGGCAGCAGGAGTTCCGCGGCTAGCGCGGATGTGACCGCGGCGACCGCTTACCTGAACAGGCGCTGGCCAAAGACGTTGAGGACCAGTCCGGCGATGATCAGGGCCGAGGCCAGGAGCTTCCAGGGCTGGATGGCCTCGCCGAGCAGGACCGCCGAGCCGAGGAAGCCGAAGACCGGGACGAGCAGCGTGAAGGGCGCGACGGTCGCCACAGGATAGAGCCCCAGCAACAGGCTCCAGGCCCCGAAGCAGAACAGGGTCGAGATGTAGACGAGATAGGCGATCGCGCCGAGGGAGGTCCAATCGAGCCCGGTGAAGCTGGCCGTTAGGCCCTGCGGGTCGAGGATCAGCGCGACCGCCAGCAGAGGGGGCGTGGCGAGCAGGCTGCCCCAGCAGACCAGGCCGAGCACGTTGATCGCGCCATGCCGCATCGAGATGACGCGCGAGACGATGTTGCCGCCGCCCCATGCCATCGCCCCCAGGATCAGCAGCGTCAGGCCGGCGAGCGTGACGTCGCCGCCGAGATTCGCAGCGACGACGGCGATGCCGCCGAAGGCGAAGAGCGCGCCGAACAGCTGCCAGCGCGTCGGCCGCTCGGATAGGAAGAGCACGGCAAAGCCGATGGTGAAGAAGACCTGCAGCTGCATGACCAGCGAGGCGAGGCCGGCGCTGACCCCGACCTTCATGCCGGTGAAGAGGAAGCCGAATTGCAGCGCGAAGATGAGCAGGCTGTAGAGCGCCAGCGACGGGAGTGGAATCGGCGGCCGCCGGATGAAGAAGATCCACGGAAAGGCCGCGAGGACGAAGCGGATGACGCCGAGGCCGAGCGGCGAGATCTGGCGCAGGCCGAGCTTGATGATCGCGAAATTGACGCCCCAAAAGAAGACGACCACGAGCGAGAGCAGGAGATGACGCGGTTTCATCGGAGCTTGCAGGAGAGAGTGCTCAGCCCGCCCGGCGGAACATGCCGGGCGTGATGCCGTGGACGGCGCGGAAGCTGCGCGAGAGATGGCTCTGGTCGGCAAAGCCGGCGGCGAAGGCGGCGTCGGCCAGGCTGGCGCCCTCATGGATCAGCCGGTTGGCGCGGCGCAGGCGGCGATCGCGGATGAAGGTGGCCGGCGTCGAGCCGGTGAGTTTCTTGAAGTCGCGAATGACCTGGAAGCGGGTGACGCCGGCGGCCGCGGCAAGAGCCTGCAGGTCGAGATCGTTGGCAAGGTTGTCCCCGATCACCGCCTCATAGCGCGAGAAGCGGCGCTGCGCGCCTGAACGATCGAGCGGCTCGGCCGGCAGGTCGGCGTCGCCATGCTGCAGGATCAGGCGGCGCAGTGCCGTCAGCAGCGAGGCTTCGGCGCGGGTCGCATCTGAAGAGGTCGATTCGGCATGGGCGGCGGCGAGCAGCCGGGACAGTTCGGGGTCGTCGAGCAGGGCTCGCGGGAACAGCGGTGGCTGCACCTGACCGAGCTCGGACGCGACTTCCGAGAGCAGTGCGACCGAGGGATAGAAGGTGCGGTAAGCCCAGCCCTGCTCGGCGCCTGCCTCGCCATCGTGCCATTCCTCGGGATTGACGATGAGGACCGAGCCGGCCGGAGCCAGCACCTCTTGCCGGCCGACGCGGACGCGCTCGCAGCCGTCGGTGATCAGCGCGATGACATAGCCTTCATGGGTGTGGCGGTCATAGCGGTGCTCGCGAAAGCGCGCCGCGAGCAGGCCGAGCTCGCGGAAGGCGGCGTGGCGCCAGAACGCCTGACTCTCCTGTCGCGGCTCGCTCATGGGTCAATCTGAGTCAATCTGGTTCAAGACGCTGCCGGGCCCGCTCTCCTAATCCTGGGACACGGACAGGAGAGAACCATGCTGCACAATGACCCGATCGCCAAGCTGACGCCAGAGGTCGTCGCCTGGCGTCATCACATCCACGCCAATCCCGAGCTGGGCTTCCAGGAGGTGGAGACCGCCCGCTTCGTCGTCGAGAAGCTGCGCTCCTTCGGCCTCGAGGTGCAGGAAGGCATCGGCGGCACCGGCGTCGTCGGCACGCTGCGTTCAGGCTCCGGCAAGCGCGCGATCGGCCTGCGCGCCGAGCTCGACGCGCTGCCGGTGATCGAGCGCACCGGCCTGCCTTATGCCTCAAAGACGGAGGGCGTGATGCACGCCTGCGGCCATGACGGTCACAGCGCCATGCTGCTCGGGGCGGCCAAGCTCCTCAGCGAGAGCCCGGATTTCGACGGTACCGTGCATTTCATCTTCCAGCCGGCCGAGGAGAACGAAGGCGGCAGCATGCGGATGATCGAGGCCGGGCTGTTCAAGCGCTTCCCGGTCGAGGCGGTCTATGCCGTGCACAACTGGCCGGGCGTGCCCTTCGGCACGATCGCGGCCCGCACTGGGCCGCAAATGGCAGCGGTCGACAATTTCGAGCTGCGCTTCTCCGGCCTCGGCGCCCATGTCGCGATGCCGCATCTCGGCGATGACCCGATCCTCACCGCCGGCGCCTTCATCCAGAGCGTGCAGCGCATCGTCTCGCGCGCCGTCGACCCGCAGACGCCGATCGTGATCAGCCTGACCCAGGTCCATGGCGGCAATGTCGGCAATATCGTGCCGAAGGAAGTCTGGCTGCAGGGCACCTGTCGCTTCTTCGATCCGGCGCTGTCGGATCTGTGCGAGCGGCTGCTCGGCGAGATCTCGCAAGGCGTCGCCGCTTCGCATGGCGTCGCCGCGACGCTCGACTACAAGCGCGGCTATCCGCCGGTGATCAACACCGCCGAAGCGGCGGCTCTGGCGGCGCAGGCCGCGGCCGCGGCGGTCGGGCTCGAGAACGTGTCGACCGAGTTCAAGCCGAGCCTGGGCTGCGAGGACTTCGCCTTCATGATCCGGGCCACGGGCGGATGCTATGCCTGGATCGGCGCCGGTGAGGTCGGCCCCGGCGAAGGGCTGCATGGCGACCGTTATGTCTTCAACGATGCGATCGTTCCGCATGTGCTGCGCTACTGGCAGAATCTCGTCGCGGGCGCGCTGCCGAAGGCCGTGCCATGAACGCGCATGTTCCTGCTCGCCGGATGATCGAGCGCCGCTGCGGCGGGCGCATCCTGCTCGACGGCGTCGACACGATCATGCTCGGCGCCAATGACTATCTCGGCCTTTCGACCGATGAGCGCGTGCTGGCCGCGACCAACGAGGCGCTGCGGCTGTATGGCAGCGGCACCGGGATCTACCCGGTCTTCGCGACGACGCCGCTGCACGAAGCGCTGGCGGAGAACCTCGCCTCCTTCCTCGGCGTCGAGGCGGTGGCGCTGTTCTCCTCCGGTGGCAGCGCCAATAGCGGCGTGCTGACGACCTTGGTCGGTGCCGGCGACGTCATCATCTCCGACCGGCTGAACCATGCCAGCATCATCGATGGCTGCCGCCTGAGCCGCGCCGAGGTCGAGACCTATGAGAACCGCAACATCGCTGGCCTTCGCCGGGCGCTCGAGGGGACGAGGCGGGCGAAGCGCCGGCTGATCGTCACCGACGGCATCTTCAGCATGGAGGGCGGCGCGGCGCCCCTAACGGAGATCCAGGCGCTGGCGCGCGAGTTCGACGCGCTGCTGATGATCGACGAGGCGCATGCGACCGGCGTGGTCGGGCCTAATGGTACCGGCACCGCGCCGCTCTGCGGCCTTGCCAATGGCGCTGCGGACATGCTGCTGACCGGCTCGCTGTCGAAGGCTTTGGGCGGGGCCAGCGGCGGCTTCGTCGCCGGGCCGCGCGTGCTGATCGAGGCGCTGAAAGGAAAATCGCGCAGCTGGATCTTCACCATGGGGATGACCACGGCGAACGCCGCGACGGCGCTGACGGCGCTGAAGATCTGCCGTGACGATCCCGCCCCGCGCGAGCGGCTCTGGCGCAATGTCGCTCATTTGCGCGAGGCACTACGCTTCTACGCGCTCGCCTGCCATGACAGCGACAGTGCCATCACGGCCGTGAAGATCGGCGGCGAGGAGCGGGCGCGAGCCATGACCACGCGTCTGACCCGGGCGGGGGTGTTCGCCCCGGCGGTGTCCTTCCCGATCGTCGCGCAGGGCGAGGCGCGGCTGCGTCTGCAGGTCAGCGCCGCACATGAGACGGCCGAGCTCGACGAGGCGGCTGCAGCGCTGGCGACGGCCTTCGCGGAGACGGTTTGAGATCAGCTCGCCACGAGCCGGTAGAGATGCACCGGCTTGCGCGGGGCGCGCTTGATCACGCCCTTGGCTTCGAGGTCGAGCTGGACCGCCTTCAGCCACCAGCCGGCCGTGGCGCCCTGCGGGAAGAGCTCATTCGGCAGGAGCGGCAAGAGCGCGGCCTTGGCGTCCGGAACGGTCAGTCCCGGCGCCTCGTCCGGCAGAGCGGCGAGCAGCGCCTTGCGCATCGCCAGGTATTTGGCGCGGTCGACCCGCTCGGACTTGCCAGGCTTGTTGACGTTCACGATCTCGATCTTGTCGTCAGGCATCGATCGTCCCCGCTGTCGTGATCTTCGGGTTGCGGAAGCCCATGGCGATCCAGGCGCCGAGCAGCTTCATGTAGAACGAGACCGTGTGGGTCTTGAGGTTCGGGATGTCGGCCGGCAAAGCGGAGGCGTCTGGCAGGTCGCCGGTCATGGTCCGCAATTCCGGCTTGGGTCGGGCGTCCTCGAGCCAGAGATGCAGGTAGACGCTAAGCCAGTGCGCGCCCTTCATCTCCAGGAAGACCGGCGTATTGCAGCAGGTCGCGACGATGCGGCGCGCGCCGGAATCGGGCTTCAGCCGGAATTCGCGCAGGCTTTCCGCGCCGGAGACGATCTCGACCCGGTCCTTGCGGTATTCGGCTGATGGCGTCGCGCCGTAGGAGGTGAGGATGTCGCTGCCGCCGGGCAGTTGCGCGAAGCGCGCCGCGGCGGCCCGGCAGCTGTCGCACAGGCACTCGGAGACGAGGATCGGCGCTCCCCGCAGCTTCAGCCGGATATGGCCGCAGGCGCAGCCGATCGTGATGGACTGGCTCACGCTGCGCGCTCCTCTGCGACATGGAAGAGATGGCGGATATAGCGGTCGAGATGGTCGAGGCTTTCGCGCGCCAGATCGGGATCATTGCCGGCCTTGGCGAGGACGAAGCCGCCCTGCAGCACGGCCTGGGTGTGCCGGGCCAGGCTTTCGGCGGCCCATGCTGTCGTGGTGATGCCGTGGTCGCGGCGGGCCTGTTCGATATCGGCCTCCAGCGTCGCGGCATGGCCGAAGATGCTGCGGCCGCAAGCGTCGCGGATGTCGGGCGCGCTGGCATGGACCTCCTGCGCCATCGTCCCGACAAGGCAGGTGAATTCGTGGATCTCGCCGGCGATGATCGCCTTGCGAAAAGCGACATAGGCGAGGACGCGGTCGAGGGCCTCGGCCGGCTGGTGATAGGGGGCGGCGGCGAAGAAGGGTGTCACTTCCTTCGTCCAGAACTCGGCCGCGGCGACGCCGAGCGCCTCCTTGCTCTCGAAATGATGGAAGAAGGCGCCCTTGGTGACATCGGCGGCGCGGCAGAGGTCGTCGACGCTGGTGGCGGCGAAGCCCTTGGCGCGGATGACGTCGCGCGCGGCTTCGAGAAGCCGGGTGCGGGCGTTGCCGCGTTCGGGGGACTGTTTGGTTGGCCTCGGCATCAGATATACATACCAGTCAGTCGGTATGTTGCAAGTGCTTTCTTGCTGACTGCCAAAGCAGCTTCTCCGGCGCATTGACAAATAAATTTGTCAATGCGAGCTTGACGGCATGCTCGACCTTGATGTCATCGACGATCCCGCTCGCGCTGCCGTAGCGCTCGACCCGGTGAAGCGGCGGATTCTCGCCGAGCTCTCCGAGCCGGCTTCGGCCGCTTCGCTCGCGGGTCGCGTCGGGCTGACCCGCCAGAAGGTCAACTACCATTTGCGCGCGCTCGAAGAGCACCAGCTGGTCGCGCCGGCGGGCGAGCGGCAATGGGGCGGGCTGACCGAGCGATTGATGGTGGCGAGCGCCGCCTCCTTCGTCGTCTCGCCGGCGGCGCTGGGTTCGCTCGGCGCCGATCCGGAGCGCAATCGCGACCGGCTCTCGGCGAGCTATCTGATCGCGCTCGCGGCCAGGATCGTGCGCGAGGTCGGCACGCTCTGGAGCGAGGCGCGCCGACAGGAGAAGCGGCTGGCAACGCTCTCGCTCGACAGCGTCATCCGCTTCCGCTCGGCGGCCGAGCGCGCCGCCTTCACCCGCGAGCTGAGCGAGGCCGTGGCCGGTCTCGCCGCCCGCTATCACGACGAGAGTGCGCTCGGCGGGCGCTCGCACCGGCTCGTGGTCTGCGCCTATCCGGCGCCCGAGCCGAGCAATTCCTGAGAGGATCAGAGATATGCCGATCAAGAAGGACGGAACCGGCAAGCGCTGGGTCGAGATGGAGGTGCTGGTCCCCGGCACGCCCGAACAGGTCTGGCAGGCGATGGCGACCGGGCCGGGCAATACCGCCTGGTTCACCCGAACCACGATCGAGGAGCAAGTCGGCGGCAAGCTCAGCTTCAATTTCGGGCCGGAGATGAGCTCGACCGGCGAGATCAATCTCTGGGAGCCGCCGCACCGCTTCGGCTACACCGAATATGAATGGGGCGAGAAGGCCCCGCCGATCGCGACCGAGATCACCATCACCAGCCGTTCCGGCGATCAATGCCTGGTCAGGATGGTGCATTCGCTCTTCGCTTCCAGCGATGAGTGGGATGACCAGATCGAAGGGTTCGAGGGCGGCTGGCCCGGCTTCTTCGCGGTTCTGCGGCTCTATCTCGGCCATTTCGCCGGCCAGAAGGGCGCATCCTTCCAGGCCATGCGGATGGCCGAGGGCGAGCATCTTTCCATCTGGACGCAGTTGACCGAGCGGCTCGGCCTTGCCGGCGCCAATGTCGGTGAGCGACGCGAGCTGCCGGGCCTGCCGCAAGCGTTCACCGGAACCGTGGAACAGACCGAGCAGAACCGAAAGCAGCGCCATATCCTGCTGCGTTCCGACGATGGCGTCGCGCTGATCGGGAGCTACCGCATGGGCGACAAGGTCAATCTCAGCGCCTGCCTGTTCTTCTATGGCGACGACGCCGATGAGCGGGCGGCCGAGGGCGAGCCGGCCTGGCAAACCTGGCTGAAGGAGACTTTCGCGGCTGCTGGCTGATCAGGCTTGGGTGCTGCAGCCGTCATTGCGAGCGCAGCGAAGCAATCCAGAAGGCGGCAGTGCTCCATGTCCTCCTGGATTGCTTCGTCGCTTTGCTCCTCGCAATGACGTTCGGGCTAACTAGAAAGCCTGCTAGCCGCGCTGAGCGAGCAGCCAGGATCGGACCAGCGCGGTCTGCTCGGCATGCCGCGGCTTGCGGGCGCTGACCACATAGAAGTCGAGACCGCCGCGCATGCTGGCTTGTGTCGCCAGAGCGAGGCGGCCGGCGGCGAGGTCTGGTTCGACCAGGAAACGGCTGGCGAGGGCGATACCCTGGCCGGTGATCGCAGCATCGATCGCGAGCGCGGTCTGGTTGAAGCGCGTGCTGCGGATCGCTAGCGGGAATGATAACCCCAAGGCGCGCTCGAAGAATTCCGGCCAGAGATCGTGCCCGTCGCGCAGCAGCGGCAGGTTAGCCAACCCGTCTTCGCTCGGCTGTATGTCGGGCCGGCAGATCGCGACGATCTCGTGCTCGAACAACAGGTCGGCGGTCAAGCCGGGGCCGAAGGGCGGGCGACCCTGGCGGATGGCGATGTCGACGCCATCGGACTGGAAATTCGCCAAGGCGTCGCTGGCCAGGATGTTGAGCTCGAGCTGTGGATGGGCCGCGGTGAACTCGGGCAGGCGCGGGACCAGCCATTTCGCCGCGATGCTCGGGGTCGCGCTGATCGTCAGGCGCAAGGGTTGCGGGCGCAGAGTGTCGGTCGCCTCGGCGAGCAAAGCGAAGGCGCGGGCGACATGGGTCGCATAGCTGCGGCCGGCGCTGGTCAGGGCGAGCAAACGCGGCTGGCGCTCGAACAGCTTCAGGCCGAGCTCGCTTTCGAGGCCGCGGACATGCTGGGCGACCGCGCCTTGCGTCACGCCAAGCTCGTCGGCCGCGGCGCGGAAATTGAGATGCCGCGCCGCCGCCTCAAAGGCGCGCAATGCGTTGAGCGAGGGCAGCCGCTGCTGCGGTTTGGTCATGCAGTAGTTTTTCTATCGATAGGACGCTGACCAACTCGCTGGCGAGTTTACGCGGCTAATGCGAGAAAGGCGAGAATGAGCGGTGCTGCTCGGAGCACCTGCGTATACTCGATAGAAAGATGGAGCGTCCCATGGCAGGAGAAAAAGTCGCTATTGTCACCGCTGGCGGCAGCGGCATGGGCGCGGCCGCGGCGAAGCGGCTGGCGCAGGACGGCTTCAAGCTCGCGATCCTGTCCTCCTCCGGCAAGGGCGAGGCGCTGGCCAAGGAGCTCGGCGGGCTCGGCGTCACCGGCTCGAACCAGTCGAACGATGACTTGAAGCGCCTGGTCGACCAGACCCTCGAGCGCTTCGGCCGCATCGACGTGCTGGTCAACAGCGCCGGCCACGGCCCGCGCGCGCCGATCACCGAGATCACCGACGAGCAATGGCATACCGGGCTCGACGTCTATCTGATGAACGTGGTCCGCCCGACCCGGCTGGTCGCGCCGGTGATGGCGGCGCAGAAGTCGGGCGCGATCATCAACATCTCGACGGCCTGGGCCTTCGAGCCCGCCGCCAATTTTCCGACCTCGGCGGTGTTCCGCGCCGGGCTCGCGGCCTACACCAAGCTCTTCGCCGACCAGTATGCGGCGCAGAATGTGCGTATGAACAATGTCCTGCCCGGCTGGATCGACTCGCTGCCGCAGCTTGATGAGCGCCGCGCCGGGGTGCCGATGCAGCGCTACGGCACCAGCGAGGAGATCGCCGCGACGATCGCATTCCTCGCCTCGGATGGCGCCGGCTACATCACCGGCCAGAACCTGCGTGTCGATGGCGGCTTGATGCGCTCGCTGTAGAGGCGTAGCCATCGCGCCGCACGGTTTGACGAACGGAGCAGGCGCGATGACGGGCAAGGTCGACTGGGATGCGAACCAGTATCTGCGCTTCGAGGACGAGCGGACGCGGCCGCCGCTCGACCTGATCCAGCGCGTCCGCCTCATCGACCCGCAGCGCTGCATCGATCTCGGCTGCGGCCCCGGCAACAGCACAGAGCTGGTCGCCACCCGCTTCCCGAACGCGACCGTAGAGGGACTCGATTCCTCGCCGGACATGCTGGAGAAGGCGCGCAAGCGCCTGCCGCAGCTCGCCTTCACCTTGGCGGATCTGGAGAGCTGGTCGGCCGATGGCCGCTACGACCTGATCTTCGCCAATGCGGCGCTGCAATGGATTCCCGACCATCCGGCGCTGTTCGCGCGGCTGGCGCGGTCATTGGCGCCGGGCGGCGTGCTCGCCGTGCAGATGCCGAACAATCTCAGCGAGCCCTCGCATGTCTCGATGGACGAAGCGGCCGCCGAGGGACCATGGACGGCTCGCCTCGCCAATGCGCGGGCCTCGAAGGCGGTGATCGGCTCGTTCTCTGATTACCGGCGCTGGCTGATGGAGGCCGGCTGCGAGGTCGACATCTGGCAGACGACCTATGTCCATGCGCTCGCCGGGCACGACGCGATCGTCGAGTGGTTCAAAAGCACGGGCCTCAAGCCCTATATCGACCCGCTGCCGGCCGGGGAGCGCGAGGCTTTCCTCGCCAGCTACCGCGAGAAGATCGCCAAGTCCTATCCGATCGAGCCGGACGGCAAGGTGCTGCTGCGCTTCCCGCGTCTGTTCATCCTGGCAACCCGGGCATAAGCCTCGGCGATTAGTGCGACCCCGCCTTAGTCTCGGCCAGCACATCGTGCAGGACGAGTTCATGCGCCAGCGCGTTGAAGGTGGCGTCGTCGATCTCGCCGCTTTTGAGCAGATCGCGCAGGGCCTCGCGCTCGGCCGCCAGGGCGGTGTGGCGCAAGGCGCTCTCGGCCCGCTGCAGCGCCACTGCTTCCTCGCGCGGCGTCTTGCCGTCGTCGAGGAGAGCAAGGCGGCGCCGATAGGTCGCGATCAGGCCCTCCGCCACTGCCTGGTCGACGGTGGCGGCGCCGTCGGTGCCGCCGCGATGGGTGACGCTTTCCAGGCGAGCGATCGCGGCCTCCGCGGCGGTGATCCGCGCCCGCCGCATCTCGGTGGCGTGAGCCTCGCCCTGGCCAGCGGCGAGCCCGCGCACGAGCGGCGGCAGGCCGATGCTGGCGATCACCAGCCAGAGCAGGATCACGCCCGCGGCCAGGAAGATCGCGGCGTCGCGCCCCGGAAAGGGCGAGCCGTCGAGTGCGAGAACCGGCAATGACAGCACGCCGGCGAGCGTGACGGCGCCGCGCACGCCGGCGATCGAACCGGCGAACCGGGTTCGCGCCGTGGTACGGATCGGCGTGAGACGAAGACGCAGGACAATGGCGCGGCTCAACGCGATCGCGACGGTGATCCAGACAAAGCGCAGCAGGATCAGGCAGAGCGTCAGCGCGACGATGATGCCGAGCGGCTGCCAGAGCCAGTGCGTATCGATCAATGCTGGCGGGACGGTACGGATGATCGCCGGCAATTGCAGGCCGAGCAGGACAAAGAGCGTGCCGTTCAGGAGGAAGGCGAGCATCGTCCAGAAGGAATGGGCGAGCATATAGGCGGAGACGCTGAGCTGGTTCGCGGTCCGCGTCCGCCCGACCGTCAGGCCTGCGACGACGGCGGCGAGCACGCCGGAGGCATGCATGGTTTCCGCCGCGAGGAAGGCGGCGAAGGGCAGGAGCATGATGACCAGAACCTGCGCTTCCGGCGCGATCCGGTCGAACTTCGCCAGCAGTTTCAGCGCCCAGGAGACGACAATGACCGCGAGCAGGCCGGCTGCGATGCCGCCGGCGACAGCGAAGAGGAAGGCGATCGAGGCCTGCCAGAGCGAGAAGCTGCCGGTCAGCGCAGCGGCGGTGGCGAAGCGGAAGATCACCAGGCCGGAGGCATCGTTGAGCAGCGATTCCCCTTCCAGCACATGTATCAGGTCCTTCGGCACGCTCTCCTTGTCGACGATGGAAGAGACCGCGACCGCGTCGGTCGGCGAGAGCACGGCGGCGAATGCGAAGGCGACGGGCAACGGCATGGTCGGCACCAGCCAATGCAGAGCGAGGCCGCAGAAGAGGGTGGTGAAGAAGACGAGGCCGAAGGCCAGCGACAGGATCGGCCGTATCAGCCGGCGATATTCGCGCTTCGGCGCCTCCCAGGCGTCGGCGAAGAGCAGCGGGGCGATGAAGAGCAGGAGGAAGAGCTCCGGCTCGATATGAGGATGGAAGCCCGCGGTCGGCCAGGCGAGGGCAGCGCCGAGCGCGATCTGGACGATCGGGAGCGGGATGACCCTCAACAGCCGGGTCAGCGGCTGCGAGGCCACCACCGCGATGACCAGGATCAGGATGAAAGTGAATATCTGCATGAACGACGCGGCCGGCCCGGTTCGCTTGGGATCGGCCGCGAGATTTAGCGTAGCGGTGTCCGGCGAGCCAGCCGCCGGATACCGACTCGTGATAGGTCAGAACGCGACCTTGTCGGCGCCCTTGAGCTGGAGCTGCTCGCGGGCATCGTCGGGCGTCGCGATTTCGAGACCGAGGCCTTCGATGATCTTGCGCGCGGCTTTGACCTGGTCGGCGTTCGACTTGGCGAGCTGGCCGGGGCCGAGCCAGAGCGAATCTTCGAGGCCGACGCGCAGGTTTCCGCCCATCGCGACCGCCATCGCCGCGATCGGTAGCTGGTGGCGGCCGGCGCCGAGCACCGACCAGTGATAGTCGTCGCCGAACAGCCGGTCGGCGGTGCGCTTCATATGGGCGACGTCCTCGGGGTGTGGGCCGATCCCGCCGAGCAGGCCGAAGACTGACTGGACGAAGAAGGGCGGCTTCACCAGCCCGCGGTCGACGAAATGGGCGAGCGTGTAGAGATGGCCGATATCGTAGCACTCGATCTCGAAGCGCGTGCCGTTCTCGGCGCAGGTGGTCAGGATGTTCTCGATGTCCTTGAAGGTGTTCTTGAAGACGCGATCGTTCGAACCTTCGAGATAGGGCCGCTCCCAGTCGTGCTTGAACTCCTTGAAGCGGTTCAGCATCGGGTAGAGCCCAAAATTCATCGAGCCCATGTTGAGCGAGGCGACCTCGGGCTTGAAATGGGCACAGGGCTTCAGCCGCTCCTCGACCAGCATCGTCGGCGCCCCGCCGGTGGTGATGTTGATGACGCAGTTCGAGCGCTGCTTGATCACCTTGAGGAAGGGCTCGAACGCCTCCGGTGACTGGTCGGGCTGGCCGGTCTTCGGGTTGCGGGCATGGACATGGACCAGCGCCGCGCCGGCCTCGGCCGCGCCGACGGCGGCGTCGATGATCTCGTCGGGCGTCACAGGCAGATAGGGCGACATGGAGGGGGTGTGGATCGCGCCGGTGACGGCGCAGGTGATGATGACTTTGCGGTTCTTGGCCATGGCAGGGCTCCGGTCGGGTCGATTACGGAAGGAATAGCCCTCATCCTGAGGAGCGATCGCAGATCGCGTCTCGAAGGATGCTCCAGATGGTTCCGGAGCCTCCTGGAGCATCCTTCGAGACGCCGCTGCGCGGCTCCTCAGGATGAGGGCTGAGGAAAGGACGCATCAACTGGGCTTGCGCTTTGTGGCGCGCTTATGCGCCTGCAAAGCCGCAAGGCGGCCATCGCGCCAGTCGCTGAGGCGCTTGACGCGACCGGCTTCCTGCGCGCCGCGCCATTCGCGCATCACTTCGGCGACAGTCTCCGGCTTGAACGGATTGCCCAGCCCTTCCGAGGATTTGACCATGCGGTCGAGCGACTCGGAATAGCGCGAGCAGTAATCCGGGATCCCGCCGGGCGCATTGAGCTCGATCGTCTCGAACGGCCCCATGAAGGACCAGCGCAGGCCGAGCCCGTCGCGGATGGTCTTGTCGACGTCCTCGGCGCTGGCGACGCCCTCGCCGACGAGTCGGAAGGCCTCGGCCAGCAGCACCGCCTGCAGCCGATTGAGCACGAAGCCGGGTTTCTCCTTGCGCAAGGTGATCGCGACCTGGCCGGCCTGCTCGTAGATGCGCTTGGCCTTGGCGACGATCTTGGCATCGGTCCAGGGCGCCGGCGCCAGCTCGACGATCGGCACGAGATGCGGCGGGTTGACCGGATGGGCGACGAGGCAGCGGGCGCGGCCCTTCAACGTCTCCGAGAAGGTCGAGGCCATGATGAAGGAGGTCGAGGAAGCCAGGATCGCGGAGGCAGGCGCGAGCGCATCCATCTGCGCGAAGAGCTCGCGCTTGGCCTCGACCGTCTCCGGCCCGTTCTCCTGCACCAGCGCGACGCCCTTCAAGGCGTCGGCGAGGTCCTTCGCGACGCGGATGCGGGCGAGCGAGCCGGCGGGATCGTCGACGAGGCCGTGGCCGGCGAGCTCCTTCAGATTCTTGCCGATATGGGCGCGGGCGGCCTTGGCGGCCTCCGGCTTCACGTCGTGCAGCGCGACCTCGAAGCCATGGCTAGCGAAGACGGTGGCCCAGGCGCGGCCGATCAGGCCCGAGCCGACGATGGCGATCTTGGTCATGCGGAGCTGTCCTTCAGGCAAGTCACATTCTCAGCCCTCATCCTGAGGAGCGATCCACAGGATCGCGTCTCGAAGGATGCTCCAGCTGGCTCTGGAGCTTCCTGAAGCATCCTTCGAGACGCCGCTGCGCGGCTCCTCAGGATGAGGGCTGCGTTAAGAACGCATGCGATCACAGCCACAGCACCTGCCGCCGCAGCGCAAGGTCCTGGCTGAGAGCGCGGGATGGGCCGATATGGGTGACCTGGCCGCGCTCGAGCACGACGGTGCGGTCGGAGAGCGCCAGCGCCAGGTCGAGATGGTGGTCGACGATGACGATGGCGATCTCCTTGCGCAGCTTGTCGAAGGCCTCGAACAACTCCTCGACCACGGCCGGCGCCAAGCCTTCGAACGGCTCGTCGAGCAGGAGCACCTTGGTGTCGCCGGAGAGGGCGCGGGCGACCGCGACCATCTGCTGCTCGCCGCCGGAGAGATAGTCGGCCGGCGACTGCCAGCGCTCCCGAATGCGTGGGAAAAAGGCGAAGATCTTCTCGTCTTCCCAATGCGTGCCGTTGCCGGTGCGGCGGCGCAGGCGCCCGAGCTCCATATTGTCCTTGACGCTCATGCCGGCGAAGAGGCCGCGCCCCTGCGGGACATAGGCGATGCCGGCGCGGGCGATCTGAGCCGGCGGCAGGCGCGCGATATCGTCGCCGGCGAGGCTGATCGTGCCGGAGGCGGGCGGGGCGATGCCGGTGATGGTCTTAAGCAGGGTCGACTTACCGGCGCCGTTGCGGCCGAGCAGCGCGACGATCTCGTTCTCGTGCACGCCGAAGCTGACCTGCCGCAGGATGTGGCTCTTGCCGTAGAAGGTGTCGACCTCATTGAGGCCGAGCAGGACCTTGTCGCCGGCGGCACTCTTGCGCGGCTTCTCGGCCAGCGCATGGGCGCCGGAGCCGATATAGACCTCCTGCACCTTGGGCGAGGAGCGGGCGTCCTCGACCGTGCCGTCGACCAGCACCGAGCCCTCGTTCATCACCGTGACGCGGTCGGCGATGGCGAAGACGCGGTCGATGTCGTGCTCGACCAAGAGCACCGGCAGGTCGGTCGAGATCGACTTGATCAGGTTGCCGACGCGCTCGCGCTCGGCTGTGGCAAGGCCGGCGAGCGGCTCGTCGAGCAGGAGCACGCGCGGGCTGGTGGCGAGGGCCAAGGACATGTCGAGCAGGCGCTGGCCGCCATAGCTGAGAGAGCCGGCCTCGGCGGTTTCGATGCCGGAAAGGCCCATGGTCGAGATGACCTGGCGGGTCTCGTCGTTGACCTGATCCAGCCCACCGGCCGCTTGCCAGAGGCCGAAACGCTCGGGCGCCCGCGCCTGCACGGCGAGGCGGACATTCTCGGCGACCGAGAGCGCCGGGAAGAGGTTGGTGATCTGGAAGGCGCGGCCGATGCCGGCCCGCGTGATCGCCTCGGGCGAGAGGCCGGCGATATCGCGCTCGCGCAGGCGGACCTCGCCGCGATCCGGCTTGAACATGCCGGAGATCAGGTTGAAGGCGGTGGTCTTGCCGGCGCCGTTCGGGCCGATCAGCGCATGCAGCTTGCGGTCGCGCATGGTGATGTCGACGTTCTCGACCGCCTTGATGCCGCCGAAGCTCTTGGCGAGGCCGGTGGCGGTCAGGATCGTCCCGTCGCCGGCATCGGCCGGCTTCATGAAGGCGGGGAGCTCGACCGCGCCGGCCTTGCGGGCTGACATGGCCGCGTCCTCGGCCGCCTGCTTGCGGAAGGGCTTCAGCAGGCGCTGGCCGACGCCGACGAGGCCATCGGGCGAGAAGACGATGAAGGCGACGAAGAGCAGGCCGAACCAGAACAGCCAGTTCTCGGTGACGCTGGAGAGCAAGTCGCGGAAGACGACGAAGAAGAGCGCGCCGAGCGCCGGGCCGAGGAAGGAGCGCATGCCACCGATCACCACCATCGCCAGCAATTCGCCGGAGAAGGCGACCGAGATCGGCTCGGCCGAAGTCATGCGGTTGTTGAAGAGGAGAAGCGTGCCGGCAAGCCCGGTCAACGCCGCCGAGACGGTGAAGGCGACGAGCTTGTAGCGGGTGGTGGCATAGCCGAGGAAACGGGCGCGCTGCTCGTTCTCGCGGATCGCGACGAGGACGGTGCCGACCGGCGAGCGATGGAAGCGCCAGAGGCCGTAGACTACGGCGAAGCCGATCGTCGCCACCAGCACGTAGAAGGGCAGGGCGATCTCGAAATCGATGCCGGCGAAGAGCGGGCGCTTGATGCCGCCGAGACCATCCTCACCGCCGGTGACGGAGGTCCAGCGGAAGGCGACCGAATAGATCATGGCGGCGAGCGCCAGCGTCAGCAGCGAGAAATAGACACCGCGGCGGCGCAGGATCAACGCGCCGAAGGCGAAAGCGATCAGCGCGACGAGCGCGACCGCCAGCAGGATCGGCAAGGCGAACTGGCCGGGCAGCCAGTTGCGCTGGATCAGGCCGGCCGCGTAGGCGGCGATGCCGAACCAGGCGCCATGGCCGAAGGAGACGAGGCCGGTGGTGCCGACGAGCACGTTGAGGGCCATACAGGCGATGGCGAAGACCACGACCTCGGTGGCCGAGGTGGTGCCGAGCCCGACCGCATGCATCAGCGAGGGCAAGATGGCGAGGCCGATCGCGGCGAGGGCGAGCGGGAGATAGTCGCGCTGGGAGCTGGTCATGGCTGTCCCTTCTCCCTCCCCCCGCTTGCGGTGGGGAGGGCTGGGGTGG
>JAESGH010000227.1_pt1 | contig 99420 bp, 86 predicted proteins | sample 9269641 | NCBI WGS metagenome assembly JAESGH01 (sample SAMN14515345, study PRJNA621665) | algae metagenome | isolation source: Phormidium tanganyikae FI6-MK23 and co-occurring heterotrophs from granitic... | place: USA: Fort Irwin, California | collected 1998-05-24 | reverse complement strand
TTGCCGAGCGAGGTCCGGATCGAGGCGGCGAGCGCGTCGATATAGGTCGGGTCGGCATAATAGGGATGGGCGACCCGAACGGTCGGCTGCCAGCGCATCTCCATCAGGGCGCGAAACGCCTGATCGCAGGCGGTCGCCGAGGTCGGCGCGGCATATTGCGGATAGAGCGGCACCAGCAGGATGCGGTCGCAGCCCTGGTCGAGCAGCGCCTTCAGGCGGCTCTTCACATCCGGCAGGCCATAGCGCATCGCCCAGTCGACGGTGATGCGGCCGTCGGCATCGTCCGCCAGCCGCTCGGCTAGCTTCTCGGTCTGCGAGCGGGTGATGGTCTTGAGCGGGCCTTCATTGCGTTCATTGTTCCAGATCGAGGCGTAGTCCTTGCCCTTCCGGCCCGGCCGCGTCGACAGGATGATCAGGTTGAGGATCGGCCACCATTTCCAGCGGGGTTCCTCGATAACGCGGCGGTCGGAGAGGAATTCCTTGAGATAAGCCCGCATCGGCTTGTAGCTGGTGCCCTCGGGCGTGCCGAGATTCATCAAGAGCACGCCGATGCGGCCGCTTTTGATGGTGGCGTGGTCGGGCGGCAAGCTCGGCTTGAGGTTCATCACATCCGCTTTCGTTCGGCTGTGATTTAGACGAGTTACGGTTTTCGTCCAGTCGGGCCGTGCGGGGTGCGACACTGCGGAAGCAGGGGTCTCGCAAGCCGGCTAGGCTCTTGCTAGTCTTTGTCGAAATCAAAACTCTTGGACCAAATCAAAACCGCAGGGGTTCGCGCCGATGACCAAGATGACCCGCCGCCACGCGCTTCGCGTTCTCGGCGCTCCCGCAGCCCTTGCCGCCACCGCGCCGGTCGCGAAGGCGCAGACGCCGCCGGCCAGCTTCACGCTGCTCTTGGTCAACGACATCTACAAGATGAGTGACGACAAGGGCAAAGGCGGCTTCGCCCGGGCGGCCGGCATCGCCAAGGCCGAGCGCGCCCGCGGCGTGCCGGTGCTGTTCTGCCATGCCGGCGACTGCTATTCGCCCTCGCTGATGTCGGGCTTCGACCAGGGCGCCCATATCGTCGCGATGCAGAACAAGATGGGCATCGACGTCTTCGTACCCGGCAATCACGAATTCGATTTCGGCAAGGAGAACTATCTCAAGCTCGCTGCCGCCCAGACCTACCCGACCTTCGCGGCGAATCTGCGCGACGCTGCCGGCAATCCGCTACCGGGCCACAAGGATTCCCAGATCTTCGAGCTCGGCGGCATCAAGGTCGGCGTGATCGGCACGACCTTCGATCCGACGCCGCAGCTCTCCAATCCCGGCGATTTGAAATTTTCCTCGACCATGGAGGCGTTGCGGCGCGAGGCCCGCAAGCTCAAGGGCGAGGGCGCCGACATCCTGGTCGGTGTGGTCCATGCCGATCGGGCGATGGACTACGAGATCGTGCGCTCGCGCGTGGTCGACATCCTGCTCACCGGCCACGACCACGACCTCGCCATCGCCTATGACGGCAAGGTGGTGATGGTCGAGTCGAACGAGGAGGGCAATTACGTCACCGCGATCGACATCGCCGCCAAGGCGACGGGCGAGGGCGCCAATCGCAAGGTCGAGTGGACGCCGACCTTCCGCGTCAACGACAGCCGCGCCGCGACGCCCGATCCCGAGGTCGCCGCCATCGTCAAGGGCTATGAGACCGAGCTCTCGAAGGAGCTCGACATCGAAATCGGGACGCTGGCCGCTCCGCTCGATTCCCGCACCGGCGTGATCCGCACGCAGGAGACCGCGATCGGCAACCTGATCGCCGATGCGATCAGGGCCGCGACCGGCGCGCAGCTCGCCATCACCAATGCCGGCGGTATCCGTGCCAACAAGCAATATCCCGCCGGCCACAAGCTGACGCGGCGCGACGTGCTGAGCGAACTGCCCTTCGGCAATGCGACCTCCATGGTCGAGATCACCGGCAAGGATGTGAAGGACGCGATCGAGAACGGCCTGCGCGATGCGCCGCAGGGCTCGGGCCGCTTCCCGGTCGTGTCGGGCCTCAGCTTCGAGGCGGATCTCAAGCAGCCGCAGGGCTCGCGCGTCACATCCGTGAAGGTCGACGGCAAGGAGATCGATCCGGCCGGAAAATACACCGTCGCCACCAATAACTTCATGCTGACCGGCGGCGACGGCTACACCGCGCTCGGCCGCGGCAAGACACTGATCGGCCTGACCGACGGCAAGCTGATGGCGAACGAGGTGATGGTCTATATCCGCCGGCTCGGCACGGTCGAGGCCAAGGTCGAGGGTCGGGCCGTCCTGAAGTGAGCGGCTTTCGCGCGGCGCTCGACGCCTTCCTGGCTTCGCCGGCTTCCGCTTCCTGGCGCGATCTCTCCGTCTTCGGCGACGGCACGGTGGCGCGCGCCTGCGCAGCCGTCGATACCGAGCGCGCGGCCGGCCATGTCGTGGCGCCGGCCCCGGAGCGGTTTCTGGCGGCGCTGGCATTGACGCCGCTCGACCAGGTCCGCGTCGTCATCCTCGGCCAGGACCCTTATCCGACGCCTGGCCACGCCAATGGGCTCGCCTTCTCTTATGTCGGGCCGCCACCGCTGCCGCGCTCGCTGGTCAACATCTACAAGGAGCGGGTCGAGGATATCCGGCTCGCCGCGCCGGCCAGCGGTGATCTCTCCGATTGGGCGAAGCAGGGCGTGCTGCTGCTGAACACGGCGCTGACGGTGCGCGAGGGCGCGACGCAGGCCGGCTCGCATCTCAAGCTCGGCTGGCGCGCGGTGACGGATGCGATCCTTGCAGCTGTCTCGCAGCAGCGGCCGCATGCCGTCTTCGTCCTGTGGGGAGCGCCGGCACAGGCCAAGCGCGCCTTGATCGACGAGGACAGGCATCTCGTCATCGCCAGCGCCCATCCCTCGCCGCTCTCCGCAAGGCGCGGCTTCTTCGGCTCAAAGCCGTTCAGCCAGGCGAATGACTGGCTGAAGGCGAAGGGCGCGGAGCCGATTGCGTGGTAGGGCGCGAGGCCGTCATTCTCGGGCGAAGCGTAGCGTAGACCCGAGAATCTCAGGCAGAACGAGGCTCACGTTTCCGAGATGCTCGGGTCAAGCCCGAGCATGACGAGCCGTCCTTAGCCCACCGGCCGCTCATCGGCGATGACCTTGCCGTCGTTCGGCAGCGCGCCGAGCGGCAGCACCTCGACGGAGCCCTTGAGCTTGGTCACCTGCTGCAGGGTCGAAGAGACCGCGTCGATGAAGCCTTTCGGCTCGGCATAGATCTCGGCCTTCAGCGTCATCGTGTCGAGTTCGTTGGCGCGGCCGATGACGAGACGCAATTTGGCGATCTCGGCATGGCGGCGGGCGATCTCGGCGACCTGCTCCGGCCGTACGAACATGCCCTTAACCTTGGCCGTCTGGTCGGCGCGGCCGAGCCAGCCCTTGATCCTCGCATTGGTGCGCCCGCTGGCACTGGCGCCCGGCAGGGTCGCGGTCAAATCGCCGACGGCGAGGCGGATCTGCGGATGATGAGGGTCGAGATTGGTGACGATGATCTCGCCGACCTCGCCCTCGGCGACGGGATCGCCGGTGCCGGGGCGGACGATCTCGACGATCAGGTTTTCGTTCAGCACCATGCCGTCGCGGGCGCTGGTCTCATAGGCGATCAGGCCGATATCGGCGGTGGCGTAGAGCTGGTAGGCGTCGATGCCGCGTTCGCGCACCCAGGCCTGCAGCGAGGGCGGGAAGGCGGCGCCCGAGACGATGGCGCGCTTCAGGCAGGCGGTGTCGACGCCGCGGCTGTCGGCCGCCTCGATCAGCAGCTTGAGGAAATCAGGCGTGCCGGTATAGGCGCTCGGCCGGTAGGCGCCGATCACCTCCATCTGCTGCTCGGTATTGCCCGGGCCGGCCGGGATCACGGCGCAGCCGATCGCGCGCGCGGCGGAATCCATGATGAAGCCGCCGGGCGTCAGATGGTAGCCGAAGGTGTTGAGCACGATGTCCCCCCGGCGGAAGCCGGCGGCATAGAGGCCGCGGGCCGTGCCCCAGGGATCGCTGCCGGTGCCCTCCGGCTCGAAGATCGGGCCGGGCGAGGTGAAGAGCCGGCCGAAGGAGCCGAGCGGCGGACCGACGAGCCCGCCAAAGGGCGGGGTCTCCTTGTGCAGCGCCGGCAGGTCGGCCTTGCGCAGCACCGGCAATTTCGCGAGCGCGGCGCGGTCGGTGACGGCAACGGGATCGACGCCCTTCAGATGCGCAGCATAGCCCGGCGTCGCCAGCGCGGCGGCGAGCACGGCTGGCAGCCGGGCGAAGAGGTCGGCCTCGCGCCGCTCGGACGGCCGGGTCTCGAGATCGTCGAAGTGCTCGCTCATCGCTCTTGCCCTTGAGGTCGCCTAACGGAAGACGCGCAGGATGCGCAGGAAATCGAGCAGCCCCATCAAGGAGGCCGCGACATAGGTCATCGCCGCCGCCCGCAGCACGCCGCGCGCGGCCGGCATGTCGTCGGGGTGGAGGTACTTGTCGTAGTCGAGGATCGGCAGCGCCTTGCCGAAACTGGCGTCGAACTCGACCGGTAGCGTCAGTAGATGCACGACGACGCCGAGGCCGAGCAAAGCAACGACGGCGCCGAACTGGAACAGGCCGATCGCCGGAACGCGGGTGAAGATCAGCACGATCGGCACGGCGACCAGCACCACCATGGCGATCTTGTCGATCGTGCCGAGCAGGCGGGCGAGGCGGGTGCGCAGCGCGAAGAGCTGGCTGCCCTGCGCATGCTGGATCGCGTGGGCGACCTCATGGGCGGCGACCGCGACCGCGGTGATCGAGCGGCCGTCATGGTTTTTCGGCGCCAGCCGCACGGTGCGCGCGTCAGGATCATAGTGGTCGCCGCCATCAGATGTCGTCTCGACGGCCACCTTGTCCAGCCCGTAGCGGTCGAGCAGATGGCGTGCAAGCTCGCCTCCGGTGCCGGGCAGATCGGGCCTGTCGGCGGCGTGCCTGTCCATGACGTGGCGGACCCAGAATTGCGGACCGAGGATCAGCGCGAGGAGCACGAGGGCGACGATGAGGTAAAGCATGGGCGGAAGAAATGCCCTGCCGAAACCGGCCGGACTATGACAGCCAGCGCTTGCGGCGCTTGTAGCTCTTGACCTCGCGGAAGGATTTCTTGTTGCCCTCGGCGACGCCCAGATAGAACTCCTTCACGTCCTCGTTCTCGCGCAGCATCTTCGCCTCGCCGTCCATGACGACGCGGCCGGTCTCCATGATGTAGCCATAGGTGGCGTAGCGCAGCGCCATGTTGGTGTTCTGCTCGGCGACGAGGAAGGAGACGCCCTCCTCGGCGTTCAGGCGGCGGACGATCTCGAAGATCTCCTCGACGATCTGCGGCGCCAGTCCCATGGACGGCTCGTCGAGCAGGATCATCTTGGGCTTGCTCATCATGGCGCGGCCGACCGCGCACATCTGCTGCTCGCCGCCGGAGGTGTAGCCGGCCTGCGAGTTGCGGCGCTGCTTGAGCCGGGGGAAGAGCTCGTAGATCTTCTCGAGGTCGCGCTTGATCGCGGCGTTGCCGTCGCGGCGGGTGAAGGCCCCGGTCAGCAGGTTCTCCTCGATCGAGAGATGGCCGAAGCAGTGCCTTCCCTCCATCACCTGGATGCAGCCGCGGCGGACCAGCTCGCTCGGCGACATCCTGTCGACGCGCTCGCCGTCGAAGACGATCGAGCCCTTGGTGACCTCGCCGCGTTCGGCCTTGAGCAGGTTCGAGATCGCCTTCAGCGTCGTGGTCTTGCCGGCGCCGTTGGCGCCGAGGATCGCGACGATGCCCTTGCGCGGGACCTGTAGTGAGACGCCCTTCAGCACCAGGATGACGTGATCGTAGATCACCTCGATATTGTTCAGCGACAGGATCGTGTCCGTCGCCGCGGCGGTGGCGGGGCTCTTTTCCAAGACGAGGCTCGACATTGCGGCTCCTCCCCTTCTCCCCTTGCGGGAGAAGGTGGCGCGCAGCGCCGGATGAGGGGTCGCGCTGCGCGTCTGAATTTCACCGAGAGCCGCTGCCGTCCAGGACAGTGCGACCCCTCATCCGTCTCGGCTTCGCCGAGCCACCTTCTCCCGCAAGGGGAGAAGGGAAGCCCGGCATCCGCCGTTCAGCTTACGACGACTTCTCGCAGGACTCGGTCCGCTTCGGCCAGTTGCCGGCCTTCTCGACATAGTCCTTGGCGTTGGCCTCGATCAGCGGCCGAACTTCGTCCTTCAGCGGCTCCAGCCAATCGCCCGGCTTGGTCCACTTGGTGCCGTCCCACTCGGCGACATAGGCTTTGCTGTGGCCGGAGTGGTCGGTGCACGAGATCGTGGTCGGCGTGGCGAAGCCCTCCATGCCGATCTCCTTCAACCTGGCCTCGGTGATGTTGAGGCTCTCCAGGCCGCGGCGCATGTCCTCGGCGGTGACGACCTTCTTGCCGGTCAGCTTCTGGGCGTTGCGGATCGCCTCGACGACGAGCATCGAGTTGTAGACACCGCGGTTGTAGAGGTTCTCGCCGACCTTCTCCTTCGGCGTGGTGCTCTTACCCTTCTCCACGACATGCTTCAGGATGTCCTGGATGACCGGGAAGTTCTGGCCGGCCGCGTTCAGGTTGAGCGACTTGTAGCCCTTGGCCTCCGGTCCGCCGGCGCGCGCGTCATCGTCGCCGCCCGCCCACCAGACGCCGACCAGCTTGCCGATCGGGAAGTTGTTCTTGATGGCTTCCTTGACCGCTGTGGGGTTCATCGCGCCCCAGCCCTGGTTGTAGAGATAGTCCGGGCGGTCGCGGCGGATCGAGAGCCAGAGCGAACCCTGGTTCTGCATGTCGGCGGCGGCGACGGGATAGAGCTTGACCTCGAACCCGTACTTCTTGGCGAGGTTCTCGAGCACCGGGATCGGCTCCTTGCCGAAGGGCGCGTCGAGATGGATCAGGCCGAGCTTCTTGCCCTTGAGCTTGTCCATGCCGCCGAGTTCGGCCGCCATGTGCTTGACCATCAGGGACGCGCCGTCCCAATAGGTGAAGGGCGGGATGAAGACCCAAGGGAAGTTGGTGCCATCGGCGGAGGCCGAAAGACCATAGGCCATCGACAGGATCGGGATCTTGTCGACATGGGCGCGCGGGATGGCGGCCAGCGTCGCACCGGTCGACCAGGGCGAATAGACGATGGTGTTCTTCGATTTGGCCTGCTCGTAGCACTCGATCGACTTCTTGGTGTCGTAGCCGGTCTCGCACTCCTCGTAGACGACCTTGACGCCGTTCACGCCGCCGTCGCGCTCGTTGATCATCGCGATGTAGTCACGCATGCCGTCGCCGATCGGGATGCCCGAGCCCGAGAACGGGCCGGTGCGATAGGCGTTGTTGGCGAAATACACCGAGTCCTGTGCGTTCGCCGGTGCGGCGATGGCGCCGGTGGCGAGGAGCGCGCCGAGTGCGACGCTCCTGATGATGCTGATCTTCTTCATACGCTTCCTCCGTGGTTGCCGGTTACGGCCGAGCCGTCCCGTCTTCGCTTGCCCGCCGCTTGAAGATCGCGGCGGGTCGTTGTCCTTGGGTCTCTCTCCCCGTCAGTAGGGGAAGGGCCACGTCCGCAATTTCTGTTTCGCGATCTGCCAGAGCCTAGCGAGGCCATGCGGCTCGACGATCAGGAAGATGATGATCAGCGCGCCGACCAGCATGAAGGTGACGTGCTCGGCCGCCGCGCCGCCGATCGGTACGCCTAGCGCCGGCAGGCCGAACTTCAGGGCCGTCGGCAGGGCCGAGAGGAAGGCGGCGCCGAAGAAGGAGCCGATCAGCGAGCCGAGGCCGCCGATGATCACCATGAACAGGATGGTGAAGGAGAGGCGGATGGTGAAGACGTCGTTGGCCTCGCCGCCGCCATACCAGAGGAAGATCATCATCGCCCCGGCGACCCCTGCGAAATAGGAGGAGACGGCGAAGGCGGTGAGCTTGGCGTTGAGCAGCTTGATGCCCATCAGCTCGGCGGCAATGTCCATGTCGCGCACCGCCATCCAGGAGCGGCCGAGCTTGCCGTGGACGATGTTCGAGGCGAACCAGGTCAGCACCACGACGAGCCCGAGGCAGACGAAATAGCGCGTCTCCGGCGTCGCGGACGCGCCGGTGACGGGTAAGCCGAACAATGTGCGCTGCGGCACCTCGATCGCGCCCGAGGCGTTGTAGTTGAACAGCCAGGGCACGCGCACGAAGGCCCATTGCAGGAAGAACTGCGCGGCGAGCGTGGCGACGGCGAGATAGAAGCCCTTGATCCGCAGCGAGGGCAGGCCGAAGAGCACGCCGATCGCGGCCGAGAACAGCCCGGACAAGAGGATCAGGACGATGATGTTCACGCCTGGGAAGAAGGTCGTCAGCTTGTAGCAGGAATAGGCGCCGACACCCATGAAGGCGGCGGTGCCGAGCGAGATCAGCCCGGTATAGCCGGTCAGGATGTTGAGCCCGATCGCCGCCAGCGAGAACACCAGGAACGGGATCATCACCGAGGCGATGAAGAAGTCGTTGCCGAACAGCGGGATGCCGATAAAGGCGATGGCCAGGATGACGGCGATGCCGATCCGATCCTGCCGGAGCGGGAACACGGCCATGTCGGCAGCGTAGGTGGATTTGTATTGGCCGGCTTCGCGGTAGAACACGGGTCAGCCTCTCAGATGCGTTCGATGATCTTGTCGCCGAACAGGCCCTGCGGCCGGAACAGCAGGAAGCCCAGGGCGATGAAATAGGCGAGCCAGCTCTCGATGCCGCCGCCGATCAGCGGGCCCCAGTAGAACTCGCCGAGCTTCTCGCCGATGCCGATGATCAGCCCGCCGACGATGGCGCCGGGGATCGAGGTGAAGCCGCCGAGGATCAGCACCGGCAGCGCCTTCAGCGCCACGATCTCGAGCGCGAAGGAGACGTCGGAGCGCGCGCCCCACATGATGCCGGTGATCAGCGCGACGATGCCGGCGGTGAACCAGACGATCACCCAGATCTGGTTGAGCGAGATGCCAACAGAGAGTGCCGCCTTGTGGCTGTCGGCGACGGCGCGCAGCGCGCGGCCGATGCGGGTGTACTGGAAGAACAGCGCCAGCACGGCGATCATCAGCGAGGCGATGATCGCTGCGGCGATGTCGATCTTCTGCAGCGAGACGATGCCGCCGAGGATCTTCAGGTCGATCGCGCCCTTGGGCAGATAGAGCTGATCGGTGATCATCTGCTTGGGATTGCCGCCGAAGATGGCTTCGCCGAAGCCGATCAGGAAATAGGTGATCCCGAAGGTCGCCATGAACAGGATGATGTCGGGCTGGTTGACCAGCGGGCGCAGCACCACGCGCTCGATCGTCACGGCGAGCGCGAACATCACGCCGAGCGTCAGGATGACCGCGAGGAAGGCCGGTACGCCCTTCTCGTAAAGGCCGACCAGCGTCAGCGCCGCGAACACCACCATGATGCCCTGGGCGAAGTTGAAGACGCCCGAGGCCTTGAAGATCAGCACGAAGCCGAGCGCGATCAGCGCATAGAGCACGCCGGAGACCAGGCCCTCCCAGACCGTCTGGGCGAGCAGGTCCGGCGCCTGGACCATCTGGTTGAACGGATCGACGAAGATGGCGTGGATCGTGCCCGTCGGGTCGATGCGGGCGCCGATCAGCGCGGCGGCGACGAGGCCGACAAGGATGACGCCGGCCTTGATCCAGCCATTGGCGAGGAGATTGGGCGCGGGCTGCGCGGCGACGTCGCTCATGATTGGAAACCTTCCCGAATTTGCTCGGGTGAACGGGCTTGCCGCGCGCTATCCCCTTCCCCCCGCTTGCGGTGGGGAAGGGTTAGGGATGGGGGGCCGGAAAGCAGGTCTGGGACATTTTTCCAGCCTTGCTCCGAGCGGCACTGCCCCCCACCCCAGCCCTCCCCACCGCAAGCGGGGGGAGGGAGAAGGTCGCGGCTCATTGCCTGCTGAACAGCCGTAGCCATCAGTGCGCCACTCCGAGATAGGCATCGATGACGCGCTGGTCGGCCTTGACCTCGGCCGGGGTGCCGTCGGCGATCTTGCGGCCGTATTCGAGCACGACGACCCGATCGGAGAGGTCCATGACCACGCCCATATCGTGCTCGATCAAAGCGATGGTCGTGCCGAACTGGTTGTTCACGTCGAGGATGAAGCGGCACATGTCCTCCTTCTCCTCGAGGTTCATGCCGGCCATCGGCTCGTCGAGCAGCAGCAGCTCCGGCTCCATGGCGAGCGCCCGGCCGAGCTCGACCCGCTTCTGCAGGCCATAGGGCAATTTGCCGACCGGTAGCTTGCGGATGTGCTGGATCTGCAGGAAGTCGATGATGTCCTCGACCACCTTGCGATGCTCGATCTCCTCGTTCATCGCCGGCCCGTGCCGCAGCGCCTGCCAGAAGAAGCCCTTGCGCATCTTGAGGGTGCGCCCGGTCATGATGTTGTCGAGCGTCGACATGCCCTTGAACAAAGCAACGTTCTGGAAGGTACGGGCGATGCCGGCGGCGGCGGCCTGGTGCGGCCGGACCTTCGCCCGGCGCACGCCCTTGTAGGTGATGCGGCCTTCCTGCGGATGATAGAAGCCGTTGATGCAGTTGAGCATCGAGGTCTTGCCGGCGCCGTTGGGGCCGATGATGGCGCGGACCTCGCCCTTGCGGATGTCGAAGGAGACGTCGCTGATCGCCTTCACGCCGCCGAAGCGCAGCGAGACGTTCTCGACCGAGAGCAGAACCTCGCCCTTATGGGTCACGGGCGTGCCGGCAATATCGGTGGAATGCGCGTTCATGCCGCCTCCTTCGTCGCAGGCGCCGTTACCGCGTAGACCTTCGCGTCGGCGACCTTGACCGTCGCCGAGATCACGCCCTTGCGGCCGTCCTCGAAGGTCACTTCCGTCGATATGTCCGCTTGGGTCGAGCCATTGTACAAAGCCTCGACCAGCGGGGCGTAGCGCTCGGCGATGAAGCCGCGCCGGACCTTCTGGGTGCGGGTGAGCTCGCCATCGTCGGCGTCGAGCTCCTTGTGCAGGATCAGGAAGCGCTTGATCTGGGCTCCGCCCATCATCGGCTCGGCCGCGAGCGAGCGGTTCACCTCGTCGACATGCTTGGCCATCATCTCATAGACCTGCGGATGGCCGGCGAGTTCCTGATAGGAGGCGTAGACGACATTGTTGCGCTCGGCCCAGTTGCCGACGGCGGTCAGGTCGATGTTGAGCGCGACGGTGGCGTAGTCGCGGCCCTGGCCGAAGGCGACGACCTCCTTGATGTTCGGATAGAATTTCAGCTTGTTCTCGATGTATTTCGGCGGGAACAGCTCGCCGGAGTTGAGCTTGCCGACATCCTTGGCGCGGTCGATGATCTTGAGGTGGCCGCTTTCGTCGAAGAAGCCGGCATCGCCCGAGCGGACATAGCCGTCCTCGGTCATCGTCTCGGCGGTCTTCTCCTCGTCCTTGTAGTAGCCGCGGAAGATCGAGGGCGAGCGGTAGAGCACCTCGCCATTGTCGGCGATCCTGATCTCGACCTGCGGCGCCGGCTTGCCGACGGTGTCGGCCTTGATCTCGCCATCGGGCTGCATGGTGATGTAGACGCCGGCCTCGGTCTGTCCGTAGAGCTGCTTCAGGTTGACGCCGATCGAGCGATAGAAGCGGAAGAGCTCGGGCCCGATCGCCTCGCCGGCGGTGTAGCCGACCTTGATGTTTGTCAGGCCGAAGCGGTTGCGCAGCGGCGCGTAGATGATGATGTCGCCGAGCTTGTAGAGCAGGCGGGCGGAGAGCGGCACGGGCTCGCCGTTCAGGATCTTCTCGCCGTGCTGCTTCGCCACTCCGAGGAAGTAGTGGAAGAGCTTGCGCATCAGCGGGCCGGCATCCTCCATGCGCACCATGGTCAAGGTCAGCATGGTCTCGAAGACGCGCGGCGGGGCGAAGGCATAGGTGGTGCCGATCTCGCGGCGGTCGTCGACGACGGTCTCGGGACCCTCCGGGCAGTTGACGCAGAAGCCGGCAATGATCGCCTGCGCATAGGAGAAGACGTGGTCGCCGACCCAGGCGATCGGCAGATAGGCGATGATCTCGTCGTTCTCGTTCAGGCCGTCGAAGCCGCAGCCGATCTCGGCGGCGGTGATGATGTTGAAATGGGTGAGCATCACCCCCTTGGGCCGCCCGGTCGTGCCGGAGGTGTAGAGGATGATGGCGAGGTCGTCGCTCGCGCCCTGCTCCATCTCGCGGTCATGCGCGGCTGACGCCGCGGGATCCTTGAGCGCGGCGCGCCCGGCCTCGATCACGTCGCCGATATCGTGCAGCTTGGCGTGGTCGTAGTCGCGCAGGCCACGCGGCTCATCATAGAGCATGTGGCGCAGGTTCGGCAGGCGCTCGATGACGGAGAGAACCTTGTCGACCTGCTCCTGGTCCTGCACGCAGGCGAAGACCGCGCCGGCATGGTCGAGCACATAGGCCATCTCGTCGGCGACGCTGTCGGCATAGACCGGGACAGGGATCGCGCCGAGCCACTGCGCGGCGGCCATCGACCAGTACAGGCGCGGCCGATTGTAGCCGATAATCGCGACCTTCTCGCCGCGCTTCAGGCCGAGTTGCTCGAAGCCTTTGGCATAGGCGCGGACCTGCTCGGCCACTTCGGCCCAGGTCCAGGACTGCCAGATGCCGAGGTCCTTGTGCCGGAACGCGACGCGTGCGCCGCGCTCACGCGCATTGCGCAGCAGAAGCTTGGGAAAGGTATCCGCCTGGCCGGCGGCTGCGCTTGCCACGATCGTCGTCTCCACCCTGTCGCCCCGTCTGTCGCGGGTTTGTCCGGACGCGAAGTCCTTTTGCGATCATGCAAGTTTTGCAGGTGGCTCGGCGCCGTGCAAGAAGCCACTTGACAGACAAGACGCATTTGAGGCGCTATTGTCCCGCCGAGGTTTGGCCTGCTCTACCCGAACCGGTGTTTCTCAGGCAGTTTCGAGAGTTTGCGGCCCCCCGATCGTGCAGGAGGCCGCGTTGCCGTCACACGAAACGGATCGGCGCGCTTTCACTCAAACGCGAGAAGCGCGGCAGGAACCGTGTTTCGCCGATCCTGACAGGGTGCGGCCCGCCACTGACCAGCAGAGCGCGCACGGCCTCTTCGGCGAGCAGCGAAGCGAGCTGCCGGCCGAGGCAGCCATGGCCGCCAACGCCGAAGGCGAGGTGCCGTTTCGCTGGCCGGGCTGGATCGAACCGCGTCGGCTGTTCGAAGGCCCATCCATCCAGATTGCCCGACGGCCACCACATCGTCAATGAAGTGCCGGCGGCAATCGTCTCGCCGCGCCAGACGATGTCCTCGGCCGCCATCCTGGCGGTGAGGATCGTTGGCGAGGTCAGCCGGAACGCCTCCTGCACCGCATCGGAAAGCGTGTACTGTCCGGCCGACAGGTCGAGGCGCAATTGCTCTTGTTGCATCAGGTAGTCGAGGACGCAGAACACGCCCGAGATCGTCGTTTCGACGGCGTCGAATGCAAAGCCTGCGACCAGATCTGCAGCCTTGGCGGCGCTCCCCGACGGCAATCGCGCCGCGATGTCGCGCATCAGCCCTGATTGGCCCTCGGATTCGAGCTCGTGCAGCAGCCGCAGCAGGCCGCGCGCCTCCCGGTTCGCGGCGGCGAGCCTGTCCGGCGCCGGCGCGAAGGACAATTGCTCGCCAATAGTGGCTATTGCAGAACCGATCCAGCCGGCGTGCCGCTGGTCTATTCCGGCGAGCGCACAGAAGGCGCGCGCGGAGAGGGGCGAGGCGAAGTCGCGGATCAGGTCCGGGCTCGCGGCGTCGAGCAGGTTCTGGCGCGCGATGTCGGCCAAGTCTCGGATCGTGGGCCGCAACGCCTCGATCCGCTGGGCCGACAGCCCGGCAATGACCGCTTGCCGCAGGCCGCGATGTTCGGGCCCCGCCAGGGTGAACAGGCCCCAGCGCAGCAAGGCGTGGATATCGGCCTTGTCCGGGTCGAGACCTTCGGGCGGGAAGGGATGGCCATCGAGGCGCGGGTCGCGCCCAAGCGCGAAGAGCGCCTCATAGCCCAGTACGGACAGGCCGCCGGTCGATGCGAAGAGGCCGTCGCCGGTAGCGAGGGCAGATTGGAAGAAGGGTGCGGGATCCTGCCAGAAGGCGGGATCGGCAGGCAGTTCAAAGGTGTGCATCTTGGTTCGCTTTCGTCATCAAGGCAGAATCGATCGCGCCCGCTCTCGGTGAGGCGGGCTGCGGACGTGCGCTCGATGAGGTCAGCGAAGCCGGATGGATGCGGTCATGGCGCCGAGCTACCATACTCCGGCCTCGGGGTGAACCTGGCGGGGCGATGCGGGTGGAAGGCAGCGCCTTCGATCTGCCGCTTTCGAACCGGAAGCTCGATACGGGGACTGGCCAATGCGTGCTCTTGCCTCGATCGCGATGCTGCTCGCCGCGGGCGCCATGCAGACGCATGCGCATCGGGCGCCGGGCGGCTGGGACTATCCGTTCGAATGCTGCTCCGAGGCCGATTGCGCGCGGATCGATCCAAGCGAGGTGCGGGAGACTCCGTCCGGCTTCGTCGTGACGATCATGCCGGGCCGGCACCCGATGTGGGTGACGGAGCGCCGCCAAACAGTCGTGCTCGGCATCCCCTATCAGAAGGCCCGTCTTTCGCCGGACGGCTTCTTCCATCTCTGCATGAACGATGCGGGCGAGTTGCTCTGCTTCTTCTCACCGGGTGGGGGATCGTAGTGCTGATGTCGGCAACGGGTCGCAAGCCGACATTCCGCCTCACCCAATCGGCTGTGTTGCCCCCGCCCCGAGCGATCTCTGCACCATGACGCTGTCGGACCACTTGCCATAGCGATAGGCGACGCCGGGCAGCAGGCCGACCCGGGCGAAGCCGAAGCGTTCGTGCAGCGCCAGCGAGGCGCTGTTCTCGGCATCGATATAGCCGATCATCTGGCGAAAGCCGGCGGCGGCGCAGGCGTCGATCAGCGCCTGCATCAGCCGACGCCCGATGCCGCGCCCGAGATGCTCGTGATGGACATAGATCGAGTGCTTCACCGTGAAGCGGTAGGCCGGCCGCTTGCGGAACAGCACGACATAGGCATAGCCGACGACCTCGCCGCCGCGGGTCGCGACCAGATGCGGCAGCTTGCGGCTGCGCAGGTTCTTGCGCCGGTCCTTCAGATCGTCCGGCTGCGGCGTGCCGGTGTCTTCGACCCCGGCCTCGATGCCATGGCGGATATGCCGGCGATAGATCGCCAGCATCGGCTCGACATCGTCGTCGCGCGAGGGGCGGATGGTGATTGGTAGGTCAGTCTCCATGCGTTGTCGCGGCCCTCAGTCCTGCGCCTGCTCGCTGACGACATAGGTGTGGAGCCGCACCCGCCCTTCGGCATCGAATTCGCGATAGACGCCCTGGATCTCGACCTCGAAGCCGGGGAAGGCGTTGAAGCTCGCCTCGAACATCTTGAGATAGTCGATCATCGGCTTGGCCCGCTCGGTCAGCCGCTCGCCGGGGACGATGGTGGCGATGCCCGGCGGGTAGACGACGAAGGGCGTCGTCGCGATCCGCCCGGCGATGGCGTCGATCGGCAGATAGTCGACATCGTTGCGCGTCAGGCAGCGCGCCGAGTCATGTGGCGACATCGCCATCTCCGGCAGATGCTCCGGCGAGAACTGCCGGTTCTGCAGCCCGCTGACGTCGTGGTCGCGGAAGAAGCGGTGCATCTGCCCGCACAGGTCGCGCAGGCGAACGCCGGCATAGCGGCCCGGCCGGCGCCGGTAGAATTCCGGGATCGCCTCTTCCAGCAGGGCGTTGTCGTCGTGCAGCTTCTTGAAGGCGACGAGCCCGCTGATCAGCGTGCCGGCCTTGCTGGCCTCGACGCCCGGCGTCAGCAGGAAGAGCAGCGAGTTCAAGTCGTTCTTCTCGGCGACGATCCGGTTCTCGCGCAGGTACTGCGCCACGATCGGAGCAGGAATGCCATGCTCGGCATAGGCGCCGGTCTCGCGGTCGAAGCCGGGTGTCAGCAGGGTCAGCTTGTTGGGGTCGGTGATGGCGAAGCCCGGCTCCATCTGCGTGAAGCCATGCCAATTGGCATCGGGCGCGAGCTGCCAATAGGCCGGGTTGCTGGCGAGCTGGTCGGTCGCGACCATTTCCCATGCGACATCGTGGACGGCGCCCTCACGCGAGGCGTCGGCAATGCTGACCCGATCCGGCACGAAGGGCTCGAAGAACCAGCGTCGCTCCGGCCTGGTCTCCTTCTCCTCGAATTCGCGGCGCACGGCCCGGATCTTCTTGCGGAGCTCGATGCCGAGCCGGATCGTATCGTCCCAGAGCACCTCGCCGGAACGGCCCTTCATCATCTGCGCGCCGACATCGAGCGAGGCGAACAGCGGATAGAACGGCGAGGTCGAGGCGTATTGCATGAAGCTCTCGTTGAAGCGCCGGTGCTCGACCCGGCGCTTCTGGCCCTTGATGTGCCGGTCCTTGATATGGATCTGCGAAGCCTGGCTGAAGCTCGCGAGCTGCTTGTGGGTCGACTGCGTCGCGATGATGCCGGGCGACTCCGGTCCAAGCCCCGTCAGCCCCATGGCGAAGCGCCCGGCATAGAGCGGGTGGAACTTCATGAAGCCGGCCCAGGCCTCGTCGAAGAGGATGTACTCGCAGAGATGCCCGATCCTATCGAGGATCATCTGGGCCGAGTGGATCGTGCCGTCATAGGTGCACTGCTCGACCACGGCGACGCGGAACGGGCGCGGCTTCTTCCAGGCCTCGGGATTCTTGACTAGCGGGTTCAAGCGGATGCGCTCGCGCAGCGCCTCCTCGTCGAAGCTCTCCCAGCGCATCGGGCCGATCAGGCCCCAGGCGTTGCGCGCGGTCGGGATATAGACGGGTATGCCGCCGGCGATCAGCAGCGCGCCGTGATGGGCGGCCTTGTGGTTGTTGCGGTCGAACAGGACGAGGTCGCCATCGGTGACCAGTGCCGCGAGCGCGACCTTGTTCGAGGTCGAGGTGCCGTTCAGGACGAAATAGGTCTTCTCCGCCCCGAAGATCTGTGCCGCTTCCTTCTGCGCCTTCAGGGCCGGCCCCTCATGGGTCAGGAGATCGCCGAGATCGAGCACGGAATTGTCGAGATCGTCGCGGAACACGGCCTCGCCGAGATGCTCCATGAACACCCGGCCGATCGGGCTGCGGCTGTAAAACACGCCGCCATTATGGCCCGGGCAGGTCCAGAGATGGTTGCCTTCCTCGGCATAGTCGACGAGCGCGCCGAAGAACGGCGTCTTCAGCGTCTCGGCATATTGCTTGAGGCGGCTGATCAGGCTCTTGGCGATGAAGGGCGGGGTCTCCTCCGAGAGGAAGATGTAGCCGTCGATGAAGTCGAGCACCTCGACCGGCACGTCCTCGAAGCGCTTGCGGCGGATCAGGAGGATGATCGGGAAGTCGAGCCCGCGCCGGCGCATCAGGTTGATCAGCGCGGCGGTCTTGCCTTCGAGGCCCTTCTTGCCCCAGTCGACGACCATGCAGCCGATGGCGGCATCGGTCTGGACGGCGATCTCGGCGTCCTCGAGCTTGCGCGCCTTGACCACCTCGAAGCCCGATCGCTCGATCTCCTCGATGATCTGGTTGAAGCGGATGCCCTCGAGATCCTCGGCATCGAAGTTCGGCGTCGCGAACAGGAAGGTGAAGCGCCTGAAATAGTCCATGCCGGCTCCGCTGGGCGTGAACCTGCGACACTCGGCGATTTATGCGACAATCCCGCGACCATGGAGCCGGCTAGGTTCGGACAGCCCCATGGCTCCACTCGCCGCTTCAAGCGGGCGCAACCCCGCCTCTTTCGAATTGGGGTCGCGCCTGGCGTATTCGTTCCGAAGCAGCCCTGCGCGGACGCGGTCAGAGCCTCTGGAGCAGGAAGGCTTCGGCGAAGCTCAGCTCGACCATGTCGCCGCGCTTCAGGCCACCCAGCCGGCTCTGGATGTCGGGATCGACCACGACATGGGTCCGCGGCCCGGCCGGTCCGACATAGCTGACGATGTTCGTCGCCGGATCGAAACTCTCGAACCTCGCCGTCACCGTCAGCGACCGCACGACGAAGCGTTCCGGCAGATTCTGGAAGGAGGTGTCGGCCGAGGCCTCGGTGTAGATGATCGCCGGCTTGGCGCCTTTCCGGGCCCGCTTGACGTCGAGGATCACGCCCTCGACACGACGAACCTCGACCCGGTCGCCCGGGCGAAGATTCTCCAGGCTTCCGAACACCTCTGGCACTGCGACAGGCCATGTCTGGCGGCCCTGCTTGATGACCACGCGGCGTCTGGCGGGATCGACTGCGGCGACCTCGACCTCGAGCCGCTCGATTTCCACCGGCCCGACGCCGGCGACGATGACCGTCTGGCTGGTGACCGTTGGAGTGGTCGCGCAGCCCGCCAGAGCGAACGAAACTGCGGCGATCATGCTGATCTTCTTCAACATCGGACGTCTCCCCTTCAAACGTAATCCGGGCTGGAATCAGCCGCCGACTTCCGGGTTTCGGTCTACAATTCGAGAAAATTGCGAATGGATGACTTCGCAGGGTCAAGAATAAAGGCCAACTTCCGCCGTGGCACAATAGGCGATCGGAAGGCGATTTCGGACGAGTACTTTCATCCTACCCCTCATAGCGCGCCAGCCGCTCCAGATCGAGGATCGTCACCTCGTTATGGCCGACCTTGATGAAGCCGAGCTCAGCCAGCCTGGCGAGGCTCTGATTGGCCATCTGCCGGGAGATGCCAGCGAGCAGGCCGAGTTCCTCCTGCGAGATCGTCAGCGTCCGGTCGTTGTTCGGATAGAGGATCGGGTTGAACAGCCAGGCGAGATTGCGGGCGAGGCGCCCGGTCGCTCCCAGCATGCGGTCATATTCGGCGAGGCCGATGAACTGGGCCAGGCGCTCGTTGAACTGGTGGACCAGGAAGCGGTTGAAGGCGGCGGAGTGCTCGAACAGCCAGAAGAAGGTCTGGCGCCGCATCAGCGCGACCTTGCTCTCGCGCAGGGCGACGAGATCGTAGCGCCGCGCCTCATTCTTGATGATCGTGCCTTCGCCGAACCAGGCGCCGCCCCGCAGGCCGGCCAGCGTCGCCGATTTGCCGCTGCGCGAGGTCGTGCTCATCTTGAGCAGGCCATCGGCGACACCGGTCCAGGATTCCAGCCGGTCGCCGACATGGCAGACATAGGCGCCCTTGCCATAGGCCTTGATACTCGTCCCCCGCCTGGCTTCCTCGAATTCCTCCGGCGTCAGGTCGTTCGACCAGGCGGCGATGCGGCGCAGCTCGTCTTCGGAAATCAAAGCTCGCCGGCCCCTCGCATGCGCTCGTCGCGCACTATGCGGCCCGGTTCATCGCAAACTCAAGTCAGGCTGGCGGTCGCACCGCCTGCACCGATCCCCAGATGCGCCGTGCGCCGCTTCCGCGAGGGGAGTCGGCCCGGGATTCAGAACCTGATCGCGGCGGCGAGCGAGGCGAGCAGCAGCACAGCGAAAACCAGGTTGACGATCCGGTTGCTCCGGGGATCGCGGAACAACCCGGTCAGGCCCGAGCCGGCGAGCAGCCAGGCGATGTTGACCGCGGCGATCACGAGCAACAGCAAGCCGATCTTGAGGATCGCATCGATCGCCGGCTGCTGCGGCAGCAATGCGAAGCCGGAGAACAAAGCCGCCATCGCCGCATAGCCCTTGGGATTGACCAGCGAGAGCGCGAAGCCGGCGGCGAAGGACGGCGCGGCGATATCGCTGTTCGTCTCGGTGAGCGGCGGGGCCGTCGCGATGCGGAAGGCGAGGTAGAGGAAATACAGCGCCACCAGAATGGTGACGACCGGCGCGAGGCCGGGCAGCGCCAGGATGATCGCGACGAAGCCGCTGGCGGTCAGCGCCATCACCGCCACCATGCCGAGCGTGATGCCGGCGCCATAGGCGAGGCCGCGCCGGGTTCCGAAGGCGGCGCCGGTCGCGGTCAGGCTCAGCGTCGCCGGGCCGGGACTTCCGGTGAGAGCGACGCCGGCGAGAAGGAAGCCAGCCAACCCGTCCATGATCTCCCCCGCAGTTCTTGAAAGAATGCAGAGGGAAGCAGCAGAGACGCCACCGGTCTTGAACGTTCGTGCGGCTACTCCGCCGCCCGCGGCATCGCCAGCGCTGCATCCGAGCCGTCGCGCAGGCGCTTCAGCAATTCCGCCTCCTCGGCTTTCGCCGCCGTGAGGTGGCGCTCCTTGACGTGGCCAAAGCCGCGGATCTTTTCGGGGATCGCAGCAAGGGCGACGCAGAGCGCATGGTTCTGCGGCGAGAGCTTGGCCAGGATCTCTCCGACCAGCGCCTCGTAATCGGCGATCAGCTTGCGCTCGGTCTTGCGCTCCTGGGTGTAGCCGAAGGCGTCGAAGGCGGTGCCGCGCAAGCCTTTCAGCTTCGCCAGCAGGCCGAAGGCGCCCAGCATCCAGGGCCCGAAGCTCATCTTGCGCGGCAGGCCCGTATTGGGATCGCGCTTCGCCAGCAGCGGCGGGGCGAGGTGGAATTCGAGGCGCACAGGCTGACCGGTCGCGCTGTCTTTCTCGAAGGTCGCGGCGAGCTGCTTGCGGAAGGCGCCGTCGCTGTAGAGCCGAGCGACCTCGTACTCGTCCTTGTAGGCCATCAGCTTGAAGAGATAGCGCGCGACGGCCTCGGCCAGAGCGGTCTGGCCGGGAAGCACGCTCGCCTCCTTGGCGCGAACCTTCTCGACAAGATCGCGATAGCGCGCCGCATAGGCGGCGTTCTGGTAGCCGGTGAGGAAGTCGACGCGGCGGGCGACGATCTCGTCGAGGCTCTGCGAGAGCTGGCGCGCCTCGGTCGGGGCCTTGGCCTCGGCGAGCGCCGCGAGCAGGGAGGCCGGATCATGCGCGGCGCGGCGGCCGAGCCCGAAAGCCTGCTTGTTCATCGCCACGGCCTCGCCGTTGAGCTCGATCGCCCGCAGCAGCGATGCCCGCGAAAGCGGCACGCCGCCATGCTGCCAGGCATAGCCGAGCATGAACATGTTGGCGGCGATGGCATTGCCGAGGAAGGAGACGGCAGCAGCCGTCGCATCGACGAGATGGGTATTGTCGCGGCCGGAGGCCGAGACGATCGCCCGCTTCAGCCGTTCCGTCGGCAGCGAGAAATCGGCATTGCGGGTGAAATCACCAGGCAGGCTTTCTGCGGTGTTGACCACCACGGTCGAGCCGGAACGGATCGCGCCCAGCACCTTCTTCGAGCCGGTGACGGTGAGGTCGCAACCGAGCACGAGATCGGCCTGGCCGGCGGCGACGCGGATGGCGTGAATCTCCTCCGGCGTCGGGGCGAGGCGCACATGGCTGAACACGGCGCCGCCCTTCTGGGCGAGGCCGGCCATGTCGATCATGCCGCAGCCCTTGCCTTCGAGATGGGCTGCCATGCCGAGGATCGCGCCGATGGTGACGACGCCGGTGCCGCCGACGCCGGTGACGATAACGGCGAAGTTGCGATCGAGTGCCGGAACCTTGGGCTCGGGCAGATCGCCCGCACCGAGCGTTGAAGCATCCAGCGTGCGCGGTTCCGCCTTCTTCGGCCGTGCACCATGCACGGTGACGAAGGAGGGGCAAAAACCCTTCACGCAGGAAAAGTCCTTGTTGCAGTTCGACTGGTCGATCTGGCGCTTGCGGCCGAATTCGGTCTCGAGCGGCTGCACCGAGACGCAGTTCGATTTCACCCCGCAATCGCCGCAGCCTTCGCAAACCAGCTCGTTGACGATGACGCGCTTGTCCGGGTCGGGATAGGCGCCGCGCTTGCGCCGGCGGCGCTTCTCGGTGGCGCAGGTCTGATCGTAGAGCAGCAGCGAGACGCCGCTGGCGGTCGCAAGCTCGCGCTGGACCGCGTCGAGATCGTCGCGATGGTGCAAGGTGGTGCCCGGGGGCCAGAGCGTGCCGGCCGGGTACTTGTCGGGATCGTCGGAGACCACCGCGATGCGCGCGACGCCCTCGGCCGCGACCTGGCGGGCCATCTGGTCGGGCGAGAGGTGCCCTTCCGCCTGCTGGCCGCCGGTCATCGCGACGGCGTCGTTGTAAAGCAGCTTGTAAGTGATGTTGACGCCGCTCGCGACGGCCCAGCGGATCGCGAGCGAGCCGGAATGGGTGTAGGTGCCGTCGCCGAGATTCTGGAAGACGTGGCCGCGTTTCGAGAACGGGGCTTCGCCGACCCAGTTGGCGCCTTCGCCGCCCATCTGGGTGAAGCCGGCGGTGTCGCGGTCCATCCACTGCACCATGTAATGGCAGCCGATGCCGGCATAGGCGCGCGACCCCTCGGGCACGGTGGTCGAGGAATTGTGCGGGCAGCCCGAGCAGAAATAAGGGGTGCGCTTGGCGACTTCGATGGCCTCGGCGAGGCGGCCTTGCGCCGCGGCGATCTCTTCAAGGCGGGCGCGGAGTGCCGGATCGTCGCGGTATTGCAGCAGGCGGGCGCCCAGCGCGATGGCGATGTCGTTGGGATCGAGCGCGCCATGGACCGGGAAGAGCCACTCGCCCTGCTCGTCCTTCTTGCCTATCACCATGGGCTGGTGGGCGGTGCCGTAGAGTTCCTCGCGCAGCTGTACCTCGATCAGCGAGCGCTTCTCCTCGACGACCATGACGAGGTCGAGTCCGGCAGCGAAATCCTTCAGCTCCTGCGGGTCGAGCGGCCAGGGGCAGGCGATCTTGAACAGGCGGATGCCGAGATCGTTGGCACGGACCTCGTCAAGGCCGAGCTCCTCCAGCGCCTGGCGCACATCGAGATAGGATTTGCCGACGGTGATGATGCCGATGCGCGGCGCCTGTCCGCCCGAGAGGATGGTCTGGTTGAGCTTGTTGGCGCGCAGGTATGCGAGGACCGCGGCGCGCTTATGCAGGTGCAGCCGCTTCTCCTGGTCGAGGAAGTCGAGCTCGCGGCGGATATTGAGGCCGCCCGGCGGCATGACGAAGTCGTTGGGGGTCGCAATGCTGACCCGCTCGACCGAGCCGTCGACCGAGGCGGTCGATTCGATGTTGTCCTTGACGCATTTGAGCCCGACCCAGACGCCGGCGAAGCGCGAGAGCGCAAAGCCGTGCAAGGAATAGTCCATGATCTCCTGGACGCCGGCCGGATTGAGGATCGGCATCATCCGGTCGACCAGGACGAATTCGGTCTGGTGGGCGTTGGTCGAGGATTCGGCGGTGTGATCGTCGCCGAGCAGGCAGAGCACGCCGCCATGGCGCGCGGTGCCGGCCATGTTGCCATGGCGGAAGACGTCGCCGGTGCGGTCGACCCCCGGGCCCTTGCCGTACCAGAGCGCGAAGACGCCGTCATATTTGCCCTCGCCGGAGAGCTCCGCCTGCTGCGTGCCCCAGATGGCGGTGGCGGCGAGGTCCTCGTTGAGGCCGGGCTGGAAGACGATGTTGGCGGGCTTGAGCTGCTTGCCGGCGCGGGCGAGCTGCTGGTCGAGCCCGCCGAGCGGCGAGCCGCGATAGCCGGAGACGAAGCCGGCGGTATTGAGGCCGGCGCGTCGGTCGCGCTCATGCTGCGTGAGCAGCATGCGGGCGATGGCCTGCGTTCCAGTCAGGAAGATCTGCTGCTTGGAGAGGTCGTATTTGTCGTCGAGCGCGACGGCTCGGAGCTCCGGCTCATTCGCCGAAATGCCCTGCGAAGTCTGCTGCGTACCGGCCATGGCCGACCTCCCGACGATCGCATATCCATCGACTATAGGGACCGGTAGCGCCGGCCTCCAATTCGTTATTATGTCAGCAAAGCTGTCATACCCGGTGTGATATCGTCAAATCACCCTGGGGTGATTCCAGAGTGGCGGATGCCGCCTGCGCCGCGATTTGGCCGCCTTTGCGGGCGATGCCAGCATGGCCGCCGGCATGAGATTGCAGGGTAGGCGCGCCGGGCGCGCTTTTGTATGAAAGCTCGGCCGGATTCGCCGCAGATTCGAGGAAATTGCCGCGTGCCGCGATACTCGACGCTTCTGACGCTGTTCGCTGCTGCCGCGAGCTGGCTCGGCCTCGCCTTGCCGGCGCTGGCGCATCCGCACGTCTTCGTGACCTCGCGCACCGAGATCCTCTATGACGCCGGCGGCGCGGTGAAGGCGCTACGGCACCGCTGGAGCTTCGACGAGGCCTATTCGGCCTATATGGTCCAGGGCCTCGACAAGAATGGCGACGGCAAGCTGACCTCCGATGAATTGGCCGAGCTCGCCAAGGTCAACATGGAATCCCTGCCGGATGTCGGCTTCTTCACCATCGCCAAGGCGAACGGCAAGGCGCAGGAGTTCGGCACGCCGAGCGGGGAGTCGCTCTCCTACGAGAACAAGATCCTGACGCTGACCTATACGCTGCCGCTGAAGACGCCGGCCACGGCGAACCGCTCCTTCGGCATCGAGATCGGCGACCCCACCTATTTCGTCGCCTTCGAGATCGGCGAGGAGGCCGATGCGGTGGCGGCGCGCGATGCGCCCAAGGGCTGCGTGGTCCGGATCATGCGCCCGCCCAAGCTCGACTCTGCGACGCAGCAGCGTCTGGCGCAGGAGGACATCACCGCGACGCCTGACATGAGCGCCTATCAGGTCACCACCAGGGCGCTGGTGGCATGTCCCTGAGCGCTCCCGCCGCGCCGGGCCTGCCGCTCTGGCCGCGTCGGCTGCTGGTCGCGCTGCTGGCGCTGGCTTTGGTCGCCGGCGCGCTCGGGCTGATCGCCTGGGTTGCCAGCCTCTATTTCCCGCCGCCGCCTCCGCCACCGCGTAATCCGTTCGGCACGGCGCTGCCGCGCGAGGCGTTACCGGCGACGACGGGCATCGGTGCGATCATCCTCGCCTGGCAGTCGAGCTTCTATCGCGAGCTGACCGCGACGCTGAAGGCGATCGCGCAATCGCCGGCGGCGCTGCCCGGCCTGCTCGGGCTCGCCTTCGCTTATGGCGTCTTCCATGCCGCCGGGCCCGGCCACGGCAAGGCGGTGATCTCCGGCTACATCGTTGCCGACAACCGTAGCCTGAAGCGCGGGCTGGCGCTTAGTTTTGCCGCGGCAATCGTGCAGGCACTGGTGGCGATCGGGCTGGTCGGGGCGCTGACGCTGGCACTGAACGCAACCGCCAAGACCATGGCTTCAACGACCTGGGTGATCGAGCAGGGCAGTTTCGCGCTGGTGGCGCTGGTCGGGCTCTACGTGCTCTGGCGCAAGGCCGGCAACCTCGCCGCGCTCGGCGGCAGCGCGGCGCATGATCCGGCCTCCTGCGACCATGTCCATATGCCCGGCGCGGACGAGGTCTCGCGCCTGCGCTCGTTCCGCGAGATGGCCGGCGTCGTGCTGGCGGCGGGCTTGCGGCCCTGCGCCGGCGCGCTGATCATCCTCGTCTTCGCCAATGCCCAGGGCCTGCTCTGGGCCGGCATCGCCGCGACCTTCGCGATGGCGCTCGGCACGGCCCTGACCACCGGCGCGCTCGCCGCGCTGGCGGTGTTCTTCAAGTTCGCGGCGCTACGCTTCGCCGGCGGCGGTTCGCTGAAGGGAGCCCGGATCATCGCTGGGCTCGAAGTGCTCGCGGCCGCCTTCGTCGCGGTGCTGGGCGCGGCGCTGTTCTTCGGCCTGTGGGCCGCGGGGCAGGGGAGCTGACCTCTACTTCGCCGCGGCCTCGTAGACAAACAACGTCGATTTATCGTCATCCGGCATGAAATAGGCGCGCACGCCTTCACCCGCCGGCTCGACCCAGAATGGGTTCTGCGTCATCGGCAAACCAGACGGCGACCAGAGCTCGACCGGCATCTGGAAGACCGGACGGTTATCCCGGAGGTCGACGATCTCGAAGCCGCCAAGCCGGAAGACCGGCCCGTCCTTGCTGGCGCGGTAGTTGTTCAGACCGGAGCAGAGCATCCGGCCCATGCCGATATAGTGGCAGTCTTGATAGTCGATATAGAGCGCCGGATTGGCGACGCGCAGGCTCTCGGGCGCGGCATCGGCATTGGTGATCTTGCCATCGGCGCCGAGCGGCCAGGCGTAGAAGCGACGCGAGCCCCAGCTGACGCCGTGCAGCGACTTGCCGTCGGTGTTGTGGACGATGCCGCCGACATGATCCTTGAAGCGGAAGACCTCGGTCGCCTTCAGCGTCTGCGGGTCAACCTTGTAGATGATCGACTGGCTGTTCGGGCGGTATTCGGCGACCGGCACCCAAAGATCCTTGCCGTCGAAGTCGATGCCGCCGGGATGGTAGATCGAGCCTTCGCCGAGCGTGACGCTGCCGATGAGCTTGCCTTGCGCATCGACCTTGAAGAGATGGCCGGCGCCCTCGCCGGTGTCGCGGTCATAGCCGTCCTTCGGCTCGGCATAGCGCGTCGTTGGCTTCCGGATCTCGACCGAGGAGATGAAGAAGGCGTCGCCGATCTTGACCATGCCCTGCGGATGGTGGGTCGGGAACTGCAGCTCGATCGCTGCCTTCTGCGCCCATTGCGTCGATCGCGTCAGCTTGGGGAGCAGCGTGTTGAGCGCGGGATCGGCGGCCTGCGCCGTCGTTGCCAGAGCTGCGGCTGCGAGCGCCATCACTGCGGTCCTCATCGCGATCCTCCTTGGGCAGCCCCGTTCTCGGGCGTTGCCGGCATAGTTGCGCTTCGTGACGAGGATGCAAAGCGGCGCTCAGCGCAGTGGATCGTTCTCCAGCAGGATCGGCTTGCCATGCGGCGTCGCCTCGGCAGCCCGCTCCCAGGCGGCGGCGCGGGCGTCGACGCTATCATGCGAGGCGAGGCCCTTCTCGATCAGGAGATGTTCGAGCGCCTCGCACCAGCGCTCGTAATAGTCGGAGCCGTCGCGGCAGCCGCCATTGGCCAGGGCTTCGCGGATCTCGCCACCGAGCGCCTGCGCCCACTCATCGGCGCTGAAGACGCCGCGGTTCTGCAGGGCGACGACGAGGGCGAAGGCCTGCGCCTGCCAGGGTTCGGCGAAGACCGGCCCTTCGGCGTCGCGCGGGATCGGCGTGCCGGCGGCGAGCGCGTCCGCGAGAGCGGCGTCAGGCCGGCTCAAGATAGCTCTCCCAGGCCTCGATGCTGACGGTGGTCGTCGGATCGGCGTCGCGGCCCCAGAGCTCCGGGCCGGTGAAGACGACGGTGTAGAGCCATTGCGCCGTCTCGGGCGCATCATGGGCGCCGGTGTCGGGGAAGACATGGCAGCCGGTGACCAGCTCGATCACGCCCTGCTTGCCGCGGGCATAGCGCGGCAGGCGGGTATGGTGCTGCGGGTGCATCACGATGGTGCGGACGGTGTCGCCGACCTTGAAGCGGGCCGGCGCCGGCGCCTCGCGCTCATAGGGGAACCCGCGGCGCAGGACGGTCGGAACCTCCTCGCCCTTCAGGACACGCTTGGGCTCCCGGCGGGCGCTGCCGGCGACGCCGGAGGCCAACTCCTCCTTGCTGAGGAAGCCGTGCTGGACCAGCACCTTGTCGAGCGCCGCCAGCCAGATCTGGTAATAGCTCGACGACAGATACTGCGCCGGCGGCAGGCTTTCGCGGGCATGGCGGATGCCGTCGATCGTCCAGGCGCCCATCGCGCCGGCGGCGACGTTGATCGCCAGGACCTTCTTCTCCCACTCGGCGTGGAAGATCGGCTCGTCCTTCTCCGGCACGACCGGGCCGAAGCCCATCTGGCCGCCGAGGTCGTGAGCGCTATTCATGGCTTGTCCTCCGGAGAGGGCAGGCCGACGCCGATCATGGAGTCGCGGCTGACGATCGACGCCAGCTCGTCCTCGCTCCAGCCGTCGGTGCTCTCCGGCCGCATCGGGATGACGATGAAGCGCGTCTCGGCCGTCGAATCCCAGACGCGGATGCGCTGGCCCTCGGGCAGGGTCACGCCGAAATCGGCGAGAGTGCCGCGCGGATCGATCACCGCCTTGGCGCGATAGGGCGGCGACTTGTACCAGACCGGCGGCAGGCCCAGCACCGGCCACGGATAGCAGGAGCACAGGGTGCAGACGATGAGGTTGTGCTCCTCGGGCGTATTGAAGCAGGCGACGATGTGCTCGCCGCCACGCCCGCCATAGCCGAGCTCGGCGACCGCGGCGGTGCCGTCCGCCTTCAGGCGCGCGGCATAGGCCGGATCGCTCCAGGCCTTGGCGACGACGCGGGCGCCGTTGCGCGGGCCGATCCTGGTCTCATAGGTGTCGATGATCGCATCGAGCGCGCTCGGGTCGACATAGCCCTTCTCGACCATCAGCGATTCCAGCGCCTTCACCCGCGCTTCGATCGGGGTGAAATGGTTGTCGTGCTCGTGGTCATGATGGTGGTGATGGTCGTGGCCACTCATCGCCGTCTCCCTCTTTCCCTAAGCCCACATCCTGAGGAGGCCGCGCAGCGGCCGTCTCGAAGGATGCTCCAGGAGGCTCCGGAACCATCTGGAGCATCCTTCGAGACGCGATCTGCGATCGCTCCTCAGGATGAGGGCTTAAATCTGATACGACCTCTCTCAGGGCACTTATGCCAGCCTGATCCGCGCCGCCCGCTCGAACCTCACCGCGAAAGCGACGAGCGATTTGTCCGAGCCCTTCGGCCCGATCACCGACAAGCCCAGCGGGGCGTCGTCGCGATGGGCGACAGGGATCGAAATCTGCGGGAAGCCCGACAGGCCCGCAAGACAGAGCAGGCGCAGGGCACGGTTGCGGAAATCCTCGAGCTCCGGCTCGCCGGCGCTGACCAGCGGCGCGATGTCGGGCACTGTCGGCAGCATCAGCACGCCGTCCTTGCCGAGCAGGCGAGCGAGCTTCGCGCGGAAGGTCTTTCGCACGCTGTCGCCGCGGGCGACCTCCGCATCGCTGACCGCCTTGCCGAAGGCGAAACGCTCGGCGACTCCCGGCCCGAGCGGCATGGCGTGGCGTTCGATCATCTTGCCGTCGGACTGCCAGGCCTCGCGGCCCTGGATCCAGCGGAAGGCCCAGTAGAGTGCGTCCATGTCACTGACGGCGCGGACCGTCTCGGGCTGGCCGAGGATCGGCACGATGCGCTGGACGACATTGCGCAGGATGCGCTCGGCCTCGGGCACGGCCTGGGCGAAGAGGTCGTCGGCGAGGAGAAGGCGCGGCGCCTCCGGCAGCGTCACCTTGTCCTTGCCGAGGACGGCGTTGGCTGCGCGAGCGAAGACCTCGCCGTCGCGGGCGAAGAAGCCGGCGGTATCGAGGCTTTCCGCCAGCGGCCAGGCCCGCTTCAGCGAGAGCCGGCCATGGCTTGGGCGGATGCCGAACAGCCCGCCATAGCTCGCCGGCGCGCGGACCGAGCCGCCGGTGTCGGAGCCGAGACCGATATCGGCGAGCCGCCCGGCGACCGCAGCCATCGAGCCGGAGGACGAGCCGCCGGTGATGCGGTCAGGCGCAGCCGGATTCACGGGTGAGCCGAAATGGGCGTTCTTGCCGTTGAGCGAGAAGGCGAGCTCGTCGGTATGAGTCTTGCCAACGAAGCGGGCGCCGGCCTCAAGGAAGGCCTTCACGATCGGCGCGGTCTTGGTCTTGATCCCCGACAGCGCCAACACGGTCGGCGAGCCCGCCCCTGTCGGATAGCCCTTGACGTCGTAGAGGTCCTTGACTGCGAGTGTCAGCCCGGAGAGCGGACCGGAAGAGGCATGTTTCACCGGCGCTTCGGGGTAAGGCACGAAGCAGCGGAACGGGTCGTTCTCGATCATGGTCGTCTCAGATCTCCCCCAAGATCCCAGTCAGATGCCGCGGGCGTCGCCGTCCGAGCGCGGATCATGCATCGCCTCGACATGGCCCTTCTGGTGCTTCACCAGCATGCCGGCATGGCCGAACTGGTCGGAATAGGCCTCGCTGTATTCCTCGACCGGGTGCCCGGCCGCGGTGAGCCTGGCCAGCAGCATCGGATCGAAGCGGTTCTCCAGCTTGAGCGAGATCGAGCCGGCGCCCCATGTCCGGCCGAACAGCCAGCGCGGCGCATCGACTGCATCGGCGACGCCCTGGCCGAAACGATAGCGCGACAGGATCTGCGCCTGGAATTGCGGCTGACCATCGCCGCCCATCGCGCCATAGCTCATGATCCGGCCGTCGTCGAAGCGGGCGAGCGGCGGGTTGAGCGTGTGGAAGGGTTTGCGGCCGGGCGCCAGCGGGTTGAGCGCCTTGGCGTCGAGCGAGAAGGAGACGCCGCGGTTCTGCCAGTTGATGCCGGTCTTGGGCAGGATGCAGCCGGAGCCGTATTCCCAGTAGAGCGACTGGATATAGGACACCGCGAGGCCGGAGCCGTCGATCGCGCCCATCCAGATCGTGTCGCCCTCGCCGGGCCGGAACGGCCAGCTCGCCGCGCGCTTGCGGTCGATCTTGGCGGCTTCGCGCTCCAGGGCGGCCTCGGTCAAAAGGCTCGCCGGATCGACCGTCATGAAGGCCGGGTCGGTGATCACCTTGTCGCGGATGGCGAGCGCCCGCTTCACTGCCTCGACCAGCCCGTGATGGTGGTCGAAGCTGTCCGGCCGGGTGATGCCGAGCTTCTCGAAGATGCCGAGGATCATCAGGGCGGTCAGCCCCTGCGTCGGCGGCGGGAAATTGTAGACGGTGAGCCCCGGCAGCTTCAGCGACAGCGCCTGGACTGCGCGGGCGCGGAAGGCTTCGAGATCGGCGCGCGTGATCGGCGCGCCGAGACGCCCAAGGTCCTCGGCGATCTCGCGGCCGATATCGCCGCGATAGAAATCGTCGAGCCCGGCATGGGAAAGCTGTTCCAGCGTCGCGCCGAGCGCGGCGGGCTTGCGGCGGTCGCCGGCCTTGGGGCGCTCGCCGCCCGGCCAGAAGAACTCGCTGAAGCCGGGCGCCGCCTTCACGGCATCGACTTCTTGCGGCCAGGTCCGCAGCTCCGATTCGGAGATGTCGTAGCCCTCGTTGCAGTGGCGGATGGCGTCCGCCAGCAAATCCTTCAGCGGCAGCCTGCCGCCGAGGCCGCTCGATAGGCTAAGCGCCGCCTGCCAGCCGCCGATCGCGCCGGCGACGGTGATCGCTGCGTCCGGGCCGCGCGACGGCAGCACGTCGTGGCGCTTCTCGCGATAGCGCTCGATCGTGGCCAGAGCCCCCGCCGGGCCACAGGCCTCGATGGCGTGGACCTTGCCGCCGGGCTCGTGCACCAGCCAGAAACCGTCGCCGCCGATCGCGTTCATATGCGGATAGACCACCGCGATGGTCGCGGCCATGGCGACCATCGCCTCGATCGCGTTGCCGCCCTCGGCGAGGATGGCGCGACCAGCTTCGGAGGCGAGGCGGTGGGGCGCTGCGACGGCCGCGGAGGCGAAAACCGGAGAATCGGGCATCAGGTTCTTGTCGTTCGAGTGAGGCGGGACCATGTGCCGGAAGGCGCGATTTTGTTGCATGCCGACGCCGGCTAGGCTAGAGCACGTTCCGCAAAAGTGGGGACCACTTTTGCGATCAGAACATGCTCCAATCTATTGATTTGGCGCGAATTCTGGTCGTTCGCCCGTTCCGGGCGACCGGAATGCGCGCCGGCGGTCCGTGCATGAGTTCCGAGGGTAAAAGCATGGCGGCTGGCCGCACCAACTGGCGCAACGTGATCATGGTGGTCTCGCTGGCCATCCTGATCGCGGTCGAGATCTTCGGCGTCGCGCTCGCTTCCGGCTGGGCGTTGGCCGGCCTGTTCGAGCTCGGGCCGATCGTCGCCTACGTGCTGATGGGGTTGTTCTCGGTGCTCGCCGCCTATGGGCTGGTGAACTTCATGCGCCGGGTCGTGAAGATCGAGCGCCTGACCCATCGCGGCTGAGGCTTAGCCGCACGGCTTCATCACCACCGGGTCGGCATCTGCCGGCAGCAATTCGTCGAGCGATCGGCAGCGGCCGTCCACGCAGACCCGCCAGTCGGCTGTGGCGCCGGAGCGGCGCATCACCACGTCCGGCAGTGCGGGCAGGTCCGGCTTCCAGCGCCAGAAGCCGTCGACCAGTCTGGCGCCATCGGGCGGGTCCATGCCGGCCCCGGAGCCCTGGATGCGCGCCTCTGTGATGACGAGGCCCTCGCGCGTCTCCTGCCAGACCTCTTCCCACAGCGTTTTCTGCACCGAATGACGCCAGGACAGGGTGATCTCGCTCGCGCCGAGCGAGATCAGCAGCGTGCCGGCGGCAAGGCAGATGCTCATGTCGCCGGACGCGCGTCAGCCCTCGCTCGCCAGAGATGCTGGCCGATCATGGCGGCCGCCAGCGCAAAACCGATCTCGTCGGTGAGCGGCACCGCCGCGACGAGGAAGGCGGCGGCGATCGCCGCCAGCACGCGTTCCCACAGCGCCAGCCGGCGCGTGAGATAGCCGACGAAGGCCGCACCCCAGAGGATCATGGCGAGCGTCGCCTTGACCACGATGTAGACCACGGCGAGCCAGTAGGACGCGCCGGAGAGGCCCGCGACCGGCTGCAGCATCAGGGTCGGGTCGTAGACCGCCATATAGGGCACGACGAAGCCGGGCAGGGCGATTTTCACCGCCTGGACGCCGATCTTCATGCCGGAGACCTTGGCCATCGGCGCTGCCGCGAAGGCGGCGAGCGCGACCGGGGGCGTCAGGTCGGCCATGATGCCGAAATAGAAGACGAACATGTGGCTGACGATCAGCGGCACGTCGAGCTGCAGCAGGATCGGCGCGGCGAGCGAGGAGGTGATGATGTAGTTCGGGATGGTCGGGATGCCCATGCCGAGGATCAGGCTGAACACCATGGTCAGGATCAGCGCCAGGAACATCGAGTTCTTGCCGATGCCGATCAGCCAGGAGCCGAAGATGGTGCCAAGCCCGGTCAGGGTCATGGTGCCGATGACGATGCCGACCAGCGCGCAGGCGAGGCCGACCGGCAAGGCCTGGCGGGCGCCATCGGCGAGCGCTGCTACGCAGCTCTGCAGCACCTCGCGGCCTGAGGCGCCGCGGAAGACGTTCCACAGCACCAGCGCGAGCACGACCATCAGCACGGTCGCCATGCTGATCGTCATCGACGCCGCCGAGATCAGGGCGAAACCGACCCAGAAGACGATGCGCAAGGCCGGTGTGCCGAGGCCGGCGGAGATCGCCAATGCGAGAATGAGCGCGACCGTGAGGGCAAGCCCTATCGCCCCGGCGAAGAGCGGGGTGAAGCCGGCGAAGAGCAGGTAGACCAGCACCAGCAGCGGCGCGATCAGATACCAGTGCTTGCGCAATTCGGCCCGGGCGCTCGGCAGCTGCGATTTGGGCAGGCCGTGCAGGCCGAGCTTGCCGGCCTCCAGATGCACCGCCCAGTAGCAGGCGGCGAAGTAGAGCAGCGCCGGGATGATCGCCGCCTCGACGATCTTGGAATAGGGCACGTCGATCGTCTCGGCCATGATGAAGGCGACGGCGCCCATCACCGGCGGCATGATCTGGCCACCCATCGACGAGGTCGCCTCGACGCCGCCGGCAAAGGCGCCGTTGAAGCCGGAGCGCTTCATCAGGGGAATGGTGAACTGGCCCGACGCCACGACATTGGCGACGCCCGAGCCGGAGACCGTGCCCATCAAGGCCGAGGAGGCGACGCAGACCTTGCCCGGCCCGCCCTGCTTGCCGCCGAACACCGCCATGGACAGGTCGTTGAAGAAGTCGATCACGCCGGCGCGTTCCATGAAGGCGCCAAACAGGATGAACAGGAAGATGAAGGTGGCGGAGACGGCGGTCGGGGTCGAGTAGAGCCCTTCCGTGCCGAAGGCCATCTGCTCGATCACCTGCTCCAGGCTGTAGCCGCGATGATCGTAAGGAGCGGGGAGATAGTTGCCGAACAGGCAGTAGGCGAGGAAGGTGCCGGCGACGAGCGGCAGGGCGATGCCCATGGCGCGCCAGACCAAGAGGAACAGCACGATCAGCGCGGCGATGCCGACGACCATGTCGGCATGGGTCAGCTCGCCGGCGCGGTTCACCAGCTCGTTGTAGTTCCACCAGTGATAGAGGCCGAGCGAAAAGCCGACGATGCCGACCGCCCACCAGAAGATGCGGGCCGGCGGCGAGGTCTCGTCGGCATTGGCGAGCAAACCGCAGGCGGTCAGGCAGAGGAAGCCGACATGGAGGGTGCGCAGCACCTGATTGGGGAGGGTGCCGGTGTAGAGCGAGACCAGCTCGAAGGCGCCGAACAGTGTGAGGAAGGCGAGGACCGCCTCGATATTGGGCCGTCCGCGCGCGGCACCGAGCAGAATCCAGACCAGCCAGAGCGCGAAGGCGACGCGGATCAGCAGGATCGGGGTCAGCCAGGAGATCGATGGCACGATGCGGAAGTCGAGCGGGATGCCGAAGGCGGTGACGATCTGGAAGGCCGAGAAGGCGACGGCGATCCAGAACAGCAGGCGGCCCTTCCAGCCCTCGCCGAAGGTCGCCGGCAGGCCATGCTCGGGATCGTGCGGCGCGGCTGGAGCGGCGCCGGCAGTATCCGGCACGGCCAGCGGCCGGCTCGTCTCGTTGCTCATGCTCGTTCCCCGTTCCCGTCGCGCTTATGCGCGGTCATTCTTGACCGATAACGAAAGCGGGGCCGGTTGTCCGGCCCCGCTCGTGACGATTTGCTGCAGGGCTCAGGAGCCGACCTTCAGGCCCTTCTCCTTGAAATAGCGCGCCGCGCCGGGGTGCAGCGGCACCGGCATGCCCTCCAATGCGCTTTCGAGCTTGATCGAGCGGGCAGCGGCATGGGCAGCGGCGAGGTCGGGCAGGTTCTCGAAGACCGCCTTGGTCATCTGATAGACCGTCTCCTCCTTCATCCCCTCATGGGTGACGAGGTAGTTGACGACGGCGGCCGCCGGCACCGCTGCGGTCTGCCCGGTATAGGTGTTGGCCGGGATCGAGACCTTGACGAAGGGCGGGCCGGCCTTGTCGACCACGGCCGCCGGCACCTCGACCACGGTGATCTCGACCGAGGTGGCAAGGTCGCGCAGCGAGGCGACGCCGAGGCCGGCCGATTGCAGGGTGGCGTCGAGCTGGCGGTTCTTCATCAGCTCGACCGATTCGGCGAAGGGCAGGTACTCGATCTTCCCGAGATCCTTGTAGGACATGCCAGCGGCGGCGAGGATGGCGCGAGCATTGAGCTCGGTGCCCGATTTCGGCGCGCCGACCGAGAGACGCTTGCCCTTGAGGTCGGCCAGCGTCTTGATGCCGCTGTCCTTGGACGCGACGATCTGGACATAGTTCGGATAGATCGCGGTCATGCCGCGCAGCTTCTTCAACGGGCTCTTGAAACCGGCCTCCTCGTCGCCCTTCCAAGCGGCGTCGAGGGAATCGCCGAGCGTGAAGGCGATCTCGCCCTTGCCCTGCTGCAGCAATTGCAGGTTCTCGACCGAGGCTTTGGTCGCCTGCACGGTCGGGCGGACGTTCTGGATCTTCTCGCCATAGATCTTCGAGAGCGCGACGCCGAGCGGGTAGTAGACGCCCGAGGTGCCGCCGGTCAGCACGTTGATGAAATCCTGCGCCTTGGCCGCGACCGGCGTGGCGGCGATGATCACGGCAGTCATGAGGCCGGCAAATCGGCGGCCGGCAAAGAGCGTCGTCATGGTTCCTCCCGAAAGATGTTCCGGCGCGAAGGGCCGGACTTGTCCTGTTGTAAGCCGGTCGCCCAGGGAAAGAAAAGTTGTTCCAAAGCCCTAGAGGCCGCCGGCACCCCGCGAGCCCTCATCCTGAGGAGCCATTCTGTTGGGAATGGCGTCTCGAAGGATGCTCCAGGAGGCTCCGGAGACAGCTGGAGCATCCTTCGAGACGCGCCTGCGGCGCTCCTCAGGATGAGGGCTGTGTGGCTGCGCTGCGCTTGCCGCGATTGCGTGCGATTTCCGCCCTGCTCTCGACAGGAAGCTGCGGAGATTGCCCTCGCCGGCTGGACAGGCTAGCCGGAAACACCATCTTCCAGCTGATCCGTCCCGATGGAGACCCCCGCCCGATGCAGCCGCGACCGCCGACCATGCCCCTGATCGACCGCCGCACCTTGCTCGCGGGAGCCGCCGGCACGGCAGCGCTCGCCGCAGCGGGTTTCTCGGGCCAGGCGCTGGCGCAACAGGGGCTGAAGCTCGGCACGGCCGAAGCCTTCTCCTTCGAAGGGCTGAAAGCGCGGGCTCGCGACCTCGCCGGCAAGCCCTATGAGGCGCCGCCGAACCCCAAGCCCGACGTGCTCGAGAAGATCGACTACGACGCCCATGGCAAGATCAAGTTCAAGCCGGAGCTGGCGCTCTGGGCCAACGGACCCTCGCCCTGGCCGGTGACCTTCTTCCATCTCGGCCGCTACTTCCAGAAGCCGGTGCGCATGCACGTCCTCGACGACGGCAAGGCGCGCGAGATCGTCTACGACGAGAGCTATTTCGAGATGCCGGCCGATTCACCGGCCAAGCAATTGCCGCCGGGCGCCGGCTTTGCCGGCTTCCGTTTCCAGGAGAGCCGCTCCGGTCACCCCGGCCGCAAGGGCGAGAAGCTCGACTGGCAGAAGAATGACTGGGTCGCCTTCCTCGGCGCCTCCTATTTCCGGGCCATCGGCGAGCTCTATCAATACGGGCTCTCGGCCCGCGGCCTCGCTATCGATCCGGCGGTCGGCGACCGGCCGGAGGAGTTTCCCGACTTCACCCATATCTGGCTGGAGACTCCCGGCGAAGCGGCCGAGCATGTCGTCGTCTACGCCCTGCTCTCGGGGCCGAGCGTTGCAGGCGCGTTCCGTTTTCGCATGCATCGCGGCAAGGGCGTCGACATGGAGATCGAGAAGGAGCTGCACCTGCGCAAGGATGTCGCCCGGCTCGGCATCGCGCCGCTGACCTCGATGTACTGGTATTCCGAGACCGCGAAGACGACCATGGTCGACTGGCGGCCGGAGGTGCACGATTCCGATGGGCTGGCGCTCTGGACCGGCAGCGGCGAGCGCGCCTGGCGCCCACTCAACAATCCGCAGCGCACCGTCGCCTCGTCTTTCGTCGACGAGAACCCGCGCGGCTTCGGCCTGATGCAGCGCGATCGCGAAATCGGCCACTATCTCGACGGCGTCTTCTATGAGCGCCGGCCGAGCCTGTGGATCGAGACCCTCGGCCAATGGGGCAAGGGTTCGGTCCAGCTGATCGAGATCCCGACCGACGACGAGATCCATGACAACATCGTCGCGATATGGGTCCCGGAGGCGCCCGCCAGGGCCGGCAATTCCTATAATTTCCGCTACCGTCTGCATTGGCGGGCAGACGAGCCCTTCCCGCCGACGCTCGGCCGGGTCGTCGCGACACGGCTCGGCAATGGCGGCCAGCCCGGGACGGCGCGGCCCAAGGGCGTGCGCAAATTCATGATCGAATTCAAGGGGCCGGCGCTCGAGGACATCCCGTTCGGGGTCAAGCCCGAGGTCGTGCTCTCGGCCTCGCGCGGCGCGTTCTCCTACATTTTCGCCGAAGCCGTGCCGAACGATGTCCCCGGCCATTGGCGGGCGCAGTTCGACCTCACCGTCGACGGCGCCGAGCCGGTCGAGATGCGCTGCTTCCTGCGCGGCGGCGACAAGGTGCTGACCGAGACCTGGCTGTACCAGTACTGGCCGGCATAGGTTGCAGAGCCGTATCGACCGGTCTTGAGAGCGGAGGAACCTCTTCGTCATTCCGGGGCTTCGCGTCAGCGAAGAGCCCGGAACCCAGAGCCGATGCCGTTCAAGAGTCGGGCGGCAATATCGGCGTCTCGATGATCAGGCTCATCGGTTCTGGGTTCCGGGCTCAGCCCTGCGGGGCTGCCCCGGAATGACGCAGGAGGCTTTGCCCGAACCTACCCCTCGATCTGGCGCTTCTGGGCTCGGTCGACCGAGACGAACAGCGTGTTGGCGGCAGCGGGCTCGACGCAGAACACGTCGAAACTCGGCGCCTGCGGATCGTCGGCTGGCATGTGCAGGGTCGCCGAGCCCTTGCGGCCGGCAAAGGCCATGATCTTGAAGCTCAACCCGTCCGGCAGGCAAATCTCGATCGCATCGGCTGCGATCTCGGTCGCGACGCCGTTCCGTATCGCTTTGAAGGTCACCCGCTCGGCGCTCACCGGCCTGCTCCTGTTCGGACATTGTTGACGATGCCGATAACGCAGTGGCGTTGCGCTCGATGCAAGGGTGATCGCGCTTGCTCGCCGGCGAGCGTAATATTATATCATTCCGCATGGCTCATGATCATGCCCACCATCGCCAGCCTGCCGCCGAGGCTCCCGGCTGGTCGCTGTTGCGGCTTTCGGCCGGGCAGCGGCTCGGCCTCGCACTCGGTGTGATCCTGGTGCTGTGGGCGGCGACGTTCGCCGTCATCGTGTGAACAAGAGTATCCCTGTGCCCGCCATTCGCTTCAGCGACCTGACCCTTGGCTATGATCGCCACCCGGCAGTGCATCATCTCTGCGGCGAGATCGCGCCGGGCAGCTTGACCGCGATCGTCGGGCCGAACGGCGCCGGCAAGTCGACTTTGCTCAAGGCGGTCGCCGGGGCGCTCGCGCCGCTCGATGGCACGGTGACGCTCGCCAAGGGCAAACGGCTCGCCTATCTCCCGCAATCGGCCGAGCTCGACCGCTCCTTCCCGATCCATGTCTACGATCTCGTCGCCATGGGGCTGTGGGGCGCGGCCGGCATCTTCGGCAAGATCGGTTTGCGCCAGCGCGGCAAGATCGAGGCGGCGATCGCCGCCGTCGGGCTCACCGGCTTCGAGAGCCGCAGCATCGGCACGCTCTCGGGTGGGCAGATGCAGCGGGCGCTATTCGCCCGCCTCCTGCTCCAGGACGCCGACATCATCCTGCTCGACGAGCCGTTCACCGCGATCGATGCGCGCACCAGCGCCGATTTGCTGGCGCTGGTCCAGCGCTGGCATGGCGAGAATCGCACCGTCGTTGCTGTGCTGCATGACATCGAGACGGTGAAGCGCGCCTTCCCGCAGACGCTGCTGCTGGCGCGCGAGGCGATCGCCTGGGGCGAGACCGGCGAGGTGCTGACGGCGAACAACCTGCTCAAGGCGCGGCGCATGGTCGAGGCCTTCGACAGCCATATCGCGCCCTGCGCGGCGTGAGTTAAGCATCATCTACTCCAGCCTCATTCCTGAGGAGCGGCGTAGCGGCGTATCGAAGGATGCTCCAGGAGGTTCCTGAGACATCCGGAGCATCCTTCGAGACGCGATCCTCCGGATCGCTCCTCAGGATTAGGGCTCAGAGGGTTTCCCAAGGACTTGATGCCTTTGCTCTACGACCTCCTGATCGGCCCTTTCGCCGAATTCGATTTCATGCGCCGGGCGCTGGTCGGCGTGATCGCACTCTCGGTCTCCGGCGCGCCGGTCGGCGTCTTCCTGATGCTGCGGCGGATGAGCCTGACCGGCGACGCGATGGCGCATGCGATCCTGCCCGGTGCCGCGCTCGGCTACCTCGTCGCCGGCTTCTCGCTGCCGGCGATGACGCTCGGCGGCCTCGTCGCCGGCTTCACGGTGGCGCTCGCCGCTGGCGCCGTGGCGCGCCTGACCGTGCTCAAGGAGGACGCCTCGCTCGCTGCCTTCTACCTGATCTCGCTGGCGCTCGGCGTTACCCTGGTCTCGCTGCGCGGCTCGGCGGTCGATCTCTTCCATGTCCTGTTCGGCAATGTGCTGGCGCTCGACGACGACGTGCTTGTGCTGCTCTCCGGCGTCGCCAGCCTGACGCTCGGCGTGCTGGCGCTGGCCTATCGGCCGCTGGTGCTCGAATGCGTCGATCCCGGCTTCCTGCGCTCGGTCAGCCGCTCCGGCGGCGTCGTCCACCTGACCTTCCTCGGCCTCGTCGTGATCAATCTCGTCGCCGGCTTCCACGCGCTCGGTACGCTGCTGGCGGTCGGGCTGATGATGCTGCCGGCGGCCGCAGCGCGGTTCTGGACCGCCGACATCACCCGCTTGATCCTGCTCGCCGCCGGCTTTGGCATGGCCTCCGGCTATGCCGGCCTCGTCGCCTCCTATGCCGCCGGCAGCAATCTCCCGGCCGGGCCGGCGATCATTCTGGCGGCGGGCGCACTCTATCTCGGCTCGCTCCTGCTGGGATCGCAGGGCGGGCTTGCGCGACGGCTCTTGCCGAGGGCTCATCTCCAGCGCTAGTTATGTTATACTGTTTCATATAGCGCGAGAGATGCCATGCTGAACCGTCGCTCCGTCCTCCTCGGCCTTGCCGCCGGCGTTACTGCGCCATTGCCGGCCTTCGCCCAGGAGAAATTGCCCGTCGTCGCCAGCTTCTCGATCCTCGGCGATTTCGTGCGCGAGATCGGGGGCGAGCGGGTTTCCGTGACGCTGCTGGTCGGGCCCGATGGCGACGCCCATGTCTATTCGCCGACCCCAGCCGACGCCAAGACGGTCGCCGGCGCGAAGCTCGTCGTCGTCAACGGACTGAAGTTCGAAGGCTGGCTGACCCGGCTGATCAAGTCGTCGGGCACCAAGGCGACGATCGCGACCGCGACCACCGGCATCACCCCGCTGAAGATGGCCGATGATCATGGCCATGGCCATGGCGGCGAGGACCCCCATGCCTGGCAGAGCGCCGCCAATGCCAAGCTCTATGTCGGCAATGTCAGGGATGCGCTGATCGCTGCCGATCCGGCCGGCAAGCCCACCTACGAGGCGAATGCCACCGCTTATCTGACCAAGCTCGACGCACTCGAAAGCGAGATCAAGGCCACCGTCGCGCGCATTCCGGCCGACCGGCGCAAGGCGATCACTTCGCATGACGCCTTCGGCTATTTCGCCAAGGCCTACGGCATTGAATTCATCGCACCCCAGGGCGTCTCGACCGAGGCCGAGGCCTCGGCCAAGGACGTCGCCCGCATCATCCGCCAGATCAAAGCGCAGAAGGTGCCGGCGGTCTTCCTCGAGAACATCGCCAATCCGCGCCTCGCCGAGCAGATCGCCCGGGAGAGCGGCGCGAAGATCGGCGGGCGGCTCTACTCCGACGCGCTTTCGGCGGAGAACGGTCCGGCCGGGACTTACATCGCGATGATGAAACACAATATAAGCCAGATCGAGAAGGCGCTCGTCGCCGGCCCGGCCTGACCGGACCGCGATCGCAGCAGCGCCGCCAACCAGGTCGTTTCCCATGTCCGAGAAGATTCCCGTCACGGTGCTCACCGGCTATCTGGGCGCCGGCAAGACCACGCTCCTCAACCGCATCCTCACCGAGGACCACGGCAAGAAATTCGCCGTGATCGTCAACGAGTTCGGCGAGACCGGCATCGATGGCGACCTCGTCGTCGGCGCCGACGAGGAAGTGTTCGAGATGAACAATGGCTGCATCTGCTGCACGGTGCGCGGCGACCTGATCCGCATCCTCGACGGCCTGATGAAGCGCAAGGGCAAGTTCGACGCGATCATCGTCGAGACCACCGGCCTCGCCGATCCCGCCCCGGTCGCCCAGACCTTCTTCGTCGACCAGGATGTCGGCGACGCCACCAAGCTCGACGCGGTCGTGACCGTGACCGACGCCAAGTGGCTGAAGGACCGGCTCAAGGACGCGCCGGAAGCCAAGAACCAGATCGCCTTCGCCGACGTGATCATCCTGAACAAGACCGATCTCGTGACGCCGGAGGAACTCGCCGAGGTCGAGGCGACGATCCGCGCGATCAACCCCTATGCCAAGCTGCACAAGACGACGCGCTGCGACCTGCCGATCGCCGATCTGCTCGACCGCAACGCTTTCGATCTCGACCGCATCCTCGACATCGAGCCCGATTTCCTCGAGGCCGGGCATCATCATCACCATTCCGAGGACGTCCGCTCGATGTCCTTCACGATTCCCGGCGATGTCGATCCGGAAAAGTTCATGCCGTGGATCAACGACGTCAGCCAGGTGCAGGGCCCGAACATCCTGCGCTCCAAGGGCATCCTGGCCTTCAAGGACGAGCCGCGCCGCTTCGTCTTCCAGGGCGTGCACATGATCCTCGACGGCGATCTCCAGCGTGATTGGAAGTCCGGCGAGAAGCGCGAGTCGCGCCTCGTCTTCATCGGCCGCGATCTCGACGAGGCGGCGCTGAGAAAGGGGTTCATGGCCTGCGCGGCTTGAGCTAAAGCCAAGGCCATGGAGACCATCACCAAGCCCGTCTCGCTGCGCGAGCATGTCGTTCCCATCGAAGCCGGCGACCATGTCGTCGGCGCCGTCTGGCTGAAGCAGACGCTGGCACTCGCCCTGGCCGATGGCCGGGTACTGCGCTGGCAGGACGGCGAGACGCAGAGCGCCGAGGCGCATGCCGGCGGCCTGCTCTGCACGGCCTCGGACGGGACTCGCCTGATCAGCGGCGGCGATGACGGCCGCGTCGTCGCGACATCGGCCGATGGCGCGCCGGAAGAGCTGGCGCGCGATCAAAAGCGGCGCTGGATCGATGCCGTCACGGTATCGCCTTCAGGCAGTCTCGCCTGGAACAGTGGCCGCGATGTCCATGCCCGCGACGACAAGGGCAAGCTCAAGTCCCTCGACGTCGCCTCGACGCCGCAGGGGCTCGCCTTCGCGCCGAAGGGCTATCGCCTCGCCATCGCCCAGATGAACGGCGTGCTGCTCTGGTATCCGAACACCGAGGCCAGGCCCGATTTCCTGGAATGGAAGGGCTCGCATCTCGACGTGACCTGGTCGCCGGACGGGCGCTTCGTGGTCACGGCGATGCAGGAGAATGCGCTGCATGGCTGGCGCCTCGGCGAGAAGCCGAGCCATATGCGCATGACCGGCTATCCGGCCAAGCCGCGCTCGCTGTCCTGGTCGCATGACGGGCTCTGGCTCGCCTCCAGCGGTGCGGATGCCGCGATCGTCTGGCCCTTCCAGGGCGAGGGGCCGACCGGCAAGGCGCCGCGCGAATGCGGTGCGCGCCATGCCAAGGTCACGCGCGTCGCCTTCCATCCCAAGGCGCTGGTGCTGGCGATCGGCTATGACGACGGCTGCATCCTGCTGGTGCGCCTGACCGACGCCTCGGAGCTGCTGGTGCGGCCGGCGCAGCGCGGCAGCGGCATCACCGCCTTCGCCTGGGACAAGCTCGGCAAACGCCTCGCTTTCGGTACCGAGGACGGCGCAGCCGGCGTGCTGACCTTGCCGGGCGGCTGAGGTAGCGATGCGCTTCGGCCTGTTCGGCAAGGACAAGCGCGAGGCCGCCGGGCTTGACGCCGCGGCGCAGGTCAAGCGGCAGGTGCGCGAATTGCTCGGCCTGCCTGAGAACGCGGTGATCGCCGTCAACGAGATCCTCTGCGCCGATCCCGCCTGCCCGGGCGCCGAGACGGTGATCTTGGTGATGAAGCCCGGGGAGAAGACCCGGGCCTTCAAGGTCCAGATGGCGCTGGCGGAGCTGACGCCGGAGGCATTGTCGCAGGCGTTGTCTGCGGCGCTGTAGGTGCCCTTCTTTTCCCGCGATGCCTGTTGTGCTAGGTTACATGTAACCAGCGCGAGGGCTTTGGCATGGCGTCTCCGGGTAGCAAGTTGAAAGTCCGCCGCCATCGCGAGCGGCTGCGCGAACAGGGGCTGCGGCCGATCCAGATCTGGGTTCCGGATGTTCGGGCCGCCGGTTTCCGGGCGGAAGCGCATCGCCAGTCGCAGGCAGTGGCGCGGAGCACGCAGGCAGCGGAAGACCAGGCCTTCATCGACGCGATCTCGATCGGCGATGCCGAATGAAGCGCGGCGAGATCTGGACCGTCTCAGGCGGCCCGGACTATGCCGGCAAACCGCGCCCCGTCGTGATCGTCCAGGACGATAATTTCGACGCGACCGCCTCGATCACCATTTGTGCCTTCACCACTGACGAGACCGAGGCGCCCCTGTTTCGCCTGCTGGTTCCGCCGCGCGCTGAAAACGGCTTGCGTGCACCCTGTCGGCTCATGGTCGACAAACTCACCACGGTTCCGAAGGGCAAGCTCGGGGAGCGGGTCGGACAACTCGACGACGAGGACATGGTGCGGCTCAACCGGGCAATCGCAGTATTCCTGGGACTGGGGGCGTCGTCGCGGACGAGCGGCGGCGAATGAACGGCCCCTGTGGAGCGCTGCCGCAGCCGACAGCCCCTGTCAGGGATGCGGGCGTTCGCCACTTATCGGCGCTCCCACTTGCAATTAGCTTGCCCTCATGACGATGCGACCGCGAAAGATTCTGGCACTCGACAAGGCGGATGCACGCCGGATTTGGCTCAGGGCCCAGAAACTCGACCAACGCGAGCCCTTCGGCTCGGGCCCCGCGGCGACCGCGGCGGCAGTCAGCCATCTCGGCTATGTCCAGATCGACACGATCAACGTGGTCGAGCGCTGCCACCACCACATCCTCTACAGCCGGATTCCGGACTATCGCCGCGACGACCTCGCGCAGGCGCAGTCGCAGGACAAGTCGGTGTTCGAATACTGGACGCATGCGCTGTCCTATGTGCCATCGGCGGACCTGCGCTATTTCCTGCCGGCGATGAAGGCGCATCGCACCGAGCCCAAGCGCTGGGCTTCGGTCGGCGGTCGCGAGGAGACGCGCAAGCTGCTGCGCCGCATCCGAAAGGACGGCGCGCTTACCATCCGCGACATCGACACCGATGTATTGGTCGAGAAGACGCATCTCTGGGCCAGCAAGAAGCCGTCCAAGGGGCTGCTCGAACGCGCCTTCTATGATGGCGAGCTTGCGATCTCGGCGCGCTCCGGCATGCTCAAGACCTATGAGCTGATCGACCGGCATTTCGGTTGGGAAAAGCAGCCTTCTCCGGCTTCCGAGCGCCAGATCGCCGCCTACAAGCTCGACCGGGCCTTGCGCGCCCAGGGCATCGTCAGCCTCGATTCGATCTGCCATCTCGATGCGCCCAGCAAGAAGGCGATCGCCGAATTGATAGCCGGGCGAGTAAGGCGCAAGGAACTGGCTCCGGTCGCGATCGAGGGCGCGGAGAAGACGCCGCATTGGGCCATGCCGGAGGCGCTGGAACCATCCGCGCCCGCCGATGACAGCCTGATCCACATCCTCTCGCCCTTCGACCCGCTGATCATCCAGCGCAAGCGGCTGAAGCTGTTCTTCGGCTATGACCACCTCTTCGAGGCCTATCTACCGAAGGAGAAGCGCCTCTTCGGCTATTTCAGCCTGCCGGTGCTGGCAGGGGACCGCATCATCGCGGTTGCCGACCTCAAGGCCGACCGGGCGGCGCGCAAGCTGCTGGTGCAGCAATGGACCTGGCTGGAGCCAGAGCCATCGCCGGAGCTGAAGCGGCAGGTCGACGAGGAAATGCAGCGCTTCGAGCGCTTCCAGCTGGGTTGAGCAGGCCGCCTTTCCGGGCTCCTCGCTGCGCGAAGCCCGGAAAGATGAAGTTCAATTGCTCCTTGGCCAGCGGAAATCATCGGCGCGGCCGGGGCGCGGCTCGGGCGCGATGCCCTGGCCGAAGATGCGGTCAAGCTGGGCTGCGACATCGCCGCGGCCTCGCGCTTCCTGGATCGAGGCGACCAGCGCGGCATCACCGCCAGGGGAGGCGGCGCCGGTCAGGGGCAAGATCGGGCCGGCGAGCGGGCGCAACGGCACCACCGGAACGAGCGGGAGATCGGTCGGCAGGCCGCTGACCATGCGGTCGATCAGGCGCTCGACATCGGCGGGCTGTGGGCTCGGCGCAGGCGTGACGTCGGCGTCCGGCGGGGCGGGCAGGGCGATGACGTTCTGCGTCGGTGTCCGTTCCAGGATGCGGCGTATCACGACGTCGACGAAATGCGCGGCCTTGCGGGCGCCGGCCTTGGTGAAATGCACGCCGTCGCCGAGTCGCAGGCGGGCGATCTGGCCGTTCACATCCGGCCCCATCGCCGTATAGCGGTTCTCGGTGTCGACATAGGCTTCCCAGAGGTCGACGAACTGGCCGCTGGCCGCTTCCGCACCCTTGCGGAAGAGATCGTTCAGCGTGGTGAGGTCGGTGGACAGCCGCGCGTTCTGCATCGGCGGCGCACCGACCCAGATCAGCGGCACGCGCCTGGCGCTGAACGCTGAAGCGACGGCATCGATCCGCGCCTTGTAGAGCTGGAGCCAGCGCTCGCTCAGTGGTTCATGGGTGATCTCGCCCTCGCGGATCACCTGGCGATCATTCGGGCCGAGGACGATGACCCCGACCATCACCTTGGCGTCAGCCGCCAGCAGCTCTCCGGCCACCTTCGGCCACTCGTAGAAATCTGTGCGGACCAGCCCGCTATCGGCCTTGGCTTTGTTCACCACCGCGACATCGGCGCGGTCGCCGAGACTGTCCTCGAGCCCTTCGGCGATCTGCCCGGCGAGCGTGTCGCCGATCACCAGGACATGGTGGTTGACGTCGACCTTGGGGATGACCGGGTCGTCGCGGACGACGACGCGGGTCGGCGTCCGGCGCTGGGCCGGCGCGAGGCGCTCGCGTGGCTGACGTTGCTGAACGGCTGGCCTCTCCGGAATCTGCCAGAACATGTTGAACAGGCTGCGCCCCTGCGGCGGTGGCGCCTGCGGTATCCGTCCGGGCGGCACCGGGTTCTGGGCAATCGAGGCCGGCCCGCCGGTTGCGAGCACGAGCAGGGCCGAGGCCAGAACCATGAAGAGCGAACGCGGGCGCATCGTGCTCTCTATCGACGCCAGTCAGGAGGAGGCGCCGCCAGCCAATATAGTCGCGATCGCCCGGTTCGTCAGCGGGGCGCCTTCATCCGCGCCAGCAGTGCCGGGGTCGGGTAACCGTCGGCGAGCATGCCGACGCGCAGCTGGTACTGCCTGACCGCTTCGCGCGTGCCGGTGCCGATGCGCCCGTCCGCATCGTGATTGTAGAGGCCGAGGGCCTTCAGCCGGCGCTGGACGTCGGTGGTGCCGGCCTTGTCGAGGCGCGGCGCCTTGACCGGCCATTCGCCCTGCAGGGCCGGGCGGCCGACGATCCGGTCACCGAGATGGCCGACGGCGAGCGCATAGGCGTCGGAGGAGTTGTACTTCTTGATGACGTCGAAATTCGCGGTCAGCAGCATCGCCGGGCCGGTATGCCCTGCCGGATAGAACAGTCTCGCTTCGCCGGAGGAGGGGAGCGAGCCGCCATCGGCGCGGCGCACGCCGGCCGAGCGGAAGGACGAGAAGCTGGCGCGGTAGAGATTGTGGTCGAAGCCCTCGGGGATCACGACCTCGATGCCCCAGGGCAGGCCGGGGGTCCAGCCATAGCCCTTGAGGTAATTGGCGGTCGAGGCGATGGCGTCGCTGGTCGAGGTCCAGATGTCGGCATGGCCGTCGCCGGTCTGGTCGACCGCGTATTTCATGTAGCTCGACGGCATGAACTGGGTATGGCCCATGGCGCCGGCCCAGGAGCCGCGCAGCTCGCTGCGCTCGACATAGCCCTTCTCGATCAGCTCCAGCGCGGTCAAAAGCTCGTCGCGGAAGAAGTCGCCGCGATAGCGGATGTTCGCCAGCGTCGCGAGCGAGCGGATCACGTCCTTGTCGCCCTTGAACGAGCCGTAATTGGTCTCCATCCCCCAGATGCCGAGGATGATCTCCTTGGGCACGCCATAGCGAGATTCGGCCTGAGCCAGCACGCTGGCATGGGCGTCGAGCATCTCGCGACCGCGCGAGATGCGGCCTCCGCCGACGGCGCTGTTGAGATAGCTCCAGATCGGCGCGACGAACTCCGACTGCTTGCGGGTCAGCACGATGATGGAGGGATCCGGCGTCACGCCCTGGAAAGCCAGGTCGAATGTCTTGCGCGAGATGCCGCGTGCCTGTGCCATCGGCCAGAGCGTCTTCAGGAAGCCGTCGAAACCCGGCGCGGCTGGGCGCGCCTCGGGTTTGGGTGTCTGCGCCCGCGCCGGATTGATCGAACCCGTCGTCTGCGCGAGCGCCGGCCCGAGGCCGAGCGCCGCAGCGAAGGCGAGAACGGTGACGGGGCGCATGGTTGCTCCTCTGGCTTGGTCGCAGGGTCTTTCCACCACAGCGCCCGAACGAGGTTAACCATGGGTTAACGCCGCGCCAAATAGCTCGTCAGCTGGCGTTGCGCTTGCGCAGGCTCTCCTCCCAGGCCAGCGCCTGGGTCACGATCTCGGTGAGATCGTCATGCTCCGGCTCCCAGCCGAGCTCCGCACGGATGCGGTCGGCCTTGGCGACGAGCGCAGCCGGGTCGCCGGCGCGGCGCGGCGAGAGCCGGACCGGGAAATCGACACCCGAGACCTGCTTCACCACCTCGGTCACCTCCTTGACCGAATAGCCGCGGCCATAACCGCAGTTCAGCGTCAGATTGCCACCGCCGGCGCGCAGATGGTCGAGCGCCGCCAGATGGGCGCGGGCGAGGTCGGTGACGTGGATATAGTCGCGCACGCAGGTGCCGTCCGGCGTCGGATAGTCGGTGCCGAAGATGTCGAGTCCGGCGCGCTGGCCGAGCGCCGCCTGGCTCGCGACCTTGATCAGATGGGTGGCGTTGGCGCTGGACTGGCCGGAACGGCCCTTGGGGTCGGCGCCGGCGACGTTGAAATAGCGCAGCGCGACATAGGTGAGGCCATGCGCGCGGGCGACGTCGCCGAGCATCCACTCGCTCATCAGCTTGGAGCGGCCATAGGGGTTGATCGGGTTGAGCGCGATCTCCTCCGGCACCGGCGAGACCGGCGGCTCGCCATAGACGGCGGCGGTCGAGGAGAAGATCACATGCTTGACGCCGCCGCGCACGGCGCTCTCCAGCAAAGCGCGCGTCTTGACGGTGTTGTTGTGGTAATAGCCGAGCGGATCGCTGACCGAATCCGGCACGACGATCTTGGCGGCGAAATGGGCGATCTCGCTGATGCCGTGCTCGGCGATGGTGCGCTCGACCAAAGCTTGGTCGCCCATGTCGCCGCGCACAAGCGTCGCTTCTTGCGGCACGGCCCACCAAAAGCCGGTCGAGAGATCGTCGAGCACCACGACCTTCTCGCCACGGTCCAAAAGCTCGAGGACCATGTGGCTGCCGATATAGCCGGCGCCGCCCGAAACCAGAATTGCCATCTTCGTCTCCTCGTCACGTGACCCGCATAGACCGGAATCACGACAGTTCGATTCACCCTGTCGGCGCGACATGGCTATTCTCGGGCATCGCTTCAGTGAAGCCATGCAAGAATGGTGGCCAGGGCAGCAAATCCGGCAATCTACAGCGGGAGTGTTGACGTATCGGCAAGACCCGACTGGTATTCGAAAACAGGGCCGGCCCGGCTTTCGCCAGAATCGCGGGCCAGCCTGAACCGGCCGGCATGAATGGGCGAAGCCGGCTCTCCTCAAGCCCTCCGACTTTCAGCAGGCGCGCGCCGTAAGCGCGCGAGATGGATGCGCATGATCAAGAAAATCCGCAAGGCGGTCTTCCCCGTCGCTGGTCTCGGCACCCGGTTCCTGCCCGCCACCAAGGCGATCCCGAAGGAGATGCTGACCATCGTCGACCGGCCGGTGGTCCAGCACGTGGTCGACGAGGCGCGCGCCGCCGGGATCGAACATTTCGTCTTCGTCACCGGGCGCAACAAGGCCGTGATCGAGGACCATTTCGATATGGCCTACGAGCTCGACGACACGCTCGCCAAGCGCGGCAAGGTGAAGGAGCTGGAGGCGCTCAAGCTCGACCTGCCGGCTGCCGGCACGGCGAGCTTCACGCGCCAGCAGGCGCCGCTCGGCCTCGGCCATGCCGTCTGGTGCGCGCGTGACATCATCGGCGACGAACCTTTCGCCCTGCTGCTGCCGGACATGCTGCACCATGATCAGGGAAAGGGCTGCCTCGCCGAGATGATCGCGGCCTATGAGCAGCATGGCGGCAACCACATCGCGGTCGCGCCGGTGCCGGAAGACCAGACCCATCAATACGGCATCGTCGGCGTCGCCGACGCCAAGGCCAAGGTCTCGCAGATCAGCAAGATGGTCGAGAAGCCGCCGAAGGGCACGGCGCCGTCGAACCTGCACATCACCGGCCGCTACATCCTGCAGCCGACGATCTTCAACCTGCTCGCCAACCAGGAGACGGGCGCGGGCGGCGAGATCCAGCTCACCGATTCGATGATCGCGCTGGCGAAGCTGGAGAAGTTCTTCGCCGTGCGTTTCGACGGCGACATCTACGACACCGGCTCGAAGATCGGCTTCCTCACCGCCAATATCGCCTATGCGCTGGAGCGCGGCGATCTCGGCCCGCAGCTGCGTGGCGAGATCGAACGCCTGCTGGACCGGTAAGGGCAATGTCAAATCGCCATGGCCGGGGCGAGCCCGGCCATGGCGAGATCGGTGCTGCGGGGCGTCAGCCCTGTTTGGACTTCTTCGCCCGCTCGATCGCCTCGACGATCAGCTGCTTGGCCTTGGCGGCGTCGCCCCAGCCGGTGAGCTTGACCCATTTGCCGGGTTCCAGATCCTTGTAGTGCTCGAAGAAGTGCTGGATCTGGTCGAGCGTGATCTGCGGCAGATCGGTGTAGTTCGTCACGTTCTCGTAGCGCTTGGTCAGCTTCGGGACCGGCACGGCGATGATCTTCTCGTCGCCGCCGCCCTCGTCCTCCATCATCATCACGCCGATCGGCCTGACCGCGATATAGGAGCCCGGCACCAGCGGGCGCGTATTGGCGACCAGCACGTCGCAGGGATCACCGTCTTCCGACAGCGTGTGCGGGATGAAGCCGTAATTCCCGGGATAGCGCATCGGTGTATAGAGGAAGCGGTCGACGAAGAGCGTGCCGGCTTCCTTGTCCATCTCGTACTTGATCGGTTCGCCGCCGATGGCGACCTCGATCACGACGTTGACCTCTTCCGGGGGATTCTTGCCGATGGCGATGGCGTCGAGCCGCATGTATCTGACCTGTCTATGATAAAACTTCGGGGGCCTTATGCGCGCTCGCGCCCCAAAGGCCAAGCCTGAGCTTTAGTCGGAGTTACCGATTTGCGCAGCTGGGCGTGCGCTGCTATCGGGCCGGCATGACAGGTGCGATTCCATGCTAAACCGCTGGCGGCGGCCGGAAGACCGCTATGCGAGGCGCATGGCGCGGATCGCGCGTTGGGACCGGCCCTTGCGCGGTCGGCTCGATCGTGCGCGCGCCTGGGCCAACATGCTGCTGGCCGATCACGGCATCTTCCGGCTTGCCTATCTCAACGCCCACCGCGTCACGCCGCAGCTCTGGCGCGCGGCCCAGCCGGCGCCGACCGACATCGCCTGGTTCGCCCGCCAGGGTGTGAAGACCATCGTCAACCTGCGCGGCGGCCGCGAGCACGGCGCCTGGCCGTTGCAGAAGGAAGCCTGCGAGCGCCACGGCATCGCGCTCGTCGAGTTCATCCTGCGTTCGCGCGGCGCGCCCGACCGCGATACCATCCTCGCCGCACCGGCTTTCTTCGCCGGGCTAGAGACGCCCGCGCTGGTTCACTGCAAGTCAGGAGCCGACCGGGCCGGTTTCTTCGCCGCGCTCTATCTGCTGGTTCATGAGAAGCGGCCGCTCGCAGAGGCGATGGCCGAGCTGTCCTTGCGCTACGGCCATTTCCGCTTCGCCAAGACCGGCATCCTTGACGCCTTCTTCGAGACCTATGCCCGCGAAGGCGCCAGCAAGGGCACGCCGTTCCTCGACTGGGTGGCGAAGGACTACGATCCCGAGCGGCTCGAGCGCGAGTTCAAGCCCGGCTTTTTCTCCTCGCTGCTCGCCGACCGGCTGATCCGGCGCGAATAGTCTGAGGCTCACGTGACGGGCAAGGAGCGGATTTGGTTCTAGGCCGCGATCCGCTGCTCGCCGATGGCGGTCCATGTCAGGCGCAGATGCAGCAGGAGCCGCATCAACGAGATCAGGCCGATTACGGCGAGCAGCGCCAGAGACAGGCTGCCGAACCACCAAATCGCAAGCGCTGCGGCGGCCAGCGCCACTGCATTGGCCATCATCTGTGTGTGCGGGCGTGACGAGAATGCGCCCATTTCATGCAACGGCCCAACCATCGCGCCGCAGCCATAAAACAATACCATGATTGCGATCACTTCGCCGATCCCGCCCCATTTTGTGCCGCTCAGGACGAGTTCATCCGCACCGATGGCGATGACGGCGATGGTGATGAAGAGGGCGGCCGCGATCGCCACCATGCCCAGCGTGAGCAGGCGTGCGCGCTTTTGCCGATCGCGACCTAGATGCTTGCGCAGATCGTTCATCACCAGGGGGCCTGTCACGGCGCCGAACATCTGCGAGGGCATCTCGAGCAGGCGCGTCGCCAGCGCGACATGCGCTGCCAGGACCGGATTGCTTGCCAATGGCAGAGCCAATAGCGGCGCCGCCGAAAAGCCGACGGCGAGCAGCGTAGAGGGCAAGAGGAAGGTAGGCGAGCTGCGCCATTCCCAGGCGGACGAGGTCAGTTCAGCGCATGACCAGCGGGACGGGTGCATCAACCGCAGCAGGGAGCCGCGTCGCCGCCAGGCGAGGTAGGAGGCGGCGACGGTATGGCCGAATGCGTCCGCGGCGAATAAGGCCAGGGCGGTCGGCCCGAGCGGCCAGATCAGCAGGATCATCATCCCCGGCTGGACCAGCGCCTGGACGATATTGCAGTTGCCGATCGTGGAGAAGTCGCCTTCCGCCGTGGCCTCGGCCAGAAGCAGCTGGGCCATCGCACGGCTCCCGAGCGAGAGCAGGAAGAGAGCGCCGAAGCCGCGAAGAACCCAATCTTGCGATGCTGCGAACAGGATCACGAGCGTCGCTGCACCCAGAAAAATGGCGCCGGCAGTCACCGCCAGGCGGAAGGCCCGGCCGAGCTGCAGCCGGTCGCTGTTCTGGAAGAACACGGCCTCGAAGCGCATCAGCGCGGCGATCGCGCCGACATTCGCCAGGGCCGCGAAGATCGCGAAATCGGCAAAGACCTTGGGCGGGCAAAGGGCGGCTGCCAGCAGCAGGCCCCAGACCGAGAGCAGGCGCGCCTGCACGAAGCGCAGCGCCAGCATGACCGCGTTGCGGAAGCCCGCGCTCTGGGTGAGCGATGCTAGGTCAGCCCTGGGATCGGTCGGTAATGTCGGGCCGATGAGGTCCTTGGCTAGGCTGGCCCGTGCCAGGGCAAGCTGCGCTGCCATCTCAGCGTCCTCAGCCGGAACCTCGAACAGGTCTTTCGCGCTCGCCGGCCGGCCATGGCGCTCGCCTGTCGGAAGCCGTACGCGATCAACGGGTTCGATCACGTCGTTTCGCTCCGCGGGTGAGAGGCTGCGCCTTTTGTGGTTAACAATGGGTAAATTCTGAGCCTTTAGCGACATCGCAAGCGGAGGGAACCGATATGATGCTGCTTATGGCAGAAACGTGGCAATTGACGTCATTTGTCAGTCATCACGCCGTGAGCCGGCCTGCGGCAAAAAAGACAGCCTCCGCCGGTGAGCGGCGAAGGCCTCGTGCAACCTGCCGGCGAGAGACAGGTGGTGTTCAGGCGAAGTCGCGCTTCAACGCCTCGAAACGCTCGACCTGATCGGCCAGCAGCTCACGCGCCTCGTCGCGGCGGACGAAGACCTTGAACATCGCCTCGCCCGCGCCGTTGAAGAACTGCACCGAGCAGGAGCGGCGGCCGTGGAACAGGCGATCGACCAGATAGATCGCGGTGCAGTTGCCGGCCTTGATGTGCCCGCCGATCGGGCTGTCGCCATGGATGTTGTAATAGCCATGGCCGAAGGAGCCGACCGGCAGCGAGCCCTCGCATTCGAGCACGATGTCGGGCGTGTGCACGATGAAGAGCACGGTGCCCCAGCTCGAAAGCTCCTGCCAGAGAGCCTCGAAGCGCTCCGCCGCAATGAAGCGGCGTTGCTCCTCCGGCGTCGCCTCCAGCACGGCGAGCGTCGAGACGCCGTGCTCGCGCGCGACGGCCTCGATCACCCCGTCCGGCTTGGCGGCGAGGGCCGCCCGGACTTTCTCCATGGCTTCGGCCGGAGCGGCCGGCGCCAGCGTGTCAGCGAACGACATCGTGATCAGCCTCTCACTCGGCCGCCTGGCGCGGCAGATGCGGGTTGCGCTCGGTCAGGATCGTCTCGAAGCCTTCGAATTCCGGATGGCCGAGATAGAGCGGCGTCGGCCGCGGCTGGCCGGCGCTGCGGTGCGACTCACGGAACTGCTCCGACTTGGTCCAGGCGGTGAAGTCCTCTTTGGAGGCCCAGGTCGTGTGCGAGGAATAGAGGGTATGGTCCTCCTTCTCCGGCCCCTTGAGCAGATGGAAGGCGATGAAGCCCTGCATCTCGTCGAGACGGGTCTTGCGCGAGGACCAGACCGTTTCGAAGGCCTCTTCCTCCCCCTTGACGACCTTGAAGCGGTTCATGGCGATGAACATCGGGAAATCCTCGGCGGTTCCGGAAACAGGATGATCGGGCAGCTTGCGCCGCTCTTGACCCTCCTTAGTAAAGCCGCCTATCACCGTCAACAATCGCTCAATTAATCGTTGTTTTGAACGATTATAAATTGAGCAAATACTTTGGAATGACTTCAGTGTAGTCGGGCGCGCGCAGCGCCATTGCTCCACGTCGTCGCATGCATGAGATCGAGCATGGGCACCTTGCCAGCGCCTTCGACAACTCCGCTCGCGGGTCTCAGGGCCAAGCGCCTTGGCCGCGAGATTGCGGCCGCGGCGATCATTTCCCTGCTGGCGCTCGCAGGCCCGGCCGGACCGTTCGAGCGGCTCGCCGGCATCGCTGCCGCTCATGCCCAGACCGCCGAACGCATCGTCGCGGCCGGCGGCGTCATCACCGAGGTGCTCTATGCGCTCGGCCTGCAGGACAAGGTCGTCGGCGTCGACACCACCAGCCAGTGGCCGCCCGAGGCACAGAAGGACAAGAAGAGCGTCGGCTATGTCCGGGCGCTCTCGGCCGAAGGCGTGCTCTCGCTCAAGCCCTCGCAGATCATCGCGGTCGAGGGTGCCGGCCCGCCCGATGCGCTCGCCTTGCTCAAGGAATCCGGTACGCCGATCACGATGATCCCGGAGGCGCTGTCGCCGGAAGCCGTCGTCGGCAAGATCGCCGCGATCGGCAAGGCTGCCGGCGCCGCAGAGCCGGCGCAACAGCTCGCCGCGAGCGTGAAGACCCGGTTTGACGAGCTCGACAAGCTCCGCGCCGGCCTGCCCAAGCAGAAGCGGGTGCTGTTCGTGCTCTCCCTGCAGAACGGGCGCACCATGGTCGGCGGCCGGAACACCACGGCCGACGCGATCATCGCGCTCGCCGGCGGCGTCAATGCCGCGAGCGCCGTCGAAGGCTTCAAGCCGATGACCGACGAGGCGATCATCACCGCCGGCCCCGACGTCGTGCTGATGATGCGCCATACCAGCAGCGGCGCCCATAGTGCTGTCGCCGCCGAGCTCTTCGCCATGCCGGCCTTCTCGCAGACGCCGGCAGCAAAGCAGCAGGCGCTGATCCGCATGGACGGGCTCTATCTGCTCGGCTTTGGTCCGCGCACGCCGAACGCGGCGCGCGACCTGATGGCCGAGCTCTATCCCGAGGCCAAGGTCGCCCAGCTCTCCGCCGCCAAATGACGCTCGCCGTGAAGCAGACGCCGAGCGCGAGCGCCGCCGCGCTGGCGGTCCTCACCGCCGGCCATCGTCGCAAGGGCGTCATCGCCGTCGCAGCGCTGGTTGGGCTCTGCCTGTTGCTGATGCTGCTCTCGCTCGGGGCAGGGGCTTTTTCGATCGCACCCGGCCGCGTCGCCGACATCCTGATGGCGAAGCTCGGTTTCGGCCCCACTGATCTGCTCGACAGCCGCGAGGCACTGGTCGTGCTCAATATCCGCATGCCGCGCCTGTTGCTCGGCGCGCTGGTGGGGGCGGCGCTCGCCATTTCCGGTGCCCTGATGCAGGGCCTCTTCCGCAATCCGCTCGCCGATCCCGGCCTCGTCGGCGTCTCCGCCGGCGCCGGCCTCGCCGCCGCCGCGACCATCGTGCTCGGTGACCGCTTCTTCGTCTCGGCTTTCGCGATGAAGCTGCCCTTCGCGGTGCTGCCCTTCGGCGCCTTCTTCGGCGGCCTGGTCTCGACGCTGGCGCTCTATCTAATCGCGACCCGCCAGGGCCGCACCTCGGTCGCGACGATGCTGCTCGCTGGCGTCGCGCTCGGCGCGCTCGCTGGCTCGCTCACCGGCCTGCTCGCCTTCATCTCCGATGACCGGCAATTGCGCGATCTGACCTTCTGGTCGCTCGGCAGCCTCGGCGGCGCTAGCTGGACCAAGCTTTCGGTGGTGGCGCCGATCGTGCTGCCGCTGCTGTTCGCCGTGCCCTTGCTGGCGCGTGGTCTCAACGCGCTGATGCTCGGCGAGGCCGAGGCCTATCATCTCGGCATCCCGGTCCAGCGCATCAAGGCGCTCGCGATCCTGCTGGTCGCGCTCGCGGTCGGCGCCAGCGTCGCCGCGGCCGGCGTCATCGGTTTCGTCGGCATCGTCGTGCCGCATCTGATCCGGCTCTCGATCGGCCCTGATCACCGCCTGCTGCTGCCGCTTTCGGCGATCGGCGGCGCGGCCCTGCTGGTCGGCGCCGACATCATCGCACGCCTCGTCGTCGTGCCGGCCGAGCTGCCGATCGGCATCGTCACCGCCTTCATCGGCGCGCCCTTCTTCCTCTGGCTGCTGCTGCGCCGCGGCCGGATCGCGGAGCTCTGAGCATGGCGATCCTCGAAGCGACCGAACTCTCCTTTTCGGTACGCGGCAGCACCCTGGTGCGTGGTGCTTCGCTGGCGCTCGAAGAGGGCGCCACCACGATCGTCGTCGGCCCCAATGGCGCCGGCAAGTCGACTTTGCTCAAACTCTTGACCGGCGAGCTCTCGCCCTCGCAAGGCACCGTCCGCATGGACGGCGCAGCCTTGCCTCAGATCCCCGGCTGGGAACTTGCTTGCCGGCGCGCCGTGATGGTGCAGAAACAGCGCCTCGCCTTCCCGTTCAGCGTCTACGAGGTCGCGCGGCTCGGCCTCGAAGGCGTCGGTCGGGCGCAGTCGCGCGCTCGCAAGAGCGAGATTATCGCGCAGGCGCTGGAGACCGCCGGCGTCATCGGCCTCGCTGGTCGCCAGTATCAGACCCTCTCAGGCGGCGAGCAGCAGCGCGTTCAGTTCGCCAGGGCGCTCTGCCAGCTCGAGGCCGGCCGCAGCGTTGCGCAGCGCCAGATCCTCTTCCTGGACGAGCCGATCGCCAGCCTCGACCTCTGCCACCAGCTCTCGCTGCTGGATGCCGCCCGCAGCATCGCGGCGCAGGGCGCGGCCGTGCTGGTCGTGCTGCATGATCTCAACCTGGCCGTGACCTATGCCGATCGGCTGGTGGTGATGCACGAGGGCGCGATCGTCGCGCAGGGCGAGCCGTCTGCCATCCTCGACGACAATCTGCTGCGCGGCGTCTTCCGCGTCTCGCTCTCCTTCAGCCGCCTGCCGCCGGCCGGCCAGCCCTTCCTGCTGCCGCAGCAGCATCTGACGCCGGTCCAGCCGGGCGGTGTCGTACCCTTGCGCGCCGCGAGCGCCTAGCGGGAGGCCGGCGCGACAACTTTGCGGTTGTGCGCTGCGATAACAGGTCTATAGCGGGCGCTCCGGCGCCTTCCGCCCGACCAGGCGAGCGGGCGCATCGCTGGACCACCCGAGCGCGCCATGAACCTTCCCACCGACCGGCTTTCCTTTCCGAAGGACCGTCTCCGCGTCCTCCTGCTCGAAGGGATCAACGATTCCGCCGTCGCCGCTCTGCAGCAGGCCGGCTACACCAATCTGACCCGCTTGCCCAAGGCGCTCGACGAGGCCCAGCTCATCGAGGCGATCGAGAAGACGCATATCCTCGGCATCCGCTCGCGCACGCAGCTCACCGAGCCGGTCTTTGCCGCCGCCAAGCGCCTCTTCGCCGTCGGTTGCTTCTCGGTCGGCACCAACCAGGTCGATCTCGACGCCGCCCGCCTGCGCGGCATCCCGGTCTTCAACGCGCCGTTCTCCAACACCCGCAGCGTCGCCGAGCTGACCATCGGCGAGATCGTCATGCTGCTGCGCCGGATTCCCGACCGCTCGCGCTCGGCGCATGAGGGCGGCTGGGACAAGTCGGCCAACGGCTCCTTCGAGGTGCGCGGCAAGGTGCTCGGCATCGTCGGCTACGGCAATATCGGCAGCCAGCTCTCCAACATCGCCGAGGCGATGGGCATGCGCGTGATCTATTACGATCACACCGACCGCCTGCGCCATGGCAATACCGAGCCGGTCGAGAGCCTGAAGGCCTTGCTGGCGAACAGCGACGTCGTCTCGCTGCATGTCCCGGAAACGCCTGCCACGCACAACATGATCGGCAAGGCCGAGATCGCGGCGATGAAGCAGGGCGCTTATCTCATCAACAATTCGCGCGGCACGGTCGTCGACCTTGAGGCTCTCGCTGAGGCGCTGCGCAGCGGCGCGCTCGCCGGCGCCGCGGTCGACGTCTTCCCGAAGGAGCCGGCCTCGAACAATGACCGCTTCGTCACCCCGCTCCAGGGCCTGCCCAACGTCATCCTGACCCCGCATATCGGCGGCTCGACCGAGGAGGCGCAGGAGCGCATCGGGGCAGAGGTGGCCCGCAAGCTGGTCGACTATTCCGATGTCGGCTCGACCGTCGGTGCGGTCAATTTCCCGCAGGTGCAATTGCCGGCGCGCCCGGCCGGCACCCGCTTCATCCAGGTCCAGCGCAACGCGCCGGGCATGCTGCGCCGTCTCAACGACGTCTTCGCCAGCCGCAACATCAATATCGCCGCCCAGAATTTCCAGACCGACGGCGAGATCGGCTATGTCGTGATGGAGGCCGACCCGGTCGGCGAGGTCGCGCGCGAGATCATCGAGGAGATCCGTGCCCTCGACGGCACGATCCGCGCCCGTCTGCTCTACGAGCGCGGCTGAGCCGAGCGCTCTCCTCTTCCGTCATTGCGAGCGCAGCGAAGCAATCCAGGAACGGCAGTGCTCTACGTCCTCCTGGATTGCTTCGTCGCCTTCGCTCCTCGCAATGACGACTCCTGAGCCGGATTGATCGGAAAAGTGCGCTAGTCCCCGAAGGGCTCGACCACCATCTCCATCCGTTCGCCGGCGAAGACGCTGTTGACGATGTGGATCGGCGTCAGGTCGGGCAGGGCGTCGATCGCATCCGAGGTCAGCACGGCGGCTCCTACCTCGATCTTGAGCAGCGCCGCCTCGCGCTCGCTGGCGAGCCGCGCCGCCAGCCGGGTCGAACGCCGGACGTAATCAGGAATGTCGCAGGCCTTGAAGGCGGCGGTGATCGATGAGCCCGCCTGCGTCAGGATCTCGTCGAAGCGCGGGAAGCGCTCGACGCTGAGATAGTGGATGCCGGTGCCGACCGGTGTGCCGCCGGCCCGGCTCAGGGTCTCGATCGCCCAGAGCGGGGTGCCCTCCGGCAGCCCGAGCAGTTCGCAATGCTGCGCCTCGCCGGCGACGATCTCCGAGGCCAGCACCGCGCCGGAGACGGCGATACCCGCCGATCCGAAATTGGTGCGCATGCTGACCCGGCGGCCGAGCTTGTAAGGGAAGCGCGGCGCCGTCACCTGCGTGCCACGCCCGCGTGAGACCGTGACCAATCCGCGCTCGGCGAGATGCCGGAAGGCCTGGCGCACCGTGTGCCGGTGCACGCCATAGCGCTCGGCCAGAGCGACCGAGGCCGGCAGCGTATCGCCCGGCTCGTATTCACCCTGCTCGATCGAGGCCGCGAGCGCATCGGCGATCCGCCGCCAGGCCGTTCCGCCATCGCCGCCCTGATTGTCCGGTGTGCCCGTCATCAAAGTTTCATCCAAAATGTATAGACCTTTTCTGGCGACGGGCTTATCATAGTCTAGACATTAGCGCTTGGCGAGAGGCCGATAAGGCATGACGGACATCGCGACACGCCAGCATTGGATGGCAGTTCTGGCCCGTGCCACGCAAGGCGAGATTGACGCTTTGCTGCAGCAGGCCGGTCCATTGCCGACCCATGAACTGCTCAAGGCGCCTGAGACCGGCACGGTCATGGTCGAGGGCCGCGCTGGTGGCGCCGGCCGCCGCTTCAATCTCGGCGAGGCCACGGTGACGCGCTGCGTCGTCCGCCTCGACAGCGGCGCCATGGGCTTCTCCTACGCACTCGGTCGCGACGGTCGCAAGGCGCGGCTGGCGGCGGTCACCGACGCGCTTCTTCAGAGCGAGATCGAAACCGGCCCGCTGCGGCGCGGTGTCTTCGCCCTCGCCCAGAAGCAGCAGGCGGCACGCGAGCTCGCCTCGCGCAAGGCGGCCGCCACCAAGGTCGATTTCTTCACGCTGGTCAGGGGCGGCTGATGGCTCACGACGACACCCTCATCGGCGCCGGCTTCGCCGACCCGGTCTTCCAGTCGCAAGGCGCCTTCCGCGCTCTGCTGGCGGCGCTGTCTGAGCCGGGCCTCGCTTGCGACATCGGCGTTCCGGTCGAAGCACCGGCCGGGCTCGAGCCGGCGACTGCCGTCGCGTTGCTGACGCTGGCCGACTACGAGACGCCGATCTGGCTGCCGGCCGCCCTGCGTGACGGCCCGGCCGGTGCCTGGCTGCGCTTCCATTGCGGTGCCGCCCTCGTCGAGGATCCCGCTCGCGCCGCCTTCGCGGTGATTGACGGCGCCGCGACCGAGCCAAAGCTCGCCGCTTTCAATGCCGGTGACGACCAATTTCCGGACCGCTCGACCACGGTCCTCGTTCAGTGCGCTGGGCTCGCAGGTGGCGAGGTGGTCACGCTCGCAGGCCCTGGCATTCCCGACCAGCGCGCCATCGCTCCGACGGGCCTGCGTGCCGGCTTCTGGGCCGAGGTCGAAGACAACGCCGCGGTCTACCCGCTCGGTGTCGATCTGCTGCTGGTCCATGGCTCGCAGATGCTCGGCCTGCCGCGCTCGACGCAAATTGTGGAGACCCGTTGATGCCCCGCCGGGAGCTTTACTAATGTATGTCGCGGTCAAAGGCGGCGAAGCCGCCATCCTCGCCACCCATGATCTCGTCGCCGAGGCACGTCGCGGCGATGAGAGCGTGCCGGAGCTCGCCGTCGCTCAGATCCGCGAGCAGATGGGCCTCGCCTGCGGCCGCGTGATGAATGAGGGCTCGCTCTACGATCCCGATCTCGCCGCGCTGGCGCTGAAGCAGGCGCAGGGTGATGCGATCGAGGCCGCCTTCCTGATGCGCGCCTATCGCACCACGCTGCCGCGCTTCGGCTCCTCCGAGCCGCTCGATACCGCGAAGATGGCGATCCGCCGCCGCGTCTCCGCCACCTATAAGGATCTGCCGGGCGGCCAGGTGCTCGGCCCGACCTATGACTATACCCACCGGCTCTTCGATTTCGCCCTGATGGACGAAGCGGCTCCAGCGGAGAGCCCGGCCCGTCCCGCCGCGCAGCCGCTCGACGCCTCGATGCCGCGCGTGCCCGACATCCTCGGCGCCGAAGGCTTGATGGAAGAGGAAGCGCCGCCGGAAGGCGATCCGCGTCCCTTCGACCTCACCCGCGAGCCCGTCACCTTTCCGGCCGAGCGCGATGTCCGCCTGCAGGCGATGGCGCGCGGCGACGAGGGCTTCCTGCTCGGCCTCGGCTATTCCGTGCAGCGCGGCTACGGCAACAGCCACCCCTTCGTCGGCGAGGTCCGGGTCGGCGAGGTCGCGGTCGAATTCGTGCCGGAGGAGCTCGGCTTCGCCGTCGATCTCGGCGAGATCACTTTGACCGAATGCCAGATGGTCAACCAGTTTGCCGGCTCAAAGGAGGTGCCGCCGCAGTTCACTCGCGGCTACGGGCTCTCCTTCGGCCATAGCGAGCGCAAGGCGATGTCGATGTCGCTGGTCGACCGGGCGCTGAAGGCGCGCGAGTTCGGCGAGGCCGCGACCTATCCGGCCCAGCAGGACGAATTCGTCCTCTACCACTCCGACAATGTCGAGGCGGCCGGCTTCGTCGAGCATCTGAAGCTGCCGCATTACGTCGACTTCCAGGGCGAGCTCGAACTGATCCGCCGCATCCGCCGGGAGCGCGAGCAGCGTCTCGCCGATCAACAGAACGAAGCCCTGCCGGAGGCCGCGGAATGACTGTCTTGTCCCACCCCTCCAGCCCTCATCCTGAGGAGGCCCGCAGGGCCGTCTCGAAGGATGTTCCAGCGCCCTATGAAACATCCTTCGAGACGCGGGCTGCGCCCGCTCCTCAGGATGAGGGCCCGCGGAATTCGAAGCCCGCCTACAACTACGCCTATCTCGACGAGCAGACTAAGCGGATGATCCGCCGTGCCCTGCTCAAGGCGGTCGCGGTTCCCGGCTACCAGGTGCCGTTCGGCTCACGCGAGATGCCGCTCGCCCGCGGCTGGGGCACCGGCGGCATCCAGGTCACTGCCGCGATCATCGGGCCCGACGATACGCTGAAGGTCATCGACCAGGGCGCCGACGACACCACCAATGCCGTCTCGATCCGCCGCTTCTTCGAGCGCACCGCCGCTGCGCGCACCACCGAGGCGACCGATGAGGCGACGATCATCCAGACGCGTCACCGCATCCCTGAGGCGCCGCTGAAGGCCGGTCAGATCATGGTCTACCAGGTTCCGCAGCCCGAGCCGCTGCGGAAGCTCGAGCCGCACGAGGCCGAGACGCGCAAGATGCACGCCTGGGCCGAATACGGGCTGATGCAGGTCAAGCTCTACGAGAACATCGCCCGCTTCGGCGAAGTGACGACGACCTATGATTACCCGGTCATGGTCAATGGTCGCTACGTGATGGCGCCATCGCCGATCCCGAAATTCGACAATCCGAAGATGCAGATGTCGCCGGCTCTGCAGCTCTTCGGCGCCGGCCGCGAGAAGCGCATCTATGCGGTGCCACCCCATACCAGCGTGCGCAGCCTCGATTTCGACGACCATCCCTTCCGCATCCAGAGCTGGGAGCAGCCCTGTGCGCTCTGCGGCGCCGCCGATTCCTATCTCGACGAGGTGGTGATCGACGATCAGGGCGGGCGGATGTTCGTCTGCTCCGACAGCCATCATTGCGAGACGCGGCGGGCGGACGGCCATCGCGGCGCCATGCTCGCCGACGCCTCGGCGCTGCATCTGGTCGAAGACGAGGCCAAGCCATGAACATGCAGGTCAATCCGCAGGAGCTGGCGCTCGATCCCGCCCCGCTGCTCTCGGTCGCCGGCGTCTCCCGCTTCTATGGCGAGCGCATCGGCTGCGCCGAGGTCTCCTTCGACCTCTGGCCGGGCGAGGTTCTGGGGATCGTCGGCGAATCCGGCTCCGGCAAGTCGACCCTGCTGCGCTGCCTCGCCGGCATCGACAAGCCGGATGAGGGCGAGGTGCTGTTCAGGGGCGGCGCCGAGCCGCTCGACATCTATTCGGTGGCCGAGCAGGAGCGGCGCCGGCTGATGCGCACCGCCTGGGGCATCGTCCATCAGAACCCGCGCGACGGGCTGCGCATGGACGTTTCGGCCGGCGGCAATGTCGGCGAGCGATTGATGGATAATGGCGCCCGCCATTACGGCAGGATCCGCGAGACCGCGCTCGACTGGCTGCAGCGCGTCGAGATCGCGGCCGGGCGCATTGACGACCGGCCGCGCCAGTTCTCCGGCGGCATGCAGCAGCGCCTGCAGATCGCCCGCGTGCTGGTCTCCGAGCCGAAGCTCGTCTTCATGGACGAGCCGACCGGCGGCCTCGACGTCTCCGTCCAAGCCCGCCTGCTCGACCTGCTGCGGGTGCTGGTGCGCGATCTCGGCCTCGCCGCGATCATAGTCACCCATGATCTTGCCGTCGCGCGCCTGCTCACCGACCGCCTGATGGTGATGAAGGATGGCCGCGTCGTCGAGCAGGGCCTGACCGACCAGGTCCTCGACGATCCCCAGCACGCCTACACGCAATTGCTCACATCGGCGGTGCTCACCGTATGAGCGAGCGTCCGAACCTAGCCGTTATTCCGGGGCTTCGCGCAGCGAAGAGCCCGGAACCCATGAACACGGAGTTCGCCAGATCGGGCTCAAGCCGTCGCGCTTCGCGTCTTGCCGACAATGTTCATGGATTCCGGGCTCAGGCCTGTGGCCTGCCCCGGAAAGACGGCGAGCTTCCGTCACATCCTCGTCACCGCGCCGGCACAAGGCACTGACACCATGACCACGATGATTCACGTCGAGAACGTCGCCAAGGAATTCACCCTGCACAATCAGGGCGGCGTTCGCCTGCCGGTGTTCGACAACGTCAACTTCTCGGTCGCCGCCGGCGAGGCACTGGTGCTGGCCGGCGCGTCCGGCGCAGGCAAGTCGAGCCTGCTGCGCATCCTCTACGGCAATTACCGGCCGACCTCCGGCACGATCGCCATCACCCATGGCGGGCGGCCGATAGACATCGTCTCGGCCGTGCCGCGCACCGTGCTCGACATCCGCCGCCGCACACTCGGCTTCGTCTCGCAGTTCCTGCGCGTCATCCCGCGCGTCACCGCGCTCGACATCGTCCGCGATCCGCTGCTCGCCCGCGGTGCCACGCCCGAGGAAGCGAGCGAGCGCGCCAAGGCGATGCTCGCCCGCCTCAACCTGCCGCAGCGCCTCTGGGAGCTCGCCCCGGCGACCTTCTCCGGCGGCGAGCAGCAGCGCGTCAACATCGCCCGCTCCTTCGTCGATCCCTCGCCAATCATGCTGATCGACGAGCCGACCGCCTCGCTCGACGCCAATAACCGCAATGTCGTGGTCAGGCTGATCGCCGAGGCGCGCGAACAGGGTTCCGCCATCGTCGGTATCTTCCATGACGAGGCCGTGCGAGAGGCTGTCGCGACCCGCTATCTCGACATCACCGATTTCCGGAAGGCCGCCTGATGTCCACCATCCTGACCAATGCCCGCCTGATCCTCGAGGACGAGGTCGTCACCGGGACCATCGCCTTCGACGAGAGCGGCATCCGCTCGGTCGACCAGGGCAAATCCTCGCTGCCGGAGGCGATCGACGTTGGGGGCGATTATGTCGCGCCCGGTCTCGTCGAGATGCACACCGACAACATGGAAAAGCATTTCATGCCGCGCCCGAAGGTCTTCTGGCCGAACGGGCTCGCGGCGGCGCTTGTCCATGACGCGCAGATGGCGGCCGCCGGCGTCACCACCGTCTATGACGCGATCTGCGCCGGCACGCCCTTCTCGGCCAAGGACTACCGCAAGGACATCTTCGCCGATGTGATGGATGCGCTCCGGCTCGGCAGCGCCGAGGGTGTCTTCCGCATCGACCACCGCATCCATATGCGCTGCGAACTGACCAGCCCGGACCTGCTCAAGGACATCGAGCCCTATCAGGACGATAGCCTTGTCCAGCTCGTCTCGCTGATGGACCACACCCCCGGCCAGCGCCAATGGCGCGATCTCGCCCATCTGCGCACCTATGCCCTCGGCAATGGCAAGACGCAGGCGGAGTTCGAGGAAGACGTCGTCGTCCGCCAGCGCGAGGGCGCCGACAATGTCGGTCGCAACTGGGGTGCCGTGGTCGAGATGTTCCAGGCCCGCGGCATCCCGATCGCGACCCATGACGACACCACGATCGAGCATGTCGAGGCCGGCATCGCCTCGGGCGCAGTGATCTCGGAGTTCCCGACCACCGTTGAGGCTGCTGAGGCGGCCAAGCAGCGCGGCCTCGCCACCATCGCTGGCGCGCCCAATGTCGTCCGCGGCGGCTCGCATTCCGGCGGCGTCTCGGTCGCGGAGCTCGCCGAGAAGGACCTGCTCGACGGGCTCTCCTCCGACTATGTCCCCGCGAGCCTGCTGCAGGCCGTGCTCAAGCTCAACGACAAGCACGGCATCGCTTTGCCGGCGGCGATGGCCAAGGTCACCTGGAAGGTCGCCGACATCCTCGGCCTCGGGGATCGCGGCCATCTGAAGCCCGGCCTGCGCGCCGATATCGTGCGCTTCAGGGCGCTGGGCGCGACGCCGGTGATCGCCACCGTCTGGTCGCAGGGACGCCGGGCCTTCTGAGCGCAGCATGACCCAATCCGCGCCGCGCTACGCGCTCTACTACGCTCCCGCCGCCGACAGCGCCCTTTGGCGCTTCGGCAGCGCGACGCTGGGCTATGACGCCATCACGGGCGCGGATGTCGACTTCGCCGTCCCGCCGGGCTGCGAGGGGCTCGATTGGCCGGACGTTACTGCCGAGCCACGCCGCTACGGCTTCCACGCGACGCTGAAGGCGCCGTTCGAACTCGCCAATGGTCGCAACGAGGGTGCCTTGCGGGCCTTCGCGCGCAACTATGTCGCCGGGCGCCCGCCGGTCCGGCTCGCCGGGCTCACCGTCAACGCGCTCGGCCGCTTCATCGCGCTGACGCCGTCCGAACCGAGCGACGAGCTGCAGCGCTTCGCTTTCGACATCGTCCAGGCCTTCGAGCCCTTCCGCGCTCCGCTCTCAGAGGCCGATCTGGCGCGCCGGCTGCAGAGCCCGCTGACGCCGGCGCATCGCGCCTATCTCGAAGCCTATGGCTACCCTTATGTCGGCGACGCCTTCCGCTTCCACATGACGCTGACCGGCTCGCTGCCGGAGGGTGACGTCGCCCCGGTCAAGGCGGCACTGACGCAGGCCCATGCGCAGGCGGTGCCGGCTGGCTCCGCCCTGATCGACCGCGTCGCCATCTTCAAGCAGGCGAGCCGCAGCAGCCGCTTCGTGCTGCTCGACAACATCCCGCTCGCCTAACAGCTCTTTCAAGGAAGCCCGTCATGGCAGGCAAGAAACTCGGGCTCGAACCCGTGATCGATCCGACCGCCCGGGTCCGCGCCGCCGTACTCGGCCGCTATACCGAGATCGGCGCCCGCACCTCCTTCGCGGAATCGACGCTCGGCGACTATTCGTATGTCGTGAACGATTCCGACGTGATCTACTCGACCATCGGCAAGTTCTGCTCGATCGCGGCGCATACCCGCATCAATCCCGGCAATCATCCGATGCAGCGGGCGAGCCAGTCGCACTTCACGTATCGCGCCAGCGCCTATTTCGAGGATGCGCAGGACGATGCCGCCTTCTTCGACTGGCGCCGCTCGACCCCGGTTACGATCGGCCATGATGTCTGGATCGGCCATGGCGCCATCGTGCTCGCCGGCCGCAGCGTCGGCACTGGGGCAGTCGTCGCGGGCGGCGCTGTCGTGACCAAGGACGTGCCCGACTACACCATCGTCGCCGGCAACCCGGCCCGGATCATCCGCCGGCGTTTCCCCGAGGAGATCGCGCAGCGGCTGAAGGCGCTGGCCTGGTGGGATTGGGAACACGCACAGCTGCGCACCGCGCTCGACGATTTCCGGGCGCTGCCGGTCGAGGGCTTCCTAGAGAAATACGAAGGCTGACGCGCTGAGCCGTCAGAACTGCACGCGCAGGCCGACCTGCGCGACATTCGCGGTGTAGTCGGAACCGGGATTGGTCGAATTCAGGCGCTCATGGGTGAAGCTGGCGCGGACCGAGAAGGTCCGGGTCAGCTTGTATTCGATCCTCGCGCCGAGGGTGGACAGGTCCTCGCGCAGATCCTGGCCGTCATATTCGGTGCGGCCATAGCTGGCGAAGCCCGTGACGGTGAGGTTGCGGCGCAGCGCATGCGCCACTTCGAGATTGACGCGGCGTGCCGTCGTGCCGCTGGAGCCGGGGATGGTGGTGTCGCCAAGCTCGGCGGTGCCGCGCAGCGTCACCGTGGTCAGCGGCGTCGGCGTCCACAGGATCGCGGCGTCGCCTACGAAACCGCGCAGATTTTTCAGCCGCCCGTCCTCGTATTTGCGGTCCTGATAGCCGCCCGAGACCTCGCCGGTGAGCATGCGGCTGATCTCGAAGGTCGAGCCGACACGGGCGGTATAGCCGTCGGAGGAGCGCATATAGCCGTTGGAATCGACCTTCTCGTCGAACTGGCGGGTGTCGACCTCGGCCTGGACGAAGGGCTTGAAGCCAGGCGTCACCTCATAGGCCGCGCGCAGGCGCAGGCCATATTGCGTCTGGTTGCGGTCGGCCTGGCTGAGCTTGCGGCCATTGCTGAGATCGGCGTCCTCATAGTCCTGCCGGTCGACCGAGCCGCGCAGCGTGAACTGCAGGCGGTTGATGTCGTGGGTGACGCCGGCTGCGGCGCCATAGGCCCAGGTGATCGGCCGGCCCTGCACGGCGGCGGAGAGATCGGGCGAGCCCGGGCGCTGCGTATCGAGTTGCAGCCGCGATTCCAGCAGGATGCGGGTGTCGCGCGTCGCGTCGAGACGCAAGGACATGTTGCCCGCCGCATCCGGGCGCGAGGCGCTGTCGTCGCGGTAATAGCGGCTGTAGCCGCCGCGCAGCATGCCGGTGAGCTCGTGCACGTTCCAGTCGGACTGGATGCCGAGCTCGCCCTCGGTGCGGGTGAACAGCGAACCCTTGCTCGGCCCGGAGACGCGGCCGGGGTTGCTGTCATAGCCGCCGGAGCCGGTGATCGCCGGGCGCAGGATGACATTGCCGAGACGCAGGCCGAGCGGCGCGTAGGGATCTTCTTCCGGCCGCTTGCGCTTGCGCGGCTCGGGCGCGGGCGGAAGCGGCGGCGGCAGGGCGGTGATCGTCGGTTGCGGGGAGCGGATATCGCGCTGGGTGACGCCGCGCAGGCGCGAGGACTGGATCGGCTGGCTGGCGCGTGCGGGCTGGGTGCGCGAGATCGCGCTGGAGCGGGCAGGGGGCGGATCGATCGACTCGCCGGCAGCATCCGGCAGGGCCGAGCTGTTGCTGGGGACGGCGTTCTGTCTTTGAGCGACATCGGGCGTGCCGGTTCGCAAGGCCGGGGCGCGCGGACGTGTCGACGTACCGGCCGGCTGCGTCTGCATTTGCGCCGATGGCTGCTCCGGCCAGGCCGTCAGCCCGGCGACGCCGCAGCAGCCTGCGACGCCGGCCAGCCAGCAGATCTGGGCGAAACGGGACACGGGCGCGACGGTGCTCCGGCGAGGCAAAGGCTTCGCGCGCCGGGAGGGCGCGCATGGTTAATGGAGTTAGAACGAAGACGGTTAATGCCGCGTCAACGCAGCGGCGATGGTGGCCAGCGTGGCGTCCGGCATGCTAGAGGCGCGCTCCATGACCGCGACCATCAGCGCTTCCGCCCTCCGCACCATCGCCACCGAACGCGCCGGCCTCGACGCCTTGCACGCGGCAATCGGCAACGGCCTCGCCGAACCCTTTGCCGCCGCCGTCGAAATAATCCGCAACTCCGCCGGCCGGGTGATCGTCACCGGCATGGGCAAGTCCGGTCATGTCGGCCGCAAGATCGCGGCGACGCTGGCCTCGACCGGCACGCCATCGCATTTCGTCCACCCGGCCGAGGCCAGCCATGGCGATCTCGGCATGGTCCAGCCCGAGGATGTCGTCGTCGCCCTGTCCTGGTCGGGCGAGGCGGTCGAGCTCTCGGCGATCGTCGGCTACACCCGGCGCTTCCGCGTCGGCCTGATCGCGATCACCGCCAACCGCGACAGCGCGCTCGGCCGCGAGGCCGATGTCGCGCTCGTCCTGCCCAAGGCCGAGGAAGCCTGCCCGAACGGGCTTGCGCCGACGACCTCGACGACGATGCAGATGGCGCTCGGCGATGCGCTCGCCGTGGCGCTGCTCGAAGCGCGCGGCTTCTCGCGCCAGGATTTCTACGTCTACCACCCCGGCGGCAAGCTCGGCGCGCAGCTCAAGACCGTCGCGACCATCATGCATTCCGGCGAGCGCCTGCCGGTCGTCGGCGAGACGGCGGCAATGGCCGATGTCGTCGCGATGATCACCGCCAAGGGTTTCGGCTGCGCCATCGTCATCGATGCTGACGGCAAGCTCACCGGCGTCGTCACCGATGGTGACCTCCGCCGCAAGCTCGGCACGGGCTGGGGCGGGCGGCTGGCGCGTGACGTGATGACCGGGGATCCGCGCCGGATCGCGCCGGACGCGCTCACCGCCGAGGCGTTGGAGATGGTCAACCGGTTGCGCGTCACCGCCCTGATCGTCGCCGATGCGCAGGACAGGCCGGTCGGCCTCGTCCATGTCCACGATCTGCTGGCGCTGGGCGTCGCCTGACCGGAACGCCTTGCGAGGAGGCCTATGGCCGCGCTCGAATGGGATGATCTGCGCTATGTCCTCGCCGTCGCCGAGGCTGGCTCGCTCGCCGGCGCGGCGCGCGAATTGCGCGTCAATCATTCGACCGTGCTGCGCCGTATCGCCGCCTTCGAGCAGCAACTGGCGTTGCGCCTTTTCGAGCGCCTGCCGACCGGCTATGTGCTGACGCCCGGCGGCGAGGAGCTCGTTGCGGCGGCGCGCAGCATCTCCGGCACCGTCACCGAGCTCGAACGCAGGATCGCCGGGCAGGACCTTCGCCTCTCCGGCACGCTCCGGATCACCGCCACCGACACGCTGATGGGCTCGATCCTGCCGGAGATTCTGGCCGAGTTCGGCGAGGCCCATCCCGGCATCGCGCTGGAAGTCGCCGTCTCCAACCTGATGCTCAACCTGACCAAGCGCGACGCCGATGTCGCGCTGCGCACCGCCGACAATCCGCCGGCGACGCTGGTCGGGCGCCGGGTCGGCAAGATCGCCTTCGCGATCTACGGCGCTCCGGCATACCTCTCTCGGCATAGTCATGCCGATCTCACCGAGCATCGCTGGGTCGGCCCGGACGACACGCTCGACGGAACCTCGGTGGCGCGCTGGATGCAGGCGAAGCTGCCCAAGAGCGAAATCGTGCTCCGCGCCGATTCATTGCTGGCGATGCAGCAGGCGGCGGTGGCGGCCTTAGGTCTGGTGGCGTTGCCTTGCTATCTCGGCGACAGCATCCCGACGCTGACCTGCGTGCGCCGGCCGATCCCGGAGATGGAGACGGCCTTGTGGATCCTGACCCATGAAGACCTGCGCGCCACTGCTCGGGTCCGCTCCTTCACCGAGTTCGCCTATGGCGCCTTCCGGCGGCGGCGCGCCCTGCTGGAGGGCGAGGGCGCGTCTATCGCTTGAGGATCACGCCTCGACCAGCTTGAGGCCGATCACGCCGATCAGGATGAGCGCGAGCAGGCCAAGGCGCATGGGCGAGGCGCTCTCGCCGAGGGCAAGAATGCCGACGATGGCGACGCCGAGCGCCCCGATGCCGACCCAGACCGCATAGGCGGTGCCAACAGGCAATTGCTTCAGCGCCAGCGACAGCATGATGAAGCTGACGACCGCCGAGGCGATGCCGATCACACTCGGCCAGAAACGGGTGAAGCCGCCGGCCTGCTTCAACGCGATCGCCCAGACGATTTCAAGCAGACCCGCTCCAGTGAGCAGCAACCAGGACATGGATGTCTCCAAAAAAGGTTGGGCTGAGGGTCAGAAGACCTTGATCGCGGCGACGCCGAGCAGCAGGACAACGACGCCGGCGAAGCGCAGGGCCGAGATCTCGCGCTGGGGCAGGCGGAACCAGCCATGACGGTCGACGAAGAGAGAGACGATCTGCTGGCCGGCGACGGTCAGGCCGACGGTCGCGGCGGTGCCGATCGCAGGAATGGCGACGAACACGGTGGTGACGTAGGTCGCGCCGCAGACCGCGCCGATCCAGCCCCACCAGGGCATAGTCAGGAGGCCGCCGAGCTGCGGCTTGGCGCCGCCCGTCAGCAAGGTCAGCAGCAGCACCGCAATCATCGACAGCGTCGCGACCGCGAAGCTGATCGTGCCGACGACGAAGGGCGCGCCGAGGTCCTGCCGCAGCAGCCCGTTGATCGCGCCCTGGATGGGTAATACTGCGCCAGCAATTAGGGCGAGCAGCATCCAGCCGAGCTTGGAGCCGGAGAGCTCCTTGGTCGCGCCCTTCTGGCCGAAGACAATCGCGACCACGCCGACGAGCACGGCCGCCGTGCCAATCAGCGTGGCGGGCTTTGGCGTCTGCTGGGGCACGCCGATCAGGCCAAAGCTGTCGAGCCCGAGCGAAGCCAGCATCTGGCCGGCGATGAACAGGCCGACCGCGACGACGGCGCCGAGCCGCGGGAAGACCAGGATGGTCGAGGCGACGTAGAGCGCCGTCGCGATGCCGCCGATCGCATGCCACCAGGGCACAGCCCGCAGCCCGCCGAAGGCTGCGGCCGTGCGGGTCGCGATCGCGAGGATCAGCAGGAGGAGGGCGGCGAGGACGACCTGGATCGTCGTCGCGGCGAAGGGGCTGCCGGTCGCCTTAGACAATTGCGCATTGGCGCCGGCCTGCACCGCCAGCAGGCCGCCGGCGGCAAGGGAAAGGGGGATTAAGAGGGTATCCATGACGAGACGTCCTGTCGGGAGCGACGCGCTCAGGCGTCAGCGTGTTCGAGCGCCGGCACGGCAAGGCCGCGCTGCACGGCCGGGCGGGCCGCGATCGTCTCGTGCCAGCGCCTGAGGTGAGGGGTTTCGGTCAGGCTCATGCCGAGCTTGGGCAGGGCGTCGATCCAGGGCCAGACCATGATGTCGGCGATGCCGTAGCTGGCCTCGACCAGATAGGGCCGCAGCGCCAGCTCGCCGTCGAGGACGCCCAGGATGCGGGCGGTCTCGCGCTCATAGCGTTCGATCGCATAGGGCAGTTTCTCCCCCGCGAAGACCTTGAAATGCCAGAGCTGGCCGATCATCGGCCCGACATGCGCCGCCTGGAAGAAGCTCCACTGCAGCGTCTTGCTCAACGCCTGCGGACTGCTCGGCTGCAGCACGCCCGAGCGCTCGGCGAGATAAAGGAGGACTGCGCCGGATTCGAAGACTGTCCGGTCATGGTCGTGGTCGACGATGACGGGGATCTTGTTATTCGGGTTGAGCGCCAGGAAGCTCGGCCGGTGCTGCTCGCCCGCCTCGATGTCGATGACAGTGACGGCATAGGGCAGCCCGGTTTCCTCGAGCATGATCGAGGCCTTGTGGCCGTTCGGGGTCTCGTAGGTGTAGAGATCGATCGGGGTCATCGGCTTGCTCCGAAGTGCGGATGCCGATGAGATAGATTGTGCGATGGCGCATCGCGATGTGTGATGTGGCCTTTAGATTATGCGAAATCGCACATGCTAGATGATCGTGCGGAGGCGCAGTACCTTCGCGTCATGGCCGAGCCGATCGCGCTGGCCATGACGGGTATCGGGGCTCAGATCGCCCGCTTGCCGATGATGGCGAAGCGCAGCTTGTTCGACAGGAAGTCGATCGCCGTCACCGCCGCCAGGACCAGCAGGATCAGGAAGGAGACCTGCTGCCATTCGAGCGTGCGGATCGTCTCGGCGAGGTAGAGACCGATGCCGCCGGCGCCGACGATGCCGATGATGGTCGAGGAGCGGGTGTTCGACTCGATGTAGTAGAGCACCTGGCTGGCGATCACCGGCAGAACCTGCGGGATCAGGCCGAAGCGGATCTCATGGAACTTGCCGCCGCCGACCGAGGCGACGCCCTCGACGGGCTTGCGGTCGGCGGATTCGATCGCCTCGGAGAATAATTTGCCGAAAGCGCCGAGATCGCTGGTCATGATCGCGAGCATGCCGGCGAAGGGCCCGAGCCCGACGACATTGACCCAGATCAGCGCCCAGATCAGCGCGTCGACGCCGCGCACCGTGTCCATCGAGCGCCGCGCCAGGAAATGCACGACGCGGTTGGCGACGACGTTCTTGGCGGCGAGGAAGCCGAGCGGGAAGGCGAGGATCGCCGCCAGGATCGTGCCGAGAAAGGCGATGGCGATGGTCTCGAACAGCGCCTTCACGAAGATGATGGCGCGGGCGAACGAGCCGGGATCGGGCGGCAGCATCAGCACCACGAAGGTGCCGAGATTGGAAAAACCGGCGATGATCTTCCAGAGCGAGGTCTCGAGCGTCGTCAGCCCGTAGAGGAAGAGCCCGACGAGGCCGCCGACGACCGCGATGGTCGTGACCTTGGTCTTCAGCGAGCCGTCGATCGCGGTCTTGTGGCGGGCGATCAGCGCGGCGCGGTCGGTGGCGGACAAAGCGAGCGTCATTTGCCGTGCTCCAGGCTGAGCAGCGCATGGCGCAGGCGCTCGGTGCCATAGTCGATCAGCATCACCGTGACGATGATCAGCAGGAGGATGGCGCTGACATCGGTGAAGTAGAATTTGCGGATCGCCTCGATCAGGTCCTGGCCGATACCGCCGGCGCCGACGAAGCCCATGATCGAGGCGCCGCGGACATTGATCTCGAAGCGCAGCAGCGCGTAGCTGGCGAAGTTCGACAGCACCTGCGGCACCACCGCGAAGCGGATGGTCTGCCACCAGCTGGCGCCGGTCGCGGTCAGGCCGTCGACCGGCTTCATGTCGATATTCTCGACCACTTCGGAGAAGAGCTTGCCCATCGCGCCCATGGTGTGGATGGCGATGGCGAGGACGCCGGGCAGCGGACCGAGGCCGAAGGCGATGACGAAGATCAGCGCGAAGACGATCTCGGGGACGGTGCGGCAGAATTCGAGATAGCGGCGCGTCGCCCAGCGCAGCCAGGGCGAGCGGCCGAGATTGCTGGCGGCGGTGAAGCAGAGCAGGAAGCCGCCGACGGCGCCGAGCACGGTGCCGATATAGGCGATCAGAAGGGTCTGCCAGAGCAGCTTCAGCCAGCCATTGATGCCCCAGTACCATTCCTTGAGATCGGCGCCGAGCGTCGCCAAGCGCAGCGTCGGCATGGTCTCGAGGATGTATTTCGGGAAGCGCCAGGCATTGGCGGCGAATTTCGCAAGATCGACCTCGGAGCCGATTGCGGCGAGCACGACGCAGGCGACGAAGATGGCCGCGCCAAGCAGCGTCTGCAGACGCTTGGCCGCCATCTCGCGCCGATAGAGCTCGGCATGAGCGGCGATGGCGGGATCGTTGCGGTCGATCGCAAGTGTCATGGGGGCGCTTCCATCGCGTCGCGAGGCCGGCTGAAGCCGGCCCCGGACAGGGCGTCATTCCCGGGCGGAGCGAAGCGCAGACCCGGGAATCTCGATCAGGAGATGCTCGGGTCAAGCCCGAGCATGACGGCTGTCAGAGTTATGACGACTTCTTCTTGCGGAGCGCGTCGACGAACTTGTTCAGCTCGATGATCGGGTCGTAGGCCTTGTTGTCGACGGCGACGAGCGGGCCCTGCTTGCCTTCATAGATCTTGTCGAAGGCGGCCTTGTCCTTGGTCGCGAGGTTCAGCACCGCGTCGCGGATCTTGGCCTTGAGCTCGGTCGGCAGCTCGCTGAGATAGGCCATCGGCGAGTTCACGATCTGCTCGGACTTGTAGATGATCCGGAAATCCTCGGCCTTGACCATCTTCTTGCGGTCCATGCGCAGCAGGTTCGATTCCTGCTCGTCGTTCCACCAGTTGGCGGCGATGTCGACGGTGCCCTGCTGCAGGGCGATGACAGCGTTCTCATGGCTGCCCGTGTAGACGACCTTGCCGAAGAAGGTCTCCGGCTCGATCTTCATGCCGTCGAGCGCGAAGCGCGGGACGTTGTTGCCGGAAGTCGAGTTGGGGTCGACGAGGCCGAGGTTCTTGCCCTTGAGGTCCTCGATCTTCTGGTAGGGCGAGTCCTTCTTCACGTAGAAGACCGAGTAGTAGCCCTTGGTGCCGTCGAGATTGGTCTCGATCGCGAAGGCGTCGATCTTGGCGCCGGTCATCAGCGCGCGGGCGAAGGAGGCCGGGCCGTACATGCCGATATGGATGTTGCCGGCGCGCTGGCCCTCGATGATCGCGGCGTAGTCGTTGGCGATGCGCAGGGTGACCTTGGTGCCGAGCTCCTTCGCCAGATAGTTCACGAAGGGGGTATAGCGCTCGACGACGCCCGAAGCGTTCTCGGCCGGGATGATCGCGAAGACGAGCTCGGGATACTTCGCCTTCCAGTCCTGGGCGAAGGCCGGAGCGGCGAGCGTCGCGGCAAGGCCGGCCGCGGCGAGCGTGAGGGTATGACGACGGGTCAGCATGGTAGTGCTCCTTTGGAAAACTCGGCGATGACGTGGCAGGCTTAAGGGCAGGCTGGGGCGCTCAGCCGGCTGTCTCAGGCGGCGCTCTGCTTGGCGCGCTTGGCTTCCTCGGTGGCGATGGCATCGAGCGCATCGAGCGCCTCGGCGCCCGCATCCTTGGCCTCGATGCCGTAGAGCTCGGCGGCGAGCTCGCTGGTCAGTGCATGCGGCGGGCCGTCGAACACGACCTTGCCGGCGGCCATGCCGATCAGCCGGTCGCAGTACTTCGCGGCGATGTCGAGATGGTGGAGATTGCAGACAACGGTGATGCCGTCCTCGCGATTGATGCGGAACAGCGCATCCATGACGACCTGCGTGTTGCGTGGGTCGAGCGAGGCGATCGGCTCGTCGGCGAGGATGATCTTCGGCTCCTGCACCAGCGCGCGGGCGATGGCGACGCGCTGCTGCTGGCCGCCGGACAGGGTCTCGGCGCGCTGGGCGAGCAGATGACCCATGTCGAGCCGCTCGAGGGCGGCGATGGCGCGGACCTTGTCGTCCTGCGAGAAGCTCTTGACCAGCGTCAGCGCCGCCGAGCGATGGTTGAGACGGCCGAGCAGGACATTGGTCAGCACGTCGAGGCGGCCGACCAGGTTGAACTGCTGGAAGATCATGGCGGTGTCGCGCCGCCAGGCCCGGAGCGCCGCGCCTCGCAGGGCGGTGACGTCGCGCTCCTCGCTGAGGATGCGGCCTTCGCTGGCATCGGCGAGGCGGTTCAGCATGCGCAGCAGGGTCGACTTGCCGGCGCCCGAGCGGCCGATGATGCCGACCATCTCACCGCGCGGAATCGACAGGGTGACGTTGTCGACGGCGGCCTTGCCGCCGAAACGCTTGGTCAGACCCTCGATACGCAGCATCAACACTCTCCCGCGATTGCGGGATGATGCGGTATCGGCGCTAGATGACAGCCCCGTGACAAAAGGCGCATTCCGGGACGGTCAGGGCGGCGGGCCGGTCACCGCTCATCAACCATACCGGGTCAGGCCGTCGGCCGAGCCGGCGCCTCAAGCGGCCCGCAGGAGCAGATCGACGCAGGCGGCGACGTAGGTCTTGCGCTCGGCCTCGGCAACCGGAGCGATGCCGAGCAGGCCGCGCACCTGGTGGAAGCCGCGCAGCATGCCGATGAACTGTTCGGCCAGCGTTGCAGCCTCAGCGGATGTGAGCTCGCGCGACAGCCCATCACCGGATCGTGACCGCTGTTCCAGCAACGCTGAAAGTTCCACAATCATGCGGCCTGCTCCGGCCTCGTAGGCTGCCTGTCCCAATTCGGGAAAGCGGGCGGATGCGCCGACGATCAGGCGATGCAGATCGAGCGAGGCCGGATGCAGCATCATCGCCAGCGCGTCCTCGCCGAGACGCGTCAGGATGGTCCGCAGATCGCCGGTCGTGCTCGGTGGCTGGCGCAGCGGAATCGTCAATTTTTCAGTGAGTTCGCTGCAGATCGCCAGGAACAGCGCCTGCTTGTCGGCGAAGTGGCTGTAGATGGTCTGCTTGGAGACGCAGGCGCGCTGGGCGATCTGGTCGAGGCTGGCGCGGTCGAAGCCTTCGGCCAGGAACATCTCCGAAGCGGCTCGGGTGATCGCGTCATGTTTATCCGGCCGCGATTTTTCGGCCGGCATCTGTCTTGCTTCTGCAGCAGCGGAGCCGTTACGTCCGTGCATCCATCATTCCGTCACGCTTGTGCCCCTAAAGGGCTCTTATCAAACTAGACCGTCCAGTCTAAATTAAACGCGTGATACCGGAGCGTCCAGCCTGATGAAGCGTTTTCTCCTCATTCTCCTGATCGCCGGGCTGGCGGGTGGCGGCTATTACGGTTACCGCTACCACTACAAGCCGACCAACCAGCAGGCGCAGGCGCAAGGCGCCGCCGCAGGGCAAAGTCCGGCCGTTCCGGTCGAGGTCGGGACGATCGAGCTCGTGTCGGTGGCCGAGGAAGTCGAGGCGCTGGGAACGCTGGCGGCCGATGAATCCGTCGTCATCGCGCCCGAGATCGCCGGCCGTGTCGTCTCGCTTGGCTTCAGGGAGGGCGAGCGGGTCGCCAAGGACCAGCCGCTGGTCATGCTCGACACCGCTATCCTCGACGCGGAGCTGAAACAGGCCCAGGCCGATCTCTCGCTCGCCCGCGACACCTATGACCGCAACCGTTCGCTGGTGCAGCGCGGCGCCGGCACGCAGGTCGCTCTGGAACAGGCGACGGCGCAGCTCGCCTCGCAGGAGGCGCGCCTGCAGCTCGCCCAGGCCAAGCTCGCCTTCGCGACGATCAAAGCGCCGTTCAGCGGCGTGGTCGGCCTGCGCTCGGTCGGCGTCGGCGACTATGTCTCGATCGGCAAGCCATTGATCACGCTGACCAATATCGATCCGATCAAGGTCGACTTCCGCGTGCCCGAGATCTACCTGACCCAGCTCAAGGTCGGCCAGCCGATCCAGCTCAAGGTCGACGCGGTGCCGGACCGGCCCTTCGCCGGCAAGATCTTCGCCATCGATCCGGTGGTCGACGTCAATGGCCGTGCGGTCAAGCTGCGCGCCACCATCCCCAATGCCGACCTCGTCCTGAAGCCCGGCCTGTTCGCCCGCGTCACCATCATGGTCGACCAGCGCGAGAACGCGCTGGTCGTGCCGGAGACGGCGGTGGTGCCTGACGGCCTCAGCAAGACCGTCTTCATCATCGAGAACGGCAAGGCCAAGCGCATGCCGGTCGAGCTCGGCAAGCGCCTGACCGGCAAGGTCGAGGTGGTCAAGGGCCTGAAACCCGGCATGCAGATCGTCACCGCCGGGCAGATGCGCCTGCGTGAGGGCTCGACCGTCTCGATCAAGGAACGGACCGTGGTCCAGACCAGCTCGCTGCCAGGCGCCGTGCAACGATGAGCCTGTTCGAGCTCTTCGTCCGCCGGCCGGTCCTCTCGACCGTGCTCAGCCTGCTCGTCGTCCTGATCGGCTTCGTCTCCTATACGCGCCTGACGGTGCGCGAATACCCGAACATCGACGAGCCGATCGTCTCGGTGCAGACGACCTATCGCGGCGCCAGCGCCGAGATCATCGAGACGCAGGTCACGCAGATCCTGGAGAACTCGATCGCCGGCATCGAAGGCATCGAGATCATCAACTCGACCAGCCGCCAGGAGCGCAGCCAGATCTCGGTGCGCTTCCGCCCCGATGTCGATCCGGACGTCGCCGCCTCCGATGTGCGCGACCGCGTCAGCCGCGTGCGCGGCCGCATGCCCGACGAGATCGACGAGCCGATCATCGCCAAGGTCGAGGCCGACGCCCAGCCGGTGATGTATCTGTCGCTGACCAGCTCGCGGCACTCGCCGCTGGAGCTGACCGATTTCGCCGACCGCTTCATCGCCGACCGGGTCCAGAACATCACCGGCGTCGCCGAGGTCCGCATCCTCGGCCAGCGCCAATATGCCATGCGCATCTGGCTCGATCGTGCCCGGCTCGCCGCCTACAACATCACCGTCCAGGAGATCGAGGCGGCGCTGCGGGCCCAGAACGTCGAGATTCCTTCCGGCCGGATCGAGAGCGACAGCCGCGAATTCACGGTGCTCTCGCAGACCAGCCTGAACACGCCCGAGCAGTTCCGCGAGATCACGGTCAAGGACGCCAACGGCTTCCCGGTCAAGCTGCGCGACATCGCCAAGGTCGAGCTCGGGGCGCGCGAGGAGCGCAATGCCGCCTGGTTCCGCGGCAATCCGTCGGTGACGATCGGCATCGTCAAGCAGGCGACGGCCAATCCGCTCGACGTTTCCTCCGGCGTCGTCGCGGCACTGCCCAGCATTCGCGAGGACCTGCCCGACGGCATGGCGATCGCGACGTCCTACGACACCTCTATCTTCATCGATCGCTCGATCAAGGCGGTCTACACCACGATCGGCGAGGCGGTCGTCCTCGTCGTCCTGATCATCTTCCTGTTCCTGCGCTCGTTCAGGGCGACGCTGATCCCGCTCGTCACGATACCGGTCTCGCTGATCGGCGCCTTCGCGCTGATGTATATGCTCGGCTTCACGGTCAACACGCTGACCCTGCTCTCGATGGTGCTCGCCATCGGCCTCGTCGTCGACGACGCGATCGTCGTGCTGGAGAACATCCACCGTCACATCGAGGACGGGATGGAGCCGAACAAGGCCGCGATCAAGGGCATCAACGAGATTGCCTTCGCGGTCGTCGCGATGACGCTGACGCTGGTCGCGGTCTATGCTCCGATGGCCTTCTCGACCGGGCGCACCGGCAAGCTCTTCGTCGAGTTCGCGCTGACGCTCGCCGGTGCGGTGCTGGTTTCGGGCTTCGTCGCGCTGACGCTGACGCCGATGATGTGCGCCAAGTTGCTGAGACACCACGGCAAGCACAATTGGCTCTACAATATCCTGGAGCGCTTCTTCGAGGCTCTTTCCAGCGGTTACCGCCGCTCGCTGCGCTTTGCGCTCTCCGTCCGGCCGGTTGTCGTGCTGCTGGCGCTCGGCGTCGCCGGCGGCAGCTATTTCTTCTTCACCAATCTGCGCTCGGAGCTGGCGCCGGTCGAGGATCGCGGCACGATCACCGCGATCGGCGTCGCGCCGGAAGGCGCGACCATGGCCTTCACCGCCGACTATGCCCGGCGGGTCGAGGACTATTTCAGCAAGATCCAGGAGGTCGAGACCTATCTCGTCATCGTCGGCTTCCCCGATGTGACGCGAGCGATCGCCTTCGCGCGCCTGAAGCCCTGGGAAGAGCGTCATCGCAAGCAGCAGGACCTCGTCGCCGAGATCAACAAGGGTCTGTCGCAGATCCCCGGCATCCGCCTGTTCGCGACCAACCCGCCTTCGCTCGGCCAGGGCGGCGCCAACAGCAAGCCGGTCGAGTTCGTGCTGCGCTCCTCCGATCCATACATCACGATCAAGGAGAACGTCGACAAGCTGATCGCCGAGGTGCAGGGCCATCCGGCGCTGACCAATATCGAGACCAACCTCATCCTCGACAAGCCGCAGATCAAGGTCTCGATCGACCGCCAGCGCGCCGCCGATCTCGGCGTCGGCGTCGACGTGATCGGACGCACCATGGAAACGCTGCTCGGCGGGCGCCAGGTCACGCGCTTCAACATGAACGGCGAGCAGTACGACGTCATGCTCCAGGTCGCCGGGGCCGAGCGCAGCACGCCGCAGGCGCTGCAGTCGATCTATCTGATGGGCCGCGGCGGCCAGGCGGTGCAGCTCTCCAGCCTCGTGCAGATCGAGGAGAACGTCGCGCCCAAGGAGCTGATCCGCTTCAACCAGCTCCGTTCGGCGACGATCACCGCCGTGCCGGGGCCGGGCTATTCGCTCGGCGATGCGCTCAACGTCCTGGAGCAGGGGGCGGCCAAAGTGCTGCCGGCCTCGTTCCAGACCGACTATTCCGGCCAGAGCCGCGAGTTCAAGCAGTCCGGCGCCAGCATCTTCCTGGTGTTCCTGCTGGCGCTCGGCTTCATCTATCTGGTGCTGGCGGCGCAGTTCGAGAGCTTCGTCGATCCGATCGTGATCATGGTCTCGGTGCCGCTCTCGATCACCGGCGCGCTGGCGGCGCTCTATTTTGCCGGCGGTACGCTCAACGTCTACAGCCAGATCGGCCTGATCACCCTGGTCGGCCTGATCACCAAGCACGGCATCCTGATCCTCGAATTCACCAACCAGCTGCGCGAGGAGGGGCATGAGATGATCGACGCCCTGGTCGACGCGGCGGAACTGCGCCTGCGGCCGATCCTGATGACGACGGGCGCGATGGTGCTGGGCGCCGTGCCGCTGGCGCTGGCGGAAGGAGCCGGCGCCGAGAGCCGCTCGCAGATCGGCTGGGTCATCGTCGGCGGCATGACCTTTGGCACCCTGCTCACACTCTATGTCGTGCCGGTCGCCTACAGCTACATGGCGCGAAGCAAGCACGGCTCGCGCCATGCGCCGGCGGAGGCGCATCCGCAGCCGGCGGAGTAGCCTGCGCCTTTGCCGTCATGGTCGGGCTTGTCCCGACCATCCACGTCTTCACTGATCGAATGCGGTGTTCAAGACGTGGGTGCTCGGCACAAGGCCGAGCATGACGCGCTGGATCAGCGTCGCAATTGGTTTCGGAGCGCCCTGCTCCTCGATCCGGGTAGAGGATATCCGGATAGCCCTTAGCGGAAACGTCTATTCGCTTTCACCGCCGCCCGACGCTAACCGTCGCGGCGGCGGCGCCCAATGAGCGAGAACTCAGGCAGCCGCCCGTAACTTGAACGGGAGGAATGGCATGAGGATCGGTTTCTGGCTCAAGACTGCGGCGTTCGCTGCCTGCATGACGAGCACGATCGCGCAGGCGCAGACCTTCCCGAGCAAGCCGGTCACCATGCTGATCCCCTTCGCGGCGGGCGGGCCGACCGATGTGGTCGGACGCCTCGTCGGCGAGCATATGAGCCGCACCCTCGGCCATCCGGTGATCATCGAGAACGCGGTCGGCGCGGCCGGCACGCTCGCCGGGCAGCGCCTGATGGCCTCGCCCGCCGACGGCCATGTCATCCTGATCGGCCATACCGGCACGCATGCCGCGGCCGTCTCGCTCAACCCGAACCTGAAATACCGCCCGGTCGAGGATTTCGCCCCGGTCGGTCTGGTCAACACCAATCCGATCTTCCTGACCGTGCGCAAAACCCATCCGAGCGCAACGCTCTCCGAGTTCGTCACCTGGGTGAAGGCGAACGAGAAGGCCGCCAGCAACGCCCATGCCGGCGTCGGCTCGGTCAGCCACACCACCTGCCTGCTGTTCAACACCGTCGTCGGCGTGAAGCCGAACGGCGTGCCGTATCGCGGCACCGGCCCGGCGATGAACGATCTCGTCGCCGGCCAGGTCGATTATCTCTGCGACCAGGCGGTCAATGTCGCTCCGCAGCACCGCGCCGGCACGATCAAGACACTCGCTGTCGCCTCGGTCGCCCGCGCGACGGCCCTGCCGGATGTGCCTACCAGCACCGAGGCCGGCGTGCCCGGCTTCAAGGTCGAGGTCTGGAACGCGATGTTCGCGCCGAAGGACACGCCGGCGCCGGCATTGGCGAAGTTGAACCAGGCTCTGAAGGCGGCGCTCGCCGACGCGGCTGTGAAAGCCAAGCTCAACGAGCTCGGCGCCGAAATCCCCTCGGCCGAACTGCAGGAGCCGGCTGGTTTGCGCAGCTTCGTCGGGGCGGAGATCGAACGCTGGGCGCCGATCATCAAGGCGAGCGGCGTCAAGATCGAGTGAGGGCTATTGCAGCCTGACCGAGACGCTCTCGCTGGCGCCGGCGGCATCGATCACCGAGATGCGCACGAAGCCCTTGCCGGGCGGCTGCCAGGCGGCTTCCCGGCGCTTCACCGCCGCCATGACCGGCGCGCCGTCGACCAGCCAGGTGAAGGGTGCGACACCGCCGGAGACCTTTAGGTTGAGCTGCGGCGTGCCGTCGAGAGCCGTGGCGGCGAGGTCGATCTTCGCGCCCTCGGGCGGGAAGGCGAGCTTCAGACCGGGCGTCGCGAGCGCAGCGACCGTCTTCGGCACGTCCTGGCGTAAATGCCGGAGCGGCGGCGGCAACGTCGCGCTACTGGCGGCGATCGTCCCCGGCGGCTGCACGAAAGGGTGCGGATCGAGACCGATGCGGGCGAAGGCGTCGAACAGGATCGGCGCTGCGACGACGCGACCGACGAGGCCGGGCACTGCGCCATTGTCGGGCCGGCCGACCCAGACGCCGATCGTATGCTTGCGGTCGAAGCCGACGGCCCAGGCGTCGCGATAGCCATAGGAGGTGCCGGTCTTGTAGGCGATCCTGCCGGGCGGAGCATTGAGCGGCGGCGGCGCGCCGAGCAAGGTATCGGCGACATACCAGGCGGCGACCGGCTCGACGAGGCGCAAAGGCGGCTCGGCCACGCCGCTCGCCGGCTTCACATGCAGCGGCACAACCTCGCCGCCGCGGGCGAGGCCGACATAGAGCCGGGTCAAATCGGAGAGCGTGATGCCGAGCCCGCCGAGGCCGATGGCGAGGCCCGGCGCACCGCCATCCCGGGGCATGGCGATCGCAGCACCGGCATCCTTCAATCGCGACAGGAAGCGCTGCGGGCCGACTGCCGAGAGCAGCTCGACCGCGGGCAGGTTGAGCGAGAGCTGCAGTGCCTTGCGGGCGCTGACCATGCCTTGGAAGCCGAGGTCGAAATTCTCGGGCACATAGAGGCCGTAGCGGGTCGGCCGGTCCTCCAGCATCGTCTCGGGATGGGCGAGGCCGTTGTCGAAGGCGAGCGCGTAGATGAAAGGCTTCAGCGCCGAGCCGGGCGAGCGCAGCGCCTGCGTCAGGTCGAGCGAGCCGGCGCGCCCGACGTCGAAATAATCGACGCCGCCGACCGAGGCGCGGATTTCGCCGGTCTCGTTGTCGGCGACCAGAATGGCGATCGAAAGCTGTGGACCCTGGCCGATCGCGCGCTCGCGGGCGAGCTGCTCCAGACTCGCCTGCCAGCGGGCATCGATGGTGAGGCGCTGGCTGCGCTGCTCCGGTGCCTCGGCGACGACCTGTTCGGCGGTGTGCGGTGCGAGGTTCGGGAAGGGCTTTCGCGCCGTCGGCACCGGCTCTTCGCGCGCGGCGGCGACCTCGTCGGGGGTCGCGATCCCAGCGGCCTCGACGCGGGCAAGCACGCGCTCGCGGGCCTTGCGTGCGATTTCCGGGAAGCGGTCGGGCCGGCGCGTCTCCGGCGATTGCGGCAGCGCGACCAATAGCGCCGCCTCGGCGGTCGAGAGCCGCTTCGGCTCCTTGCCGAAATAGGCGAAGCTCGCGGCACGCACCCCTTCGAGATTGCCGCCGAACGGGGCGAGGGTGAGATAAAGGTCGAGGATTTCAGTCTTGCTGAAGCGTCGTTCGAGCTCGACCGCACGCACCGCCTGCCTGAGCTTGGCCGGGAGCGAGCGCTCCTGGCGCGGTTCGAGCAGGCGGGCGACCTGCATGGTCAGGGTCGAGCCGCCGGAGACGATCCGGCCGTTAGCCAGCATCTGCCCTGCGGCACGCAGGGCGCCAAGCGGATCGATGCCGGCATGATCGTCGAAGCGCTTGTCCTCGAAAGCCTTGAGCATGGCGAGGTAGCGCGGATCGACGTCGTCGGTGCCGACCGGCAGTTTCCAGCGCCCGTCCGCGGTGACGAAGGGGCGCAGCAGCTTGCCCTCGCGATCGAGGACCACGGTCGAGCGATCGCGGGCGGCGGCGAAGTCGATCGGGGGGAGGGTGGAGGCGTACCAGACGAGGGTGGCGGTAGCAGCAACCGCCAGTGCAGCGACGGCTGCACCGGCATATGCTAGCCGGCGGTGCCATGCGCGCTTCCCTTCTCCCCCCGGGGGAGAAGGTGTCTGCGAAGCAGACGGATGAGGGCCGTTCGACTGGGTGAGCTGATCGCCAGGTTGCGCCTGACTTCCCTCATCCGTCAGCGCTTCGCGCTGCCACCTTCTCCCCCGAGGGGAGAAGGAAGAGGCATCCCGCTCGTCCGGTCGCATCGTCACGGAGTCACCGCGCCGACGTGATCTCGATCGTACCGAACCCCGTCCGCCCGAAGCGATCCGGCCGGTACATGTCCTCGATCACTGCCGCCGGCGCGACATAGCGGCCGGGCGAGACGGCCCGGGCGATATAGGCGACCGTGTAGCCCAGCGGATCGTTCTTGCCGCCGCTGCGCTCGAAGGCGGCGACAAATCGGTCGTCGCGCGCCTCGGTATGCACGGGCGAGACCTCCTGCTTCAGCCAGTTGAGACCCTCGACCGAGGCGCCTTCGGTCAGCTTGGCGTTCTCGATCTCGAGGCCGGCCGGGACGGGATCGACCAGCAGCAGCCGGCCATAGCGCGCCGCCGGCTCGGTCACCTTGAGCGCGACGACATAGCGCTCGTTCTGGCGCAGGCGCGCGGGATCGACCCGCTCGCCCTTCATGGTGAAGAGAGTGCGCTCCAGCCCGAAGCCCTGGTTCAGCGCCGGCTCCGGTGTCGCCGGGATGCCCGAGACGGTGATCACGGCATTGGCCGAGGCGGTGCCGGGATTGCCGATCACCACGGGCTTGGCCTCCAGCGAGGCCTGCGGGATCGTGCGGTAGAAGGCGCCCTTGCGCTCGGTGCCGTCGACGGTCAGCGACAGACCCTCGGCGTCCTTGGCCATCGCCGCGGCCGCCATCGCCATCCACATGTTCTCCTGCGTCGAGGTATAGCGCGCATTCTGGCGCGCGTTCTGGACGACGTCGGCGGCGCGGGAGAGGTCGGCGCGCTCGCCATTGCTCTCGGCGATCAAAGTGAGGATGCCGGCGCCGTCGCGCAGCCGCGAGCCGTAATCGGCGCGCGAGAGGCCGTCATCGCTCGTTTGTTGCAGCGTTCCCAGCGCGCTGCTGAAAGCCGCGCGGCCGCGGGTGCGGTCGCCGAGCAGCGAGAGTGCCGCGCCGATCTGGGCGCGGGCGAGCGGCGAGCCGAAATCGCCGAGCTTGTTGTCGGCGAGATAGCGCAGATCGCCCATCACCGGCCGCCCGTTCCGGGCGAGGACGTAGAGGGCATAGGCGATGCCGGCGGCCTCCTCCTTGTTGATCTCGCTGGTGTTGACGACCTGGTTGCGCAGGCGGTCGAGCGCCATGTTGAAGGCGGTCTGCGGCACCGCGAACTGGCGCTCGCGGGCGCGGGTCAGGAAGTCGGTCACGAAGGCGTCGAGCCAGAGGTCCTCGCCGCCGACGCTCCAGAGGCCGAAGGAGCCGTTATTGCCCTGGCGGGCGAGCACGCGCTCGATCGCGGCAGTGACGCGCTCATCGGCATTGCCGTCGAGCGCCAGCTGCTGCATCGAGGCGAGCCGGTTGACCACCAGCAGCGGCAGCGCCCGGCTGATCGTCTGCTCGGTGCAGCCGTAAGGGTAGCGGTCGAGTGCTGCGAGCACCGCAGCGACGTCGAGCGCTGCGACCGGCGAAACCGAGACGGAGACCGCGCCGGAATCCGGCACGAGATCGGCCATCAGGTCGGAGGAGACGGTGAGCGAGCCGCCGCCCGGGATCGGACGGACGATCCGGCGCGCGATCGTCTGGGTCGAGGGCTGCACCCGCACGGCGAGGTTCTGCACCGTGCCGATGCCGTTCGGGCCGGTGACCTTGACGTCGAAGCTGGCGCGCCCGAGCCCGGCGGCGGTGACCGGGATCGTCAGCGAGCTCTTGGCGCCGGCGGCCATGGTCATGCTGCGGCGGGTCGCGTCGGCGGCGACGACGACCGGGCCCTTGACGTCGAGATCGACGAGATAGGAGCCGGCCGGCCCCTCGACATTGTCGATCTGGAGGTGGAAGCGCGACTGGTCGCCGAGCGCCAGGAAGCGCGGCAGCGTCGCCTGCGCCACGATCTGGTCGCGCACGAAGACGTCGGCGCTGGCCTGGCCGGTGCGGCCGGCGCTCCAGGCCACGGCCATGACGCGGACCGAGCCGTTGAAGGCCGGCAGTTCGAAATCGACCTTGGCGGTACCGTCCGGCCCGAGCTTGACCACGCCGGAATAGCGCGCCAGCGGCTCCTGCGTCGGCGCTTCACCATTGAGCTGCGGGGCGGCGTCGCCGCCGGAGCGGATCGCGCCGCGCACGCCCTGCATGCCGTCGATCAGATAGCCGTAGAGATCGCGCAACTCATGGCCGAGCTGGCGCTGGCCGAAGAAGTACTTGCTCGGATCGGGGCTCTCGAAGCGGGTCAGGTTGAGGATGCCGATATCGACCGCGGCGACGGTGATGAAGGCTTCTTCGCCGGCCTTGGCGCCCGCCACCTTGACCGGGAGCGAGAGCGTCGAGAGCGGGCGCACCAGATTAGGGGCGCCGAGATCGATCGCGAGGTTGCGCTCCTCCTTGCCGACGCTGAACCAGGCGAGGCCGATGGCGCGGCCGGGCATGCGCTGCGCCGCCGTGTCCATCGGGCGATGGGCGAGCACGACGAGATAGGCGCTGGCACCCCAGTCGGACTTGGCGGGGATGGTTACGGTCGTGCCATTGGCCGGCACGTCGACGGTGCGGATTTCGGCGACGCGGTCGCTCATCACCGCCAATGTCGCCTTGCCGGCGAAGCGCGGGGTGAGACGCACCTGCATGCTCTCGCCATTGGCGTAGGACGGCTTGTCGAGGGCGACGTCGAGCACGTCGGGCTGGTCGGCGGTCTTGTCGGTCTCGTAGCCGACATTGAAGGAGACGCTGGTCTCGGTCGCCTCGGCGCCGTCGGCGCTGACGTCGAGCCGGTAATTGCCCCATTGCACTGGGGCGGCGATGCGGGCTGGCGCATTCTCGGCGACGGCGACCTCGCCATCGGCGACGCGGCGGGTCGTCTTCACGCCCTCATAGTTCCAGCGACCATCCTGGTAGAACCACTGATAATTGCGGGTGACCTTGGACAGCGTCCATTTCAGGCCCTGGCGGGCGATGCGGCGCCCGTCGCCTTGCGCCATGATCACGTCGAAGGTCGCGGTCTGGCCGTTGCCGAGCTCGCCCTCCTTGAAGGCCTTGCGCACGCCGATGGCGGCGCCTTTCGGTACGATCGGCATGGTGACGGAGCGGGCGATGGCGCGACCGCCGGGCTCGCCGACGCGGACCGTCAGCTCGACTTCGAGCGGGCGGTTGGTCTCGGGCTGGGCGACCGGGTTGGCGATCGTGACCTTGCCGTCGGCGCCAGTCTTGGCGGCGTCCTCGAACTCGGCCTGCTGCGGCTCGAAGGCTTCGTCGGTCAGGCCGACCTCATAGCCGGAGAAGCCGGGGATCGCGGTCTGCGCCGCCGAGCGCACGGTCATCGAGCCGGTGACGTCGAGATCGGAGCCGGGCGCGCCATAGAGATAGCGGGCGTTGACGTCGATCTCGGCCGGCTCGCCGGCCTGCAGCACCTGCTTCTTCGGGGATAGCGTCAATTCCAGCCGCTCGGGGACATAGTCCTCGACCAGGAAGGAGATCTCGCCGATCGCGGCGCCCTTCGGGTCGGAATAGACCTGGACGCGCCAGGTGCCGGTCTGGGCGCCGGAGATCAGGGGGATCGAATGGGCGCGTCCGCCGGCGCCCTGGTCCTCGACCTGGCGGCGGCGATATTCGACGCCATCAGGCCGCCTGACGACCAGCGTCAGCGGCAGGCCGGAGACGGCGGCGCCCTTGGCGTCGCGCAGCAGCGTCGTCAGGTAGACGGTCTCGCCGGAGCGATAGACGCCGCGCTCGGTATAGAGGAAGGCGTCGAGCCCGGCCGGGGCGACGCGGCCTTTCACGCCACGATCCGACAGGTCGAACGCGGTCTGCTTCAGGTCGAGGAAGCCGTAATCCTCACCGACGCTGGCGGTGACGAGGCCGGGCGCATTGCCGCCCTGGCCCTTGGCGAGGGCAGCGTCGAAGCGGGCATAGCCGTCGCGGTCGGAGCGGACGGTCGCCAGCACCTCGTTGTTGCGGGCGATCAGGCGCAGTTCCGCATTGGCGACGGGCGAGGCGTCGGCGAGCGAGCGCACCAGCACATGCACGCCGTCCGGCCCGGAGAAGGAGGTCAGGCCGAGATCGGAGACGACGAACCATTGTGTCGCGCGCGTCGTGCCGTCGTAGTCATAGTCGCCGTCGCCATCCGACGAACTCGCCGTCTTGCTGGTGCCGGTCGGCTTGGCGAACATGACGTAGACGCCGGGCTGGAGCCGGCCGACGGCTTCGAGCACCGGGAAGGCGGTGGTGACGTCCTTGTTGAGCTCGGACTTCACCGCCATCGTGCCCTTCCAGACGCTCGAACCCTTGTCCGAGGCGATCTGGCCCGCATTGTAGCTGCCGAGCTGGCTGAGGAAGTCGTCGGAATGCACCGAGCCGATCAGGTTGCGGTCGCCGATGCGCATCACTTCGAGATCGAGGCTGTCGGCATTGACCGAGACGACCGGCACGCCCTGCTGGCCGGTGCGCGGCAGCACGTAGTTCTTGCCGGTGAAGCGCACGGATGGGGCGCGGTCGCGGACATAGACCTCGTAATCGGCCGATTTCAGCAGCTTCTCGTCGGGAAGCGCCGAGGGCACGCCCTGGCGGATAACGAAGCCGTAGCGCTCGCCATGGCGCAGGCCGTCGACGCAAAGCTGGCGTTCCTCGCCGCTGACGGCGAAATCGCCCTTGCCGGTGATGGCGACATAAGGCGCAAAGTCGACGCGGCCGCGCGACAGCGGCTCGGAGAATTCGAAGCAGGCGCGCGGGCTCGCTGCGTCGGAATCGACCTTGTTGGCGATGAGGCGGAAGCCACGCTGGGCCCGCAGCGCCTCGTAATCAGCGCGCAGCGCGGCATTGTCGGCGAGATCGAGGCTGAGGCGATAGGTGGTCAGCGCCGGGCGCCAGAGCTCGTGCTTCTCGAAGACGCGGGCGAGAACGCCGAGCGAGAAGGCTTCGTCGGGGCGCGTGGTCGAACGCTGATAGGCGAGATAGGCGGCGCTGATCGCGCGTTCGCGTAGTTCGTAGCGTTCGCGATAATCGCGCGGCTCGATCCCGCTCGACGCCTGCGCCATCAAGCGCCAGCCGCCGGGGTTGGCGGGATCGGCGACGGCGGCGGCAACGGCCAGCGGCAATGCGGCGCGGGCATCGCCGCGATTGAGGGCGGCGGTGCCGTCGCGCAGCAAGGTGGCGAAGGGGCGCTGGCCGACCGAGATCTCGCGCTTCAGCCGCTCCTCCAGGCGCTGGCCGTCGCTGGCGAGATCGGGGCGAACATAAGCCTTCTGAGCGAAAGCGGGTCCGGCGGCGACAGTCAGGCCGAGCAGGAGGGCGAGACGGACGAGATGGCGCATGGCTCGGTCTCCGAAAAGGCGGGCGGCGAAATCCTGGCCGCGGCAGGCGTCGGGGCGATGACGTGTCATCGTGCCAAGCCGCGCGAGGCTAGCACCGGGCGCGTCAGGCGCAACTTGGTTTGCGGCCGAGAGAGCCGTTCTCGCCTCCCGCCCCGTAGCCTCTTGCCTCTGCGGCAAGGCTGACGCTGAATGGCGCCGCGTCGCGGCGCGACCTTTAGAAGGACGGAGATGCTCGTGTTCAAGGTTCCCGCGCTGATCGGCATGACCGCGATCTTGGCCTGCCTCAACGTCGCGCAAGCGCAGCAGCCGGCCGATCCGCGGCTGGCCGCAGCGACGCAGGCCTATGCCGCCCTCCCTGAGATCGAACGCAAGGCGATCCAGTCCGACCTGATCTGGACCGGGCATCTCAACAGCGCCGCCACCGGCAATTACGGCTCCCTGACTTTCCGAGCCGTGAACGGCTTCAAGGCTGGGCGCGGCCAGCCTGACGGGCAATTGACGCCGGCCGAGCGGCAGGAATTGGCGCGCCTCGCCAGGACGGCGCGCGATGCGGCGGGCTTTGCCGTGATCACCGACCAGCCGACCGAGGTGCGCATCGGCATTCCGCAAAAGCTCCTGCCGAAGCGCGAGGCGACGCCGGCCGGCGGCAGCCGCTGGCAGAGCGCCGACGGCAAGATCACGCTCGATGTCAGCGCCGGGCCGGCGACCGAGCCGCTCCAGGCGATCTTCGACCGGGCGATCGCGGTCAATCCGAACGTGCAGCGCAAGGTTACCTACAAGCTGCTACAGCCGAGTTTCTTCGTGGTCGCCGGCGAGACGCCGACCGGGAAGTTCTTCAGGCGCCAGGCGCTCGGCCCCTCGGGCCTGCGCGGGTTCTCGGTCGGCTACGACAAGGGCGTGGCCGCGACCTTCGACAAGGTGGTGACCGCCATCGCCGACAGCTTCGAGCCGTTCCCGAGCGGTGCAGCGCCGGGGCCGGCGCCGACGCCGGCGGCTCCCGGCGCGCCTGCCGTGGCGACCACTCCGGCCCAGCCGGCGACCGAGCGCTTTGGCGTCGGTCTCGTCATTGGCAGGGAGCTGGTGCTTACCGCCCGTGCCGCGGTCGATCCGTGCAAGGGCCTCAAGGTCGGTACGCGGCCGGCTAAGCTGCGGGCGCAGGATCAGGCGAGCGGGCTTGCGCTGCTCGATGTGCCCGGGCTGGCGACAGGTGCCGCACCGGGGCTGCGCGATGCCGCGCCCGCCGCGAAAGAGGCGGTCGTCGTGCTGGCCTATGACGGCACCGCCGCCGCGCGCACCGCAGTCGCGCTGCCCGGAGAGGTGACGAGCGACGCCGTGCTCGCGCCCCTGCAGCCAGGTGGGGCCGGCAGCCCGGTCTTCGACCGGCAAGGCCGGCTTGCGGGAGTGATCACTGCCAATCCCTCGGACAAGGCCCTGATCGCAGGGGTCGCACCGCAGCGCAACTACGCCATCGCGGGGGTCGCGCAGCTCAGGGCGATGCTGGAGAAGGCCGATGCCAGGCCGGCGGCAGCTGCAGCGACCAGCGAGCTCAGCACGGGCGCCATCGCCGAGGCTGCGGGCAAGAGCGTCGTGCCGGTTGCCTGCGGGCTCTGAACCTGTCGGTGTGATCGTGCATACAGCATACAAAGACTGTTGCCTCGCGAGCGGCAATCGGCTCTGATAGCGAAATCATCAAGAAGGCCGAGCCACCAGGCGAAGAAGCTTTCAAAATTTAAATCGATTGAACGGGAGGAGATTGAGATGAGCAGAATCAGCAGACGTTCGGTCCTGGCTGGCGCGGCAGCGGCCGGCGCAACGGGATTGATCGCACGCCCGGCGATCGGCCAGGCGAAATGGCCGACGCGGCCGGTCCAGATGATTTGTCCCTGGGGTGCGGGCGGCGGCACCGACGCGGTTGTACGCATCGTCGGCGGCCTGCTCGAGAAGAGTCTCGGCCAGCCCTTCAACGTCGTCAACCGGACCGGCGGCTCGGGCGTCGTCGGACACTCGGCGATCGCGACAGGGGCGCCGGACGGCTACACGCTGGGCATCATCACCTCCGAGATCGCGATGATGCACCATCAGGGTCTGACGCAGCTGACCTTCGCTGACTACACGCCCCTGGCTCAGATGAACTCGGACCCTGCGGGTGTGCAGGTCAAGGCCGACTCGCCTTACAAGGACATCAAGGCCCTCGCCGAAGCGATCAAGGCGGCTCCGGCCGGCAAGCTCAAGGCGTCGGGCACCGGCCAGGGCGGCATCTGGCATCTCGCGCTGATCCAGTGGATGCTCGGCATGAAGCTGAAGCCCGACCATGTCTCCTGGGCGCCTTCGAACGGTGCGGCCCCGGCCATGCAGGACCTCGCCGCCGGCGGCATCGACCTCGTGACCTGCTCGGTACCGGAGGCGCGCGCCATGCTGGACGCCGGCCGTGCCCGCTCGCTTGCGATCATGGCGCCCGAGCGTAACCCTCAGTTCAAGGACGTTCCCACCATGCAGGAGACGCTCGGCATCGACGCCGAAGTGGGTTCCTGGCGCGGAATCGGCGGACCGAAGGGCCTGCCCGAGAACGTCCAGAAGGTCATGCGCGAAGAGCTGAAGAAGATCTACGAGTCGAAGGAATACACCGACTTCATGAACTCTCGCGGCTTCGCGATGGTCTACAAGGACGGGCCGGATTTCGGCAAGTTCATGGCCGAGAGCGACAAGCAGATGGGCGTCGCGCTTGCCGCTGGCGGGCTCGCCAAGAAGGCCTCCTGACGTATCGCAGCACCGAAGGCGGCGGCGCGGTGCGTCGCCGCCTTTTCGTCTTCTCCGGTCCGTGACCAGAGCGCCCGGCCACGGCCCTGCCGCTCAGGAAGGTTGAATCCCATGCGCTTCAACGATGCCGCAGTCGGCTTCGTCTTCATCCTGATCGCCGCTGCAATGATCGCGATGACCTTTTCGTTTTCCGCGTTTCCCGGCCAGCAATACGGTCCGAGCCTGTTCCCGCGCATTCTCGGCGCAGGCATCATCGGCTGCTCGGCGCTCCTGATCGTCCGTGGCTTGCGCGAGCGCGCGGCCGGAGGGCGTTGGCTCGCCCTCGACGAGTGGACCGGCGAGCCACGCCGCGTTGCGTCCTTCACGCTGATGCTCGGGGCGATGGCGTTCTATGTCCTGGCCTCGGAGCTGCTCGGCTTCATCCCCTGCGCTCTCCTGGTCCAGCTCGTGCTGTTCCTCTGGTTCGGCGTCAGGCCGATCACGGCGGTCGTGGTCGCCGTCGTCATGACCGGGCTGGTGTATTGGTTCTTCTCGTCGCTGATGCGCGTTCCGCTGCCGCGCGGCGTCCTCGACAACGTGCTGTGAGGAGCCGGCCATGACTGCGATCGCCACCGCCTTCGGCCTCGTCTTCGACCCTTATGTGCTGGCCGTGATCATGGGCTCGGCCGTCTTCGGCATGTTCGTCGGGGCGATGCCGGGCCTGACCGCGACGATGGCGACGGCGCTGCTGGTGCCGGTCACCTTCTTCATGTCGCCGGTGCCGGCGCTCGGCGCCATCGTCACCGCCACCGCGATGGCGATCTTCGCCGGGGACATCCCGGCGGCGATGCTGCGCATGCCCGGCACGCCCGCCTCGGCCGCCTATGCCGACGAAAGCTACGAGATGACCAAGAAGGGTCAGCTCGACCTGTGCATGGGCGTCAACCTGGTTTTCTCCGTGCTCGGCGGCATCTTCGGCGTGATCATCCTGATCGTGCTCGCGCCGGTTCTGGCCGAGGTCGCGATCAATTTCTCGTCCTTCGAGTATTTCTGGCTCGCCTGCCTTGGCCTGACCTGCGCGGTCTTCATCGGTACCGGCGATCCGCTCAAGGGCCTGCTCTCTCTGTTCATCGGCCTTGCCATCGGCACGATCGGCATCGATCCGGCCGCAGGCCAGCCGCGCTTCACCTTCGGCAATGTCGACCTGCTCTCCGGGATCAACTTCATCCCGACGCTGATCGGCATGTTCGCGGTCTCCGAGCTGCTGCGCGGCGCCGTGACCATGGAGAAAGCCGGCGTCATGGTGCAGCAGAGCGTCGGCAACATGTTCGCCGGCCTCGGCGCGGTGACGCGCAAATACTGGAAGAACTTCATCCGCGGCTCGGTGATCGGCACGGTGATCGGCGCCCTGCCGGGCGCCGGCGCCGACATCGCCGCCTGGGTCTCCTATGCGGTCTCCAAAAAGCTTTCCAAGGAGCCGGAGAAGTTCGGAACCGGCCATATCGAGGGCATCGTTGATTCCACCTCGGCCAACAACTCCGCGCTCGGCGGCGCCTGGATTCCGGCGCTGGTCTTCGGCATCCCCGGCGATTCGATCACCGCGATCGTGATCGGCGTGCTCTACATGAAAGGCATGAATCCCGGGCCGACCGTCTTCCTGCAGACGCCGGAGCTGATCTACGCCGTCTTCATCATCTTCATCCTCGCCAACCTGCTGATGTTCCCGCTCGGCTGGGCCGCGATCAAGTCGGCCAAGCAGATCCTGCGGGTGCCGCGCAATATCCTGCTGCCGATCATCCTGATCTTCTGCATGGTCGGCTCCTTCGCCATGACCAACTCGCTCTACGGCGTCGTGCTGATGGTGGTGATGGGCCTGTTCGGCTGGCTGCTCGAGGAACATGGCATCCCGGTCGCGCCGTTGATCCTCGGCCTCGTGCTCGGCGAGATGCTGGAGCAGAACTTCATGAGCTCGATGATCAAGGCGAATGGCTCGTTCATCGGCTTCCTCGATCGGCCTATCGCCGGCACCCTCGGCGTGCTGACCATGCTGCTCTGGGGTGCGATGCTGTGGAAGGCGCTGCCCTTCGGCCGGCGCCAGCCGGCGGCGGCGTGAAACGATAACCGGCGGCGACTGCTGCCGGTCAGCGCCGCGAATCAGTGCTAGAGACGGGCGCATGGACGATGCGCTCGACGAAGGGCAGGGCGGTGGCGGCACGGTCGAGGTGCTGATCCCGCTCGGCCTCGACCAGGCCTATAGCTATGCCGTGCCGCCGGGGCTGACGCTCGCCCCGGGCGATGTCGTGCAGGTGCCGCTGGGGCCGCGCGAGACGGTCGGAGTCGTCTGGGAGGCCGGTTCCGGCCGCGGCGGCAATCTCAAGAAGGTCGTCGGCAAGCTCGATATGCCGCCACTCGATCCGGCCTTGCGCAAGCTGGTCGACTGGGTCGCCTGGTACACGCTCGCCGCCAAGGGCTCGGTATTGGCGCTCGCCTTGCGCCGCCCGCCCGACGACACGCCGGAGCGGCCCAAGCTCGGCGTGAGATTGGTTGGTGCGCCGCCGGCCCGGATGACGCCGGCCCGGGCACGGGCCATCGCTGCCGCCGAGGGTGGGCTGCTGATCGGCAAGTCGGCACTGGCCGAGGCGGCGTCCGTGAGCACGGCGGTGATCGATTCCCTCATCGATGCCGGCACATTCTCCATCGAGCCCTTGCCGCAGGAGGCGATCGCGGCACGGCCTGATCCTGACCATGCTCAACCGCAGCTCTCCGACGACCAGCGCGCGGTCGGCGAGGCGCTGGCCGAGCTGGTACGCAAGCAGTCCTGGCAGGTCGCGCTGCTCGAAGGCGTCACCGGCTCGGGCAAGACCGAGGTCTATTTCGAGGCCGTCGCCGAGGCAATCCGGCTCGGGCGCCAGAGCGTGATCCTGATGCCGGAGATCGCGCTGACCGCGCAGTTCATCGACCGGTTCGAGGCGCGCTTCGGTGTCCGGCCGGGCCTGTGGCATTCGGCCGTGAGCGGGCGTCGGCGCGAGCGCCTGCAGGCGGCGATCGCCAAGGGGGAGGCTTTGGTGGTGGCGGGCGCGCGCTCGGCGCTGTTCCTGCCGTATCGGGATCTCGGCCTGATCGTCATCGACGAGGAGCACGAGGCCGCCTACAAGCAGGAGGACGGCGTCGCCTATCACGCCCGCGACATGGCGGTCGTGCGCGGGCGCATCGAGAACGCCCCGGTGGTCCTCGCCTCGGCGACGCCTTCGCTCGAAACCCGCGTCAATGCCGAGCGCGGCCGCTACGTGCATCTCAAGCTGCCGGAGCGTTATGGCGGGCGCGAGCTGCCGACGCTTGGCCTGATCGACCTGCGCAAGGACAAGCCGGAACGCGGGCGCTGGCTCTCATCGCAACTGATCAAGGCGGTCGAGACCAATCTCGAGGCCAAGGAGCAGTCGCTGCTCTTCCTCAACCGGCGCGGCTATGCGCCGCTGACGCTCTGCCGTGATTGCGGCCACCGCTTCCAGTGCAAGAACTGCTCGGCCTGGCTGGTCGATCATCGCTTCCGGCGGGCGCTGGTCTGCCATCACTGCGGCCATGTCGAGCGCCGTCCGCATGAATGCCCGGCCTGCCATCAGCCCGAAAGCCTCGTCGCCTGCGGGCCGGGCGTCGAGCGCCTGGCGGAGGAGGTCGCGACCCTGTTCCCGCAGGCGCGTTCGATCGTGCTGTCGAGCGATTTTCCGGGGGGAACCGAGCGCCTGAAGCAAGAATTGATGGCGGTGGCCGAGGGCGAGTTCGACATCGTCATCGGCACGCAGCTCGTCGCCAAGGGCCATAATTTCCCCGGGATGACGCTGGTCGGGGTGATCGATGCCGATCTCGGCCTGACCTCGGGCGATCCGCGTGCGGCGGAACGCACCTTCCAGGTGCTGAGGCAGGTTACGGGCCGTGCCGGGCGCGGCGAGAAGCCGGGGCGGGCCCTGCTGCAGACGCATGACCCCAACCATCCCGTGCTGAAGGCGCTGATCTCCGGCGATCCCGAGCGCTTCTACGCTGCCGAGACGGCGGCGCGTGAGGCGGCCGGCCTGCCGCCCTTCGGCCGCCTCGCCGGGCTGATCGTCTCGGCGAATTCGCAAGGAGAGGCCGAGACGCATGCGCGGGCGCTGGCGCGCTGCGCCGAGGCGCCGGCCGGCGTCGCCGTGCTCGGCCCGGCAGAAGCCCCGCTCGCCATCCTGCGCGGGCGTCACCGCATGCGGCTGATCGTCCGCACGGCGCGCGAGATCAACCTGCAGGACTACCTGCGCGCCTGGCTCAAGCGGGCGCCGCGACCGAAGGGTTCGGTCAGGGTCGCGGTCGACGTCGATCCGCAGAGCTTCCTTTAGCCGGATTCGCATTGTGCGCCCGTGCCGGCCGCCGCGCCCTGCGCCGGCTGCTTCTTTCGACCGCATCCAAAGCATGTGGGGCGGGTATTTCGTCGGTTGCGCCCCCCGAAACCCCATGCTATCGCACCGCCGCAATCCAAGCGCCGCAAGCCCTGGAACGGGCTTGCCGTGTGCTTGATCATCGCAGCGTCGGGGCCGTGCACTCCACCTTCGTCAGAAGGTCGCCGGAGCGGTCCCCTGGAAGAGAGAGCGAGAGCGTGGCCGAGGGCGGATCGCAGGAACAGTCCCCAGTCTCGGGCGTGGCCGAGCGTTACGCGACGGCTCTGTTCGAACTGGCCAGCGAGGCCAAGAGCGTCGACGCCGTCGCCAAGGACCTCGACGGCTTCGCCGCGATGATCGCCGAGAGCGATGACCTCAAGCGCCTGATCGAGAGCCCGGCTTTCTCGGCGCAGGACCAGGTTTCCGCCATCACCGCGCTCACCGCCAAGGCCGGCATCACCGGGCTTGCCGCCAACTTCATCGGCTTCGTGGCCAGCAAGCGCCGCCTGTTCGCGCTGCCGGGCATGATCCGTGCCTTCCGCGCCAAGGTCGCCGAGGCCAAGGGCGTGGTCAGCGCCGAGGTCACGCTCGCCGAGCCGCCCTCGGCCGCCCAGCTCAAGGACATCACCGCCGCCCTCAAGGAGGTCGCTGGCAAGGATGTCGACGTCTCGCTCAAGGTCGACCCGGCCATCATCGGCGGTCTCATCGTCAAGATGGGCTCGCGCATGGTCGATGCGTCGCTGAAAACCAAACTCAACTCAATTCGTCTCGCTATGAAAGAGGTCGGCTGATGGACATCCGCGCCGCTGAAATCTCCGCTATCCTGAAGTCGCAGATCTCGAACTTCGGCTCGGAAGCCTCGGTCACCGAGGTCGGTCAGGTTCTCTCCGTCGGTGACGGCATCGCCCGCGTCTACGGCCTCGACAAGGTCCAGGCCGGTGAGATGGTCGAGTTCGAGTCGGGCGTGCGCGGCATGGCCCTCAACCTCGAGAGCGACAATGTCGGCGTCGTGATCTTCGGCTCCGACCGCGAGATCAAGGAAGGCCAGACCGTCAAGCGCACCGGCGCCATCGTCGACGTTCCGGTCGGCAAGGAGCTGCTCGGCCGCGTCGTCGATGCGCTCGGCAACCCGATCGACGGCAAGGGCCCGATCAAGGCCAAGACCCGCGCTCGCGTCGACGTCAAGGCGCCCGGCATCATCCCGCGCAAATCGGTGCACGAGCCGATGGCAACCGGCCTCAAGGCGATCGACGCCCTGATCCCGATCGGCCGCGGCCAGCGCGAGCTGATCATCGGCGACCGCCAGACCGGCAAGACCGCCGTGGCGCTCGACACGATCCTGAACCAGAAGCCGCTCAACGTCGAGGGCGCCCCGGAGAGCCAGAAGCTCTACTGCGTCTACGTCGCCGTCGGCCAGAAGCGCTCGACCGTCGCCCAGCTCGTGAAGGTGCTCGAAGAGCGCGGCGCGATGGAGTACTCCATCGTCGTGGCGGCCACCGCCTCCGACCCGGCCCCGATGCAGTTCCTGGCGCCGTTCGCCGGCTGCTCGATGGGCGAGTTCTTCCGCGACAACGGCATGCACGCCGTGATCATCTATGACGATCTGTCGAAGCAGGCCGTCGCCTACCGCCAGATGTCGCTGCTGCTGCGCCGTCCGCCGGGCCGCGAAGCTTATCCCGGCGACGTGTTCTATCTCCACTCCCGCCTGCTCGAGCGCGCCGCCAAGATGGGCGAGGCCGCCGGTCTCGGCTCGCTGACGGCGCTGCCGGTCATCGAGACGCAGGCCAACGACGTCTCGGCCTACATCCCGACCAACGTGATCTCGATCACCGACGGCCAGATCTTCCTGGAGACCGACCTGTTCTACCAGGGCATCCGCCCGGCGGTGAACGTCGGCCTCTCGGTGTCGCGCGTCGGCTCCTCGGCGCAGACCAAGGCGACCAAGAAGGTCGCGGGCAAGATCAAGGGCGAACTCGCCCAGTATCGCGAGATGGCCGCCTTCGCCCAGTTCGGCTCCGACC